>Ga0210410_10002718_pt1 | contig 15790 bp, 12 predicted proteins | sample IncBWC4MmetaG_FD_161058 | JGI IMG/M metagenome (GOLD analysis project Ga0210410, IMG submission 161058) | Forest soil microbial communities from Barre Woods Harvard Forest LTER site, Petersham, Massachusetts, United States - Inc-BW-C-4-M | ecosystem: Environmental > Terrestrial > Soil >... | reverse complement strand
AGATGCACGGGTGGCTCCGCCATAGCTTCTCGAAAGTGTCCCCAGCTTTCCTGCGCGGCGGCCATCACCTGATCAGAATTTGTGGTGATCTCAAGGGCAAAACCCAGGGGATAAAAGCGCCCGCGGAGAGGCAACTCACTGTCAGATAAAAGAGGATCGTCGGCGGCGAACTTCGGTTTTTCAGCAATTGGCTTCAATCGCGAGGTCATATGTGAGTAGTTAAAAACTAAGCTTCAGCGCAAACTGGACAATCCGAGGATTCGACACGGTGGACGAAATCACGCCAAAAGCCGCTCCAGCTGAGTGGTCGGCCACGGGCAAGCCGAACTTAGGCGTGTTGGTGAAGTTAAAAAACTCGGTACGAAACTGAAGCGTGGTCTTCTCGGCGAAAATAAATTCCCTGACGATTCCGAGATCTAAGTTGAGTTGACTGGGACCGCGCACGATTCCCACCCCGCAATTCCCAAAATCGGTGCCATCGCCAATAACGGGAGGCGTAGTGAACGCATCCGGATTGAAATAGCCTCCCAAGCGCTGAGTCACTGATCCTGCTGACGCAGGATGTGCTCCAGTGCATTCCCCACGCGTGAAACCGACCAGGTTCCCATAGACCGATCCCGATGTACTGTCCGTAACCGTGATCGGAACGCCGGACTGCAGCACCGATTCTCCGGAGAACTGCCATTGAGACAGAGCGCGCTGCACGAACCGCGGTCCCATCTTCATCTTTGGCGCCTGGTATACGAAGCTCATTACGAACCGGTGCGCGCGATCAAGGTTGTCCAATCCGTAAGCTTGCTTCGGGTGGGTTTGGTCGTTGCTCAGGAAATTAAGTTCGAGCTGATCCTGAAGAACTCCCGTTCCAATCGTTCCGCTGGTGTAGTCCAGATTTTTTGAAAATGTGTAGCTGGCCTGAAACTCGAGCCCGTGGTTGAGTCGTTGGGTCAGGCTGCTCTGCAGCGAGTTGTAGTTTGCGCTGAAGGTTGTCCCACAAGTATAGGAACCGCTGGCGACTCCCTCGAACGGAACACGCTGCGCGATATTCTCGTTGGTGGTCGTCGTGATGCCGTTGAAGGGATTCTGCGGAGTCGCCACCACAGCCTGGTTAAACTCGACGCACCCGGCAAGATGGCTGGACCGGGAACCTACGTAGCCCACCTCCCAAAGCAAGTCGCGCGCGATCTCGTATTGCACATTGAGGTTGTACTGCTGCGTATAAGGACTCGTGACGTTTCGTGGAATCCCCGCGAGGAACAGCGCGCTGTTGGGCGTGCGCGGCGTGTAGATCGGATAAGCCGAGTTTGCCGGTAGCGGCGGATTGAACGCCTGTTGAAACGTGGCGTTGGCGTTCTCCGCTCCCTGCAGCGATTGCGTGAGCGAGAACGGAGGCTGGCCAATGTTCTGATACGCCAACTGCCCCGAAAGTTTTTCGTAATAAATGCCATATCCACCGCGGAGGACGACGGTCGGCTTATTCAGCAGTCGCAAGGCAAAGCCGACGCGCGGACCGAAATCCTTGTGCTCCGGATTCCACAGCCCGGAGTTCGACGTTTTCAATACGCCGTCCGGCACCGCCCCTTTGAAATTGGAAGGGAGAGTAAACCCAACCAAGCTGCCGGAGGCCGGGACCTGCGCTGGCGCGATCGTCGGATCGAAGTTGGACAGGTGTCCGTTGACTTCGCTTGGCGGCCCGAAGAACTCATAGCGTAATCCAGCGTTCACGGTAATCCGAGGCGTCACCTTGAAATCGTCCTGAACAAAGCCTGCGTAGTCGGTATAGCGCTCGTCCTTCCGGAACAGGCCGGAGGCCCCGACGCTGTTGAAGATGTTGCTTTGTCCGCTGCCGTTCTGCGCCGCGCTTTCGCCCAGCAGGAAATCCGGGAAGCTCTGAAACAGGATGAATCCGGCGGTAGTGAAGGGGACATTAATGTCCACCTGATGGCGCTTTACATCGCCACCTATCCGCAGGCTATGCCGACCGCGAGTTAGCGACAGTGTGTCCTGCCAGACGAACGTATTCGTATTCTCGAAATAGAAGGGCTCGCCGGATGGGCCGATCGTGAACAGCCCCAGAATGTCGATCCCCGCAATTTCCGGTTGTCCGGCCGGGCTCTGCATGCCCACGCTGGCCGCGCTGATGGGATCGATCCCGCTCTGCAATCCGTTGAACCGCATGTATCCAAACCGAGCCACATTGACCAGAGAAGGATTAAAGGTGTGCGTATCCGACAAGACGAACATATCGTTCCGCTCCTTCTGGAGAGTTCCCCAGCCCGGAACCGTGGCGGCGAATGGAGTGAACGGCTCGTCCGTCTTCGCCAGCGAAGTGAAGAAACGTCCGGACAGCTGATTTTCCCCGCTGAGCTTGTGATCGAGATTCAGGCCGAATTGGTCTTCGCGATATTTCGCGGGACTGGAATACGTGGATTCTCCAACGCCGCCGGGCAGCAGGGTTTGCGGGTTCGGAATTGCGAAGGTCCCATCCGGCAGTTTCGCGTTCAACAAAGCCAGGGCTACCGAATTAATATTCGATCCGTCCGGGGCAACCGCGACTCCGCCAAATGCCCCGCTCTGTCCCCCGAACAGGGTTCCCAGGGCGGCCGCGGACCGATCGTTGGTCAGGGCCGGGAGAAACGTACTGGCCAGCGACACACTGGGTGTGTCCCCGTTCCGTTGAATGGTTCCCTGGTATGAGCCGAACACAAACGTCTTGTCTTTGCGGATGGGTCCGCCGAAGGTGCCTCCGAACTGGTTCTGCTTCAGCACCGGCCGCGGCTGACCGTTCTGGTTCAGAAAGAAATCGTTGGCGTTCAAAACATCATTGCGGAAGAACTCCCAGATAGTGCCGTGGAAACTGTTGCTTCCTGCCTTGCTTATGAAATCAACATTCGCTCCCGTACTTCTTCCGTAACTCGCATCGTACATTCCGGTCTGCACCTTGAATTCCGTGATGGTGTCTGGTGCCGGGATGGCAATCCCAACCTCCGGGTCGAATCCTGAAAGCGAGTTCTGGGACATGTTGTTCGCATCCACGCCGTTGAACTGAAAGTTGTTGGCGGTGGTTTTTGCGCCGTTGGCAGAAACGTTCTCTGTATTTCGCCCCAGATTCCCTGCGCTGGCGACCGGCTCAAGGATTCCCGGGGAAAGCGCCAATATCTGAGAGAAATTGCGATTCGCCAGCGGCAGCGCAACGATGGTCTGCTCGTCGGTCACCCGGCCCAGCGACACACCCTCGGTCTGCGCCAGTTCGGGCGCGCCGGCAACTTGGACCTGCTCTGTTGCCGCCCCGACTTGAAGTTCGACCTCTACCGATGCCGTTTCGCTGACTACGATCTGCACAGAGCGCAGAGTCTTTCGCTTAAAACCGGAGACTTCAACGATGACAGAGTATTTGCCCGGCGGCAGTAGTTGGACCCGGAAGAATCCGTCGGCGGCAGTGCGCACCGCCCGTGACAGGTTCGTTTCTTCGTTGACCACGGACACCTGTGCGTCGGCGACGACCGCGCGCGAGGAATCAAAGACTTGCCCGGCCAGCGCGCCCGTGCCCGGCGCCTGGGCAGTGCAGAGACTTCCGAGTAGGAATACGGCAGTGCTGAGAAAGTGGAATCGACGCGCGCGATTGATGTGAGTCTTCATATGAGTGCAAGCCTTTCCGTGCGGATCGGAAGGAGACTAAAAGCGGGCTCTTCGGTCGTATTGATCCGATGCGACCTACTGCTTGAATACAAAGTCGAGCTTCGCAGGCTGACCGGCCGCGACCGTGACCTGCTGGCTCTGTGTGCCTAGTTTTCCGTGCCAGACCGTCACCGTGTAATTCCCCGCTGGAAGATTCTTCAGTTCGAAACTGCCGTCCTTGCCGGTGACCGCGAAAAAGGGATGCTTAAAGACCGCGACGTAGCCGCGCATCCAGGGATGGATATTGCACTTGACGGGGATCGCGATTTCTTCGCGCGCGAAGCTCTCCTCGAGAGGAACGCCCGGCGGCTGCGTCATGTTCCACTCGCGATTGTTGGCGGGCGAGGGATGAATGTTGTGCGTGGTGGAGTCGCCATTCACCACGTTGAGTTTCTGATTCGCCTGTAGAGCGATGACATGCGGCTTGTAGGTACATCCCTTCTGTTCCAGAACCACCGGCTCGGCGGGAGGCGTGAACGCGTGGCCTTCCAGCCCTCCGGAGACGTAGACGACGGCGTCCTCCAGTACGCCGTTAGCGCCTACGACCACGTCTTCCGTGGTTCCAGGCGAGGGATGCGCCTTCATGCAATTGGGATCGGTGGACATGTCGATCTTCGTCGGAGGAAGAACCGCGCCCTGAAACTTCACCACGCCGCTCACCGACACGGATGCGGAGTCTGCCGCCACAGGCACGACGCGAGGAAGCCAGTCTCCGGCAACGAGTGCACCTAGAAATGCGGCAAGCGCAAAGGCAACGTACTTCACTTTCATTTCATTCATCCTATATGGCGATATCCGAGCACAACTGCGCAGTCATTCCGACTTCGGCTCGACTGCGGCTACAGCAGTGTGATGTTTCGCGGCCTCGCGGAGAGTGGCGAGGTAATGCACCAAATCCCACATCTGGTCTGGCTTGAGCGCGCTGCTGAAGGAAGGCATCGGAGTTCCGTCGAGACCGGTGATCAGGTCGCGAAGAATTCCCTGGTCGGAGTCCCCACACTTCAGCGTTGTCCCGCTGCTCAGATCGAACGGCTTAAGCGCATAACCCTTGCTGTCGGTCAGCGACGACGCGGAGGGACCGTTGCCCCGGCCGTCGTTTCCGTGACACAGCCAGCAGTTCATGCTTCGAAAAAGTTCGCCGCCACGCTTCACGCTCTCGGGCGAAGTAGGCGTCTGCGGCGGAAGCGATACCGCGGCTACGGCCGGCTCTTCCTGAAAGCGAGACGAGAAGCTCTTCACATAGGCGACCAGATCCGCGCGCTCCTGACGCAGCAACGGCCGCCACGAGGGCATCCCGCTGGCGTGCACTCCGCGGGTGATCGTGTCGTAAAGATCGCTGTCCAGCGGCAGGCTTCCGCTGGGCGTGGAACGGCACTTATACGTGGCCTTGGTGAAATCGCGCGGCTTCGGATCAATGTAAGGTGCACTGTCCCCGTTTCCATCGCCGTTGGCGCCGTGACAGAAAATGCAGTAGCGCTGGTAGAGCGCCTTTCCAGACTTTGCGTTCCCCACCAGATTTCCGATGTGGCTCTGCTGCGCGACGCCCATCAGGCTGGCGAACAACATCAGCGCTGCCACCGCTCCGGTCTCCGCTATGACCCTCTTCGTTATGACCCTCATGGTTATCACGCGCATGCAACACTCGTTTCTTAGAAATCGAAATCAAAGCCCATCAGCAGGCTGCTGTTGATGCCGTTGCGGCCGGTGAGCGGCGCCTGCCCGGCGTTGAGGATGCGGGAGAACTCCTGCACCCAGGCCAGCCCCGCCCGCGGATTCATGATGGGATACCAGCGATAGCCCGCCGTCCACGTATCCAAATTCCCGGCATCGGTTGGAAACTGCGGGCTCGCTTGCCTCGACATGCGGACCAACTCATATCTTCCGATCAGGACAAGGCGCGGACTCTGGAGATAGTGCGCTTCGACAAATCCACCATTCCACGACGGGCCAGCCGCCCCCAAAGGAAGAGACCCCGGCTGATTGGCGGGGACGGAGTTCCCCAGGAATACGTTGTCCTGCCCGTGCTGGTACAACGTTTCGAAGTCGAACTTCCCGACGTACCACATTCCGTAGGCGCCGGCACGGTAGTAGCTACGGTTGCCCAGGCCGGCTCCGTTGATCACCGCGCCTCCGCTGGTCTGAAAATACGTTGGCGCTTCGCCGAGATACCCGAAGACGCCGGCTCGCTGCAGGCCAAGCCTCGGAATCTCAAACGCCTGCGTGATGTGGGCGTAGACGTTAAAGGTCTGGCTGGGATATTGGCTGAAGGTCGCCACCGCGTACCGGGTGTAGTCGTTTTGGGAATGGCCGGACAACTCCGCTCCCAATTGGCTGCCTCCGATCCCGTTGAAGTTGTGGTCGCCGGGCGGGGTAAAGAAGTAGTTGTAGTACTCGCCGCCGATGTTGCTGAGGGTCAGCACACGCTCCTGTGAAATCGGCTCATCCAATACGAACTTGCCGACTTTCAGATTCAGCCAGCGGGATTGGGCAAGATTGTCGAACCGTACCCAGGCTTGGGACAGAAATGTGCCCCCGGTGCCAATAAACGGCTGAACGAAAAACGAGATGTTCTTGGAGAGAGTGCCCGCCGTGAGCAGATCGATGAACGAAGTATCGAACCCGTACCGGGTAACGCTGGTCTCGACTTGCCCACTGCCGCCGTTGCCCGGGACCTGGTCCACCGCCATGCGGCTGTTGCTCTCCCGGTGCCACTGCGGCGTCAGACGAAATGCGATCGGCCAATATTCCGGCCGCTGGTCGATGGGAGCGTCGCGCCCATTGCCCAACTGATATCCGTTGTCTTTAAACGTCTGCCCAAAGTTGTTGAGCATGGGCCAGGCTTCATGACAAGCAGAACACGGCAAGCCGTACTTGCGAGCGAAGGCTGGAATCGCGCGCGCAGGACTGACAGCGGTCATTACAACTGCGAGTAGCAACAACGCACCCATGCCGTTCACGCTTGCGAATCCAAATTGTTTTGACATGTTCTCCAACCCGCCGCGAATGATCGAGATTATTTTGCTGACTGATTTGTAGCCGACGCCACTTTGCTCAGGTGTCATCGAATTGTTAAGAGAATGTCGATTTGCGGTCTTTCGCGATTTCGCGGAAGCATCGCGAACTAACAGATTGCTCAGGCCGGCGCAATGTCCGCGAGATCAACTTCAACTGCAACCGCTCGCTGGATCAATTCGATCGAGAGCACGACCCGCAATGTGTCCTTCTTGCGCGCCAGGATTCCTTCCATCCCCGTCATGGGGCCGTTCGTGACGCGAACACGCCGACCGACAGTCAGAAACGGGTGCGGCTGCAATCGTCCGTTTTGTGCCAGCTGGCGTTGCAACATTTCGATTTCTGAATCGGGAAGCGGCGTGGGCCGTCCCTGGAAGCTGACCAGTTGCACCACACCGGGCACTTGCAGCACGCTCACGCGTTCGCGCAAAGCCATGCGCACGAACAGATATCCAGGAAAGATCGGCAGTTCCAGTTCTTTGCGGCGGTCTTTCCACCGGCGAATCGATTTGTAGAGCGGCAGAAAATTCTGAATGCCCCGGCGCGCCATCTGCCGCGAGACCTGCTTCTCGTGGCGCGGGCTGGTGTAGGCCGCAAACCAGCGCGACTCGCCAAAGTCGTACGGCATCGGGATTGCTGTAGCTGTCATCGTGACTGAAATCCTCGACTCTAACGCCGGTCACAGCTTCGCCACCTTACCTACATGCGAAGTGGCAGGTAACTCTCGCTCTATCAGTCCTTTACTCGCGCAACCGCTTTCACTGGCTCGCGATTGCAATCACTACTGGATACTCTCAACCGGCATCGCTTCCGGCTTATTTCGCAGCGCGCTCAGGATCGCGTCCTGCGAACTCTGAACCTGCCGTGAGCGAATGTCGACGATGGCCCAGAAGAAGCAGCCGGTGTTTTTCTCCGGAGCAACCGCCAGAATTTTCATTTGCGGATACCGCCCCAGCAGAAAACCGCACAGCCCCGGCCGCGCTTCCGGTGACTCCAGCGTGATGATGAGACAATCCGGCCGCATCCGGTCGACGTGCTCGGTGATGTCGGCCTCGTTCGTAGTCTCCCCCACGATTTCAATGTCAGGCTGGTCCGCCAGAGTGGCGACCACCAGTTCACGCATAAGACGAGGGCGATTTGCGACCAGCACTCTGATTTTGTCCACGAATCTACCTGCCCGCTGAGTATCCGCTGTCTGGAAAAAAAGAAAAGGCCCCATTCCGAACTCAAAACGGAGGAACGCTGCGCACTAGCCAGGTCCGCCTCAAGTACCTATGCCTGGGTCCAATGAGGACTAATCGATTAGTTAGGTGAAGGAGGCCCCATGGGGACATGCGTTCAGATTCTGACAGTCAGATTCAGGCAAGAGGCAGGTGCAACCGTGGAAGAGCGGCGCTTCAGCGTGCCTAAATGATTCGGGCTTCAGCCCCGCGGCCCAATCGGAGTCTTCAGGCAACCAGTTGCTGCCCACGGCAGGCTTCGACCATTCCGATCCGGTCTTGCGCTCCAATCTTGCGCAACATGCGATGGACATGATTCTTGATCGTGTTTTCAGAAAGATTGAGTTGCGCGGCGATCTCTTTGTTGGTGAGCCCCCGGGCAATCATCTGCACCAGTTGCAGCTCGCGCCGGGTCAAGCCCAGGTCCGGGCGGATCGCAAGCTGGATTCCCTGCGAACTCTCGGAGGAGGCAACGTGGTCAAAGAGAGACCGGCACAAGCTGGGCGGGCAGACAGCCTCATTATTGGCGACCGCGTGTACGGCGTCGGCAATCTCCGCTGCCGACGCCTCCTTCAGCAAATAGCCAACCACGCCGTCCGTAACCGCTTGAATAAATGCTTTTTCGTCAGCCTCCATCCCGATCATCAGGATCTTGATGCCCGGTACGGCCTTGCGAATTTCGCGCGTGATCTGTAGCTTTCCCAGCGACTCGATGGCCAGGTCGCAGAGCAAAACCTGCGGTTCCGCGGCAACGATCTGCTCCACGATCTGCGGGGAAAGCCCCGTCGCGCCCAGCAGGCGGATGTCTCCGCGCTTCTGCAGCAACTTGGCCAGGGCCTCCCGGAGAAGCCGGTTGCCCGCCAACAAATAAACACCGATGTGGTCCTGTGGCATCTGAGATTTCTTTGCGACCCAATGCGGATTGGATGTTTTTGCCGGCTTCGCACCAATCTGAGTGCAGAGAGTAGTTCTGTCCAGGCTGTGGTTTGTCACCAAGATGCAAAATCTTTGTCTCTCCCGAATTGACATTTAGAACGCCGGCCAGGACGCCGAGCGCGGAATTTTCGCGTGATGGAATTGGGGAACAAACCTCTTGCAGAAGCTTGTATTGAAACGTTTTACTATTCGGGCACCCTAGAAACCTGGCAGACAATCGGACGTGAGGTCGCCATGTATCCATTGACCACCAGCAGAGACGCACAACGACGATTCGCGACTGGTCACCACTCTTTCCTGAGCGTCGTGTTTCGCGGCACAGCTTTCGCCGCAATCATGACTTCGATCGTTCCCCTCGCTCACGCCCAAGCCGGAACATCCGGTAGCCCAACACAGGCCGCCGTCGTGCGCGTGGATGTAAACCCAAAGCACGTTTTGAACTCATTCGATCCCGACCGTGCGCTCGGCAGTTCGGTCGATGTTCTTTCCCACACCGGCATCGACCATGTCTACACCCCGCACATTCTTCAGGAATCTCTATCCGCAGGCTGGGGGCCGATCACCTATCGCAACAACACCGAGTTGCGTATGGCCGCCTGGCACTGGACCGAAAATGGGACGTGGAGCGACCCAGCCCACAAAAGTGGATACTTCACCGGCAGCACCGAACTCAAAGACCCGACCCGCTACATCCTGGCCTATGCCCTGCCCCACCGCGGCTTCTCGACCAGCGGCGACCGTCCCGTGCAGGGGCCGAATCTTTCGTATTGGAAGAGCAATCCCTACCTGACGAGCAAATTCACTGGTGAGAGCGACTCGCTGCATCCGCAGTGGATAGTCGTCGATCTTCGCTCCCCGCAGCCAGTGAGTGCGGTGCAGATTGTGTGGGCTGAACCGTTCGCGGTCACCTATCAAGTGGAATACTTTGATGGAAAATACGCACTCGATTTTGATCGCGGACCCGCCGGGAGCTGGAAGACTTTCCCCAATGGTTCGTTGAAGAACGCCAAAGGCGGCACCGTAACGCTGAAGCTATCCGATACTCCAGTGACCGCACAATACATTCGCGTGCTCATGACCGAATCGTCCAACACCTGCGATCTGCACGGATCGAGCGACATTCGCAACTGCGTTGGATATGCGATCCAGGAGATCCACGCCGGCAGCGTCGACGGCAGCGGAGTCTTCACCGACGTCGCCAAGGATGCGAGTGGCAATAACGCGCCGGAGTATTGTTCGTCGTCGATCGATCCGTGGCACTCCGCCGAAGACGTCAACGCGACCGGGGGCTACCAACACACCGGCTTCGATCTTTTCTTTACCAGCGGCATCACCAACAATCTTCCGGCGATGATTCCCATCACCATGCTTTATGGCACGCCCGACGACTCTGCCGCGCAGATCGCGTATGTCGAGAAGCGCGGATATCCCATCGGCTATATCGAAATGGGCGAAGAGCCGGACGGCAAACACGCCATGCCCGAAGATTACGGCGCGCTGTACGTACAATGGGCCGACGCGTTACACAAAGTCGACCCCAGGCTGAAACTCGGCGGCCCGATCTTTGAAGGCGTCAACGAAGACATCCGCGTCTGGCCTGACGCCAAGGGCCGCACTTCGTGGATGGGCCGCTTCGTCGACTACCTGAAATCTCACGGCCACCTGAAAGACCTGGCCTTCGTCTCCTTCGAGCACTATCCGTTCGAGCCCTGTGAGGTCTCGTGGAAATCGCTGTACGTCGAACCACAACTGATGAAGCACATTCTGCAAGTCTGGCGCGATGACGGCGTGCCGCAAGATGTCCCGCTGATGGTCACCGAGAGCCATCTCGCCGCTGCGCTCACCGGGCCAATGAGCACAATCCTGTCCGGCCTCTGGCTGGCCGACAACATCGGATCATTTTTTGAAGGCGGAGGCGCGGCCTTTTATCACTCGCCGATTCAGCCGCAGGGCCTGCAGAATTCATGCCAGGGATGGGCAAGTTGGTCCAACTTCGTAGCTCCGCACGAATACGACATTGCCGGCTACACCGCGCTCTACTACGCCGCGCACATGATCAACCTGGAGTGGGTGCAGCACCGTTCTGGCATACACCAAATGTTTCCGTCGTCCATCGACCTCAAAGACGCTGACGGCAACGCGCTGGTCACGTCCTATGCGGTTCACCGCCCAGATGGAAATTGGTCGCTGATGCTGGTCAATCGCGACGAGACCACCGCCCGCTCCGTGCGCGTCAAATTCGAAAACAGCGGCAGCAAGGGACACGACGCGTTCGGCGGCCTCGTGAACGTGGTCAGCTTCGGCAGCGAGCAATATGTATGGAAGAGTGACGCCCTCAACAGCCACGCCGACCCGGAACATCCCCCGGTGGGCGCAATCGTCGACGCCAATGCGGAAACGGTCTTCACCTTGCCGAAAGCGTCGATCACAGTAATCCGCGGCAAAGTAAAAGGCAACTAAGCCAGCAACCCGATCGTAGAGACGTAGCTCCCCACGTCTCTGCCTGCGGCGCCCAGTACCCCGGCGTAACCGATGCCGCCGGCAGAGACGTTGCTGGCAGCGTCTCTATGACAGGACTTTTCCACAGAATTATTTTGCCGATGTGACGAATGACCGTGACCGAGAAAACTCACTGCCCTACTGTGGACAACGTAGGGCCCGGATGTGGCGCAGCGCAGTCCTAGGAAACTCGCCGCCCGCGCAACCTCCTCACGCAAGTGCGGAGACAGTCGGACATCCGAAAGCCAGGGCGCTTCAGGCAAGCTACTCCGAATAGCTCGGAGCTGGCGCCCGCAGCGGGGGTGATCACTCCTAACGTTTTGAAGCGAAGGCAAGTGCAAGAAGAGAAGGAGAGATAAGGACGGAAAAAGGGCAACAAAGAAAAAATCAGAAAGACCTCGAATAGCACTTTACAATGTGCTCACGCCCCAGGCGTCCCCGGCTTGATCTCTGCCGCTTTCCCGTCGTGATATACGACCACCAGGGGCTTCCCGCCATTGGGATAGCGCACTGTTTTTTCCTCGGACGTGTCGCCGGCATCGGGCACACCCATGCCGACGGCGAAGTCGGCCTGCATCTCGTTCATCCCCAGCTTCATTTCGTGCTGTTCCACCGCCTGCCATATGTCGGCGGGCCAATGCTTGTACAAGACGCGCGGATCTTCAATGAAAAACATTTCGTCAGAATAAATCTTGTACTGTTCGTCGGCTTCGAACCCGATCGGAACGGCATAGGTCTTCCCGTCCTTCTGGAACTCTGCCATTACCTGCTTCCGTTGTCCGGCCCCGGGGGGCATTGCCGTTACGATATCTTTTATCGCAAGTTGCTCAATGGGCAGCAGCAGCCCGGCATCGTGCGCAAAGTCAACCTTCTTACTCGCTGGGTCATAGCGATAGTAGGTGTATTTATATCCTTCCTTCGCCCACACTGGCTGTTGAGTAAGCTGTTTGGCGCTCTTCAGATCGTAGGGATAAAGTTTCTTGGGAGAGACGTAATAGTCCGGATTGGAATAGCCAACACTCTGCGCCTGCTTTTGCCTCTCGGCTTCGAGCGCGTCTTCATGGCGCTGGTAAAGGATATACCCGGCGCGCAACGCGGCGACGACCATCGCCACCACCAACGCCTGTTGAATTCGCTTTTTCGCCTCTGGACTCATAGGAAGACTTTACCAAGTTTTTCGCGTGAGTCGATCCCGCGCCCTTGTGCGCCGTGCCTATGAGGTAAACTTGAAGTGTAAACAAGGAAGGGTAAGAAGAAGGAGTTCCCGCGATGGCCGCCATTACTGAGCAGGACGTCTTAAGCGCGTTGAAGAGTTGCTACGACCCGGAGATTCCGGTCAACATCGTCGACCTCGGCCTGATCTATCACGTAAATTTCGCGGCCGCGCCTTCGGAGAACCCTCAAGAAGGCAAACAGGATGTCACCGTCGACATGACTCTTACCTCCCAGGGCTGCCCCGAGCACGTAAACATCAGCGCTCAGGTGAAATCGCGGATCGAGCAGTTGCCCGGAGTCGCAAACTGCACGGTGAATGTGGTGTGGACCCCCGTCTGGACTCCCGAACGCCTCAGTTCCGACGCGAAGAAACAACTCGGGATTGAGTAACGACGAACCGCAATGCGGAACCTTCCAGGGAAGCCGTAAGAAAGCCTTTCACCTACCCGCCGATTTCCTCCCACGCATCCACCGCGCTTCGACCGGCGGCATCGGCAATCCGCTTGCCGGCTTGCGCCGCCATTTCCATCACGCGCATGCCGCGGTCGAAATAGTCGGGCAGAGCCCGCCGCACGTTATCAAATCGATCGGGATACTCCGATGCCAGCACTGCCAGACCTGCTCCCGTCGCCAACACTCCGGCAGGATACTTTTTCTTCATGAACAGGATGGCCGCCGCCCCAATCGACCCCAGAACCAACGCCTTTTTCCAGCTTTCCATGCTCCCCCCAAAGAAGAATTCTTGCTCCGATTGTACCCCAGAGCCGCGGCGGCAGAGGCGCACCAAACGTCGCACCCTTTCTGTTCACGGCACCCCTGTATACTGCCTGCTTGCCCGGAGGATCTATGTTGCGAATTTCGGCCCGCAATTTCTCGTACACACTAGCGGTGATTGCGTTGTCAGCAATTCTCTCCGCCCAAACCAAGCCGCGCGCCCGCGATCTCGGCGTTCCATTCGACGGCACGCCCGGGCCCAACAATGCCATTACGGACGTAAAGGGCGTCGAAGTCGGTCATACTACTCTGATCTCCGGTGAAGGCAAACTCGAGATCGGCAAAGGCCCGGTACGCACCGGAGTCACGGCGATTCATCCTCGCGGCAAGACCAGTAACGACGCCGTGTTCGCCGCCTGGTTCACTCTCAATGGCAATGGTGAAATGACGGGCACGACCTGGGTCGACGATTCTGGATTCCTCAACGGTCCCGTCATGATTACCAACACGCACAGCGTAGGCGTGGTCCGCGACGCCGTGATCGCCTGGAAAGTCAAGCACGGCACGCCCGACATGGAAGGTTACTGGTGGTCGCTTCCTGTCGTCGCTGAAACCTGGGACGGCTACCTGAACGACATCAACGGATTCCATGTGAAGCCCGAAGATGCCTTCCACGCCCTCGACGTGGCCCACTCCGGCCCGGTCGAAGAGGGAAATGTGGGCGGCGGCACGGGCATGATCTGCAACGAATTCAAGGGCGGCATCGGAACCAGTTCGCGCGTCCTCGACCAGAAAGCCGGAGGCTACACTGTCGGCGTCCTGGTGCAGTGCAACTATGGCGCTCGCGAGCAACTGCGCATCGCCGGCATCAATGTAGGCCGCGAAATTCCCGAGCGCACGGTTTGGGAGAAAGATATCGGCTCCATCATCGTGGTCGTCGCCACCGATGCGCCTCTCATTCCGACACAACTGAAGCGTATCGCGAAGAAAATCTCGCTCGGGCTGGGGCGCGACGGCAGCTATTCGGGCGACGGCTCAGGCGACATTTTCATCGCTTTCTCCACCGCGAATCCTGGAGCGGTCGGAACCAAGGGATTGCACCAGCTCACCATGCTTCCGAACGATTCCCTGGATCCGATTTTTCTGGCCACGGTGCAGGCCACCGAAGAAGCAGTCGTCAACGCCATGGTTGCCGCTGAAACCATGACGGGGATTAACAATCACACGGTAATCGCACTTCCTCACGACCGCCTGCGGGAAGCGCTGAAGAAATACAATCGCCTGGCGAAGTAAGGGTTAGTGAAGAAGCGGGTGCCCCACGCTTCTCGCGTTCTGTGCGAGAGGGTGGGGATTCTGACTTCTTAGGTCGAACATGCAACTATTCCGCTCCAAAGGTTCCGGTCCCACGCCGATATCCCCGGGGTTCAATCCCAAAGCGTTTGAGCATGGATTGCAGGGTCGTGCGCTTGATCCCCAACCGGCTGGCAGCTCCATCCGGCCCCGACAGCACGCCATTGGTCTCGCGCAGAATACGAATAATGTGGTCACGTTCCATCTCGGTAAGGTTGTCGTCGGAGGCTTCCAGCGGCAATTCCAGTTCCACCGGCGGCTCGGCCAGCGTGTCGCCCTTCGACATGATCACCATGCGCTCGATCATGTTCTCCAGTTCGCGAATGTTGCCCGGCCAGATCCAGTTCTGCAGCACCTCCATGGTTTCATCCGGGATCGTTTCCAGGTGCTTTCCCATGCGCGCCGCGTGCTTGCGCACAAAGTGGTGAACCAGAATAGGAATGTCGGACCGGCGTTCGCGCAACGCGGGCAGGTGGATGGGGAAAACATTGAGACGGTAAAAGAGGTCCTCCCGAAATTTCCTGTCCGCAATATCCTGCTGCAAGTCGCGGTTGGTGGCGGAGATGATCCGCACATCGACCCGTAGAGTGTGAATTCCGCCCAGCCGTTCGAACTCGCGATCCTGCAAAACCCGCAGCAATTTCGGCTGCAATTCGAGAGGCAATTCGCCGATCTCGTCCAGGAAGAGTGTGCCGTTGTCCGCCAGTTCGATGCGTCCGACTTTCTGGTTGACGGCGCCGGTGAACGCTCCTTTTTCGTGTCCAAACAATTCGCTCTCCAGCAAGCCCGAGGGAACAGCGGCGCAATTCAGCTTGATGAAACTGCGGGCGTGGCGCGAACTGAGCGCGTGGACAGCGCGAGCTACCAGTTCTTTTCCCGTACCGGTTTCCCCCAGCAGCAAGACCGTCGAATCCGTCGGCGCCACCAGGCGCGCCTTTTTCAAAACATCGCGAAGAGCCAAACTCTGGCCGATAATTTCCTCGAACCCCAGCTCCGCCCGAATCTCGTTTTCCAGGTAGGACTTTTCCAACACCAATTTGTCCTTCGCTTCTTGCAGGCGGTCCGTCATTTCCCGGAGACGGGCAATGTTGACCGCCGCAGCCGTGATCCCAATCACGCTTCCGTCGCCGTCAAGGAGGGGTTCGATGGTGAAGTCGAAAACGGAAGTC
>Ga0210410_10002717_pt1 | contig 15791 bp, 8 predicted proteins | sample IncBWC4MmetaG_FD_161058 | JGI IMG/M metagenome (GOLD analysis project Ga0210410, IMG submission 161058) | Forest soil microbial communities from Barre Woods Harvard Forest LTER site, Petersham, Massachusetts, United States - Inc-BW-C-4-M | ecosystem: Environmental > Terrestrial > Soil >... | reverse complement strand
CTGGGACCAGGGCACCTACGAACCGGAAGGGACTCTCAGCGCGGCGGAGCAACTCGAACGCGGCGAGCTGAAGTTTCGTTTGCATGGCCACAAGTTGAACGGCAGCTTCGTGCTGGTGAAGTTGAAACACAGTCGAGGCAAGAATGAATGGCTGCTGATCAAGCATAGGGACGAACACGCCGACCCTATGTGGAATGTCGAAGAACACGGCGAATCCGTGGTCAGCGGCCGTCCTATTCCCAAGACACACAAGGAAAAACAGAAGGAGAAGCGTTCTGTCCAAGACTCGCCTCCGCCGAACCCGGGGGAGTTGCCGGGAGCGCGAAGCGCCCCGATGCCGGGAGAAGTCTCCGTTACGCTCGCCAAACTCGCGGACAAGCCATTTTCGGACCCAAACTGGCTTTTTGAGATTAAGTGGGATGGCATTCGCACCGTCGCACTTGTAAATAACGGCGACGTGCGGTTATTTTCTCGCTCCCAACGCGATGTCACCTCGGAGTTTCCTGAGTTTCAGGATCTCGCAAAGCACTTGCGCGCAGGCACAGCCATCCTCGATGGCGAAATCGTCACGCTGGACAAGAACGGGCGAAGCGATTTCCAGAAGCTGCAAAACCGATTCGGTGTTACTAAGCCTACCCAGAAGCTCATAAACGATGTTCCGCTGACCTACTATCTTTTCGATGTGCTCTATTGCAATGGCTTCGATGTGCGCAAAACGCCGCTGCTGCAGCGAAAGGAATTGTTGCGTCAGGTGCTTCGGGGCGACGACCGCGTGCGCTATTCCGAGCACCAACAGGAGAAAGGCAAAGAGTTATACGCCGCGGCGGAGAAACAGGGGCTCGAAGGAATCGTCGGAAAGCAGATCGAGGGCCCTTATACCGGAAACCGCACGAGCTTCTGGCTCAAATTTAAAATCGTAAACGAACTAGACGCCGTGATCGTCGGTTGGACCGCGCCGCGGCGCACACGCCAGTATTTTGGAGCGCTGGTCCTCGCCTTATTCGACGAAAAGAAGGAGTTGCAGTTTATCGGGAGCGTGGGAACCGGCTTCGATCAAAAAACCCAAAAGGATCTGCTCGCGAAATTGGAAAAGCTGCGCGTTGCGCGCTCACCTTTGCGTAATCCGCCTAAATTGCGCGAACACGTCGAATGGGTGCGGCCGGAAATGGTTGCACGAATAAAGTTCGCGAACTGGACCGAAGACAACCACCTGCGCGCGCCCGTTTTTCTCGGCATTCGCAAAGACCGCTCTCCGGAAGAATGTACGTTCAGCGCGGCGCGGCCGGAGCATGCTCGCGTCGAGGCGTCTGTCTCAACGCAAAACTCGGCGCCAAAAAAAGTGGAAGCGCCGTCGGAAGACGCAGGCTTTGACGAATTGGCTCACGGCAAAGCGGAGAGCCTGCGATTGCAAGTCGATGGCAGGACGCTCGCTCTGACGCACTTGAACAAGATTTATTTTCCGGAATCGGCCATTCGGAAGCGTGACCTGCTCGCGTACTACTACCGGATCGCAAACAATATACTTCCTTTCCTCAAAGATCGGCCTTTGGTGATGAGGCGATACCCGAACGGAATTGAGGGAAAGAGCTTCTTTCAAAAGGAAGCGCCGGAATCGATTCCTGACTGGATCCAGCGAGCGCGGGTGTATTCCGATGAGCGCGGCGGTGAAATGGATTACGTCATGGCGCAAGATCGCCCATCGCTTCTCTTTCTCACCAATCTCGGCTGCATCGACCATAATCCATGGTCCAGCCGCTTCGACCATCAGGACTATCCCGACTATGTCTTTTTTGATCTCGATCCCACACCAGAGACGCCCTTTGCCACCGTTCTTCGTGTCGCTCGCGCCATTTACAAAGTGTTGCTCTCAACGCGCCTCGTCTGTTACTTGAAAACCTCGGGCGCGACCGGATTTCACATTTACGTGCCGCTCGAGCCGATTTACAAGTACGCGCAAACGCGCACTTTCGCGGCGATCATTAGCCAGATCGTCGCTTCCGAACTTCCCCGTGAAACGACACTGGAGCGCAGCATCCGCAAGCGCCCCGCGGGACGCGTCCTGCTCGATGCTTTGCAGAATGCTAAGGGCAAGCCGCTAGCCGCGGTCTATTCCGCCAGGGCTCACCCAGGAGCCACGGTCTCGACTCCGGTAACCGCCGAAGAGCTAATGAAGGGCAATATTGACCCTGACGCGTGGACGATCAAAACTTTGTCCGCGCGGCTGCAATCCAGCGGCGATTTGTGGAAAGATTTTTGGGACCACCGCCAAAGCCTGGACACGGCGCTAGAGGCGTTGAGTCAGCACGTTTCTGGACGGAACCAAAAATCGGCTTGAAGCAAAAATCGGCTTGAAACAAAACGGCGGCGGGTTGTTCTGTCAAACACCCCGCCGCCTACTATCAAGCCCAGTTGTTAGGCTCGTGCCCCGCGTGCTTTTCCGCGCGGTGCGTCCTCCTCGCCCTCTTCGCCTTCCTCGCTTCCCTCTTCCTTCGCTTGCACGTTAATTTCTTCTCCTAGCTGCGTAAGTTTCTCGTCCGCTTCTTTCTCTTCCTCAAGCGTCCTTTCCAATAGGGTGCTGGCTTCGTTTTCCCCCAGCAACTCCGCCCAGGTTCTTACGCACCCGTAAGCCGCGATTTCATAATGCTCGACGCGTTGCGCCGCCGAAATCAGCGCTGCATCCATGACCTCACCCTCATAATCCTCATCCATGAGCTCTTCGCCCTCTTTGAGGATCCCCATCATGCCGGCGCACTTTTTCCCCGAAGGCTTTTCGCCCATGTTGTCGAAGATCTCCTTTAGGCGATCCACATGACCCCGAGTCTGTTCCAAGTGTTCTTCAACAGCGGAGCGAAGTTTCTCTGAAGTCGCGGCCTTGGCCACTTTCGGCAGAGCCTTGACCAATCGGCTCTCCGCGTCATACAGGTCCTTCAACTCGTCCACATACAATTCCATCAATGCATTGTGCTCCATTGCGACTCTCCTTTGGCATTCTTCCCAGACTCTCGCGTTTCGCGGGCCTAGTTGACGGTAGAAGCTAGACGGTGCGGCGTCTATACACGGATGTCTCTAAGCTTTTCGTAATGAGTGCGTAACAAGGCGCAGGGTTTGAATTGCGATGCGTTAGTGTGCCGCGATGCGTCCGCACGCGGACCAAATGGTTGGAGTCGCGAAACGTTAGCGCGGCTGGGGTCTTCTGGCCCTGCTCATCGGGTCGTTGCTGTATGGAACCGGACTCAGCATGGCCATAGGGTGGAGTGGCCTAGCACACCGGCGCGGTCAAGGCGAAGGCGGTGCAAATCGCCGGTGCTGAGAGCGTGAAGGACGAAATGAGCGTGCGTTCCAAGAGCTAGTCAAACAACCACGCGGATTTGCCATTGGCATGAGCTACCTCCCGTCGGTCAGCGGTCTTATCTCTCAACAAATAGTTTTTTCCGAGGCCGCAAAAACTTACCAGCGAACCACATCACTCGGCGATTTGAGAAAACGGAATCATCTCCTTGGCGAACGTACTGTTCGTGTAGACGAGAGCTTTTAGGACTAGGAGGATTTATGACGGCAAAGAGCAAGAAATGTGAGCATCCACCTTGCACTTGTATGGCAAGTGAAGGCAGTAAGTATTGCAGCGTGGAGTGCGAGGCTATGGAGAAGACGCCGGACCTCGGCTGTCTTTGTCCTCACCCAGACTGCAAGGGAAAAATCGCTTAGTCACTCGGCCAGCAGTAGAACGTCTCGTGCCGAAGCAGCGCCGCAATTCCGTCGGTGATCTGCGACACTTTTGACTTCGATACCGCACCTTGGATTCCCCTCTTCTCGGCTTCCCTCGCCACGAACGTGGAGAGCTGAACAATGCATAGCAGGATTTGCACGCTGGGCTCAAGCTTGGCTAACTCCCGGGCGGCGTCGAACCCATTCATCCCCGGCATGGCCAGGTCCAGCAGCAGAATGTCAGGGTGCAATTCGAGTGCACGTTCTATCGCATCGCGCCCGTCGATGGCCTCGCCACACACATCCCCGTCCTCGTGGTGTTGAATAACGCCGCGCAGCCCGCGCCTCACGGTGGCATTGTCATCATCGATCAGAATTCGCTTCATAGACCTGAACTTGGATCGAAAGTGTCACGTTCGATGCCTAGGGTTCAATAGAGCTTTCGTTGCACGCAGGAGTTAGCTCCAGGCCCGAAATGCTTGCAACCTGCCTTATCCTGACGTATCTAACCAGAGGGCCGGTCTACACACATGGGTGCGACGCTATCCACAAATGCAGCAAGAATACCGCGATGGGGCCTGCCGCCCTGGACCATTGACTTCCATTCCGAGCCGCTCACGGTACCGGAAGAAGTTGATTTCGCTGTTGTCGGCGGAGGCTTCACCGGCTTAGCCGCGACCGCTTGGCTGCGCCATTTGCAACCGAAGAAGCGCGTCGCGCTTTTTGAAGCCAGTCGTATTGGGGCAGGTTCCAGCGGACACACCGGCGGCATGACCCTCTCGGAAACGGCCGCTGGAGATATGCCAGGTCTCGGAGATGTGCTCGTCGGATTGTCCAATATTTTGCGTGATTTGAAAGTCCGCTGCGATCTGACACTCCCGGGCGCATTCGAGATCGGCCGGAGCGGCGTAATGCCAAATTCGCCAATCGTGTGGCACGACTGCGGCGCACTGGGCGTCACGCGAGAAGTGCCCGGCGGCACCGTTGATCCAGGGAAGATGCTCAGCGGCTTGGCACAGGCGGCAAGTGAACGCGGCGCGCTGATTTTTGAAAACGCTCCCGTGGAGAGCCTGACCATTGAGGAATCGCCTGTACTAAACATCCAGGGAAACCCGGTGCGAGCGGGATGCGTGCTGCTGGCGACAAATGCTGAATCGTTGGAACTGAGCGGCCTTGCGGGGCAAGCGGAGCCTAAATTCACATTGGCGGTGGCAACGGAGCCGCTGTCCAGCGACCAGATTTCGTCGCTAGGACTCGCGTCAAGAAAGCCGTTTTACACCGTCGATCTGCCGTACCTGTGGGGCCGCGTCTTTGACCAGAGCAGCGTAATTTTTGGGAGCGGATTGGTGCATTTAGAAGATTGGCGGGAGTTACTTACGTTGAATGTGGCGGAGGGACAACCGGCGGAGCTTCTCGCCGACCTCGAAAGACGCGTACGCGAGCTGCATCCCATGCTCCGCAATGTGCGCTTAAACCATCGCTGGGGCGGACCCATTCTGATTGCGGATCGGTGGCAACCGGTATTCCGTCGTCATGCTTACCATCGCGATGTAATTGTGCTGGGGGCGTACAGCGGACATGGCGTTGCGCTTTCCGTTTATTTGGGTGCGTGGGCGGCGGAGGCGATGCTCGGCAAAAAGGATTTGCCGCAGTGGGAAAACAACACTACTACGCCAGACTGAGAACGCTATTTGATGCGAATGCTTGAAGCAATTTCTGTACGGAAGGCACTTGCCCTAGGTACTTAACCTCACTGAGCATCGGTTTTGTAATCCGCTAAGCCAATTCCACCCTTCCTAACTTACGGCTTTGCTTGAATTTATTGTGAAAAGTCCTTGAAGTACCACTCTCGGCAATGCTGCAAGTACTTTAGGCTCAGGCTTTAGTACTTTTAGCCTCCAACCTTTTAGAACCTTCTCCTTCGTTGCATTTCTTCCTAGCCTCGCAGAGTGCCAGCCGATTCAAACACAGCTGCCGAACCAACAAAGCCCGGCGGGAGTGTCGTTGTGACGGAAAACGCAGTTCGTGTCCTAGTGGCCAACCGCCCACGCCTTCTTCGCGAGATGGTGCTCTCCACGCTTTCCGAACAAGCGGGAATTGCCGTGGTCGGCGAAGCGGAAGATGAACGCGAAGTGCCGGAGTTGGTAGAAAAAACCAAGCCGGACTTTTTGCTGATTGGAATGGATGAAGACCGGAAGCGTCCACGAATTTGCGACGTTTTGCTAAAGCAGTATCCGTCGCTGCGAATTATTGCGGTGGCTCCATCTTCGAGTTTGGGAATTTTTTATTGGGCGTCACTGGAGATTCATTCCGCGACGTTGGAAGCAAGCGAGGAAGGACTACTGGAAGTGATCCGAAAGAAGGATGCACTTCCCGGAGGGCGTATCTCTTGAGGACCATGCCGGCTACGCAAAACAGGTTAGACCATCGGCTGCCACAAAGTTTGCAGACGTCGATTGCGTTGTTGCTCGCCTGGACCCTGGCCATCGGACCGCTCGCGGCTGCAGGCCAACAGCAAGGCTCTTCGCAAGCGCGTGACGATTCAAACGCCCAACAGAGGCAGACAGGGGGATTCGAGCGGCGACCATCCTCGTCCGATTTGGTTTCGGAGAATTTAGCACGCGTCGCAGCTACGGCGGACCAAATTTTGGCGGCGGTGAACAGAGATTCAGGGCTGATGGTGGAGTTGAAGGCGATTTACGCACAAGAGGCGGGACTGCACGGGCAAGTGTTGGAGGAGAAGGACCTGACCGACGCGGCCGTGGAAGCGCGGCTCCGGCAGGATTTGCGATTACGCATGCTCGCGACGAAGCTTTTGCAGCGTTATGGCTACTTGCTGCCACGCATCAATCCGGATTCGGATATGGCGGAAGAACGCATGCTGTACATGCGCCAGAAAGCGGCGGACATGCAGCGAGCGGCTGCACGGCAAGAATTTGCGGGACAACTACCGCTCGCGCAGACGGCGGGATGCGATCCGCGCGCGGACTTGACCTGCCTGGCAGGACAAAGCGGCGCGATGGGTGTGGGCTCATTGGGAACATCGCCGAATAACGGCGCACCCCGACAGTCGGAACCGCAGGAGCAGGCGCCCGGCCTCGATTATTCAAATAAATTGCCGGAGATTCGGACCACCAGCGCTCCGCAGAGCAGCAACCCGGAAACGTTGCTGGCTTCCGCCAAGCTGGGGGATGGCGGAGGCTCAACGAGCATCAATCCGCCAAGCGGCATGCCGAAGTCCCTAGCGGCAATAGGTGATATGCCCATTCCCGCTTCGCAGTCCGACGCGCTCATGGCGATGGCCTTGAGTTCCACGCTCGCATCACCGGGAAAGCCCGGAGCGCCCGAAGCGCCGAGGAGGGGCGGGATCGATATGGAGCAAGTGCTCACCGCCTATCGCAATGTTCAGCCGTCGACACCGGACATCGAACCGGTCCGCATGGTGCATCAGCCGAATCCCTACGCGAACGTTCCGGCTTTGTATGACTTGTACGTGCAAGCGGCGGCCACGAACCAGCCGACGCAACGCTTTGGTTTGAGCGTTTTCCAGCGAGGCGCCGCAAAAACGGATTTGTTGCCGATGGATTTGCCGGTCGGCCCGGACTACGTGGTCGGGCCGGGCGACGGATTGGCGATCGATCTATGGGGCGGAGTTTCACAGCGGATTACGCGAACTGTAGATCGCGAGGGGCGCGTCTCTTTGCCAGAGGCAGGACCGTTGCTGGTATCGGGGAAAACGCTTGGAGAAATACAAGACCAGGTGCAAAAAATCTTGCGCACGCAATTTCGCGATGTGTCCGCGGATGTCTCACTGTTGCGGCTGCGCACTGTCCGCGTGTACGTGGTGGGAGAAGTAGCAGCACCGGGCGCGTACGACATCAGCTCGCTTTCGACGCCGTTGAATGCGCTTTTTACCGCGGGAGGAGTTACGCAGCGGGGCTCACTGCGCCAGTTGGAGCATTATCGCGGAAATCAGCTACTGGAAAAGGTTGATGCTTACGATCTCCTGCTGCGTGGAGTGCGGCGCAACATGCAGCGCCTCGAAGGCGGAGACTCGCTGCGGGTGCCGCCGTTAGGCGCGACAGTCACTGTTGATGGAATGGTGCGGCGGCCGGCAACGTACGAAATTCGTGCTGAAAAAAATCTTGAGGACGTTCTGGACCTGGCGGGCGGAATTCTGCCTGCTGCGGCTCTGCGGCACATCGAAGTGCAACGGCTTGTGGCGCACGAAAACCGCACGATGTTCAGCTTGGATCTGGGCGAAGCAACGGACACGGAAGCCCTGCGCGGGCAGATGCGCCATTTTGCCATACAGGACGGCGATCAAATCCACATCTTCCCGATAGCTCCTTACAACACCGCGGCGGTCTATCTCGAGGGCCATGTACTTCGTCCAGGACGCTACTCGTATCGGGACGGGATGAAGCTCACGGACGTAATCGCGTCGTACAGAGACTTGCTGCCGGAGCCTTCGGGACGCTACGCGGAAATTATTCGCTTGAAGGCGCCGGATTACCGGCCCGTCGTCGAGAGCTTCGATTTGACCAAGGCACTGGCGAACCCAGCGTCTGCTCCGGAATTGCGGCCGCTCGATACGGTGCGAGTTTTTGGCCGTTATGACTTTGAGCCGGCGCCGGAAATTATCGTGTCAGGCGAGGTACGCTCGCCCGGTCGGTATGGAACTTCCGGACAGCAGCACTTGCGAGATGTCTTGTATCAAGCGGGAGGCGTGTCGCCGGACGCGTGGCTGGATTCGGCTCAGGTCTTTCGCATTCAGCCCGACGGAACGACAAAAGTATTTAGCGTGAATCTGCGGAATGCGCTGGATGGCAACGCTCTGGACAATTTGCTCGTGGAGCCGCGCGACCGCGTACTCGTACACCGTCAGCCGGAGCTGGTGGAGCCCCGCAGCGTCTACGTGCAAGGAGACGTTGCGCATCCTGGGCGCTATCCGCTTGCGGGCAACATGCATGCTTCGGACTTGGTTCGCTCCGCTGGAGGGCTGCTACGCAGCGCCGCTGCGGAAGACGGCGAGCTTTCCCATTACATAGCCAAAACAAGCGATTCGTCGCCGACGCCCGTGAACGTTGAGGTGAACCTACGAGCGGCGCTAGAGGGAGATGCCGAGCACGACGTATTGCTCAACTCGGGCGATGTACTAACGGTTCCACAAAAAACTGGCTGGAAAGACGTGGGTTCCTCAGTTTGGTTGCGCGGAGAGGTGCGCCACCCCGGCACTTATGGAATCCACACTGGCGAGCGGCTCAGCGAGGCCTTGGAGCGCGCGGGTGGCTTTTCGGCCGACGCGTACCCGTATGGCGCGGTGCTGACGCGCCGTGAGGTGCGCGATTTGGAGATGAAATCCCATCAAGAGCTGGTGCAGCGGGTGAAAAATGAGCAACTCGCGTTGAAGGCGCTGCCCGAAAACACCGAAGACCAAAAAAATCTCAAATTGACGGCAATGGCACAGGTGCAAACCACACTTGATCAGTTGCAAGCGACTGCCCCGCTTGGCCGCGTAGTGATTCATCTTCGCGGCGACGTAAAGGAGTGGAAGAACACGGATGCCGACCCTGTGCTGCGCGATGGCGACGAATTCGCCGTGCCTAAGAAGGCGAACTACGTGATGGTTACGGGTCAAGTGTTCAACCCAACCTCCATCAGTTACCGCCCGGGGCGCAGCGCCAAATGGTATTTGAGCCAGTCCGGCGGATTCACCCAGCTTTCCAATCGTCAGGCGGCTTTTGTGATTCGCGCGGATGGTTCCGTGCTCGCCGCAAAGAACAACTCCGGTTGGTTTAGCGGCGACCCGTTGGACACGGTGTTGAAGCCGGGCGACACGGTGGTGGTGCCCGAGAAGGCGCCGAATGTCGGAGGACGTAATTGGGCTCTAACAATGCAGATGGCGCAGGTCGCGGCTTCAGCAGCGTTCACTGCGGCGTACCTTGTGAAATGACCGTGCCCGGAGGATTGCAAAGGAGAGCAACGATTTTGCTTTGTGAGTGGAGCATCGTAACGGCAGCTCTGGCGAGCCAAGGATTTGCTGCGTGCCCGCAGGCGGGAGAACCGCAGGCCGGCCCCAGCGTGCGAAGCTCAACGGCTGACGATGCGGCGGACACTCCGCCGCCTAAGCGCGAGATCGGCACGCTCGCGCCCGAACCAAGGGAGGGCGTGGCTCGAAACTTTTCGGGTTTCGTAAAGGATTTTGTTGGGGACCAGAAGGGCATCTGGACAAGCCCGGCGCGCCTGCGTTTTGAGGATACGGAATGGCTCGTGCCCCTTGCGGGACTCACGACCGGACTTTTTGTGACGGACCGACAGGTAAGCGGGCATTTGGCGGCTGATATCAAGACGCAACAGCACTACCGGACTATCGCGACAGACGGAGCCTTTGCCCTCGCGGGCGTCGGAGGCGGGCTGGCCGTTTGGAGCGCGTTTTCTCACAACGAGCATCAACGCGAGACTGGATTTCTTTCTGGAGAAGCGGCGATTGACAGCCTTGTTGTGGTCGAGGCGCTGAAATATACCTTCCAGCGCCAACGGCCGTACGAGGGAAATGGAGCCGGGCATTTCTTGAGCGGCGGAAGCTCATTTCCGTCCGAGCATTCGGCGGCCGTATGGTCCATCGCGGGAATCATCGCCCACGAATATCCCGGCCGCCTGCCGCGCCTCTTTGCCTACGGCTTGGCTACTACGGTCAGCTTGGCGCGCATTCAATCACGCGACCATTTTCCCTCCGATGTTTTAGTGGGCAGCGCGATCGGATATCTAATTTCGCAGTATGTGTACAGCAAGCGCCACGACCCAGAGTTAGGCGGCGCGGAATGGCGGTCGATCCGCGAGTGGGTCCGAGACAGCAAGGGTACGCCGGGAAACCTCGGCTCCCCGTATGTTCCGCTGGATAGTTGGGTTTATCCGGCAATGGAACGCCTTGCGGCGCTGGGGTTGATCGATAGCGGATTCGCGGCTATGCGCCCGTGGACGCGTCTTGAATGTCGTCGCCTGCTGAACGAAGCGTCGGACGCGTGGTCAACCGGCGACAAGGAAAATGCGGAGGGCGCCACGCTGATTGCGGCTCTGCAGCGGGAGTTTCGCGCAGAGACAGAAGAAGCTGGCGGCGATGGTCGCGGGACTTTTCGCGTCGAGTCGCTCTACTCACGCACGGAGCATATCTCTGGAATGCCGCTCTCGGACGGCTATGACTTCGCCCAGACCCAGGTCAATGATTTCGGTCGTCCTTACGGCGAAGGTTGGAACACGGTGAACGGATTTTCGTCGTACGCAACACGCGGGCGTTGGGTGGCATACGTACGCGCAGAACTGCAGACGGCGCCAAGCATTCCCGCTCTTTCGTTGACGGCTAGAGAAACCATTCAGAAAGTAGATTTTTTTTCGGCGTTACCGCCCTCGACCCCACAATCTGCTGTGACGCAGCTTGCGCTGCTGGACGCATACGTCGGGCTGACTTTCTCCGACTGGCAGATTACTTTTGGGCGGCAAAGCCTATGGTGGGGTCCTGGTGACGGCGGCCCGTTGATGTTCAGTGACAATGCAGCCCCTATCGACATGTTTCGCATTAATCGCGTAACGCCCATGACGCTCCCCTGGATTTTTCGGCATCTCGGGCCAATGCGCGTGGAGTTCTTTCTGGGGCAGCTGCGTGGCCAGAATTTCATCAATGCGCTGGCAACCGGGCCCACCGGAAGCTTTACATCGCCTTTGAATCCGCAACCAATGATTCACGGCGAGCGGTTTAGCTTCAAACCGACCCGGAATTTCGAATTCGGTTTCTCGCGCACTTCGCTGTTTGCCGGCCAAGGTGTGCCCTTTACGCTGAACACGTTTGGAAAGAGCCTGTTTAGCGCGGGCAACGGCGTTCCGGGAACCTCGTCCGATCCAGGCGATCGCCGCTCGGGCCTCGACTGGTCCTACCGCCTGCCGAAGCTGCGCGACTGGCTGACGTTCTACGGCGATGCATTCGCCGACGATCAGATTTCGCCGATCGCCTACATGGATCGCTCGGCGATCCGTGCCGGTCTATACGTTTCCCATGTTCCGAAAATCGCGAAACTCGATCTCCGCGCGGAGGGCGTCTACACCGATGTGCCGGCCGGCGGTGCCCTGAGCCACGGATTTTACTATTTCAATCCGCGCTTCTTGAACGGTTATACAAACAACGGCGATCTACTCGGCAGTTGGATCGGCCGCGAAGCTCAGGGTGCGCAAGCTTGGACGAATTACTGGTTCAACGCGCGAAATCGCGTGCAGATCAATTTTCGCCACCAGAAGGTCAGCCAACAATTTATTCCTGGCGGAGGCACCCTGACAGATTTTGGCATCCGTGGCGACTATTGGACGCGATCTAACATTGGGATTTCCGGCTGGATACAACACGAGCGCTGGCTGTTTCCCGTGATCCAGCCTAACGCTGCAAGCAACGTCACTGCGGCGATTCAAATTTCGTTCGAGCCCCAAAAATGGTTCCGGCGAACAAGCTCGGTCGATACGGACACACGACGCTCTAACGGAGGGCTGCCGTGAACTTCACTACCAGCGCTCCTACGCTTCCCCGCACCGAGCCGCAGAGGAACGGGCATTCGGCTACGTACCCATTTCCCGACGCATCGCCCATGCCGAGCAAGCGAGTGGTGTACTTGCAAATGTTTTGGGATCGCCGCCGATTCTTCCTCCGCGTCGGCGTTTACGCATTGCTCGCGAGCACGCTTCTCGCCTTTCTGACCTCGCCTCGCTACAAAGCAAAAGCACAACTCATGCCGCCGGAGGGGCAGCAAGGCCTTGGTGCCGCGCTGCTCGGGGCGCTTTCGTCAAAAGGTGCCGCAGGAGCACTCGGCGGGCTAGCGGGCGACTTACTGGGCGCGAAAAACAGCGGAGCGTTGTTTGTGGGTGTCTTGAACAGCCGCACCGTCGCGGATCGCCTGATCGAAGAGTTTGACCTGCTTCATGTCTACCACGATTCGAAAATGGAGGATGCACGGGACGACCTGCAGGGTCATTCCGAAATTACGGAAGACCGTAAGAGCGGAATCCTCTCCATCGCTGTCACCGATCACAATCCACGGCGAGCAGCAGCCATGGCGCAGGCTTACGTATCCGCGCTAGACAGGCTGGTGTCCCAGCTCAGCACATCCTCCGCGCGCCGCGAGAGGATTTTCCTCGAAAGCAGGCTTCATGAAGTGAGGGGCGAGCTCGACGCCGCCGCGAAAGAATTTAGCGAGTTTGCCAGCAAGAACACGGCGCTCGATATTCCGGCGCAGGGCAAAGCGACGCTCGAAGCCGCCGCGACACTGCAGGGGCAATTGATTGCCGCGGAGTCCGAGTTGAGCGGCCTCGAGCAAATTTATGCGGAAAGCAACGTACGTGTGAAATCGCTGAAAGCGCGGGTCGAGAAGTTGAACCAGCAGTTGCAAAAGCTTGGAGGCGACTCCGCCAATCCGAGGAACGACGAGGGGCTCATATCTCCGTCGATCAAAAAACTCCCTTTGCTGGGAGTGACCTACGCGAACTTGTATCGACAAAACAAAATTGAAGAAACCGTGTATGAGCTGCTCACCCAGCAGTACGAGCTTGCCAAGGTGCAGGAAGCCAAGGAAATCCCGACTGTAAAGATCTTGGATGCGCCAGTGCTCCCCACCAAAAAATTGTTCCCCGGACCGATAGCTTTGATTTGTCTGGGAACGCTGCTCGGAGTTGCGGGTGGAGCAGCGTGGCTGATCTTTCGTAAGCGATGGAAGGAGAGCGAGCCGACCCCTGGGCGCGTCCTAGCCGAAGAAATCGGCGCATCGTTGTATGCGGGAACACGACGATTTGTCCCGGCCCGAGCGGCGGCCGAAACAAAGTTTAGCAGCGGTGCCACCTAGCCCATACCGCTTTCGAATGGGCACAACGTTCTGTGAACAATGGCAAAGGAGCCAAGAATGAATTGGAAAAATACGCGGACGCTCGTTACCGGAGGCGCCTCGTTTATCGGGTCCGCGCTCGTGGATGCGCTCGTCGAGCGCGGTGCGGCAGTGCGAGTAGTGGACAATTTCAGCAGCGGACGGCGGGAGAACCTCACGCCGCACCTGAAGTCCAATGCCATCGAACTGATGCATGCGGACCTTCTCGATGATGGTGTGGCGCGCAACGTTGTACGCGGCATGGACTTAATTTTTCATCTTGCTGCGGACCACGGCGGCCGCGGCTACGTAGACCTGCATCAAGCTGCATGCGCCGGCAATCTCGGGCTCGATGGAGTTCTCTTCCGCGCTTGCGTCCAACAGAACGTCGAAAAAGTGGTGTTCGCCTCTTCCGGCTGTATCTATCCAAACTACATCCAGAACGATCCCACAGAAATGCTGTACCTGACTGAGGACAAAGCCGGCCCCCCTTACGACGCGGACAATCTTTATGGCTGGGCGAAGCTCATGGCGGAAATGACCCTGCAGGCTTACCACCGAGATTACGGCTTGAAAGCAGCCTCCTGCCGTTATTTCACCGTGTATGGACCCCGCGGCCACGAGAACCACGCCGTGATCGCGATAATCGCTCGAGCCTTCGTCGGCCAGAATCCGTTTGTGGTATGGGGCAACGGCGAGCAAATCCGCAACTGGACGCACGTGGACGACATCGTTTCCGGCACAATCCGCGCCGCGGAAGCGATTGACGACGGAACCGCAATTAACCTCGGCACGACGGAACGCACCCGCGTCATCGATGCCGTTCATGAAGTGCTCCGCTATACAGGCCACAAAACCGCTATCGAGTTGCATCCCGAAATGCCAACAGGTCCGATGAATCGCGTTGCGGATAATTCGCTGGCGAAACGGCTTCTCGGCTGGGAGCCGCAGATCAAATTCATGACCGGCCTGCGAAACACAATTGACTGGTATTTCTCGACCAAGGACCGCAAGAAAGTTGCTGCCGAATTGGAAACACTCCTAACCGAACGGCAGCCTAGCGCTCGCGAGAGCTCGCGCATTGCAGCCTCGGACGCAGCGTCAGCAACCGTGAGCGCCTAAAGGAGAAGTTGCTCGAGAGGACGATGAACGGCACTGCTACAAGACGAACCGCCCCATCGCCCGTATTGGACTGGGCCCCCCCGCCAGAGCTTGTGACAGAACTGGGCGCGGGGCAGCCTTCACCCTCAGGAAATCAGCGTGGCAAGAGTTTTCCGCGCGGTCTGTCTGTGCAAGCCGCGTACGCGGCCATCGACGTAATGTTAGTGTGCCTCGGCGGCATCGCCATTTTTCTTCTGCGGTTCGGTCTCGTGCACCACATGAGTATCACAGCGCAGCTGTTCCACAGCGAATATTCGCATGCTTACCTGGGATTCTTTTTTCTCTACGCGGCGCTCATCGTGTTGAGCTGTATCAGCCACAACCTCTATCGCACCCCGCGTGAACGTAGCGTCTTTGATGAAAGCTGGATGGTCGTGAAGGCCGTCGCCATTGCGACGGCTTTGCTCTCGCTCTTCATCTTTACGTCCGGTGAAAAGGAAATTTCCCGCTTGGTAGTCGGGTGCTCCGGAGTATTCAGCGTTATAGCTCTCTCCGGATGGCGAGCCGCTAAACGTCAGGTCATATTCCACCGAACCCGAGCCGGAATCAACGTTCGCCGCGTTTTGATAGTCGGAACCGGCCGCCTCGGCCGGGCCATGGCTCGCTGGCTCGAGGAGAATCCTCAGTTTGGCTATGTCGTTTGCGGCTTCCTGGATTCCCGCCCCTCCAATGATCCGCGCGTGCTAGGTGCCATCAAGGATCTGCGCACAGTGATGCTCGCGCACTTCATCGACGAATTGTTCATCACTCTTCCCGCGGACCGCACACTCGTCAAGCATCTAGTCCTACAAGCACGTCGTTTGCGCCTCAATCTGAAGGTTGTTCCCGATTTATATGACGGCCTGGCTTGGCAAGCACCGCTACACACGCTCGGTGGATTTCCATTGATGGAGCTGTGCCGCCAGCCGATTCCAGCGCTGGGATTGGCGGTTAAGCGCGTCACCGACATCATGATTGCCTCCTTACTACTGATCGCCAGCGCGCCACTTCTCGCTTTGCTTGCCATTCTCATTCACCTGGACTCCGAAG
>Ga0210410_10002716_pt1 | contig 15792 bp, 16 predicted proteins | sample IncBWC4MmetaG_FD_161058 | JGI IMG/M metagenome (GOLD analysis project Ga0210410, IMG submission 161058) | Forest soil microbial communities from Barre Woods Harvard Forest LTER site, Petersham, Massachusetts, United States - Inc-BW-C-4-M | ecosystem: Environmental > Terrestrial > Soil >... | reverse complement strand
ACCCGCATTTGCGGTGAATTTCCTGCGATCAGGGCAGCATTGATCGCACCGATCGAGATGCCGGCAACCCAGTCGGGTTTGTAGTCCGACGAAGCGAGCGTTTCGTAAACGCCGGCTTGGTAGCTTCCAAGGGCACCTCCGCCTTGTAGGACGAGTGCAACCCTCTTCGTGTACGATTCTGTCCGTGAGGCAAGCTTCATTGTCCGTTCTCTGCTTTTGATCGACAGTACTCCTCCGAGGTCCACGCCCAAGTAGACATCCGGCCGAAACCCCGAATTCAGTTAGTCATGAACCTCAAAGCCGCCGAAGACGTTCGGCTTAACGAAACCGGAATCGTCACTTCTTGAGATCCGGCGACCAACCCAAACTGATGCGCATCCTTATTTCCGGCTTCCGGGCGAGGGAGTGAACCAACCAAGGTACACGCCGTTCGGCAGTGTCCAAGGCGTCAGTTAGCGAGGCGTAGATAATGTGCGAATAGTGATGTAAGGGCGTCCATCGCCCGCCATCTTCGAAATCCCGCCTTAATTCCTCAAATCCGTAGCTGCCATCTGCCCTTAAAAAAATGTCCACGCATCTGTCATGCTCCGCATTTTCTATGCTGACGAAGACCGTCCATGATTTCTTGGTACGCTTCGACATGGGCTTGAATGGCCGTGATCACGTTGTCGCTTAAAACGACCTTCGAAATCTCAGTGCTTGGAATGGGAACACAAGGATGGAGCTTGACCCCTGTGGTCCAAAGCTCTGCTCAAGTCTTCCATTGAGACATCTCACCAGTTGCTGAACAATGGTCAGGCCACGTCCATGCTGGATCCTTTGCCGAGTCGTTCCATTGTCCGACACCCGGCACTCGACAAAATGGCCTGCGGGCCACAACTCTACCCACACCTCGCCTTCTGTTCCATTGAATGCGTGCCGGGCGGAATTGGTGACGAGTTCGTATACGATCAATCCAAGCCGCCAGCACCGCTCGGATGACATCGACAGCGGACGGACGGCGAGAACGAGCCGTATATTGTTCGATTCCAACTTTGATCGGCTAATGGAAAGGCACAATTGTCTGAGATATTGGGCTGCATCGATATACGTTTGATGTTCAGGCACCTGAAGGGTTCGAAGGACATCGGCGTAGCTATGCAGACGTTCGCTAACGTTAGCGAGAACGGCTTTGACGTCGCTGCTGCCGGAGCGGGCCGCTGCAAGCGAAATGGCGTTGATCGCAGATGCCAATTCATTGTTAATCCGATGCGACAATTCCTGCATCAGAAGCGCTCCCTCGGGAAACGCGTTTTGGCTAGTTGGCTCCAAGCTGGCCTCCTCTTTGTCCAGGTTTCAAACTTGCCGCCTCCCTCACATTTTTACTCAACCGCGCAACGTATCGATCTGCCATGTCGTGGCGCCCCCCGCTGACCGAGACGTTGCCCAAGTCCTATACGGAACGCGAACCATCAATGTGAGACAGCATCGACTCGTAGAGTTCGCGCCCCCCGGGTCGTCCCCTCGCGGGGAGAATGCGGGTGTAAGGTAAACTCTGACACATCATCAACGCCGCGCGCTGCGGCATCGGCTGATGCCGGTATCGCCTGCCAGGAGAAACATTCACGACAATATCTCCTGTGATCAGGATACGGTCTCGCGGCAGGCCGACGATAATCCATTCGCCGCGCCCCCTTGCTAAGCGACGAACTTCGATCGGCTCGCCACTGATGATTTCGATGCCCGCTCGAGCACGGTTCGGCGTCGGAAAGGCGTCGAAGTTTGACTGTTCGCTATCAAGGCGACTACCGCTCGAAGAGGTTGCATATCGACGAAAAATGGGCTTGGCGAAGGTCCGACACCATTTCTCTAGGTAGCGCCAGGCGATCGCTCCCTCGTTGCCGCCGACGACAATCAACTGATCCAGAAGTTCGATGACGTGAAAGGAGTCTCGAGCTTCAGCCTCATCGAACGAAAAGGTGTGGACCCGTGCTCGTGCCCCCTGAGAGACGTCAACCCGGATGCTAAGCTGGGGCACCGAAGGCTCAAGTGGTGCGGCAAACGTCGGCGACGCCAACATCGCCGCCACTGCGCCTAGAACAGTACGTCGCGTCACAACGCTCGGTTCGCAGGGCTGCGTTCTTCGATAAGTCTTCTGCAGCACCTTGATCTCCACCATTGGTTCTAGCAACGGGTTGGCCATGACACGCTCGCTCGTCCTTGATGGAAGGAGGCCTACTTGCCTCGGTAGACGGGCTGGCGTCCCTCCGCCTCAGCCTTGCGGCCCTCAATGAAGTCCTCGGTGCGGAAGAGCCCGCCAAATTGCTCATTGAGCTTGCCAAACGCCGCCGCTTCAGACTCATCGATCGAGAGGTGCGCGGACTCCAACGTAGTCTTAATGCCGAGCGGCCCGGAGGCGGCGATTTTTCGGGCCAGTCCGATCCCTGCTTCCAGCGCCTTGGCCGGGTTGGGAGCGATCTCCTGGATAACGCCCATCCGATAGGCCTCTTCGGCACCCCAGTGGTCGCCGGTCAGCATGTAGCGCATGGCGTTTCCCCATCCGGTTTCCCGGAGAAATCGGATCGTCGCGCCGCCACCAGGAAACCGTCCGTGCGTGTTTTCGTCTTGGCCAAACCGCACATCAGCGCTGGCCACCCGGATGTCGGCCACCAAGTGCAGTTCGTGGGCCATATTCCAAGTATCCCCGTGGACAACCGCGATCAGGGGTTTGCTGAGCTGCTGGCTCCTCGCGAAGGGATCGAGCATGCCCTCCTTCATCGCGAACGGCTTGCCGGTTTTGGCCAAGGGCACGAAGGCGTCAACGTCGATGCCGCGGGAGAAGTTCTCGCCGTGTCCGAAGAACACCGCCGCCCGTAGACTAGGGTCGTTGTCGAAGTCGTAGTACGCCTTTGCCAGTCTGAAAAAGGCGTCCGGGTCAAACCTGTTGTAGATCTGTGGTCGATTGACTCCGATCAGGACGATCTCGCCGCGCCGCTCGACGGTGATCTTAGCTTGGGGGGAGAGCGGAATGTCGGCCATGCGGCCTTTGTCGTTGAGACTTGGAACGGCCGTCTTCGGTGCGTACTGCATCTCGCCCTTGCCGAACGACCAATCCTCGCGCCCATCGTCCACCAAGTTGATCCAGACATCCTCTTTGCGGATACCGGCCTTCGCGTGAATTTCGTCGGCAATGCGCTGGTAGAACTGCTTCTTGACGTCGGTCGTGCGGCCGCCGACCCAGGTCACCTGGATGATAATGAGGTCCGGCGAGTATTGGATGCCAAGATAGCCTTCGTCCGGATAGATAATCTCGTCCGCGCTGTGACGGGTCACTACCTGAAACTTGTCGTTGATCGGTACATTCGCAATTTCGATCATGGCGGCGTAGACGGCTTGGCTGACGACTCGAACGCGCTCGGCGGGCGCGTCCTTGTTGATGTCGATTCTGACGACTGGCACTGCGGTCTCCGTTCTCTCATTGACCATCACCATCGCCTAAAGCTAATCCTTAGGTCGCCATACATGAAATCGTATGTTTTTATGCGTCGAATAAACCCGATCGATCGCCTCCGAGACTCGCCGCCGTCGTTCCCTTGATCAGCAGATCGAACGATGTTGGCGTGGCGTCGCAAAAAGGCGGTGTTCGTCCCTCGACAACGTCGTCAGCCGAGCGGGTCTCTCGTAGAGGTGGGGGGCTTATGAACGGATTAATCTTGGAGCCGTCGGCAGGCCGGGCGAGTTCGAGGTGCGACCCACCACGCATGCTGGTGCGCTTATTCGTAAGGCGGGCAGCCGCGACGGCGCACCGAAAGCGGAATGAGGAAAGCGGCTTAGCACGAAGACGTGGAAAAACCTTCCTTTGACGTCCGTCGATCCGCGGCCGGCGCGCCCTAACCCGGCCCTAAGGGACCGGGCCTGCGGCACGCAAGACGGTCAAAACGGGCTTGCCAAAACACCTGGCCTATCCAAAGCAACCGTCATTACGGCTTCCAGCTCTTGCCAGATCCGCTTGCACATACAACGGATGTGTATGGAAGTGCTTGTGAACCGTTCAGCGCGAAGAAACCGGTTGTTCTGCAACCAAGGCGCCAGCCGGCGGATGAAGGATGACCGGTGTCCCCTTTGAGCCCAAAAATACCGCAAGAAAGCGAAGCGGTATTTGCCCCTCGTTTCGTCCGCGGTGCCATTTCGTTTGCGACTGCAGGAACGCTTGGCCCGTATGGAACGTCTGCCGCTTGCCATCGACGAACTCAAGCGTAAGGTCGCCTTGAAGAACATAGAGATAGGCAGGAACTGGATGAATCATCCAACGCGAAACGCCTCCTGGAGGAACCGTCAGGACATCCGACGAAACCACAGGCTCGGGCGTACTGAGATAATGTAGTGGTTCGCCAGCCGAAGTGGTGTTGAGATCTGGCAGGCTTGCGATGGATTCGGACCCGCCCGTTGTTTGCGTCTTATCAGCGACAGGTTGCGCGAGCGCAGATGATGCAAGCAGTGCGCCGAGCGCCGCTACGCAGACGGATGCGTGGGTGGGAATTTTCCTTGACTGATTTTGCATGATGACTCCGTTAGTTGTAAGACATTTCGCCTTCGTCGATTTGATCGATGAAGTCATTTACAGCGCGCAACCGGTTCTTCGGTAACTTGAAGGTCAACCGATAGAAGTCCTCTGGTAGCACCGGCAGCGCCGCTGATTGAAGTTGCCCCGATTGCGATCTCTGCCACAAAACCCGGCCCGGGAAGGATGTTGAAGCGGAAACCGTGCAGCTTGACGATTGCCGCAACCAGGCTGAGACCCAGCCCCAAGCCCTTGATATGGCGACTTCGATCTGATCGGTAGAATCGCTGCACGACCAGATCGCGCTCGTCCTCGCGCACGCCCGGTCCAGTGTCGGCCACTCGCACGCAGCCGTCTTCGCCGCGGCTCGTCAGACAAAGGTCCACACGCCCCCTTGCCGGTGTAAACTTGATGGCATTGTCGACGAGATTGGCAATCGCCTCGAAAAGAAGCTCGCGATCACCGCGCACAATCAGTTCCGATTCCTTTCTCACCCTGAATGCGAGCTGCTTCTCCTCGGCGAGCGGTTCGTAAAGTTCGCCGATCTCGTCCACCAGGTCGGCCAGCCCAATGTCGCTGAATCCATCCGCGCGTCGAGTCCGCTCGATCTCACGAATGCGCAAAAGCGCGGTAACGACCGAGATCGCGTGGTCGATGCGCACGATTGCTTTGTCAGCGGCCATCCGCCAGTCCGCGACCGACTTGGCGCTGGCGCGCGCACGGTCGAGGCCGATCCGGACGGCCGTAAGCGGCGACCGCAGGTCGTGCGCGATGTCGTCGCCGACGCTGGCCAGGCCACGGACCATCATCTCGATTTCGTCCAGCATCCCGTTGACCAAAGCAGCGAGCCTGTCCAGGGGCTCGTCCGTGCCGTGTGCCGGTAGCCGTTGCTGTAACTCGCCTGACACGATGCGCTGGACGCGTGTACTCATTTCCGAAATGCGCTTTTGTTCGTAGGTCCCCAGGACTAGCATTCCAATAAGTGCGAGTCCGAACCCAGGGAGCAGGCCGAAGATCAGGCCACGCTTCACGACTTCAGCGGTTTGCTCATTGTAATTGGTGCTCCACGCTACAACCAGCATCTCGCCGTTCGGCAGGCGGCGTGCGGTGGCACGGACGGATTGTTCCCCGCGCCCGAAAAAGCTGTCGCGAAGAACCGACGCATCCTGGGGAGCGCCATCGACGTGCAATCCGCTCGGAAAGCTCTCGATATTGCCCGCGAGCCGATTTCCCTCGGCGTCGAACAACCCTGTTGGTTTGACGCGGCGCGGGTCCTGTCGCAACCGCTCCCGGAAGGCGGCCATGCGGCCTTGCCGCGCCTCGCCGGCAATGAAATTGGCTTCCTCCGTGACCAAGGAATCCAGTTGCGCGACCATGTAGCTGGTCGCCTGATGATAGACGAACCCGAAGCTCAGGAGGATCGCAAGGGCAACCACACCAAATATTTGAAAGGTCCGTTTGAGAAGCGTGCTCTGCATAAAAGCGGCACAGCGCACGGAACGGCCTCCTGGCCGCGCAGGTCGATCGTCAGCGGCCCGAGACCATCGGACTCTGCTGCACAGCAATCCATGTGTTTGTGGACTGGTCCGTCTCAAGTGATCTTCCTGCCTCTGCCCAGTTGTGGCTTCAAGATCCTTTGGACATGTTTCTGAGCCGGCGAAGGCTTTGGCCAACTCGCTGCGCGATGTGAAGCTAAAACGAGCGCTGAGGCAGCTCAAACGGCGGTTAGATGCGGAGAGTTGAAGAACATTGTTGGTGCCTGTCGCCCGCCGTAAACGAGGAACGGCCCTGGACTCTTGGTAATCCCGGCCTCGTCGTAACGGCCGTCGACAACGTGGTGGCATGGCATTTATCCATTTCAAACATCCTCGATGTGGTGGCTCGGAAGCCGGCAAGGCTCCTACTCGCCGCCGACACAAAGCGCGCAAGACCGACATCGACGATATCCGGCGGCGATGTTGCGACGACAACCATGACGACGGCTTCCAAGGCTTGACCAAAGCCCATCGCTGCTTCGGCCCCGCTCCTCGATAAAGCTAAATCCTGGGTCGCCATAAATGAAATCGTATGTTTCTATCGGTCGAATAGATACGATTTATCAACCGACCAATTTAGAGAGGTCGGCGACAATTGCCCGGAGCTCAGCCTTCACTTTGTTGCAAGCGCTCAGGACTTCCGCGCGGTCATATGAAAATGGAGGGCGCGACCTGAGGGAGAGTGACTGCCTCCGGGGATCGGCGAAACACGCTTCGTCCTAACCTCCTTCCGGCTTGGCTACTATCGAAGCGGAGCGCGCGGGCCGCCGCGCCTCAATTACGGCCTTCGTGCAATTGCTGGTCTCCGCGACCGCCGCGAAGCGGCGTGTCTAACAGAGATTCGAACTATAACTCCTGTCTATCGTATTTATCGAAACAACATATTTCCGTTATGGCCAGTCAATTACTATTTTGAGCTAAGACGACGAAGTCGGAACGATGGAAAACGGAATTGATCAGAGTGCGGTGGCGGCAGAACGCAGTGCAGTTGTCAGATCGCGGATGACGCTCGCGAAGGTCGCTCGGGCGGCGGCCCCACCGCTACTGTTCGCTTTCAGGCTGTGGGCCTCCGTTTGCGCTGCCCTCTTCGTTGCGTACTCGTTAGAGCTCGACAACCCCTACTGGGCGGGCGCCTCCGCGGCGATCGTGTGTCAGCCATATCTGGGAGCCTCGCTGCGCAAGTCACGCTACCGCCTCATCGGAACTCTCGTCGGAGCTACGATGATCGTCGCGCTGACGGCTTGGTTTCCCCAGAATCGCATCGGCTTTCTCGTCAGCCTCGCGCTGTGGGGTGGAGTTTGCGCATTTGCAGCCACGCTGTTCCGCAACTTCGCCTCCTACGCGGCGGCGCTTGCCGGCTACACTGCAGCAATAATAGGGACCGACACACTCGGTGCAACAGGTGGCGCAAGTAGCGAGGTGTTCATGCTCGCCGTCACACGCACCAGTGAAGTCTGGATAGGCATCTTGTGTGCCAGCGTCATCCTCGCCCTAACTGATTTCGGCGGCGCGGCAGAAAGGCTTGCTGAGATGCTTGCCGCGGCATCAAGCGATATCGCCGCAAGATTCGGGACCAGTTTGAGACTTGCCGGATCGGATGCCGGGGATGCACAGCAACCAGCCCGGCGAGAGCTCATTCGACGGGTCGCCGTGCTGGACAGGATGATCGACGAATCGATCGGCGAATCCGCAACAGTTCGCAATTACTTGCCCGTTTTGCAGGGCGCTGTTGACGGGCTGTTTGCGTCGCTCGCTTCCTGGCGCAGTGTTGCTGCGCGGCTTACTAAACTTCCGCCTGAGGTCGCCGGCGACAGAGCCAATGCCGTTCTGGGTTGCATCCCAGAAGAAATACACTCCGCGCTATCAACAAGTCAAACGACCTTCTGGATAGCCGATCCCATCGCCTTACGCCGCCATTGTGAGGCAGCGGTTCGGACGCTCATTACCGTGCCGGCCAGCACGCCCTCGATTCGCCTGCTTGCTGATCAGACCGCAACGGTTCTTGCAGGGTTTGCCGCGGCGCTCGAGGCAACGGCTTTGCTGGTTGCCGACGCTGCGCGCCCGCGTCCTCCTCGCGGCTTCAAAATCTACGTTCCCGATTGGCTACCATCTTTCGTCAGTGCTGGACGCGCGTTCGTGGCAATCGGAGCGGCCGAACTATTCTGGGTCCTCACAGCCTGGCCAGACGGCGGCTCGGCAATCACGTTCGTTGCGATCGTGGTTCTGTTGCTTTCGCCCCGAGCTGAACTGGCCTACTCTGACGCCATCGCGTTTATGCTGGGTACAGCGGTCCTTATTCCTATTGCGGCGGCAATCAAGTTTGCCCTGTTGCCAGGACTCGAGTCATTCTCCGCCTTTTGCATGGCGTTGGGTGCCTTTCTGATACCGGTCGGCACTGCGATAGCCGCAACTCGGCAGCACCCCTCTTTGGTCATATGCACTCTTATCTTTGTGCCAGTGCTCCAGCCTACGAACGAAATGAGCTATGACACCGCGCAATTCTATAACTCTGCATTAGGACTTTTCGCCGGCTTCGCGGCGGCGCCTCTCTTCTTTCTGCTGGTGCCGCCGTTATCTCCATCCTTCCGAAGCAAGCGGCTCCTCAACTTGACGCTGCGCGACCTGCGCCGACTCGCGACAGAGCCTCTGTCAGTTAGCGCTAACGACTGGGGCGGCCAGGTGTGTAGCCGGCTGGCAGCATTGCCGGATCAGGCCGAATCTATGGAGCGGGCACAGCTTTTGACGGCGCTGGCGGTGGGGACAGAGATTATCCATCTTGCTCGTGATACAACAGAGCTCGGCCTGCAAACGGAATTCGACGCCGCGTTGCGGCCGTTTGCGGAAGGAAATAGCGCGGCCGCAATTGCTCAGCTCGCCTTGCTGGATCAGCTCCTGTCTTCAGTTGAACAGGTCGACCGTCAGCCCGCCGCGCGTTCACGCGGCCGTATCCTTGCTATCTGCGACGCTCTCGCCGATCACCTCGCGTACTTCGATGCAGGAGTGTCCTCTTGAAGTTTGTCGAGATTAACCTGCTTGGCGTTTATGTTGCGCCCATGTCGATACTTATGCTGGCAGCTTGGCTGGTGACGATCGCTTTCTTGAGAGTTGCCGGCCGATTCGGGTTGCTGCGCCTTTTCTGGCACCCGGCATTGTTCATCACTGCCGCGTACATCATCGCGCTCTCATCAATAGTACTTGTCCTAGCGCGCTGAGGTCCGATGTTACACGTTGAACAAGAAGCAGGGGCAACCAATGACGTCATTGTTCGCGGCAAAGTGCGACGGCGCCGCGTCAAGATCGTTCCGGTGTTCATTACGCTCGCCACAGTTGGCATTGCTATCGTGCTGGGCCGCGCGATGTGGGAAGCGTATATGGCTGCACCTTGGACGCGTGATAGCGTGGTCCGTGCCTATGTCGTCACGATGGCACCGGAGGTATCAGGGCGACTCGTGGAGATGCCAGTGCGCGACAACCAGTTCGTACACAAGGGCGATGTGCTGATGGTCATCGATCCGACCGACTACCGGATAACTCTTGACCTTGCAGAGGCGAGCGTACTGCAAGCCAAGGCTACCGCCGAAAACGCGCAAGCCGAGGCGGAACGCCGGCGAAAGCTGAGCGATCTAGCCGAGACGATCGAAGATAGGCAGAGACACGAAGCAGTCGCATTGGCAACCCATGCGCAACATCGGCAGGCTATTGCCCAATTGGATCGGGCGAAAGTGAATCTTGAACGCACAGAGATCCGCTCGCCGGTAAGCGGATGGGTAACCAATCTCCTCGCGCGACAAGGAGATTATGCCAACGTAGGACAGAACGTAATCTCCGTTATTGATGCAGATTCCTATTGGGTCGATGCCTATTTCGAGGAAACGCAACTTGCGTCCATTCGTGATGGCGATCTTGCGAAGATCAAGTTGATGGGACGTAGCGAAATTGTTAGCGGCGAGGTCGTTGGCATCGCCCGCGGTATCAACGTCCCGAACGCGCAACCCAATCAACTGGGTCTTGCCGAGGTCAACCCGATCTTCACGTGGGTGCGCTTGGCCCAGCGGGTGCCCGTTCGAATAGAGATTAAGAGCGTACCCAACGGCGTACGCCTGGTCGCTGGCTTGACTGCGACGGTGCAGGTTGAGCCGCGTACTCCGCCTTCTAAACGGTGACAGAGATGGCGAGCAGACCGCGTTTGGCTTGGCCATCTTGCTAAGGCTGATCCTTGACTTGACATAAATGAATTCCTAGCTTTTCGCGAGTTTCATAAATTTGGTCTATTCCGATGGAACTCTATCAGATCCGACACTTCGCCGCGGTCGCAGAGACCGGTAGCTTCACAAAGGCAGCAATTAGGGCGGCCGTATCGCAACCTGCGCTCTCCGCTTCGATAGCGAAGCTCGAAGAAGAAGTTCGGTCGAAGCTGTTCCACCGATCGCCGAAAGCGGTCACTCTGACCCCGGCAGGCCGTCGGTTTCATGTAACCGCTCAGGAGGTTCTAAGTGCTTGCAACAAAGTGAAGGCTGAGCTTCGCGCAAGTGTCGCTGACCGACCTCTTCGAATTGGAGTGCTGCGCACATTGCCAACCATACAGCTCGCGCGTCTCGTAGAGATCCTGCAACGCGAGCTGTCAGAAACGCGGATTGAGCTCGTCGATGGAACGCAAGAACAGTTGCATGCTCAACTCGCGAGCCGCAAGCTGTTGACGTGCATCTCCACAAAAGTCGCGAGTGTAGCCGGGCAGCGCTCCGTCGAGCTACTGCGGGAAGATTATGGACTGGTCGTTAGCCTCAACCATCGCTTTGCGTCTTACGAAAGCGTCCAATTATCCGATCTGAATGGCGAGCCGTTCATCGTTCGATCCCATTGCGAAACCTTCCAGAGTACAACGAAGCTTTTGGCGGAACGCGGAATACGTTCGCGTGTAGTCTATAAGACGGATCAGGACGATCGCGCCCTCGCATTGGTGGGAGCCGGCATGGGCGTCGCGCTTATGCCATCGATCTTCGATGCACCCAACGTGAAGAAAGTCCCAGTTCGCGATTTCGAAGCATTTCGCGTAATCTCCTTGCATTGGAATGAGGACGTTGCGGACGATCGACTCGATCGGGTCGTTGCCTTTGCCACCACGCACAACTGGGCGTCATCCGATCGGGAAGTTCGAGACCCCTCATCGATTGTCCGGCCTACCAGAGCTCGCTTGGGCGCAAAACGCATACCTGTCGCGCGGTAAGCGGCCGCGGGAGGTGTCGGTCCCAGCGAACCCGCCACACATGGCTGCCCCTCGTTAGCCGCGGCGTTCGCGCGACGACTCCGCGGGAAGTCTTGCCGTTGTTGCACTTTGCTTCCGCCAGACGTGCGCGTAACGACGATTGATTGCCGCGCATACATTCCTCCGACGTCTCGCTTCGCGACCCTGAAGAGCGGATTTTATTTCGCTGATGTTCGGCAATGCCGAACGTCGGTGAGACCGACCCCGTTGGTAGATCGTAGAAAGGTTGTCGAGGCTAACCTATCGCCTCTGCGCGAAAGGCTATGCCCGGCGCGTCCCAAGCTCCAAGCGGCAGATGCTTCGCGCCTCGCCAACGCAAAATGACTCGGAGAGTGTATGACTGATCTTCGAATGAACGCAATGAACGTTGGACCGCTTAGCGTGGACGCCAACCTTCTTGTCGCATTTGCGCCAGGCCGCCTTGAAATTCCAACAACCGCGGCTGTGATCGTCCATCCGAACCATGGCGTTGTGCTATGGGATACTGGCATCAACGGTATGGTTGCGGATCCGGACCAACGAGACGCTTATTGGGGAGCAAATGTAGCCACCGCGTTTGGTCCGCATGCCTTCAAACGTGAGCACGCTATTGACGCTCAACTGGAGAGGTTGGGAATCAAGCCAAACGACGTGCGTTACGTTCTGTATTCCCATCTGCACCTCGATCATGCCGGTGGCATGTCCTATTTTCCTGGAGCCGTCCACGTCGTTCAACGCGATGAGATCCGTTACGCCATGTGGCCCGACGCCTGGACTAGCCCGGTCTATTGCCAGAACGACTTTCGAGACATCCGGAAGCTAAACATTCTCGAGATCGATGGTGACTTCGACCTGTTTGGGGACGGCACGCTGCGGCTGCTGAAAACCTCCGGTCACGCTCCCGGACATCAGGTTCTGCTTATCAATCTGTCGCACCGCGGTCGGATCTGTATGGCTGCGGATACTGGTCACCAGCGCGGCGGGTTCGACAACATGGTTCCCATGCCTTGGGACTGGAGCACGAGCGCTATGTCTATGACACGGATGCGTATGAAACAGTTTGAGCGGAGCGGCGTGCCGATATTTCTCTGCCACGACGCCGGCGATTTCGCGAAGCTACCGCAGAACGGTGAGTTCTGGGACTGACAACCCTGTTCGGAGCAGTTGAGCGTTTGAGGGATGCATTTGCAAACCGAGCAGCGGCCCTCCCCGAAGACGAGGCGCTCCGTTCCGCCTCTTAATATGAAGATGAGTATCGAGATGACACCGACTGCAAAGCACCACACCATCGCCGTTAATGGGATCCGAATGCATGTCGCAGAAGCCGGAGCGGGCGCGCCGGTCGTCCTGCTTCATGGCTACCCTGAGACCTGGTACGCGTGGCGCAAGCAATGGCCTGAACTAGCCCAGCACTATCACGTAATCATGCCCGATTTGCGCGGGTACGGCGACACCGACAAACCCGATATCGGCTACGACAAGCGAACGATGGCGGAAGACGTTCGGCAGGCTGCCGCTCATTTCGGTTACGAGCGTATTGCACTCGTCGGCCACGATCGCGGCGCTCGGGTCGCGACACGCTTCGCAAAAGATCACCGGGACATGGTCGATCGTCTTGCAGTGCTGGACAACATCCCGACCCGCGTCGTCTTCAACGCGACGGATGCGAAGCTCGCGAAGCTCTACTGGTTCTTCTACTTCCAACAGGTCCCGCATCTGCCTGAAGCGCTGATCCGGGGACGGGAGGAGATCTTCCTCCGTCATTTCTATAGCACCTGGTGCTACAACCCGAGCGCAATCGAAGAGGCTGCCGTCGCCGAATACGTCCGTGCTTATTCCCAGCCTGGTGCCTTACGGGGAGCGTTCAACGACTATCGCGCTGGGCCGATCGATCTGAAACAGGACATCGAGGATGAGGATAATCTAATCGACTGTCCGGTGCTCGCAATATGGGGCTCCGACTTCGAACTTGTCGGCAAGGAATTTGACGTACTGGAGGTTTGGAAGGGGTTGGCGCGCAACGTACGTGGAGTCGCCATTCCCGAGTGCGGACACCTGCCCCAAGAAGAACAGCCGGAACGTGTGAATCGGGAGCTGCGCGAATTCCTTCGTGGATGGGGTGGGTGAAACCATGAGACTCGTCAATTTTTACGGTTCGGAAGGCGTCCAAGCTGGTCTCGTTCGTGACGGCGGTATTGAAGATCTAGCAGCTTCGAACCTTTGGCACGGGCCGGCCCCCGTCGCCCTGAGCGATATCTCGGCGCTGGCCGGGAAATTGCGAGCGCCAGCCAGTCCGCTCGCCGCGATCAAGAGCTTGCGCCTTGCTCCGGTCGTCGTGACGCCCGAGAAGATCATCTGCGTCGGGCTCAATTATCGCCGTCATGCGATCGAGGCCAACATGCCGATCCCCGCGACGCCGGTGATCTTCGGGAAGTTTGCGAATAGCCTGAGCGCCTCCGGCGACCGCATCGCGCTCCCCACCGTTGACTCCGAGTACGACTATGAAGCCGAACTTGGGGTGGTAATCGGGCGCGAGGCGCGCGACGTATCGGTCGATAGGGCGTTGGACTTCGTCGCAGGGTATTGCTGCGCGAATGATCTTTCGGCGCGCGGCGCCCAACTTGCCACCAGCCAATGGATGATCGGCAAGATGCTCGACGGATTTCTGCCGCTAGGCCCATATCTCGTCACGACCGACGACATCCCAGACCCGCAGGCTCTCAGAATCCTCTGCCAGGTCAATGGCGAGGTCCGCCAGCTCTCGTGGACGAGTGACATGATCTTCAGTGTCGCCGAGATCGTCGCTTTCCTCAGTCGGTACGCCACGCTGAAGCCGGGCGATATCATCATTACCGGCACGCCAGAAGGCGTTCAGATGGGTCAAAAGACACCGGTTTGGCTGAAGCCTGGCGACGACGTCGCGATCGACATTACCGGGCTTGGCGTCCTGACCAACACGCTCACCACAGAGGAAGCTCATTCATGAAGACGGTTCTGGTTACTGACCATGTTTTTCCGAATCTCGATCCCGAAAATGCAGTTCTCAAGGACATCGGTACGTTGCGCGAGGCCGGTTCAATCAATGACGCCGAGCTGTTGGAGCTGGCTCGTGATGCGGACGCGGTGCTGAATTGCTACCGTCCCCTCTCCGTCGGCATTGTCGAAGCCATGAAAAACTGCCGGATCATAGCACGCTACGGCATCGGGGTTGACACGATCCCCTTGGAAGTCGCCACCTCGCGCGGCATCCACGTCACGAACGTCCCGGATTATTGTATCGAAGAGGTTGCTGATCACGGTCTGGCGCTGATCCTGGCATTCACCCGCGGCATCATTCGCGGTCTGGATCAGACGCGCGGCGGTGGCTGGAACGTGAAGTCGCTTCGGCCACTTCATCGCCAACGTGGGCAGACGCTAGGCTTGGTTGGATTCGGCCGTATCGCCCGAGCGCTTGCCCATCGCGCAAGGGCGCTTGGTTACGAAATTATCATTTCCGATCCGTTTGTATCAGACGAATCCGTTCGTAACGGAGGCGCGCGCGCCGTCGACCTTGATACGCTATTCAAAGAATCGGACGTGGTTTCGCTTCATGCCCCGCTAACCCCGAAGACGCGGCACATGGTCAATGCCGAACGCCTAGCAACCATGCGGCCCGGCGCCGTGTTGGTGAACACGTCGCGCGGCGGGCTTGTCGATTATGAGGCGGTCGTCGCGGCACTGCGCGACGGCACTCTCGGTGGTGCGGGCCTCGACGTGCTCGAAACTGAACCACCTGAGGCGAATTCCACCGCTATTAGCAAAGTACCTAACCTTGTCGTTACGCCTCATCTGGGGTTCTACTCGGAACAAGCGCTCGTCGAACTCCAGCGCAAGGCGGCCGAACAGGTCCGCGCGGTTCTGGAGGGCCGCACCCCGGATTATCCTGTCAACAACCTCTGGCCCACAGTGCCGGCGGCGTTCAGGCGGTCTGACGAGGCCGCCAGCCCTGCTCACGCGAGGCAAGTTGAGCGGCGCGCATGACTTCGCGAATCATTTTCGCGCTATTCATCTCGAAATCGGCCGCCGTTGCGCCGATGCCAATTGCCGCGACAACGTCGGCATCGCAGTTATGAATTGGCGCAGCCATACAGTAGAGCTCGGGGACATATTCGCCGTTGCTCAACGCGTATCCCTGCCGCCGCACCGTCTTCAGTTCGGCGACTAGAGCCGCCTCGTTAGTAATGGTCGTTCGGGTCAAGCGATCCAGTCTGCGGGCATCAAGAATCCGCCTCACCTGAACCTCTGGAACGTGTGCAAGCAGGATCTTTCCGGCGGCACTGGCATGCATCGGCAATGTCGGCCCGGCACTCCCAAGAGACGCCGGCACGGAACTCGGACCCTGCATGCGGTTGATGTAGACCACATGATGACCGTCGCGAACCGCCAGATAGACTGAACGGCCGAGCCGTTGCATCAGTTCGTTCAGCATGTCTCGC
>Ga0210410_10002714_pt1 | contig 15802 bp, 12 predicted proteins | sample IncBWC4MmetaG_FD_161058 | JGI IMG/M metagenome (GOLD analysis project Ga0210410, IMG submission 161058) | Forest soil microbial communities from Barre Woods Harvard Forest LTER site, Petersham, Massachusetts, United States - Inc-BW-C-4-M | ecosystem: Environmental > Terrestrial > Soil >... | reverse complement strand
AAGACGGAGCTTGCGACCAGCACCCACGGCCGCTTCATGATGGCACGCATGATGCGCGCGTAAAACTCCACGATGCGACCAAAAAAGCCCGAGAGATGAGCTTCTTCCGCAGCAAGAAGAGCAGCCGCGTCAGGACCTGCGGAATCGGCCACGGGAGTGGCGGTTTCCTTCCGGCGGACAAGGTACAGGCTGAGGGTGGGCGTCCAAGTTAACGCGAGAAGAAGCGAAGTGCCGAGGGCGACGGTCATGGTAATGGCGAGGGCCCGGAAGAAGGTCCCAGTCACTCCGGTAATGGAAATGAGGGGAAGAAAAACGACGATGGGCGTGATGGTGGAGCCGATGAGCGGAACAGTCAACTCGCGCAGGGCGCTTTGAATGGCCTGGAAACGATTTTGCCCGGCATCGCGGTGCAAAACGATATTTTCGAGGACCACGATGGCATCGTCGATGACCAGACCGACGGCAGCGGCGAGGCCGCCCAAAGTCATCAGGTTGAAACTCTGATTGGTCATTTTCAGGACAATGAAGGTAACAAACAGAGTGATCGGTATGACGAGGCCGGCTACAAGCGAAGTTCCCCAATCGCGCAGAAACAGCACAAGGATTATGGAAGAGAGCAAAATGCCGATGAGCACGGCATCGCGAACACTGGAGATGGAGTCGTGAACGATGGTGGATTGGTCGTAAAACGGCTCGAGATGAACTCCCGGGGGCAAAGTCGGCGTGAGTTCCTGGATTAGCGCGTGCACTTCGTTGGCTACATCCAGGGTGTTGCTCTCGGGTTGGCGATCCACGTTGAGAAGCACGGCGGGTTTGCCGTTGGCGGTCACCATGGTATAGACCGGGGCGACCGAAGGCGCGATATTCGCGATGTCCCCAACACGTATGGGGAGACCCGCCGAGGAAGTCTTGACGACGATTTGCCCGATCTGTTCAGGAGTGCGGACCTGCCCGCTGATGAGGCCCAATACGAGTTGATGATCGTGCTCGATCAAACCGGGCGAGTCGATGAGGTTGGTCCTTCGAATGGCATCGAGAATGTCGGTGACCGTGATCCCGGCGGCGTGCAGGCGCGCGGGATCCGGAGTGACCTGGAATTCAGGAACGCGGCCGCCTTGGATGATGACGGTGGCGACGCCATCGAGGCGGTTGAGCCGTGGTTTCAGGTCGTAGGTGGCAATCTCCCAAAGCTTATTGGGCGGCACGGTGTCGGACGTCAGGCTGTAACCGATGATGGGAAAGACCGCGAAGGTTAGCCGGTGAGTTTCTACCTTGGCCGTAGTGGGAAGGTCCGCCTGCAAACGAGCAACCACGGCGTCCACGCGCTGCAGCGCCAAAATCATGTCCGTGTTCCAGTTGAAGAATAGATCCACCTCGGCGGAACCACGGCTGGTCACGGACGTAACTTTTTGCAAGCCAGGAACGCTGTTGACGGCTTCTTCAATGGGGCGCGTAATGGTGACCAGCATCTGGTCGATGGGCATGACCCCGTTGTCAACGCCCACAACGATGCGCGGGAAATCGGTGTTGGGAAAAACAGCGACCGGAATGCTGAACGCAAGATAGGCGCCGACGAGCGCCATGCTGATGGTCAGAAATAAAATAGGGCGCGAGAGCTTGCGGAACCAGGGCAGTTCTGCCTGGTCGTGTGCCTGTCCGTTCTTATTTGTTTGCGAATCTCCAGAGCCGAGAGCCATGCGCCGCTACTCCTTGCCTTTCGCAGGTTTCGAATCCGCGCCGGATTTTTCGTCGTCGTCCTTGTCCTTGCCGTCCTTGCCGCTCTTTTCATCCGCTGCGCCGCCTTTTTCGGGTTCGGGCGCGGGGGTGGCTTCGATTTGGATTTGCGTGCCGTCGGGCAGCGCGTAGCCGCCAACGGTGATTACGGAATCGTTTTCTTTTATGCCGGACTCGATCTGGGCGAGTTCTTTGTTCTTGATTCCGACTTTGACTTTGGTGAGATGGGCTTTTTTGTCGGAGCCGGCGAGCATGACGTAGTCCCCGGCTTCTTCGGATTTGTAAACGGCGGAGGCGGGGACGACGAGCGCGTCTTCTTCGCTTTTCGCAATTACGTTGATCCGTGCGTTCATGCCGGGCTTTAGGGCCGGATTGCTTTTCGTGGATTCGACCCAGATTTCGATGGTAGTGCTTCCGGGATCGAGCGCGGGGCTGACCAGAGTTACTTTTGCCTTGATGGGTTCGTCGAGGCCGGGCAGTTCGATTTCGGCTTTGTTGCCGACTTTGAGGAGCACGGCTTCGGTTTGGGAGATGTGGGCTTTGGCGATCAGTTTCGACGTGTTCATGACCGTCAGAAGCGGCTGGTTCGCGGTGGCGAGTTCGCCCTGATATTGCGGGCGGTCGGTTACGACGCCGTCGATGGGGCTGCGAATTTCTGAGTAGCTGAGTTGCGCCTGGGCGTTCAGGTATTTTCCTTCTGCCGCCGAACGCTGGCCGCCTGCCGCTTTCAGCGTCTGCTGTTTGCCGATGCGTTGCAGGTCAGCGAGCTGCTTTTGCGCCTGCTCGTTGGCACTGCGTGCCTGGGCGAGCGCAACTTCCGCGGTGTCGAAATCGCGGCGGGGAAGCGCGCCCTGTTCATACAGTTGCTTTCGCGCGTCGTAGACCTTTTGCTGCGCGTCAAACGCCAATTTTGCGGCGGCGGCATCGAGTTCGGCTTTTTGAATCTGCTGCGGGAGGGTGGCGCCGGTTGTTGTGTCGTAACTTGCTTCGGCTTGTTCGAATTCGCCCTTGCTTTGTTCGGCGGCGCCGGTCAGATCCCGGTTTTCAAGCAAGGCAAGCAGTTGGTTTTGTTTCACCTTGGTGCCACGCTGGACGTAGAACTTGGCGATAGTGGAGGTGATTTTGGGGGTGAGGATCGCCTGTTGCAGCGGGTAGACGACCGCGTCGGAGGTTACTTCGAGCTCGATGGGACCGCGTTTCGCGGGCGTTACCTGGACGGCGACGAGCGGCGTCGGTTCCTTTTCGGCCGAGCTGCAACCGTGCAGGAAAATTGTAGCCGTCAGGAGCAAGACGCTCCGGGCGAGAAGATTGGTTTTCATTCCGCTAAAATTGCGTTCTACGTAGTTCATGGAGTTGTCAGCACCCCTGTCAATGTCTGAAGATTTGCGAGAGCGACGCGATACCGGACGGCCCCGTCCTGGTACGCGGCGCTTGCTTGCGCGAAGGTGGTTTGCGCGTCAACGACTTCCAGCACCGTGGCTTCACCGCCTTGATAACGCATCGTTGTGAGGCGCAGGCTTTCTTCGGAGAGTTCGGCGGAGCGCTGCAGGCCGGCCAGTTCGTTGAGGGCGGTTTCGGCTTCGGAATAGAGCGAGCGCATTTCGGCGAGTAGTTTGCGCTGGGCGAAGGAGAGCTCGCGCTTGGCTTGATCGCGTTGCAACTCGGCCGACCGGACGCGGCTTTGCGTGGCGCCCCAATTCCAGATCGGAAGATTCAGGGAGGCGATGGCGGAAGAGCCGAGGTTGGATATTTTGTGTCCGTCGATAATTCCGTCGTTTACCGCGTAGTGCGGCGCGTCAATCCCGTAAAAATAATCCAGGGTGATCGAGGGGAGATAGCCTGCTCGTGCGGCGTTGACCTCGTGCGCTGCAACTTGCGTGGCAGCGAGCGCGGCGCGGATCTCGGGATTTCCTTGCGCCGCCTGCGCCTCAAATTCCTGCTGCAGAGGGAGAGCAACGTTCCCGTGCAGGTCATCGCCGATTTCGAAATTGCCGTTGAAATCCGGGAAAAGGAGAACGGCAAGATCCAGGCGTGCATTCAACAATCCTAACTTTGCTTCCTGGAGTTGGCGCCGACGGTCCTGAGCTTGTAAATCGGCCTTGATGGCGTCGGAATGGGCAACTTCCCCGCCCTTTTCGAGGGCCTGGGTAAGTTGCAGAAACTTCTCGCCTGCATCCGCGGTGCGTGCGGCAGACTCCAATTTTTTCTCAGCAGCAGCGGCGGCAAAGTAGTTTTGCACGACCGTCACGACCAGACCGCGCGCAGCAACCTCGGCCTTGGCTTTCGCTACCGCCGCCTGTGCCGCCACGCTTCGATAGGTTTCCCACGATGCCAAATCCAATATCTGGTGGACATTGCCCTGGGCGATGTATTCGTGGACCGCGTTGTTGGCAATGTATCTCACCACACCATTCACCCCGTTGCTCTGGGTATAAATGACGGAAGTGGCGAAATTCACGTTCGGGAGCAGGGCATCCCGCGTCTGCGCGCGGGTTTCTCCGGCAACGCCGGCGGCGGTCACCACGAAGTTGTACGTTGGCTCATTCTTGCGGGCGAGAGCAAGGGCGTCCTGCAAGGTTAAGCGTAGCGGCGCACCGGGTGTTGGTGAACTTGGCGCGGCAGCTTGCTTTTGCTTGGCCAGCGCTTCGGGCTGTGGCGCGGGGGCGTCGGGTTGCTGGCCGGAGCAGACTTCCGCGGTCAGCGCTGCGACGCCCAACAGCAGCATGGTCAATCCGAGATGAAGTTTCCGATGCAAATTGTTTCCCTCAACTAACTGTTCTCTCTTGTGCATATCCTTGTGACGCCGGGACCGCTGCTACGGCTTGGCTGAATCCTGCTTTTTTTCCTTGGCTTCGCTGGCGGCATTTTCCTTCTCGACACTCACAATCGAGCCGTCGACCGCGCTCACCTGCACTTCGGTGATGTCCTTTTGCCCGGTCGCGCGAATGTCGAAAGAATAGACCAGCTTGCCGTTTTCCTTTTCCAATTCTTCTTCCTGGATCTCGCCGGGTACTTTCTTCAGCGCAGTTGCGCGCGCATCTTCGACGGAAATCTTGGCATCCTTCTTGAGCGCCGCGGGAATCTTCGATTTCTTAGGGGTTTGTGTTTGTGCTCCGGCTGCGACGCACAATCCGACCGCCAGGAATCCGGCAACCATCCCTCGTATCAAGGTTTTTCTTAATGCTGTCTTTTTCATCGCTGCCTCCAGCTTTTATTCCGAATGGCGAATATATAGGGAAACAAACTTGGCCGTTCTACCTGTGTCCAAGCTATCGAGCAGGAGATAAACGCAGGATTAACCGGGAATCGCGCTGCGATTGGGCACGGGCAGATAGGCGGTAAAAGTGGTGCCGGAGCTGTCGGATTGGGTCAGTTCCAGGCGCCCATGGTGGGCTTCGGCGATCCAGCGGGCGATGGAGAGGCCGAGGCCGGCGCCGCCGGTGTCGCCTTCGGCGCGCGATCTGGCCTTATCGGCGCGGAAAAAACGCTCGAAGATGCGCGACTGGAGTTCGGCGGGAATTCCAGGGCCGGTGTTGGAGACGCGGAGAACGTAGGAATTTGCGTCGAGGCGGCAATCCACATTGATCTTTCCGCCGACTGGCGTGTATTTGATGGCGTTGTCGAGGAGGTTGAGCAGCATGCGGCGGAGCAGGTCTTCGTCGGCGTAGAGAGGAAGGTCCGGCTGGATCGAGGAGGTGAGGGTGACTCCTTTGGCGATGGCGAGGGAACGGGTGCGGCGCAAGACGTCGGTAGCGAGTTCGTCGAGGTAGAGATCACGGCACTTGAGGGGATACTGGCCGGCGTCGGCGCGGGTTAGCGTGAAAAGGTCTTCGATGATATGGGCGAGGCGATGGGATTCGTCGCGAAGGATGGCGAGCGTCTCGCGGTATTCTTCGGGCGGGCGGTCGGGGCGGGACAGGGTGACTTCGGTTTCGCCCTGAAGGATGGCCACCGGGGTGCGGAGTTCGTGCGAGGCGTCAGCCACGAAACGGCGCTGCTGTTCGAAGGATTTTTCTAGGCGGTCGAGCAGTTCGTTGAAGGAAAGGGCGAGTGTGCCGAGTTCGTCGCGCGGATTCGAGACCTCGAGGCGTTCGCTGAGGCGGGCTGCGCCCATGCCTCGGGCTTGCGTGGCCATGTCGGTCACCGGGGCGAGACTCTTTCTGGCGAGGAAATAACCGCCGGCGCTGGCGAACAGCAAAGCGATCGGGATGATCCAGTAAAAGGTGTGGCGGATGTCCTCCATGATTTCTTTTTGCGGATGGAGGGATTGCAAAATCACCAGGGAGACGGTGTGGTCCTCGGGTTCCAACAAGCGCGCGTAGCCTCGGAATCCGTTTTTCCCGCCGGGAACATTTTGAAATGTGCCCGTGCCGGTGGCCGACGGGGCGCTCGCCAAGGACTGAAACTCTTTGGAGGAAAAAATCTCCGGAGTGAAGTGCTCAAGTCCGCCGCGAATTGCAGGCAAATCCAGGGAGCTGAGAATTACCTGGCCGTGATCATCTACGATCGCGAAGATGACGTCGCGAAAGCGATGCTCGATCATGGCTACTCGAGCCGCCTCTTTTCTTGGGTCCTCACCCGAGGCGTCTTTCATCTCGGCGTTGAACGTAGTGACAAAGGTGTCCCTCAATTCGAGGAGATTGCTGTCTGTGCTTTGCAGGCTGTTGTGCCAGTAGAGAAAGTAGGTAAGGCCAGCGAGCAAAATCAGGAACAGGCCGAGGAGGCCGCTATACCAGAGCGTAATTCGGGAGCGGACGGAATCAAGCATGAGATTTTTTCGGCGCGCCGGAGTTTTGCGCGGCGTGCTTTTTGCCGGGGGTTTCGTTGTCGCAGAGGACGTAGCCGCTGCCGCGACGGGTTTGCAGGAGCGGCTTACCGGCTTCTTCGCCCAGTTTGCGGCGGAGACGGTTTACGTAGACTTCGATCAGGTTGGAGAAGGGATCGAATGTTTCGTCCCAGACGTGTTCGGCGATTTCGGAGCGGCCGATGACGCGGCCGGCGTTGCGGGCGAAATATTCGAGGAGTGCGTATTCCTTGGCGGTGAGAGGGATGGAACGCGTGCCGCGTTTGGCGGTTTGCGAAGCGGTGTCGAGCTCGAGATCGCCAACTGTGATGCGCGGGGGGCGGAGTTCGTTGGGGCGGCGGAGAAGGGCGCGCAGGCGAGCGAGGAGTTCGCGGAATTCGAAAGGCTTGGTGAGGTAATCGTCGGCGCCGGAATCGAGGCCTTTGATGCGGTCGTCGACGCCGTCTTTTGCGGTGAGCATGAGGATGGGAGTGCGCTTGCCGCCGGCGCGGATGGCTTTGCAGACGGCGAAACCGTCCATGCCGGGAATCATGACGTCGAGGACGATTAAATCGTAGTCGTTGATTTCGGTCTGGTAGACGGCGTCGTTTCCGTTCTCCACGGTGTCGACGGCGTAGGACTCTTCGCGCAGGCCTTTGGCCACGAATCGTGCGATGCGCGCGTCGTCTTCGACGAGGAGAAGTCGCATGCCCGTATCATACGGCAATTCATTGCTGGGCAAGCAAGCGTGAATTTGGGGGAGAGAAATTAGTTTTTTCGGGCTTTCGAGAAAAGCAGATCCCTCACCCGCAAAATGCGCGGGTTCGGGATGACATTCCTTAGCCATATTTAGCTGGAGATATATTTAGTGGGTTGTTGTTATTTGTGGCGGATGTCAATTGGGGCGCGGGTGCGGTCGAGTGGGAATACCTGGATTTGCCATTTGACCGGGACCGATGTTGGCACGTAGCACATGGTCTTGTCGCAGGCTTGATATTCAAGCTTCCCGGAGATCGGAATGCTCTTCCCATCTTTTCCGAGCGAACCCCAGAATCCCGCGCTGGTGTTCACATTCACTTCCTGACTGATGCGGAATTTCCCTTCGTACACCGGCACTTTTTCTTTGATCGCCGGCAGATACAAGGTCAGGGAGGAAGGATATTCCACGGAGCCGAACATCAGATCCGGCGTTGCGTCGAGCACCAGTTTGACGGGCCTGTAGCCTTGCGTGCCGGGCGCGTAAACGTGCACGTCCGGTGGCAATTGCACGTCCGCGTACACGGTGATGCGCGTTCCCGGCACACCCGTGCGGTCGGATTGCTCCAATGCCAGCTTCAGGTGCGGGGCGTCTACGGTGTCGGTGACTTCCTGGCCGAGTTCGGGGAAGAGTTTGGCGATGATGCTGTTGCCGGTGAGGCGTTCCCGGTATTTCGCTTCGAAGAATTTTTCTTTGATGACGCCGTTGGCATCAATGAAGAAATAGCCGGGGCGGGCAAAACCTTTTTGCATGCCGGTGGCTTCATGATTGAAGACGCCATAAGCCTTGATGATTTTGGAATCGGGATCCGCGAGCATCGGATAGTCGATTTTGTGGCGGTCGGCAAAGAATTTGAGGATTTCTTCGGAGTCGTAGCTGATGGCGGCGAGCTTGACGCCTTGCTTTTCGAACCGGGGATACGCGCTTTGCAGCTGGACCAGCTGCCCTTTGCAGAAGGGTCACCAGTCGGCGGAACGGAAAAAGAGGAGGACTGTGCCGTTCGGGCCTTTCAGGGTTTCGAGCGTTTGCACGTGGCCGAATTCGTCGCGGGCGGAAAAATTGGGAGCTTTCTGGCCGACGGCGAGGCCGATGGACATGAGTTCAGTGGACGCGACCTGGATGGTGTCTTCGTCGAGGGTACCGCGGACGGTGACGGTGTCGCCGAGGTGTGCGGTGACTTTGTCCTGCGGCTCGAGCGAGTACATCAGGCGGTTGGTGTCGTCGTAGAGAGCGATTTTGGCGCCGGGTACGTTTTTGAAGCACTCGGGGGATTCGTTGAAGGCTTCGTCGGCATTGCAGGCGCTTGTGACGAGAACGCCGGACCAGGAGCCGGTCTTCGTTGCCGTGTTCTGGCCGGCAAGAGCGGGGGAGACGGTGGAGGAAATTACACCCGCACAGAGGAGAAGGCACTTTGCGATCAGATTGATTTCAACTTTGGGCATCGATTCCTGCTCTTAAATCAATTATAAGATTCCGACGCACTATACGCCGGGCAATCTGGTGGTGCAAGTTGCGGCCGCCACGTATGATTCGACTTATCCGCAAAAGTTACGGCGCCGCGGCGAAATTTATGAAGATTGGCTGCAGCGGTTCAAGATGAAAGCCGATGGTTTCGCCGGCTTCGACCCAGATGGGCGGGGTGATGGAGCCTGCGATGATGATCTGGCCGGCGCGAAGAGTTTCTCCAAAGTGCGCGAGAAGATTTGCGACATGGCCGACGATTGTAATGAGTTCTCCGGTCAAAGCTTCGAGATCGGAAGTGTTGGCCATTTCCGCGCCATTGCGAAAGACGCGAACGTTGAGGCCCGAAGGGTTGCCGCCCGCGTGTGTTGTGTCGCAAGCACCGAGAATTACGTGACGTTGGTAGATATTGCGGGCAAGCGTGCCTTCGACATCGTCGGAAGGATGATCCACATCGGCGAGTTCGATGGCGGGGCCGAGACCTGCGATGGCGCCGATGGTTGTCTGCCGATCAGCGTCGGGAGCCAGATCTTTCGCGAGATAGACGGCGAGTTCGGGTTCGGCAGCCGGTTTTTTCCAGCCTGCGAAAGAAATCGTAGAGCCCGACGTGACAACCGCGTCGGCCATCAGAAATCCGACGAGCGGGGCGTTGGTCCGCAATCTTTCCATCGCTGCAGGGCCGCCGAATGCCAACTTCCATCCTAGCGATTTCTTCCCTGCCGCCAGCAACTCGCGGCGCCAGCGAAGTTGTTGCTGCATTCCACTTTTAATTCGCGGGTCGTCCCAGGCCAGTGACATTTCGTGATTCTGTCCCCGTTTAATAGCCTTCCGGAGGAATTTCGTAGCCGGCGGCTTCGAGGGAGCCTGCGCCGCTCCAGCCCCAGACGAGAACGACGTCTTCGCTGCCCGTGTTGTCGAAGCCGTGCCAGTGGCCGCGCGGGGTGAAAATGACGTCGCCTTTTGAGGAGGGCTCGCGGCCGGTGTCGGTGTAGATGTGACCGCTGCCCTGGATCACAACGAAGAATTCGTCGCAGTTTGGGTGGCGATGCTTGTCGTGACGCGCGCCGGGAGGAAGAACGGTCCAGCCGACCAGGAGTTTGTCGGAGCCGGCGGTTTTCTGGTCGATAAGAAACTGCACCTGCATGTTGATCCAGCCGTCTTCTTCGGTGAGGCCGCCGACTTTGGGGACATCGCGAAGATTGGTGCGATACGGTTTCATTTGGACATTCCTCCCAGGCGGCGGTAGACCTCGTAAACGGTGACGAAATCGTGGTGGGCGAGACCGAGGCCGCGGCAGGCGTTGAGCATTTCGTTGGCGGCGGCGCCGAGGGGAACGGGAACGCCCATTTTTCGTCCGAGGTCGAGAGCGAGAAGCATGTCTTTTTGCTGGAGATTAACGTCGCCGTAGGTGGCGTCGGAGATGTGGCCTTCGAGGATTAGGGGCGCGCGATAGGCAATTACAGGCGAGGCGACGACGCTTTTGAGCATTGCGTCCACGGCCACTTCGCGCGGCACGCCGCCTTTTTCCGCGAGCGCGACCCCTTCGCAGAAGCCGATCACTTCGATGACGAGCGTCATGTTGAGGGCAACTTTAAGTTGGACCGCGAGGCCCTGGGCGCCGATGTAAGTTACTTTCGGGCCGATTGCGAGAAGCACGGGTTGCACACGTTCGAACGCCGCCTTGTCACCGCCGACCATTACGGAAGCGTTGCCTTTGCCGATAGTCAGCGTGGTTCCGGAAATCGGGGCGTCCATCATGATGAGACCGGCTTTGAAGAAAGCGGCGCCGACTTCGCGGCTGGCGTCGGGATCGATCGTGCTCATGTCCAAATAGATCGAGCCTTTGCGCAGTCCGGAGATGATTCCGTTTTCACCGAGGGCGATGGATTTCACCGCGTCCGAATTCGTGACAATCGTGAAGACGATCTCGGATTCGGCGGCGAGTTGCTTTGGTGATTCGGCCCAGCCCATGCCGAGCCTAAAGAGCGGTTCGGCTTTTTCTTTTGTGCGGTTCCATCCCGCCACTTGATGCCCGGCGGCGAGCAGGCGCGGGACGATGGCCTGGCCCATGTCACCGAGGCCGATAAATCCGAGTTTCACAGCACACCCCCAGTTCTCGATTCGCTCGAGCCGCTTCGAAATGCCCGGCTGGCGCTAGTGTTTCAGATGCTTGTCGAAATAATCCATGAAGATCTGGAAGGTCTTCTGCTGGATTTCATCCGGCTTATACGAGCCGTCCGGCTGATTCATGATGAAAACGTAGCCGTGCACGGGGTGGTCGAAGCTGGCCCATTGTACGTCTTTGCCGGCTTCTTTCATCCACTCGTAGGTCAGCTTGAAAATTCCCTGCTGGTGGTCGGTGTCGCGGCCGAAGATCAGGATCGGCGTGTGAATGCGCTGGATGCGTTCCATGGCTTCGGCCTTGTTGGCGTTTTTGCGGGCTACCTCGATATCGTTGTACTGGATCTCGTTGTCCTTTCTTGGGGCTGTGGGGCCGGTGTTGACGGTGAGGAATTCGTGGTCGGCGGGTTCGATGCAGACGCCGGCGGCGAAATCATACTCGCTGGAGGCTTTCATGATCATTTCACCGCTGTGGCTGACACCCATGGCGCCTACGGCGTTTTTGTCGACATAGGGAAGCGTTTGAAGATACTTGATGATGGCGATCAAGTCTTCGTGATCGAGCGTGGGGCCGGACTTGAGCATGCGGCGGTCGCCGCTGATGCTGTCGGGAAGATTCTGGGGCGGCTTGGAGGTTTCGTAGGCATAGGGAATTTCGTTGCGGTAGTTCACAGTGACTACCACGTAGCCCCTGGCGATCATGCGGTCCTGCATTTGGGAGAGGCGTTCGGAGAGTTGCTCGACTTTCTTCATGCCTTCGCGGCCTTCGCCCCATCCCATAGTGATGGCGGGGAAGGGACCGTTGCCTTTCGGCTTGCGGACGAGGATGGGGACGTAGATTTCGTCGCGAGTGAGGACGAAGGTGTAGTCGCCGGGGATTTCGGAACCTTTGATGGCTTTGGTGGCCACGACGTAACCGTGCGATGGGATGGCTTCGGCGGCTTCACGGCCGGTGCTGAGCTGGGCGCATACGTTGGTGCTACCCGGCGGCAAGAGCAGCGGTGTGGCGAGTACGAGGCCGAACCCGAGCAAGATTGTCTTCAACAGAGAACGCATCCTTCACCTCGATTCACGATTTGGAGCGAGCGGCCGATCTAGCAAAATGCAATCCGCGGATTGTGGTTCTACCACCTGACCTTTTGCCACGTCAACCCTTTTTGCGGTATCCTCCGTCGGCGTGCAATCGAATTCGGCTCGATTTTTTCCTATTTTCTGGAGGCACCTTGAAATTATTCCGACCATTCTGTTGCTGTGTCCTGATGTTGCTTGTGAACTCTCCCCTGCTTCACGCGCAAGGCGGAGCAGCTGTTGAAGCTCCCCGGCCGCTTGTTTTGACCGAGGCGATTCCCACGCCCGGCGTTCAGGGGCGGTTCGATCATTTCGGGTTCGACGGGAAGAATCAGCTGTTTGTGGCGGCGCTTGGAAACAATACGGTGGAAGTGATCGATATCAGCGCGCGGTTGCGTGCTCACACGATTACGGGCATTCCGAATCCGCAGGGCGTGGCTTATGCCCCGGACACAAAGAAGCTTTTTGTGGCCAGCAGCAAAGGGAAATTGCGGATTTATGCGGGCGAGAATTTCGAGTTAGTTAAGGAAATTGATTTTCACGGCGATGTGGATAATTTGCGCTACGACGCCGCGACTCATCGGGTGTACGTGGGATTTGGCGAAGACGAGACCGGCGCGATCGGCACGGTAGACGCGACGACTAACGAGCGCTTGCCGGAGGAATACAAACTTGGCGCGCACCCGGAGTCATTTCAACTGGAAACCACCGGGCCGAACATCTACGTGAACCTTCCGGACTTGAAGCAGATCGCGGTGATCAATCGCAAAACGGGCGCTATCACGCGGTGGCCGATGACACTGGAGCACAACTTTCCGATGGCGCTGGACGAAGCGGATCACCGGCTGTTTGTGGCCACACACGAGCCCGCCCGCATGGCTGTTTTTGATACGAACACGGGGCACACTGTGGCTGAATTTCCGTGCGTGCAGGATGCCGACGACGTTTATTACGATTCGGGTCGAAAAAGAATTTATATTCCCGGCGGGGAAGGATACATCAGCGTGTTTCAGCAGACGGATCCGGATCATTACCAGCTTCTTGCGAAAGTTCCTTCGACACTTGGCGCGCGCACGGCCGGTTATTTCGGGAAAGGCCACAAAGGGTTTGACCGTTTCTTTCTGGGTGTCCCAGCGCGGGCAGACCATGGGGCTGAGATCTGGATTTACACTGTGCAGGACTGAAACTTTCTCCAGCGAAAAAACTCGACTGAGCCCACGAGCTTACGTTCCAGAAGGGGCACCTCCACAGATTGCTCCCCTTGAGAGGTCCACTATCTGGACCAATTTATCTGCTTCCCGGGGATTACGAGGGGCTGGGATGCCGCTTCGCGTCTGTTCCGTAGCTGATTCCCTTCGAAGATCAGCAAACTTCCATTTAAGAGCTGTATTTTATTGGAGTTATATGGCATTCGCAGTAAACCAACTGTTGGCGAGTGCGGTGTGTATCAATAATTTTGCTGAGGCCGAGAAAGGAAATGGTTGACAAGCCGCTTCGTATGATGGTACAGCGGCTATACCTATTGTGCGGGGTCTACTCCCGAGCAGGGGATTTTACAGGGGTGTGTAATGCTGAATTGTGTCCATTTGAGGAAGTCTCTTGGGCTTCTGGCTCTGATATCTGCCGTACTTCTCCTTTCCCTTCCGGCGTTCCCTCAGGGGAACACCGGGCGCATCCTGGGTACCGTGACCGACCAGTCCGGCGGGTATGTTGCCGGCGCACCGGTGGCCGTCACGGACGTGGCGCGTGGCGTCACCCAGAATCTGATCACCGATTCTGACGGAGCGTACGTCGCGATCAACCTCGTGGCCGGAACGTACACGGTTCGTGTGGAAGTCAAGGGCTTCAAAACCTTCGAACGGAAGAATATTCAGATCGAGGTCGGCAAGGATTTGCGGGTTGACGCGGTGCTGCAGACCGGGTCGGCGACGGAAACGATTACCATCACTGAAGAGGTTCCGATGGTGGACACCACTTCCACCACTCTTGGCGGCACGATTAGCAATGAAATCATCAACGACCTGCCGCTGAATGGCCGCAATTACCAAAACCTGCTGACGCTTCGGCCTGGCACGACGGTATATCCGGGCGGCGGACCGTGGACGCAAACGACGAACGGGGCGCGGCCAGAAGACACCAGCTATCTGGTGGATGGTTTGAGCAACGACGAAGCGTTCATGGGATTCAGCGTGACGAATGCGGCCGCGGTTGCCGGCGATGCGGCGACGATTTTGCCGATTGACGCGATTCAGGAATTCAACACGCAGGTGAACCCCAAGGCTGAATTCGGCTGGAAGCCGGGAGCAATCACGAGCGTGGGATTGAAGTCCGGCACGAATTCGATTCACGGATCCGCCTATGCGTTTGGGCGGTCGGATTCGTTCGATGCGCGGAATTACTTCAACCAGGTGGGTACCCCAAAGACCCCTGTCGAACTGGAGCAGTACGGCGCCACTGCAGGCGGGCGCATCATTCCGGACAAGCTGTTCTGGTTTGGTGGGTTTGAGAATCGGAATTACACGGTGGGAAATTCGATCTCGGTCAACTCACCGACGACCGTCACAGCGGCCGGTGGCCCGGACCCGTCCGTCAGCATTCCGGACGCACTTGCGGGGCTTGCTGCCAACAAAATCCCCTTTAGCGCACAAAGCCTTTATCTTCTGGGCTGCCCGGCAAACATTACCGCGCCATATACTTCCTGTACCGGCGGCACCTATGGTCCGAACGCGACCGGTGGTAAGACCATCACTGGGGGCTTTCCAGACGTAGATTCCTCGAGGAATGCTATCGGCAAAGTGGATTACCACATCAACGAACGTAATACGTTGAGCGGCTCCTATTTCTTCGGCAATGACAACATCACTGCCGAGGATTCACCGGAACTACTCCCCGAATACGGCACGGTAATTCATTCGCGGGCGCAAGCCGCCTCCGGACATTATGCATGGACGCCGAGCGCGCAATGGGCCAACGATCTGAGGATCGGGTACACGCGCTATCACCTGACCATCGTCCCCGCCAACGTGGGGATCGCCTATCAGATCAACACCGGCCTCTCGCCTGCTGTGGTAGCCACCGTCGGCGGACTGCCGAACGTCAGAATTAGCGGCTTCACTGAACTGGGTGGTTTTCATAACTTCCCCAAGTTGGTGGGACCCGACAACGTCTACGATTTCGTTGACCAGGTATCGAATTTGCGCGGGAAACACGCCTTGAAATTTGGCGGCGAATTCCGCATCGATAAAGTTGACCAAGGTACTTTCCGCGGAGCCAGGGGACGTCCCGTATTTGGAACGGGCGGCGCCTTCCCAAATTCGACCGCGCTCGAAAGCTTTTTGGCCGGCGACGTACATAATGCCAGCATCCTGGCCGGAAACCCGGTCCGCCACATGACCCAAAATCTGTTCGCCGCATTTTTCCAGGACGATTGGCGCGTCTCCAAGAAAGTAACCTTAAACTTGGGCCTCCGCTATGAACTCCAAGGCGTTCCGAGCGATTCCAACAATCAACTTGGCAACTTTCAGCCTTCGGTCGGACTGGAACAGGTGGGCAAGAATATCGGCTCACTCTACAACAAAGATGCCACGAACTTTGCTCCGCGCGTCGGTGTGGCCTGGGACGTCACCGGAAATGGAACCACCGTCGTGCGGGCAGGCGCCAGCATTGTTTACGACCTGCTTTCCATGAGCACCTTCCTGTCCCAACAGAACACCAACAACACCGTCACGCTGGGAGCCAACGTTGTTCCCACTGGCGCGGCAATTCAAGTTGGCGGCGTGACCACACCGGGTATTGGCAACATCGTCGCCTCTGGCATCACGCTTGGGGCTTCCCAACTCAATTGGAATGGCTCTTCGGTGGGGGGCGCGGGCATTTAT
>Ga0210410_10002713_pt1 | contig 15802 bp, 8 predicted proteins | sample IncBWC4MmetaG_FD_161058 | JGI IMG/M metagenome (GOLD analysis project Ga0210410, IMG submission 161058) | Forest soil microbial communities from Barre Woods Harvard Forest LTER site, Petersham, Massachusetts, United States - Inc-BW-C-4-M | ecosystem: Environmental > Terrestrial > Soil >... | reverse complement strand
ATGGCAAATATCGGATTCCGCCACACAACATTAGCGCGAGGCTCAGCCCTACGGGCAGATACCAGGATGGCGCACCCTCCCACGTCAGCGATGCTGTCGATGACCCGTCTGAGAGCAGGAATACCGTTATAAAGAGGACCACTAGCAGCAATTTCTTGTGCACGCCACCTCGGTCCCTCCTCTGCTGCTCGCCGGAGGTCTCGTCTGCCAGTGACCGAACCGGCTCAGATCGATGCGCGATCTGATGCTCGGATCTTAGTTGGGGTGACGACATCGATCCCCGCTCTGTTTGCTGGACATCATTTTGAAAAATCACATGTGGACATTGCCGAAGGTTTGCCACGTCAGCCGTATAACCGGGACTCTCGTCGGCCAAGCAAACCTGTTTGAGCATACTCGACCCCTCGATAGCATTCATGACCTCCGCTCAACTTCCTGCCAAGGCAAAGCGAAAGGTGGAACCCAGCCCGGAGCCCGTAGATTCTTCACTCCTCGACGACTTGATTGCACAATTTCGGCACATGGCTATTGACTGAAGAGGGCAGTCGGCTACCAGGGGTGCGATTCAGGAGGGGGTACCATTATGACGCGTTGGCCAGCAAAGTCAAGAACGGCAAATGCGTTACGTGCGCACGACTTCCGCTTCTAGCAGCAAGGGGTAACGAGGAGGCACTGACCGTAGCAAGCGAAACCGCACGGAAGCGCGTGGGGCAGGTCACACCCTACGCGACGGCGGCAGCATGAATGATCATCGTGCAAACGTGACGCACCAGAGAGCACGTCGGCGAAATGCGGTAAGCGTTTACCGTACGATCGCGTCCACGGCAAGGAGTCCTGTCCCCAACCATGGTGCCGGCAACTGCCTTCCCCGGCCCCGACCTGGCTGTGGCCGGGAGCGACCTGCGGGCTGGCACAATACTTCGCGAGGTCCCCCGCGCGATTTCTATCGAACATTGGTAGTTCCGATCGATTTGCAGACTTCCAGGAGCGAAGAATCTCGCACCCTCGGTCGCTCTCGTGGCGAGTGGAAAGACGTTGAGAAAGCGTATACTGGCTGTGATAGTATTCGGCGCTAAAGAGGCCTTGTGGACATTCGTGATGTGGCAAGACGAGCCAGGGTATCGACGGCAACGGTTTCACGCACCGTCAATCAGAATGCGACCGTCGACGCGCAAATGGCAAAGCGGGTCTGGAAGGCTATCGAGGAGCTCGGATACTACCCCAACCGGCAAGCGCGCGCGCTGGTGTCCGGACGAAGTCGTGTCTTTGGATTGATCGTTTCCGAGATCACCAACCCGTTTTTCCCGGAGATTGTGCAAACATTTGAAACCTTGGCTGTTGAGCAAGGCTATGAAATTCTTCTCACCTCTACCGTTCATGACCCTAAACGCATGGAGCTTGCCGTCCGCAGGATGATTGAAGGGCGGGTGGACGGCGTTGCAATTCTTACGTTTGGGATGGAAGACGCGTTGTTGGAGCATCTACGATTCCGCAGCTTGCCCTTGGTGTTCGTGGACGTTGGCCCCAAGGCGCCGCGGGTCAGTAACATCCGTGTCGACTATGCCCATGGGATTCGGCAGGCCGTCCAACACTTGGCCGCGATGAAGCATGAACGGATCGGTTTTGTGACTGGGCCGCTCAAAATAAGGTCTGCCGTTGCCCGAAAAGATGCGTTTGAACAGTCGATGCGTGAGATTGGCTTCGAGGCCAGGCCCGAGTTCATCGTCGAAGGAGACCATCGACTAGAAGGCGGAAAACGGGCTCTTCAAAGGCTTTCGAAGTTTCGGGAACAACCCACGGCTCTTCTTTGCTCCAATGACATGACCGCAATTGGTGTTATGAGGCAGGCGTTCGAACTGGGTATTGGCGTGCCTCAGGAATTGTCCGTGGTGGGATTTGACGACACGCGGTTAGCAGACTTCATGATTCCTCCACTCACGACAGTTCAGATGTCGCAGACGGAATTGGGAACTCTTGCCTTCAATGCCCTGCTCAAAGAAGTGAAGAGAGAGAGACCTTCACCAGACGGAACAGAATATGTTCTTAAGACCCACCTGATTCTTAGAAGTTCCACGACTTTCCCTGAAGGCATTAATCAAGCAAAATTGCAGCCGGCTCCCCGGCGTCCGTCACAAACTGGCACAGCCCGCGAATAGGGTACCGTATCGGTTTCCGAAGAATTTGTGCCTGCCAGTGGATTGTTTGACACGGGCCCCCGCGGTGCGAATCCTGCGAACTCCTTAAACTGTGGTCTGGTCATGCAATCATGAGACTTCCGAAGATTAGCTCAACTCTAGGCGTGATAGGGATTGGATTCACGCTCTTGAGCATTGCATATCTGTCAGTCTGGGCCGAAACAAAGACTAACCAGGAAACACCAGCAAATGCTCAGTTGCCGGTGGCCACTGCTGGTGCGCATAAGACGGTTCTGGATTCGGAAAACCGGCCGATCACCGCGGGCGGAACCGTGGAAAATGGTCCGATCATTTTTGTTGATACAGCGGAGAAAGCAGGCCTGACAGGCTGGAAGCATGTCATGGGCACGCCGCAAAGGAAGTTCATTCTGGAAACTGTAGGCTCGGGAGTAGCGCTCCTGGACTACGACAACGATGGGTGGCTCGACATTTATCTGGCGAACGGAGCAACGTATGCGAGTTTGCTAGGAAAAGAGACTCCGCCGCACGCCGCCCTCTTTCATAACAACCACGATGGGACGTTCACCAATGTTACCGAAAAGGCGGGCGTTGGGAACGACCGGTGGGGATTCGGAGTGACCGTAGGGGACTTTGACAACGATGGGTGGCCCGATTTATACGTGACAAATTTCGGGAAAAACCGCCTCTATCGGAACAATCACGATGGAACCTTTACGGATGTTGCGGAAGGGGCAGGCGTGACCTTGGGCAATTGGTCGACCGGAGCCACGTTTGGGGACTATGACGGCGACGGCAATCTGGATCTCTTTGTTCCTGGTTATGTGCACTATGAGGTGGAACGCCCGCCTATCCCGGGATCCTCTGTGGTAGCGTTTCCGACCTGCCAGTTTCGCTCCGTAAACATCATGTGCGGTCCACGCGGTCTTCGGGGTGAACCAGATCATTTGTTTCACAGCAATGGGGACGGCACTTTTACTGACGTCAGCAAAAAGGCGGGGGTGGAAGATCCCCGTGGGTTCTACGGGTTAGCATCCGTGTTCGCGGACGTAAACAATGACGGCAAGGTCGACTTGGTCGTGGCCAATGATTCGACGCCTAACTTCCTGTACTTGAACAGGGGGGATGGCACGTTTGAAGATGTGAGTTACGCCTCAGGATTTGCTCTGAATGAAAACGGCCGGGAAACCGCGTCCATGGGCATTGCGGTTGGAGATTATCTGAACAATGGTCTCCTCGATTTGTCGATCACTACCTTCTCAGATGATTACAAACCCCTTTACCGCAATGACGGGGCAGGGAATTACACGGACGTCAGCTATCAATCCGGAATAGCCGAAGTAACGATTCCTTTCCTCGGCTGGGGAGCGGGCTTTTTGGATTTCGACAACGATGGCTGGAAGGATCTCTTCTTTGCGAACGGGCACGTCTACCCGGAAGTGGACCAGACCGATTGGGGAACAACCTTTGCGCAGCGACCCTTGCTTTTTCGCAACAAGCGAGATGGAAAGTTTGAACTTGTTCCGGCGCGCAAAGGTACGGGGTTGGCTTTGACTCTGTCGGCGCGCGGTGCGGCCTTCGGCGACTTGTTTAACGATGGAAAGATCGATGTGGTGATCAATCAGCTTGGAAATGTTCCGGCCCTTCTGCGGAATGTCAATGCGGACCAGAACCATTGGCTCGGACTCAAGTTGACAGGCGGCCGCAAGAGTCCGCGAGACGCTACCGGTGCGACGGTCTATGTCACTGCAGGAGGGCTGCGACAACGCGGGGACGTGCTGAGCGGCGGCAGCTATGCCTCTAGTAATGACCCTCGCGTTCATTTTGGCCTGGGAGCAGCCACGTCGGTCGAAAAAGTCGAGGTGCATTGGCCCAGCGGTCGGGTGGAAATTGTGCGTTTGGAGGAAGTTGACCGGTATTTCGCCATCGAAGAGGGCAAAGGCCTGGTCCCAAGCGTGTACGACCGCGGTGTGGGGCGAAAACTGGAGAAGCCCGCCGTTCCTCCGAACGGGCTACGTTGAAGAAAACCATTACTTGAATTGCTCGTGCGCGGGCGTCCCGGGAGGCGTTTGACGCACTCGTAGCTGCTGGCAGCCCCGTATTGATTGAGAAAATGTTTACTCACAATCAAAAAATCCTTGACACGATGGCATGCCAGCAGTAAATTTCGCCCAATGTGTTTGGGGTCTCTACAAGTCGGCGTTACTCATTGCTATTTGTGTTGGTCTCTGGCTTGGCCTCCCTAACACTTGCGCGTCCGCAAGACTCTGCCTCAGAAAGGCTCATGGAGCAGGGCAACAGGGCCTTGCGGCAGGGGGATTTCGCAGGGGCGGCCGAGAAATTCTCTCGCGTTACGGTAGTCGCTCCGCGATTTGCCGCTGGTTTCTTCGATCTTGGACTGGTCCGGGTACAGCAGGGGAAGTGGGAGGAATCCATCGACGCCTTCCAGAAATGCGTTCAACTCGATTCAAAATTTCGTGGAGCGCACCTGTTTCTCGGGATCGCCGAGTACCGGCTCAATCGCTACTCGGACGCAAAGAGGGAGCTTAAGCGTGAGGTCGAATTGGCGCCCAAGAACGCCGACGCACTGATGTGGCTCGGGATTGTGCAGCTCGTAGACGGCGACAGCGAAGGTGCGGTGGGAAGCTTGGACCGCGCCGCCCAGCTCAGCCCTGATAACGTCGACGTTTTGTATCACCGCGGCCGCGCGCATATGCTCCTCTCAGAGAAGAGCTATGAACATATGTACGAAGTGGACCCGAAGTCCTGGAGAATCCACCAGGTGCTCGCCCAGTCTTTTGTTGAGCAGGAGCGGTATGAAGAGGCCGCCCGGGAGTGCAACCTGGCGATTCAGGACCATCCCCAAGAAGCTGGCTTGCACGAGCAGTTGGGTGATATTTACTGGAAGCAGAACCAGTTGGAATCGGCCGAGAGCGCGTTTGAACTGGAATTAGAGATCGATTCGCATAGTATTTCGGCGCTTTACAAACTTGGTACGGTGAGTTTTGAGAGGTCGAAGCCCGAAGTCGCCGAAAAACTACTGCTGAAGGTTTTGGAGGAATCTCCTGGCTCTATCGAAGCGCATTACCAGTTGGGACGAGCAGAGGCACAACTCACGAAATACGACAGCGCCATTGAACGTTTCTTGTTTGTTACTGCGAATGCCGCTCGCGCGGACACGGATATTCTGCGGCAGTCCTACTACCAACTCTCTCAACTATACCGGCGGGCACAAAAGCCGGACGAATCCAGGAAAGCGTTGCAGGTTTTTCTGAGCATGAAGCAAGAAGCGGATGCGCACGAGGAGAAGAAATTACAGGACAAGCTGAAACGGGCGACGAAAGAAACGAGTGAAAATAAGTAGATTTTTTTGGGTCGCGTGAGCAAACGTTTACTCTAAAGCTGTTCATCAACGGGAGCAGAGGAAATGAAAGCACTGTTGGTACGCGTCACTCTCTTGTTTGTGGTGTTAACCGCTGGAGTCCGGGCGCAGTCAAACCAGGGCTCGATCGCGGGAACGGTGTTTGACCCGTCTGGGGCCACGGTTGCCGGCGCAAAGATCCTCGCGGCTTCCAGCGAAACAGGCGCAAAGTACGAAGCGGTTTCTAGCGATGCCGGCTATTATGTTTTCCCCCACCTGAATACCGGAAGTTACGACGTTTCCGTAAGTTCCACGGGTTTCAAAACCGCTACCTATAAGGGAGTGGTCGTACAGGTGGGTACCATCAGTGCCCTCGACGCAAAACTCGAAGCCGGGGCGGTTACCGAAGTCATAAGTGTCGACGCCGATGCGCCGCGCCTGCAAACCGAATCTTCCGAAATCGGCACGGTGATTAACCCCAAAGAACTCGAAGACCTGCCCTTGCCGCTAGGAAGCGTGGTCCAGGCAATGCGGTCGCCGGAGGCCTTCGTATTTCTGACGCCGGGGGCGGTTGGCCCAGGAACAGCCAGCGGCAACGGCGGAACGTTTGAGTCCAAGATCAACGGCGGACAGAATTACGCTACGGAAGTTCTCCTGGACGGAGTCAGTATGTTTCGCTCCGAGAACGGTTCCTCGTTCGACGAAACTGCGCCCTCTGTCGATGCGCTTTCCGAGTTCAAGGTGACTACTTCCACGCTGCCTGCCGAAATGGGCCGCACCACGGGTGGCATAGAGAGTTTTACAACCAAGGCCGGCACAAATGCTTTTCATGGCGGCGCATACGAATTCTTTCGAAACGAAGATATGAACGCGAATTCGTTTTTCAACAACTGGAACGGTTTACCTAGGTTATTGGATCGAAAGAACGACTACGGGTTGACGTTCGGAGGGCCCGTGTGGATTCCCAAACTGTACCATGGCAAAGATAAGACGCACTTCTTTTTTGCCTGGGAGCAGTACCGCCAGAAGCAGGGTGCCTTGACGACCAGTACCGTTCCCACCGCGGCGGAACGCCAAGGGGACTTCTCCGACTTGCTTGGTGGTCCTCTCGTCAGCGGCGGCAGTCCCGTGATCAATCCGTGCGATGGGTCGCAAATGTTTGTGGGACAAATCTTCGATCCGACGACCACTAAAACGGTGACAGTGAACGGGCAACAGGAGCAGTGCCGGACCGCGTTCACTGGCAACAAAATTCCACAAGCCGATTGGTCTCAAGTGGGGCAAAAAATTCTTGCGCACTACCCGGCGCCGCTGAATAGCTCACCCACACTGAACTACGTTTTCCCCTTCAGCTTTCCCATCCTGGACACAACCATGACCGTCCGGTTGGACCATGACTTGAGCGTCCAGCACAAGGTCTACTTCACGTATTCCTCGCGGCAGAACGTCAGAACGTCGGTGAATCCGACCTGGTCTGACCCATCCGGTTCCGGAAGAGACCAGGTGTTCACGACGCACTACATTCGCGCTGGCTGGGACTATATGATTACTCCCACTCTGCTCAGCCACTTCAGCCTGGGCTATAACCGCACGAATAGCGTGAACGTCGCAAAATCTGTTTCGGGCAGTAACTGGGATCAGCAACTGGGCATTCAGGGTGTTCCCGCCCAAGCCCATGGCACCTATCCTGTCGTTGGTCTTTTCAACGGAGCCAACCCACCTACGGGGCAAGGCGACTCCGTCAACGGCGACACGATCGATAACGGCTATCGTTTGAACTACGATCTGACGTGGGTCAAAGGCAAGCACAACTTGAAGGCGGGACTCGACTACCGCCTGCAAATCTATGACCCGATTACTCTTAACAACAGCACGGGGTCCTTTTTCTTCTGGGGACAACAGACAGCGGGTGTAAGCGTTGGGCTTGGTGCGACCACCGGCAGTCCCACAGCCAGCCTACTCTTGGGCTTGGTACACGACTCTAACCTGACTGCCTATGCCGGTCAGCCTAAATATGTTTCGCCCTACTACGGTTTGTTCGTTCAAGACAGTTATAAGGTCACGCCCACACTAGTCATCAACTACGGCCTACGGTGGGATCTTGACTTTCCACGACGTGAAATTCATGGCGACGTCTCCAACATCAGTCTCAAGACCCCAAATCCAGGAGCCGGGGGCATACCAGGCGCGTTGGTATTTGCCGGCGTTGGAGCGGGCCGGAATGGGAACGTCAATGAGCACTGGGCCAATACCTGGTTCAAGGACTTCGGACCAAGGTTAGGGTTCGCCTGGTCGCCTTCGAGACTCAACGGGAAGACCGTCCTCCGCGGAGGATTCGGAATCTTCTATGGCCCGTTGATCTATGCGGATTTCGGCGGTTTCAATCGCACAGGATTTCAAGCAAACCCAGGATTCTCTTCGTTCGACGGATTCTCACCCGCGTTTAGTCTCGCTACCGGGTTTCCGTCGTTCACACCTCCTCCCAACCTGGATCCTGCGCAGTTGAACTTCACAGGGCCACAGTACGTTGATCCAAGCTACGGTCGCCCTGGCATGATCGAAAACTGGAGCCTAGAAGTGCAGCACGAGCTCCTCACCGACTTGATTTTGGATGTGGCCTATGTTGGCCAGCATTCAACGCACCTGCGAACAAACTTTGATGCCGTGAATTCTCTACACCCTAACTTCTTGAGTCTCGGAACTCTATTGAACCAGCAGATTTCCTCGCCAGGAGCTCAGGCGGCAGGAATCAAGCCGCCCTATGGGACCTTTCCCTCAAACGCGCTCGTGGCTCAGGCTCTTGTTCCGTTCCCCCAATACTTTGGATTCAATACGGATGGAGCCTTGGAGAACCTTGGGCAGTCCAGGTACGACGCCCTGCAGGTTTCCTTGCGCCGTAGGTTCCGCAATGGGCTTAACTTGATGGCGTCTTACACTTGGTCGAAGACCCTCACGGACGCCGATGCCGCTCTCCCGTTCTTTGCCACACTGCACGGAGGCGGCAGCGCACAGAATCCTTTTGATCCGAAGGGGGAGAAAGCCATCAGTAACCAGGACGTCCCTCATGCTTTGGTTCTCAGCTATGTGTATGACCTGCCCGTTGGCAAAGGAAAGCGCTTCGTCGATAAGGGAGGCGCGGTCAATAAGGTGGTCGGCGGCTGGCAAATCGGCGGAATTCAACGCTATCAGAGCGGTCAGCCGCTTTCTTTCTGCTGCGCGACTGGCGCGCCCGGATTTGACGGAGCTTTCCGCTACAACCTAGTTAAAGGACGACAGATCTTCAGCCAACAGTATCTGAGTGGGCATTTCAATCCGGTGACCGATCCGATGTTTAACAGCCAAGCATTCTCCGACCCCAACAACGGGGGCAATCTCGGTTCCAATGGATACCAGTTCGGTACCATGCCGAGGACCATTGGAAATGTGCGCGACCCGAAGTTCCTCAGTGAGGATTTCAACCTCACCAAGCGAACGCACGTGACCGAAAGGATAGATATTCTCTTGAGAGGAACGGTCGTCGACGCCTTTAACCGGCACGTCTTCAATCGTTCCTTCGACCTGAATCCTGCGCCCCTTAACGCGAACCCGCAGGGGAACTGCAGGGCGGCAAACACCAACCTGTTCGGATGCCTGGATACGAGCAGCACTATTCTGGGGCCCCGGCTCGTGCAACTGGAGCTGCGAGTCGAATTCTAACTCAGCTACTCGAGACCCGGAGTGCATGGAAACTCCCCATCCCGGCACTCCGGCTTTTGCTTTTGCGGGAAGTCTCTTCCGGCCCGTCTCTCGGCTACTTGCAGCGTGCTATTCTTCCTTCCCAGTCAGATGCACAAATTCCCGTTCAGCTTCCTCTGCCTTTCTCTGGTGAATAGCCAGTGAGAGATGCCAGAAATGCTCAAGATGAACACAGGATTCTCCTGGTGCTCGCGTGCGGTATCATCCTGGCGGCCAATCTCAGCTCTTGGGCTCAAACTCCTGCTGCTAGCGAAAACTTAGCACATCTCCGTTCTGCGGCCCAGTTTCTAGTTCAGGGTGATCTGAAACACGCCGAAGACGACGTGCAACTCATCCTCGCGCATGCCCCCGAGGACTATCGCGCTCTAAACCTCCTCGGAATCATCCGGGCACAACAGCGCCGCAGTGAAGAGGCGGGAGCTCTTTTCGAGAAGGTAATACGAATAAAACCACAATACGCTGGGGCCCACGTAAGCCTTGGCCTTCTCAACTCCGAAATGGGCCACGCGGACAAAGCCATCGCCGAACTGGAATCCGCCCTGAAGATCGAGCCAGGCAGGGAAGACGCGGCAAAGCCGCTTGTGCAACTTTTGCGAGAACAGGCCCGCGCTGCTCTCAAGGAAAAAGATTTGGAAAAGTCACTGTCCTACTTGATGCGCGCCAAAAAAGTGGCGCCGCATGACCCTGAGTTGGAATATGAGTTCGGGATCGTCGCATTGCGCATGTCCTTATATGAGGATGCCCGGCTGGCCTTCGAACAGGTCCTCACTTCGCGTCCCACGGACGCCAACTCCATCTACGCGCTGGGCCGGGCGCAAATGGGGCTCGGGAAAATCCCCGCCACGCGAGAACTGTTCGAAAGGTATGTTCAGCTGCGTCCTCAAGACCCCACTGGCCATTTCGGGCTGGGGCTCGTACTGCGCATGCTTGAAATGACGGAAGCGGCACGAACTCAGTTCGAGCGATCAATCGAACTTCAGCCGGATCAAACCGAAGCTTACGTGCAGCTTGGATTCCTGGATTTGGATGGCGGCGAACTGGATCAATCCGCGAATCGCTTCCAATCCGCGCTCGAGCGTGCTCCACAAAATGCGGGCGCGCTACTAGGCATAGGAAGAATTCGATTTCAGCGGAAGGACTATGCGAAAGCGGCGGACTTCCTGCTCGCCGCTCTCGCAGCGGATTCTTCGATACGAGAAGCTCATTATTACCTGGGACTGACTTATGCTCGGCTTGGCAAAACCAGGGAGTCCGCCGAACAGATGGAAATCGCCAGCCAGTTAGAGCGCGAAGACTTGGATCGGCACCGGATCATCCTCAAACTTTTGGATCCGGCTGAAGCGCAAGCGATCGAAAAAGCCAATCCTTAGCGTGGGTGCACGCTAGTTTGGCAGACTGTTCACCGCCGCTACACTGGCCTGCCTGAACTCGACGACGAGACCTCCTCCGGCGAAGCTCAATGGTTTTGTTTGGAGCACGTGTGCGTGAATGTCGGCATCACTCATGCAACTGATGGCAGCTTCTTTCACGGCCGCACCCCGTAGAGCGATTTCCGCCGAGCGAGATTCGTTTGTACTTGGATTCACCGCCGTGATCGTCAAGTTTTTGTCACGCAGGGAAGCGGATCTGCGCCGTCCTCAGAATGCGGCTGGCTTGCCGTCCCGATCGTAGTGCAACGTAGGCGGTGAGAAGATCGTACAGCGCGCTCCCTCGTGATGCTCGCGGAGAGTTCGAATACGCTGGCAACCGGTGTAATCTCGTGTTTGGCTCTTCCCAATCAGTGTCTTGCTTGAGAATCGTCAGCGTCCAGCGCAGCGTGCGGCCAGCCGCCCGTCCACGTTAACGTGGAAATCTGTAGCGATGGAATTCCAGTTTTCGCGTCGTAGGCGTGAAACACGATAATGTCACCTTCCTTTTGAAGCAGGATTGATTCGCCGCCGGGGCCGAGCCATTTCTGATTTCGATCGAGCAGCGGCGTCGCGCCGCCCTCGCTCATCTTTTTACCCAAGGCGTCCAGGTAGGGCCCCGTGACTTCCCTCGATCGTCCCACGAGGGTATGGTATGTACTTTTCGTTCCACGGCAACACATGTCGTAGGACACGAAGAGATAGTAGTAGTCGGCATGGCGGACAATGAAAGGTGCCTCTATTGCTTGGTAGTCCGGAGGAAGGCCGGGCTTGGCTGGATCGTAATGCTCCGGTCTGTACCGGCTCGCTAAGGAGTATACCTTGGTGTCGTCTGAGGAAAGTTTCCCCGTTTTCCGATCGAGCTTTCGCATCTTGATTCCACTCCAAAAGCTTCCGAAGGACAACCAGGCTTGCCCTTTTTCGTCGAGGATCAGATTGGGATCGATCGCATTGAAGTCGTCCTCCGCGCGTGAACGAAGCACCAACCCTTCATCCACCCAGTGGAAATCGGGGCTCTCCGTGTTCAGCGTCTTGTTCGTCAAAAGCGCTATCCCGGAGGTGTTTATCCCAAAGATGGAATACGCATAGTACAGATGAAACTTCCCGTCGAAATAAGAAATATCCGGCGCCCAAAGCTCTTTCGTTTTTGGACTTTCTTGCTTAATCCACGCTGGAGTTTCAGAGAACACGTATCCACAAGCTTTCCAATGCAGCAGGTCTTTTGAGCAGCGGATAGGGAACTGCTCCCCGGTTTTTGAATTTGGTGGAGTGGTCGCAAACAGGTACCACAACTCGCCCTCCCTTATGATGGAAGGATCATGTGTTCCGACAACGTCGCCTTCTACCTGGAGAGCACGCGGCTCATCAGGCGTCTGCGCTCTTGCCGAACTGGGCCACAGGAAAGCGGCTGTCAAAACCACCGCAGCTAGTCGCAAAGTCCCAGAACCAAATCGACTCATGAATGGAAGGCCTCACTGGTTCCTAGATATACATCGAGAAAACGCTTGCTTCAAACAAAAAGTTCCTACGCCTAACGTAGGGTCTTCAGGCATTATATGCGGAGGCCAAGTACGTGGCCGACAAGGCGGCAGTTGTTTGGAGGATTCACGCGGGCAAATCGGGCTGCGGATTCGCCATTTCTTAAAAACAACTGCATTGCCATTGGATGGCGAAAAATGGGGACCTTGTCCCTTGGCGCCTCGGAACATTTGGCAGAGGAAACCCGGCTCGGGAACGTGTAAGAGTTATTACCGCCCTTGGTAATCATGATCGTGCCTGCGTGCAAATAAGAATGTGGATGATGAGCTCAACTACGGTGACTCGGCTCTTTTTTATGCTGGCGCTCTCATCAGCAGCCTCCGCGCAAGAATGGCGATTCTATGGTGGCGACGCTGGCGGAAGGCGATCCTCGCCGCTCACACAGATCACTCGCCAGAATGTCGGAAGCTTGAAAAGGGCGTGGACGTATCACATGGGAGAGAAAGACCGCGAAGGCGACGGCACAGACCGGCATCGCATCGCGCCGTTTGAATCCACCCCCTTGGTGATTGATGGCCTGCTCTATTTCTCCACCCCTTCAAATCGGGTGATCGCGCTCAATGCAGAGAGCGGTCAAGAGATATGGCAGTTTGATCCGCAAGCCGGACGCGCGGGACCGCGGCTATTCTACCAGCACCGAGGGGTCGCCTATTGGCAGAGCAAGTCAGGAGATGACCGGCGAATTTTATATGGCACTTTCGACGGGCGATTGATCGCGCTGGACGCGAAGACAGGCAAGCTGTGCCGCGATTTCGGAAAGGACGGCGTTGTCGATCTGCGTGAAGGAGCAGCCGACGCTTATCTTGGAACGGAGTATTCCGTCACGTCGCCGCCGGCCGTCTATCAAGATCTGGTCATTACCGGAGCCGCGGTTCCCGAGTATCCTTCAAAAGGACCCAGCGGCGTGGTGCGTGCATTTGACGTCCGTTCGGGCAAACTGGCATGGACGTTCCACACCATTCCCCGGCCGGGAGAAGTCGGACACGAAAGTTGGGAGAAAGACGCGTGGAAGGATCGCACCGGCGCGAATGTCTGGTCGCTTATGAGTGTAGACGCCGAGCGAGGTTTAGTTTTTCTCCCCATTGGCTCGGCTTCTTACGATTTCTACGGGGCAGACCGCAAGGGCCTGGATCTGTTCAGCAACAGCTTGGTAGCGCTCGACGCGGCCAGCGGCAAGCTCGTTTGGTACTACCAGATGGTGCACCACGATATTTGGGATTACGACATGCCCGCGCAGCCCGTGTTGATCACAGTGCGGCGGAATGGCGGGGATATTCCCGCAGTTGCGCAGGTGACCAAGATGGGGTTCGTATTTATCTTCGATCGACTCACGGGAAAACCGCTGTTTCCAGTGGAGGAGCGCCCGGTTCCCAAGAGCGACGTGCCCGGCGAGGCGGCTTGGCCAACGCAGCCATTCCCGGTCAAGCCTCCGCCTCTCGTCCGACAGTCGTTCAGCGAAACCGACATCAGCACGGCGACGCCTGAATCCAATCGTTATTGCGCTGACCTGTTTCATTCGCTTGAGAGCCACGGAGTGTATACACCCTACGGTCGCAAGATGACATTAGTGGTGCCCGGCACTTTGGGTGGAGGGAACTGGTCCGGCGCTTCTTTTGATCGTGCTTCCGGCTACTTGTTCGTCAATGCAAATGAGTTAGGAGCTATAGGAGAGATGGAACCGCAGCCCGCTGCCGCACCAGAGCAATATCGGCGAGCGTCCAAAGATGGTGAGTACGCCCGCTTCTGGGACGAGCACCAATGGCCGTGCCAGAAGCCGCCTTGGGGAACGCTCAACGCGGTGGACGTGAATACCGGAGAGATCGCCTGGAAAGTGCCACTGGGGGCCGTAGATGAGCTGAAGAAGACAACCGGGACGGCTAACCTTGGCGGCTCGATTGTGACCGCCGGCGGGGTGGTATTTATTGGTGCGACGATAGACAGCCGTTTCCGAGGATTCGATGCGCTGACCGGCGAGCAACTGTGGGTCGCCGACCTTGAAGCAAGTGCGCACGCCACTCCCATAACTTACATGGGCAAGAAGACCGGCAAGCAGTTCGTTGTGATTGCGGCCGGAGGAGGGGGATTTTTTAAGGGCAAAGTATCCGATGTCCTGGAGGCGTTTGCACTTCCGGATTAGGAGAGCAGGTCAATTCCTATTTGAAGATACCGTCTATGAGTCGAGGCAGCATTCAGTCACAGACTGGGAATGGAGAATCCAAGATGCTTCGATCCTGGACCAAAACTAGGTTTCGCGGACGCCGCAGCGCACGGTCAATTATGACTGCCAGAAAATATTGCTTCTGGATTCTCCTGATTCTGGCATCAGCGCCGCCAGGAATTGCACAATCGGAAATCATCGTCGTCCGACCCAAAGGAATTCCCGACGTGCTGGTGAATCCTGGAATGGGGATCACGACTTTTCAGAGGTTCAACGGCCAAGCGACGAATCCTCCATTGAAGTGGTCCGAAGTGGGACCAGTTGCGAAGCTGCCGCAAGCGGCCACGAAGCCAGACTTTCCAGATACGTCCATCTCTTATTGCCGCTGGTATTGGAACGTGCTCGAGCCGGAGCCTGGAAGGTTTCAATGGGAAATCGTAGATCTGGCACTGGAGGAAGCGCGAGCGCATGGACAAACACTCGCCATTCGTCTAATGCCATACTCAAACCAAGACCCACTCCCTGCCTGGTATCGCGATTCCGGAGCACGACGTGCGAATAAATCGACAGACAAGGACGGAGGAATCTGGCAGCCGGACTTTAGCGACCCGCTATTTCTCAAGCACTGGGGCGAGCTCGTCGCTCAGGCCGGGAAGCGATACGACGGGAATCCATACCTAGACAGCGTGGATATTTCTTCCGTGGGCTATTGGGGAGAAGGGTGGAGTCCCTACATGCCACCATTTCCATATCAAAAGGAGCTTATTGATATTTGGCTGAATGCGTTTCAGCGCACGCCGTTGCTTATGAACTTTGATGAGCAACAGGCGCTCACTTATGGCGCTCAACATGGCGCGGGATGGAGGCTTGATTGCTTGGGGGACATGCGCACAAACTCGGACAATGAATTTTTTCCGGCCGAAATGCTGGAAGTTTACCCGCAGCAGGTTGTGCGTGCCGGGATTCAGGATGTTTGGCGGCGCAGCCCGGTCTCGCTGGAAGTTTGTTTTACGGTTGCGGGTTGGAAAGAGAAGGGTTACGACGTCGACTACATCCTTGATCAAGCACTGCGCTGGCATGTGAGCTCTGTGAACATAAAATCCTCGCCGATTCCGGCCGAATGGAAAAGTCAATTCGAAAGCTTTCAGAAGAAGATGGGGTACCGTTTTGTCTTGCGGCGATTCGAATTCCCAAAGGCGGTTACCGCCGGCTCGATGATGTCGATTCACATGTGGTGGCTGAACGCGGGAGTCGCTCCGATTTACAGAGAATTCTCGCTGGCCATTGAACTGCGATCTTCCAAGTCCGCGACCATCATTAGGGTTCCTGTGGACGTTCGCAAATGGCTTCCCGGAGACGCGGTATTCGACGGCACGTTGTATGTCCCGGAAAACCTGAGAGAAGGCGCTTACGAAGTCCGCGTTGCGATGCTGGATCCAAGAACAGAACA
>Ga0210410_10002710_pt1 | contig 15806 bp, 9 predicted proteins | sample IncBWC4MmetaG_FD_161058 | JGI IMG/M metagenome (GOLD analysis project Ga0210410, IMG submission 161058) | Forest soil microbial communities from Barre Woods Harvard Forest LTER site, Petersham, Massachusetts, United States - Inc-BW-C-4-M | ecosystem: Environmental > Terrestrial > Soil >... | reverse complement strand
CGAAACGGACTCACGCCCATTCAGCGTGCTTTGGCGTGTTTACTGGCGAGTCTGTGGTGCGTTCGCGGCCCGAGCATTCACTTGGTCGTAGACGTACCGAATGCTGACCTGCGAATTCGAGTGGCCCCGGGTGAGCTGCAGTGTTTCAAACATCTGTGTGCCGTCGTACGAGAGCTCGTAGATCCGGCTCATCTTCTGACCGCTAGGCGTCTTCTCGTCCGTTATCAACCGATTGCCGTCCCAACGCGCCGCAATCTCCTGGTTGGTAGCGTCTTTGGATTTTTGCACCTTACGCCCATCGGTAAAAATTGCTGTCTTACGCTGCTGGTCGTCGAATACATCCACTTCGACGTCCTTCTTGGCCTCCGCAACGTTCAGCGAGCGCGCGGGAGTCAGCACTTCCTGCATCCGCTGGCGGTCGCCATCATTTTCACTGCCTCCGCCACCCCTCCGTCCGCCTCCGCCACCCCACGGGCCGCCCCCCATTCCGGGAATCCCCATGCGCACTCCTCCACGTCCACCGCCTTGCCCGCCGCCTCCACCGCGCGCGTCCTGCATTTTCTTCCGCGCGTCATCGCTTTGCTCCGGATTCAGCGTCCAGGCTCCCATGATCGAAGTTCGCGGCTTCACCGCCGGCGCTTGTTCTTGCGGCCGAGCATCCGGTGACGATGGCGGCTGCGGCTGTGCCGCCGGCAAGGGACCGGCCGGTGCCTGCCCTCTTGCCCCTACCGGCCACCCAAGCAACACCACGCCCAGAATTTGGCTACCAATAAAGAACTCTCGCCTTGTTAGGAACATTGTGCTCATCTCTTCCCGCAACTCGTAGTATTCATTCCCACCCAGCAGCCAGAAAGTTCCGCCAGAGCAGGCCGAGGTAAGCCCGGCGAATGGGACTGAGCCAAACGGACGATGTGGCTCCAGACCCTCCATGGTTAGAAGAGCGCGTCAGCAAATGGTTGCTTCCAAGCAAAGTCCCGAAGTTCTTAAATCGTAGAGGTTGTTTGGGGTGCGGCGGTCTAGTTGATCCTGAGTCGCGAAGGACAGCCACGATGGAGCTCGTAAAATCTACTACCTAAAGTTTTCTGGGGCTACGAGCTAAGCTATCTTCACTTCAGCCACAGGCCAACCTCCGCAGCCCGAGGAAGCAGCGCCAGCGCCCCCATTTCCCGAAACTGTTCCGCTCGCTCCCGGTAACCGTACGTTCCCTCCGGCAGAATCGCCATAAACGGCACCCTCGCTGCCTGTGCCGCCAGCCCATCATCCACGTTGTCGCCTAAATACAGCGCGCTCCCCGGATCGCGCTTTCCCAAAATTTTCAGAAGCCCGTCCGGATAAGGCTTCTTGCGCGCAACATCATCCATCGTTACCACTGTGCGAAAGTGCGGAGTGCCCGGCCAACGTTCAAACGAGTGCGTAAATTCCCGCCGGGTCCGCCCGGTAAAAAGATTCAGCTCAAATCGCTGCGCCCACCGCTCCACCCGCTTTGGTGTCACCAGCATTTTTTCCCGGCGCACATTTCCCGGCCGTCCATCGCAATCCCAATAAAACCGCTGAAACGCGTCGCGCGCCTCCTCGTACGTCGTCGGCCTTCCGATTGCTGTCGCCCAGTTCGAAACCATCCTCCAATCATCGTTGTTCCCAGGCTTGTTCTTCCATTTGTAAAACTCCGCCCACGCCACGCGCTTCCCGGTTAAATACCGCATGGTCTCCAGCGCCGATCGCCAAAAGCTCTGGCGCACGTCCACCAACACTCCGTCAACATCGAAAATCAAAATTTCCGGAATTCGTTCAAGTCGCTGGCGTCTGCGCAAAGTAGGCAAGGATCCTCGCTGCCGAATCCAAAAGTCTCGCCCGCCTGCGTCCCATGGTCAAGCGAATCGCAAGACCGCAGCGTTACTTGGTTTCTTCCACAGCCGCCAGCGCACCGATTCTCACACCTCGGTTCTTCACATACGCCTCAAGAATCTCCTCCAATTCCTGCGGCCGTATTGGCTTGGTGAGATACCCGTCCATTCCCGCGGCCAGGCATTTTTCCCGGTCACCCTTCATCGCGTGCGCGGTTAACGCAACCACCGGTACGTGCTCTCCGCTCCGCTTCTCTTCTTCGCGAATAGCTGCCGTCGCTTCCATCCCATCCATTTCCGGCATCTGCACGTCCATGAAGACCAGCTCAAAAGTCTCCTTCTTCAATGCCGCCAGAGCCTCCAGCCCGTTCGAGGCTACCACCACACGGTGCCCTCGCTTTTCCAGAAGTCGCACGGCCAGCCGTTGGTTCACCAAGTTGTCCTCTGCCAGCAGTACCTTCAGCGATGAGCCCGGCTCCCGCGCGTCTTGCAACGAATATCGCGTGATCAACGGGATGGCCCCATCCGGCTTCTCCGCTCCCAGCACCCGCGCAATCGCTTCCCGCAATTCCGATTGCCGGATCGGCTTCAGCAAGTACGCGGAAATGCCCAGCTCTTTACACCTCGCTGCATCTCCCTTATGACCCGCTGACGTCAGCATCATGATCGTAGCCATAGATAACTCCGGCCTTTTCCGGATCTCCTCGATCAACGCAAATCCGTCCATTTTCGGCATATGCATGTCCGTCAAAACCAGCCTGTACGGCGTCCCCGCTTCGCGCGCTCCCGACAATTCCTCCAGAGCCAACGCACCACTCTCCACCGTAATTGCTTTCATCTCCCAATTCGTCAACATCCCTTCCAGGATGCGTCGATTCGTCCGGTTATCGTCCACCACCAATACTTTCACCCCGCGCAGAATCTCCGGCGGTGCAGGCGCGCCCACCTTAATCCTCCGCCCGTCAGCGGCCGCCAAGTGCGCGGTAAAATTAAACTGGCTTCCCTTGCCAACCTCGCTTTCCACCCACATCGCACCGCCCATCATCGACACCAGCCGGTTCGAGATCGTCAATCCAAGCCCTGTTCCGCCATATTTCCGTGTGGTCGAGCTATCCGCTTGCGTAAACGGCGCAAATATTGCCTCCCGCTTCTCCTGCGCAATGCCGATCCCCGTGTCCGACACTATGAAGTGCAGCAGCCCTTCCGCTCCATGTTGCCTGTCCGCCTGCACCCGCACCGCTACCTCCCCAGCGTCTGTGAACTTAATCGCATTCCCCACCAGATTGATAATCACTTGCCGCAGCCGCCCCGCATCGCCCTTTACGGTCTCAGCGACTTCCGGCCCCACCTCACACAACAACTCCAGCCCCTTTTCGTCTGCCCGCACAGCCACCGTCCGCAACGCCGATTCCAGACAATCGCGCACATCAAACTCCACTGACTCCAAGTCGATCCGTCCCGCCTCGATTTTCGAAAAGTCCAAAATGTCGTTGATCACCACCAGCAGTGCTTCCGAAGACGCTTTTACCGTGTCCAGATATTCCCGCTGCTCCCGCGTGAGATTTGTGTCCAGTGCCAGGTCCGTCATGCCCATTACACCGTTCAGCGGCGTACGGATTTCGTGGCTCATGTTTGCCAGAAACTCGCTCTTCGCGCTGCTCGCTGCTTCCGCCAGCTCTTTGGCATCGAGCAAGTCTTTTTCCCCCTTTTTCCGCGCGATGAACTGTCCGATTTGGCTGCCCAACGCCGCCCCCAGCTCCAGCAGTTCAGGCTCGGGGCTGTGAACTTCGCGCGCGAATAACTCGATGACTCCAATGAATTCGTTATCATTCAGGATTGGGAAGGCTATTCCGGAGTAAAGGCCGCAGGCAAGCGCTGCCTCGGCGCGCGTAAAATCGGGGTCCTTACCAATATCTTCTATCCCCGCGGGCTGCCGCGTCGCCCAAACACGGCCAAGCAGACCGGCGCCAGGCGCAAAACACGTCCTAAGGCTCGCATTAATAAATTCTTCGAGAGCAGGGCCCGGGCGTTGCCACACGTCGGCGCATTCCAATCGATTCGCAGCGAGGTTTAAGTTCCAGACCACGCCCACTTCGCGCTCCAGGCCTTCGCACAGGAGTTGCAATACTCTGGGAATAGTTATCTCTGCGGGATTCGAACCGGCCAAAACGCGCGTTACGTCGTAAGCAATGCCTTGCAGTTGCTGCGCGCGTTCCCGGTCGCTTACTTCCTTGCGCAATTCCTGCGTTCGCAATTGAACGCGCAGCTCCAGTTGATCTCTCGACCCCTGCAGCGCCGCGTCGCGCTCCTGAATGCCCGTCAACATCTGATTGAACGCTTCGACCAGCTTGCCGACTTCATCGCGGCCATTCGAGACTGCACGCAAGGCATAGTTCTTCTGCGCCGAAACTTTGCTGGCCACTTCTGCTAAGTGCAGTATCGGCTGTGTAATTAGGCCTACCAGCCGCGAAGAAATCACGAACGTGATCAGAATCGAGACCAGCAAAACTAAAATCGACAGGGTCCGGTATTGCCTCATTTTCGATTGCAGCTCGGAAAGATCCGAGACAATCGTGATGGATCCTACCTTCCTGCCGTCCACCGAAATGCCCCTGTTTAGCGTCAAAGAAGCCGGACCAAATGTCGTGCCTTCTTCCTTCCACGTCGGTGTTCGAAACCCCGCCTCCAGTCCGCTTCTGCGGTACTCCGCAAAAACGTTGCCGCTCTTATCGTAAAGAACAGCGCTCATTACATACCGCTCCGACCGGATCGTGCCGAGCGATTGCTCCGCGAACTTTTTGTCATCGAAAGTTAGCGAAGCCGCGGTCGCCAACCCCAGCGAATCCGCGTCCTCCGTAAGCCTGCCGACCATCGCCTTCCGGAAGCTCGTCCGCTCGTAAATCTCGAAGGCGATGCATGTCAGGCTCAGGCCAAGAATGCAGGTACACAGAATCACAAATGTCAGTTTTCGTTTGATCGACGTGTCGCGATACCCAGCCATTTAATCGCCTCCCGCCGTCTTCACCGTCTTCGCCAGCGCCAGCAGTCGCGCGCTCATCTTCAGCTTTGCTGCGTTCACCGCCGCTAGATTGATGTCGAAACGAATTTTCTTTCCCTCCAGAAAGAATTCAATCATCCCGCCGTTTTCCGCGAAATTCTGCGACTCCCCCACCGTCAAGATCGCGCTTCTTTTCACGTTCGCCAGAATGCTTGCCGTCCGCTTGTTTTCCGCCGCTCCAATAAAAAGCACTTGGCAGCCTTGTACCGAATCGCCTTGTTTTAAGTGCTCGACGCGCATGCCACGATTCCCGACCACCTTTGCGCGCAAACTGTCATCCAGCGCTCCATGAAACGGATCTTCACCCGTTATGCAATACGTGATGGGAGTGTTCGCATCCTTGAACGCTTCCGCCGGCCAATCCACAAACTCCGCAAAATGAAATAGAAACGCCGCTTTTACTGTGTACTCGCTCGAGGAGCTATTGACCTGCGCCATGGCGCTCCATGCAATCAACAAGGAAGCGCTCGTCATAAGAATTAGAAGTCCTGGTGGTCGCCGCCCTTTGAGCTCTCGGTCGCGCCGGGGACCCCGTTTCTCCTTCTTCACAATTCCTCGAATTGGGCTGCTAACCTTCACGCATTCCTGCTTCGCGATTCAGAACTGCCACGTGATCTTCGCAAAGGCGCTTCGCTTGACTTGTGATGAATTCACGCTCTGCAGTTGATCGTTGAATTCCGCGTGATGGTCGGTCAGCAGGTTTTGACCCACGAGACTCAATTCCATCCGTTCGGCGAGTCGCCAGGTCAATTGCGTGTCGAGTCGCGTGTAGGACGCCACAAACTGCGCCGGCAAACGCCCCACAAAATACGCACTCATATCCCAAGCAAAGTTACTCGAGAATTCGAAATGGGAACGGAGCTGCGCTTGGTGCCTCGGAGTTGAGCCTTGAGCATCCGCCACACTCGCTGTATCCACACTCGTGGATTCCGTATGCAGATGCATTTGCAGAAAGGAATAGCCAGGGCTGAGCGTCCACCGATTCGTCGCTTTCCATTTGACCGAGGCCTCCAAGCCCTCGGTCGTGCCGTACATCTTGTTCCCTAGCGATACCGGATGCACCAGAAGCGGAGGGGCAGAGTTCGGATTGAAGAAGGGCGGAAGACTCTCTAGGGTTTCGAGACCATGGTAGTCATTAAGGAATATCGTCATATCGACAGAAAGCCGGTCCGTCGGTTGCGCCCGATAGCCCGTCTCGTAGGCGATGACGTGTTCAGCCTTCCTGTTCGGATTCCCGACCAAAACTACCTCGGCTGGCCCCGGCAAAGCGGCGAGCACTGCATTCAGGCCGGTATCGCGGCGACTCGGAGTGCGACTCGCACGCGAAATGGCCGCCCAGAACGTCCGGCGATTGCTCGGAGTCCAAGCCAGGCGTGCGCTCGGCTCCAGGTCGAAGCCGCTAAAATAGTTGTTTTGGAGTTTCGAACCAACGTATAAGGACACGCGGTTGGGCTTCAGCGTGATCTGATCTTGCACGAATACGTTGAACAGGTCCCCTGCATAGTTGGCGGGCACAAAAGACTGGTCAATCGTACCGACAGTCTGATCCGCCGAATGGCGATATCCCGCCCCCCAAATTAGATCCTGGCGTCTACCCAAGACGATGTGGTTCTGAAAATCGAAGTCAAACGTATCGCGGTCTTCGTCTGATTCCGGACCGTCTCTCTCGTATCTGTCAAAATAAAATTGCAACGTCGTATCGCTTCGATCGGAAAAAACGTGGTTCCATCGGCTCAGTACATTTCCGCCTGATAGTGCCGCCAGCTCTTCTACGTTTACATTGCCCGGAGGAGACAAGATGGAATGCACGATGGTCGCGCCTTCCTCTCCGGTGTAAATGTCTCCCTGCGTCGTCAGTGAGTCTTTCTTGGACAACTCTGTGTCCACGCGAAAACCGCTGTGTAGCAGACGCCAGCCGTCTTCCGCGCTCTCCCCATTCAAATCCGGAAAATGATCATTGTTGACGTATTTTGTGAAGACTCGGTAGCCGGTGCTTCCCGTGATTTTTCCTCCGTACTGTATCGTCCCAGCACCTTGTACCTGCGTGCCTCCGATCGCTGTCGCCAAAACACCTTGCGTTTCCGCGGCCTTCTTCGTAATAACGTTGATTACGCCGTTCACCGCATTCGCGCCCCACACCGTCCCGCCCGGCCCGCGAATCACTTCGATCCGTTCGATGTCCTCCAGCGGCACGTCTTGGGTGTCCCAATAAACCCCGCCGAAGAGCGGCGTATAAACCGCTCGGCCATCGATTACCACCAGTAGTTTGTTGGCGAACTGTAAATTGAAACCCCGCGCTGATATGGCCCAAGTGTTCGCATTGATCTGAGCAACATCCAGTCCGGGAACCATGCGCAGCAGATCCGGAATGTTCGTGGCCCCGGACCGGTGGATTTCCTCCTGTGTGATGACAAAGATCGCCGCGGCCACTTGGGAGAGTTTCTGTTCCTTCTTGGAAACCGAAGTCACCTCCACGTCCATCAAGCTCTCGATGCTCACGCGGGTAAGGTCGCCCTGCTGTCGTTCTGCCTCATTCGGGGCTTGCGCCCAACACGAACAGGCCATCGGGAGCATCAGCAGCACGGATCTTCCCGTGGAGCGAAGTCGGTTCAAGAAAATTGCGCGTGGAGACACGGTCCCCTCCGCTTACCACATCTGCACGACTCCAGCCGATGCGTCACTCTCAGCTTCGAGGAACCTGCTTGTATTCAGCGATTTACCGCGCGCCCGTTTCGTTGAAAATTTCTAATCCTGGGTCAAAGCAGGAAACTGTCCCAATGTGATGCACACGCCTGTCCCATTTGCCCATTCTGAATCACGCTTTGTGCTGGCTGTCCGGCCACGCACGTTTCTTTCGCACCTGAGATCGCAATTTCGGCAGATCGCTTAAGCCCCTGCAGGGACCCAAATCCAGCTCCCTCTAAACCAGGCATGTCGCCATCGAGCCTTTATCTAAACGCTCCCCGTCTGCCCACGGCCTTCCCTCAGATGACAAACGTTTTAGCAACCGCTCGGGAACCTTTTCCTCCCGCGCTCCCGTATCTATTGCTGACCCAGATTGGGTCCGCCGTTCGTTCGATGCGCCGGTAGGTGGTCGCCGCAAAACGCTCTCCTGCGAACGGTCCGTGGTGGTTGGCATCTGGGCGGGAGAATGCGATGCGTTTTGCGCGCCCTCGTCGAGCAGCCATACTGCCGGCGGCCGCTCACCTGCTTTTGCTTGCCGTCCTCATTTTTTGGGTATCCCCACCTGCGCTGTCCCAAGTTCGTCCCCGCAGCTCGTCCGCGGCCGCGCACTCGGCTCCTGCCTTCCCTGATTTCCCCGATGGCCCCGGCGAGGCCAGTCGCCTGCCGGCTCCGTTTCGTTCCCCGGCAGCTCGCTACAATTTGTCCTGGCCCACGGACCTGTCCACCAGCCTGCAAGATCCCGTTCATTTGCGCCTGCTGGCTCTGGGGACACGCGGTCTACTCATCGAGCAAGCCCGCCAGCGCGTCATAGCCATTCTGGCCACCGACAACTCTTGCAGCGTCTGGTTCCGGGAAGAAGATCCCGGCGCCGCTGCCATTTTCGAGTCCCTGAATTTCTTCCTCACTGACGGTCCGAGGAACGTTGTCACCTTCAAGTCGGCGTCAGGAGAACTTTTCTTCAAGCATCCTTACTCCGCCGGTGTTCAGGAGAATGCGGGACTCAACGCCACGGTCTTTCTCAATGCCAACGGTGCCTTCTTTACGAGCGTTGCAGATATTCTGGACCGTAATTTTGACGGGAGTTTGGCGCGCTACGCTGGACGCCGCGAGTTGCGCGTAGGCCCCTACGCAGGCAACACTCTGCCCGCGCGGATTACTACTCTCCTGCACGAGCTGGGGCACGTGATTGGGTTGCTGCCCGACGATTCCGACGAGTTGAGTGGCTTGTCGGAACAAAACACAGACCGCGTGCTGCACGCCTGCCACGCCGAAATCAAAGCAATCACGCGTGAACATCGAGCCAGGGAAAACTGATTTAAGCGACTGTTCTTGCGAAGGCTCACTCGTACCGCAGCGCCACCATGGGATCAACACGCATCGCCCGGCGCGCCGGAATGTACAATGCCGCCAGCGCCACAACGGTTAGCAGTGCCGCGACGCCAATCATCGTGACCGGATCGTTGGCGTGAACGTCGTAGAGCATCGACGCCAGGTAGCGCATCACCACCGCCGCCACTCCGATCCCGACGCCGGCTCCGGCAATCGCCAGCACAAGTCCTTGCCGCAAAATCAACCTCAGTACGGTTTCTCTGTGCGCTCCAAGCGCCATCCGTATCCCGATTTCCCGTGTGCGTCGCGAGACTTCATACGAAAGCAGTCCGTACAATCCCACGCACGCCAGCACCAGCGCCAGCAAGCCAAAGAAGCCCGATAGCCGCGCCACCAGCCGCTCCTGAAACAGCAACCGGTCGATTTGCTCCGATTCCGTTTTCACGTCAAAGAGCGGCAAATTCGTGTTTACCTGCGCCACCACTTCCCGTATCGCGGGGAGAATCGCCCGCGGATCGGCCGCCGTGCGCAATTCAAAGGACGCACCCCCCGCGCTTTGCGGCGTGTACATCATGGCCTGGATATCGCGGCGCAAGCTGTTGTATTTAGCGTCGCGTACCACGCCGATGATTTCGTAACCTGGGAGCGCCGGGTGGTCCGCGGCCGCGTCCGCCTCACCGAATCGTTTCCCCAACGGGTTTTCTTTTCCGAGATATTTCTGGACGAATGCCTGATTCACAATCACGGGGGTCCGCGCTGAACCCGGAATCGATCCACTGTTCGTCGCGGACACCTTGAAATCGGAAGCGTTAAAGTCGCGGCCAGCGAGAAAGGGAATGTGCATTGTCGCAAAGAAACTCGGTCCGACTGCAAGCCCGTCCGCCATGGATGTCTGATCCTGCGGCGTTCCCGGCCAGTGGAAGCCGGTAATCCCCAGCCGGTTGCTCAACAACGGTAAGATCGAGTAGCTCGCGGACTTCACTCCCGGCGTTTCAGCCAGGCGGCCCTGCAAGTCGCGATAGAAAGCGTCCACCTGCGCGCCTTTGTAGCCGATCAATGTAGGATCGACTCCGAAAACCAGGATATTGTGCGAATCGAACCCTACGTCGATGCTGCGCAGATTCTGCAGCGTACGCACCAGCAGTCCCGCACCCACCAGCACTACGATCGCCAGCGCCACCTGCGCCACTACCAGCGCATTGCCGACGCTGAACCATTTCCCGACGGCATGCCCTGAGTTACCCGAGCTTCGCTCGCCCTCCTTCAGCGCCGGCGTCAAATCCACACGCGCGCTACGAAAGGTTGGAGCGATGCCAAAAAGAATTCCGGTCAATAACGAGATCGTGACGGTAAACCCGAGCACCCGCAGGTCAACGCCGGTCGCGAACCCCAGCGGTCGCGTTTGATTGCTGGACACGAACGAAATGATCGCGTGCGCCCCCCAATAAGCGAACAGAATCCCCAGCGCTCCGCCGAGCACCGAGAGCATCACGCTTTCCGTCAAAAGCTGCCGCACCACCCGCGCCCGGCCCGCGCCCAAAGCCAGCCGCACGGCCATTTCTTTTTGCCGCGCGGCGGCGCGAGCCAGCATCAGCCCCGCAACATTCGCGCATGCAATCAGCAGAATGATTCCGACAGCCAGCATCAGGACATACAGCGGATTGGAATACTCGCTGCGCGCCCCGGTCAGCCCTGTTTGCGCCGGTGCCAGCGTCACCTCCGGATTATCGGCGACCGTCGATAGCGATTGAGGGCCGCGCTCCGATCCGGCTGCAGGTGGCGCGAGGCGCACGGCTGGCGCATTGCCCGCGGATGACGGCCTCGGTACAGGTCCCGCTTCCCTCCGGCCCTGAACCGGGCCGCCCGGCGTCTGCTTGGGCGGTACGAGCACACGCGCCGCACCGTTGCCGCCAGACGGCGGCATAGCTCCGTGAAACATTTGGTCGCTGCTTGGGCCGCGCCCACCCGGCCCACCCGGCCCTCCCGGTCGCAACGGCGTCTCTCCGCCATGGAACAGCGGAACCGCTCCGTGAAGCATTTCATTTTGGAATAGCCCGCTCACCGCCGCTTGCGCCGACGCAAGCTCTGTTCCGGGTTTGAGCCGGCCGATAATTGTCAGCCACCAGTTACTGACGTCGCTGGAACGGTTTTGCCAGAACATGAGATCGGTAATCTGTTGCGCGTCAGAGAGCGGCAGCCAAACGTCGTAATCGCTCCCCGGAGTAATTCCGGTGAATCTCTGTTCGGCAACGCCGATAATCGTGAACGGGACGCTGTTCAGCTCGATCGTTCGGCCGATCACCTCCCGGGAGCCCCCGAAGGCGCTCTGCCAGTAGCCATAGTTCAGCACGGCAACAGCGGCGGCCGATGGTTTGTCGTCCGCTGCCTCGAATAGCCGGCCCGCGGCGGCGTTAAGACCCATCGTGCGGAAGAAGTCACCCGAAACGAGTTGGCCGTTGATAACCGTCGCCGTGCCGTTCCCCGTCAAGCTCAACCTCCCGGAGTTGGCAAAGGCCGTAGTCGCCGCAAAGATATTTGCCTGCGCTATTTCGCGAAACATTGGCTCCGAAAACGAACAGCCGTAGGGGTTTGCGGCCCCAGGCATTACATTCAGCGGACAATCTCCGGAATTCATGTACCCGTGAATGTTCGGTGCATTCCGTGCGCTCCACTTAAGTAGCATCAATTGCGAGGGATTCTCGACCGGCAGCGCCCTCAGCATCACCGCGTCCATCAAGCTGAAAATAGCTGTGTTCGCGCCAATGCCCAACGCCAGCGTGAGAATCGCCACCGTCGCAAATCCGGGAGATTTCCGCAGCATGCGCAAACCAAACTGAATATCCTGCAACAACTGCTCCAGCCAGATGAGACTCCACACCTCGCGCGTCTCTTCCTTCACCAGCGTCACATTGCCGAATTTCCGCACCGCCGCATAACGCGCTTCCTCCGGCGCCATCCCGCGCTCGATGTTGTCCTGCGTCTCCCGCGCAATGTGATCGCGAATGTCCTCGTCCAGCTCGCTCAACATCCGCGTGCGACGTTTCATGATTAGCCCTCCCGCTCCGCTGACCGCAGAATCCGCGCGATCGCTCCCGCTAACTTGTCCCATTTGCCGGTCTCGACCGCCAGTTGCCGCCGACCCTTGGCCGTCAACCGGTAGAACTTAGCCCGCCGATTGTTCTCCGAGACGCCCGCTTCCACCGCAATCCATCCTCGCTTGATCAGCCTGTGCAGCGCCGGGTATAGCGACCCTTGCTCGACTTGCAACACATCGTCGGAGTTGAATTCGATGGCCTTGGCGATGGCGTGCCCGTGCGCAGGCCCCAGCACCAGCGTGCGCAGAATCAGCAGGTCCAAGGTCCCCTGCAGCAGTTCGATCCGTTCTCTCTGCTCTTTAGTAGACATCCTAGGTGAGAGAGTCTAATCCGCCTTCAGGTAGAATGTCAAGGTGAGCCGATGTTTTTTCTGTCATCCCGACCGCAGCGGCCGGTTTTCTCTTGCGCTCGGTTTGTGAGCGCCGGCCGCGGAGTGGAGGGACCTTGGCAACATTGCGGCGTCATCCCAGGTCGATGGGATCCAATGGAATCACGTGATTGGTCCCTTATGGGGTCCTATTGCGGTCGAACATAATTCGCGATATTGGCCGGCACTGGAATCTTCCGCTTGCTCCGCGGATCATCCAACGGTTCCTGCGCCATCCACTTCAGCGGCAGCACTCCTGTCCACGCGGCTGAGTCGTACTCCTGTTCGTTATCCACCGCAAATCCGGTTCGCACTTTTGCCGAAGCTTCCACCAGTGGCACCGCCAGCACCATCGTCGCTTTGATCTCCTGCTCCGTCGGTGGACGCACCGTCTCCCACCTCCCGCGCACCACGTACTCCACAAAGTCGCGCATCGCCGCCAGTTTCGCCTCGTGCCCCTCCACCACTTCCGCCTTCCCCATCACCACCACGGACCGGTAGTTCACCGAATGCCCCATCGCCGTCGGCGAGAACACGATGCCGTCCAGCAGCGTCACGCTCAGGCAAAACGGCCCGCTCGATAGCGCCTTCATCAGCCGGCTTGCCGGCGACCCATGCAGAAAGAGCTTGTCGCCCACGCGCACATAGTTCGTCGGCACCACAAACGGCATGCCGTCCGCCACAAATGCCACGTGGCACACAAACGCCTGATCCAGAATGCTGCAAATCAATTCGCGATCATAAGACCCGCGGTCCGGCTTCCGCCGCACCTTAGTTCGCGCTGTAGGAGTAAATTCGCTCATCCCCGCAGCCTAGCCCCCGCAAAGCCCTCCGGCAAGAACCAATCTGGCCGCCCATTTTCTGATTGACAGCAGCTACCTGTTCGTGTATATTCCCTCTTGGTTATTACTGCGTCCCGCGGCACTATCAAGTGCCGCTTTTTATTTCCGGACGCTCTCCGTGTAGGCCAACGGCTTCAGCCCCGGAACGTCACCCAGGCGTAAACGAGAGGCCTCGCTGAACCTCAGCTAGATCTCAGCGACGAAGACCTGTAGCTCAGGGGCGCCTTTTGCCCCTGAGGTTTTTCCCGCACACGCTTGAGTCGGGCCACAGAGACGCCCCCAACCTAACTAGCTTTAGAATGAACACTTGCAAAAGTGTATCAAAACAAAGGACTTTAACTCCCTTTAGAATGAACACTTAAGCAAAAAGGGGAGGGGGGGTACCCTCAACCCGCAAAGGGCAACACGTGGTTTTCCCTGGGAGTCCGTGTTCTCTGTGCACTCTGGTCTTGTTCTTACTGCGCCACAGGTTTAGCCGCCACGCGCACCACCCGGAACCCAACATACTCCGGAGCAGCCGTGCAATTCGCCTTCGGATCAGCCGGGCAATCCGCGCTACCACCAATCACTTTGCCCTTGCCGTCGCGTGTCAACACCCACTCCGCCACATTGCCACCCAGGTCATAGATTGGCTCTTCGTTATCGTTGCCCTTGCCGGCAAAACTCCCGACCTCTTTCAGCAGCGGAGCAGTGCCGCCAAGCTCTTTCGCTTTCTCGCGCAGCTTCGCCGCATCCTCCGGGTTCGGTGCATACCCAGCCCAGTAATCAAGCGTGTTCTCATTCTCGCGGTTCTCGTACAGCCTCTTGACCTCATCCTCGTACGCCAGTCGCCAAGGTTCGCCGGTGACCTTCGCAAGCCAAGTCGCGTAAGCCTGGGCCTGTGAAAGAGTCAATCCGCCTGCGGGATGGTTTTCATTACTTGGCACAGATTTGTATGTTTTATCGAACTCGGCTAACTGAGCGACGGTCACCTCAAAGCGGCCGATCTCAATGTCAGCGCGCTTCACGATTTCGGGAACAAGATGAACTCCTGGATAGTGAGCAGGTCCCTGCGCCCAGGTTTCACCGTATCGGCTACCGCTCCGCTTCGCTGTTTTCGCACGCAATGCTGCACGAAGGGGTGAATCGGACCTCACAGCCTCGTCTTCAGGCTTCGCCGTCTTGAAGAAGTATTTGTCGAACCAGGCTTCTTCTTCCTCGACCTTGCGCATCTGGTGTGTCAGCTTGCGTGGACCGTGCGGCTCGCCGGGGAACACCACGTACTTCACCGTCTTATCGAAATGCTGCAGTGCGCGAAAGTACGACCAGCTTTGCGCCGGCGGCACGTTGCGATCCGCCGAACCGTGGAAAATCAGCACGGGCGCCTGCACCTTGTCCATTTTGAAGAATGGAGATTTGTTGATGTAAAGCTGCGGATCCTCGAACGGCGATTTGCCGAAATAATACGCGTCAAACGATTGTCCGAAATCCACGTTGCCCCAATCGCTCAACCATTCGATGTCGCCCGCGCCAACGCTCGCCACTTTGTAGCGCGCCGGATACGTCGTGATCAGGCTCGTCGATAAAATCGACCCGTTCGACCAGCCCATCGTCGCAACGCGGTCCGCATCCACTTTGCCCTGCGCGATTAAATAATCGACGCCCGCATTGATGTCCGGCGTCTCCAGCTCATAATATTTGCCGCAGCAAATTGACTCCGCCCATTTCAATCCGTAGTTGTTGCTGCCGTGATAATTCGGCCGCAGCACAAACGCGCCGCGCTGCGTCAGCAACTGAATCGGGTAAGCCCAACTCTCGTTCCACAAATCCTTGTCCGAGCCCATCGGCCCGCCGTGAATCGCGGTGATCAGCGCATACTTTTTTCCTTCTTCGTAGTTGGTCGGATAGTAGAGAATTCCCTCCACTTCTTCATCGTTCGCGCCCTTCCAGCGAATCACTTCGCTCTTCGCGTAAGCGCGCCCATTCACCAATCCTTCATTCAATTTCGCAAGCTGCACCGGGGAAACGATCTTTCCTCCCGCAAGCTGCGCGCGATACGGCTGCGACAAAGTACTCGCCGTCGAAGTCGCATACACAATCGCGTTCCCGTCTTCACTGACGCGGAAGGCTTCGAGATTCTTGGCGTGCTCCCCGCCAATGTCCTGCCGCTTCCAACTCCATCCAGCCGCGCCCTTCTCCGCCGAATAAAACGCCAGATCGTCATGGCTGCCCGCCGCAAGCGACGCCACAAATCCGCCCGGCACCGTCTGCAAAGCGAATCCAAGCCCGTCAGCATTGTCGAGATTCACTTGTGTGCTCTTGCCCGCCGCCAGGTCATAGAAATAAACGATGGTGATGCCCGCGGTCATAAATCGCGCATCCGTGGAAAACGGCGTGGCCATGTAAAATCCGGAACTGTCCGGCGCCCACTCAAATCCCTCCGCGCGCACACGCAAATCCCCAAAAAGTTGCTTCTCCGGCCCGCCGCTCAAATCGTGCAAAATAACGACCGGCCGCACCTTCTGATCGAAGGTGTAATGCAAACTCTTCGCGTGTGAGGCAACCACATATTTCCTGTCGGGTGAAACTCCGAAATCTTCAATCCAA
>Ga0210410_10002709_pt1 | contig 15811 bp, 13 predicted proteins | sample IncBWC4MmetaG_FD_161058 | JGI IMG/M metagenome (GOLD analysis project Ga0210410, IMG submission 161058) | Forest soil microbial communities from Barre Woods Harvard Forest LTER site, Petersham, Massachusetts, United States - Inc-BW-C-4-M | ecosystem: Environmental > Terrestrial > Soil >... | reverse complement strand
GACAATGTCCGACGTGCATCGGCCCGGTCGGGTTGGCGGAAACGTATTCGACATTGACCTTCTCGGCCGCGCCCATCTCGCTGCGCCCGTAGGAATCGCCCTCACGCAACACGGTACGCAACGCGTCCGACCAGGCCGATGGCTTCAGGGTGAGATTGATGAAACCCGGACCGGCGACAGCGACGGAAGCAATCAAATCGTCCGCGCGCAGTTTGGCTGCGATCTGTTCGGCGAGATCGCGCGGCCTGGCTTTGGCGTCTTTCGCCAGCACCATCGCGGCATTGGTCGCCATATCGCCATGCGAAGCATCGCGCGGCGGCTCGACCACCACCCGCGACAAATCGACGCCTTCAGGCCATCCGCCTTCCGCTGCGACCGCCGCGCACACCGCGTGGACGCGCGCGAGCACGTCGGCGAAAAGATGCTGCGATTGCCTGGATTCGACCATGGACATGACTGGGACCGGGAATTGTGCCGACATAGCGGCGAGGCCGCCGCCTAACGCAAATCCGGGGTCGAGTCAAAAAGCCTCTGATGTTCGGTAAGGGCGAAGCGGTCGGTCATCCCGGCGATAAAGTTGCCGATCCGCCGCGCATGTTCGGTTTCGCTCTCCTCGCCGTGGGGCAGCCGCCATTCAGCCGGCAGAATGGCCGGCTCCTGCTGATAGCGCGCGAACAGGTCGAACAGGATCCGTTCGGCCTCCCCCATCACCCCCATCACCCGCGGGTGTCGGTACATCCTTAGCTTCAGGAAAGCCTTGATGCCGGCCTCCTGCTGCGCGACGTCCGCAGGAAATGCGATCAATTGCTCACCATGGTTGCGGACATCCTCGACCGATGTCGGCCGGGCGGCTTCCAGACGCCTGCGCGTCTCCGCGACGACCGCGCCGATCAGATACGAAATCAGCTCGCGCACCAGCTCGGCGCCGCGCCTGTCATTATCGAGATCGGGATAGCGCTTGGCGATCTCCGCGATCATTTCAGCCGTCAACGGCATGATCTTGAGATCGTCGACCGCAAACAGGCCGGCGCGCAGACCATCGTCGATGTCATGGGCGTCATAGGCAATATCGTCGGCGATCGCTGCGGCCTGGGCCTCGAGCGAGGCAAAGCTCCATAGTTCCAGGTCGTACGTCCTGTTAAAGTCGGACACGGCTGCGGGAATACCGTGGCCGCGATATCGTCCGACCGCCTCCCCGCCGCGTTCGATCAGGGGACCGTTGTGCTTGACGATCCCCTCCAGCGCTTCCCAGGTCAGGTTGAGACCGTCAAATTCAGGATGGCGATGCTCCAGCGACGTGACGACGCGCAGGGTCTGCGCGTTGTGATCGAACCCGCCATGGGCCTGCAGGCAGGAATCCAGCGCCCGCTCGCCGGCGTGACCGAACGGCGGGTGGCCGAGGTCGTGCGCCAGCGCCAGTGTTTCCGTGAGATCCTCATCGAGGCCGAGCTGCCGGGCCAGCGCGCGCGCGATCTGCGCCACTTCGAGCGAGTGGGTCAGCCGGGTCCGGTAGTGATCGCCTTCGTGGAACACGAATACCTGGGTTTTGTACTTGAGCCGGCGGAAGGCGGTGGAATGGATGACCCGGTCGCAATCGCGACGGAACGGGCTGCGGGTCTTGCTCGGCGGTTCCGCGAACAGCCGGCCGCGGCTGCGGTCTGGATCGCAGGCGTAAACTGAGCGAGGGGCTGCCATTCCGACCGACAGGGCGTATTGCTCCCTTAAAGGTTTGATTCCGAAGCCCGACGCACTTAACTATGTCCGGCGGGCATTTCAAATGACCTGAAAAACCCGCGACGGATTATGGAGCTACAACATGACAGCAACCAGTGTCGTCATCAGCGAGCGGGCGGCGCGCCGTATCGGGGAAATCCTCAAGTCCGAGGGTGACGGCGCCATGTTGCGCATCAGCGTCGAGGGTGGCGGCTGCTCCGGCTTTCAGTACAAGTTCGATATCGAACGCGCACGGGCGGACGACGACCTGATGATCGCCCGCGACAGCGCGGTGGTGCTGGTCGATCCCGCATCGGTCCCATTTCTGGCGGGGTCCGAGGTGGATTTCGTCGACGATCTGATCGGCGCCTCGTTCCGAGTGGTCAATCCCAACGCCACCGCCTCCTGCGGCTGCGGCACCAGCTTTTCGATCTGAGAAATCTGACCATCCATGCGTATTGCCACCTGGAACGTCAATTCGATCCGGCAGCGGCTCGACCATCTCCTGACGTGGTTGAAGGATTGCGCGCCGGATATCGTCTGCCTGCAGGAAATCAAGTGCGTCGACGAGGCGTTCCCGCGCGCGGCGATCGAGGCGCTCGGCTACAACGTGATCACCCACGGCCAGAAGACGTTCAACGGTGTCGCGCTGCTGTCGAAGCTGCCGTTCGACGAAACCAAGTCCGGGCTGGCCGGAGACGACGAAGACGCGCATGCCCGGTTTTTGGAAGGCGTGGTGCCGCTCAAGCACGGCGTGCTTAGGGTCGCCTGCCTCTATCTGCCCAACGGCAATCCGCCTGAGACCGAGAAATATCCCTACAAACTCAAGTGGATGTCGCGACTTCTCGAGTATTCGAAGCAACGACTTAAGACAGAAGAGCCACTGGTGCTCGCAGGAGACTTTAACGTCATTCCGGCGGCGCGAGACGTTCACAATCCGGCGGCCTGGGTCAACGACGCCCTGTTTCGTCCCGCCACCCGCGAAAGCTTTCAATCGCTGCTCGGGCTAGGGCTCACGGACGCGCTGCGCGCAGTGACCGACGCCCCCGGCCAGTACACATTCTGGGATTATCAGGCCGGCGCCTGGCAGAAAAACCAGGGATTGCGCATCGATCATCTCCTGCTGTCGCCGCAGGCCAGCGACCGGCTGATTGATGTCGGGATCGATAGTTACGTGCGCGGCTGGGAAAAGCCGTCGGACCACGTCCCGGTATGGGCGGATCTGGACATCGAGACGGCTTAGCGATTGCACTTGAAGAGGTGGTGGGCACGCTTCGTTTGCCCACCTTACTTACGGACGTATTTCAGTCCCGGCGGCCCTGCACCCAGTGCTCGAGCATCTGCAGCGCCATCGCACGATCATCGTCGGATGCCTTGGCGATCGCAGCGTTGTAGCTTTCCTTGATCCATGTTTCATCCGGCGCGGCGCTGTCCCGCGCCAGCGTCAACCACATCAGCCCGCGGGCCGCCTGACGCGGCAGCTGGTCGCCATTGAACAGCATCTGACCGAGCAAGGCCTGCGCCTGATGCTGGCCCTTCTGGGCAGCAAGCCCGAGCCAGCGCGCGCCATAGCGGAAATCATCGCGAGAGGTGCCCACGCCATGGAGGTAGAGCCGGGCCAGATCATATTGCGCGTCGGCATTGCCGAAATACGAAGCAGCATAGGAGAACATCTCCCTCGCCCGCTCCGGATCGGACTTGATCTTCGAGTTGGGAATGCCGTTCAGGTAGTACCTTCCCAGCGCCACGAAGGCGTTGGCGACGATCGCGGCCTGCGGCGCCGATGGGCTGTCTTCCGCGTGCGCATTGGCGATGCGGCTGAAATACTCGAAGGCGCGCAGATCGTCCTGAGTGACCCCATCGCCATCCGCGTACATCCGCCCCAGTTTCCACTGCGCGATGGGATGACCGCCTTCCGCAGCGTACTGCAGCGAAGTCAGCGAGGTATCCTGTGCGGGCGGCGGGATAGCCTTCTTCAACGCCGCGGCGGCGCCGGGCTGGGCTGAAACCACTGGAATCGCCGCATCCTGGTTGGCTGGCGCCCCATCGAAGGCGAATCCCGGACCAGCCGCCGAAGCGGCCCCTAAAATCAACGCAAAAATAATACGCTCAGATATCCGCATAACACTGTGTCTCGCGCGCCCCGCCCGGATGGGTTACAGCGCCATCCACCGCCGGCCCAACCTGCTGGGCATATTTCCAGAGTGCACCTGACGTATGGTTAGTCGCGCGCGGCTGCCATTTGGTCTTGCGCTCGGCCAGCTCCGAGTCGGTCAACTTTACGTTAAGTGTGCCGGCGACAGCGTCGATCTCGATGATATCGCCGTCCCGTAAGAGCGCGATCGGCCCGCCCACGGCCGCTTCCGGCCCGATATGGCCGATGCAGAAGCCGCGGGTCGCCCCGGAAAACCGGCCATCGGTGATGAGTGCGATCTTACCGCCCATGCCCTGCCCGGTCAGCGCCGCCGTGGTTGACAGCATTTCGCGCATACCCGGGCCGCCGCGCGGTCCCTCATATCGGATCACGAGGACTTCGCCCTCTTTGTAGGTCTTCTTCTGGACTGACTCGAAGGCATCCTCTTCGCAGTCGAAACAGCGGGCCGGACCGGTAAACTTCAAGTTCGACATGCCCGCGACCTTCACGATCGCGCCCTCGGGCGCGAGATTCCCCTTCAGGCCGACCACACCGCCGGTGACGGTGATCGGCTTGTCGGCGGACCGCACCACGTCCTGATGCGGATTCCATTTCACGCTCTTGAGGTTTTCGGCGATCGTGCGGCCCGTGACTGTCAAACAGTCGCCATGCAAATGGCCGTTATCGAGCAACGTTTTCATCAGAAGCGGTATGCCGCCAACCTCGAACATGTCTTTGGCGACATAACGACCGCCGGGCTTCAAATCCGCGATATACGGTGTCTTTTTGAAGATTTCCGCTACATCGAACAAATCGAACTTGATGCCGCACTCATGGGCAATCGCAGGTAGGTGCAACGCAGCATTGGTCGAGCCACCGGACGCGGCAACAACTGCGGCCGCGTTTTCCAGCGCCTTGCGTGTAACGATGTCGCGTGGCCGGATGTTGGTCGAAATCAACTCCATCACCTTCTCGCCCGCGGCCATGCAGAACGCGTCGCGGATTTCGTAAGGCGCCGGCGCGCCGGCCGAATAGGGCAGCGCAAGCCCGATCGCCTCGGATACCGTCGCCATGGTGTTGGCGGTGAATTGTGCGCCGCACGCGCCAGCTGACGGGCAGGCCACCCGCTCGATTTCATCAAGATCGGCATCGGACATTTCGCCGACCGAATGCTTGCCGACCGCCTCGAACATGTCCTGCACCGTAACCTGCTGGCCGCGGAAATTGCCGGGAAGGATCGAACCGCCATAGATGAAGATCGAGGGCACGTTGAGCCGGACCATCGCCATCATCATTCCCGGCAACGACTTGTCGCAACCGGCAAGACCAACCAGCGCGTCATAGGCATGGCCGCGCATCGTCAATTCGACGGAATCGGCGATGCATTCACGCGACGGCAGCGACGAGCGCATGCCGTCATGGCCCATGGCGATGCCGTCGGTCACGGTGATAGTGCAGAATTCGCGGGGGGTGCCGCCGGCAGAGGCGACGCCCTTCTTGACCGCCTGGGCCTGGCGCATCAGCGAGATATTACAGGGCGCGGCCTCGTTCCAGCACGACGCCACGCCGACGAACGGCTGGTGGATCTGACCGGTCGTCAACCCCATAGCATACAGATATGAGCGATGCGGCGCCCGCTCCGGACCCTCCGTCACATGCCGGCTCGGCAGCCTCTTCTTGATATTGTTCTTGGCGTCCATCGCGAACCAGTTTCCCCAGCCAACCCTTGCTAGACGCGGAAAACGCAGGATTTCCCTTCGCCTTCGCGAGCACCGTTGGCTGTCAGCCTACGGGGAATGATTTCATCGAGGGGTGTGGCTAAAAAGCGGCGCGCGCAAGGGCTAGCTGGGATGACGGTTAAATCTTCGCTTGGTGTTGCGGGTGGGCAACAATCGTGGCGCGGCGGCAACCATTTCCATTTCGAGGCCGTCAGGCTAAATCGGTCTAGCCGCTCCTCGACCACCCGCCCCTCGCACAACCTGATGCGGCTTTTCCGGACTAACCGCAACCGGCAGGTGGTCGATCGCCTTGAGACCGGGCCGCCTGCGCCATGTAACTTCCGACTCATCCACCGCCAAGGTCAATTCGGGCCACCGCCGGAGCAGAGATTTCAGCGCGCATCTACCTTCAATCCGCGCGAGTTGATGGCCAAGGCAGAAATGGATCCCGGTGCCGAAGGCGATGTGTCGGTTCGGCTTTCGTTGCAGATCGAGCCGTTCCGGATGAGGATTTGCCTGAGGGTCCATGTTGGCCGCTGCCAGCATGGGCATGATCTTCTCGCCTTTTCTCAGTCTGACGCCCCCGAGTTCGACATCTTTGCGCACAAAGCGCGGCTTGGTGAATTGCACCGGTGTGATGAAGCGCAGAAATTCCTCCACCGCCAGGTCGACGCGGCTCCAGTCTTCTTCCAGCCAGTCGCGTAAATCCTGATTTTTCAAAAGCTCATGGACTGATCCGCTGATCAGGTGGGTAGTCGTCTCGTGTCCGGCAAACAGCAACAGGAACACCATGGATACGATTTCGTCACGGCTGATCTGTCCGCCGTCCTTCTCGACGCGCACGATCTCGGCGATCAACCCTTCACCACCCTGTTGCCGGACGGTCTCAAGGTGCCGTTCGATATAGCGCTTCATGGCAAGGATGTTCGGGATCATTGCGAGGAATCCGAGCGCGCCGGTGAAGCGGGTAAAGCCGGCGGCCCAAGTTATGAATTTTGGCCGGTCGGCAAGCGGCAGCCCGAGAAGCTCACAGATCACCGACAGCGGCAGCTTGCGCGCATAGCGCTCGACGAGATCGGCTGGGCTTCCGTCTGCAAACAGTTCATCGGCGAGTTCGTCACCCATGGCCTGAATATGCGGCTCCATGTCGAGCACAGCCCGGCGGCGGAATGCCTCGTCCACGATATCGCGCAACCGCTTGTGATCTGGATCGTCCATCGACAGCATGCTGTTGGCCAGCGTGCGCACGATTCCCGGCATCCACCACTGAAGTCCGGCGACAGTGCCGTCGTCCTTGCGAATGGTGAAGGTCTCGGTATCCTTCAGCACCTGATCGGCCAGCGCCTGGGTCGTCGTCGTCCAGACCTTGCCGACAATTGGGAAATGCACTTCCACAACCGGACCCAGGGCGCGAAGTTTCTCGATCGCGATACCGGGACTGCGAAAGTAGTCCTGACTGGCGAAGTCTACACGGAGCGTCATCAGCGATCCCTTTACCGAAAGCCGCGCATCACTCGGTGTGGTGCTGAACTGGTATGGCGGCAGCGCCCCTCAAGCACCCTGGAGATGATGTGCCGTTGCTTCCGTTCACTTCGGTTTTCAGTCTCGCCGGCCTCATCCGAAAGGTACTTGCTTCGTTGTAGCAATTCCAGATGACGCGGGTCGAGAGCGCATAAGGAACCTATAAGGCGCATCTCGATTTCATGCCGCCTCAGCGACTGCGGTCCTGACGACGATCCCTTTGTCTCACGCTCTCCATGCGCGGCCGACCTAGTCCACCTTGACGTCGGCCGCCTTGATCATCGGCCACCACTTCGCGATCTCGGCCTTCTGCCAGGCGCCGAGCGCATCGGGCAAGAGTTCATCCGGCGCAGGCATCTGCAATCCGAGATCCTCAAACTTCTTCCGCACGGCCGGATCATTCATCGCCTCAACGGCCGCGCCATTGAGCTTTGCGACAACTTCTTTCGGCGTACCCTTCGGCACCCACAGGCCAGACCACAGCGTCATGTGAAACCCGGATAGCCCCGCCTCGTCAGTTGTCGGAATGTCCGATGCTGACTCGACGCGCTTGTCGTCTGTGACGGCGTAGGCACGGATGGTGCCGGCGCGCACCTGGCTGATGGAATTGGAAGTCTGGTCGATAATGATATCGATCTGCCCGGCGACGAGGTCATTCAGCGCGGGGGCCGTGCCGCGATACGGCACATATTGCAGCTTGATACCGGTCGCGTTTTCAAAATAAAGCCCGGCGATGTGGCTTCCCGAACCAGCACCGGCGGTGCCGGCGGTGGGCGGTGACGGCTTCGCCTTCAGCCATGTCAGCAACTCCTTCAGCGATTTGGCTGGAACCGCGTTCTTGCTGACGATGATCATCGGGTTGCTCGGCAACAACACCACCGGCTCGAGATCGGCGACGAGATCGTAGCCGAGCTTGTAGATCGCGCCGTTGGCGACGTGGGTGCCGAGATGGCCGATGCTGACCGTGTAGCCGTCAGGCGGTGAGCGCACGACGCGTCCGACGCCGAGCGAACCCGCTGCACCTGTCACGTTCTCGATGGTGATGGTTTGCCCAAGCGACCGCTGCATGCGCTCGCCCAGAATTCGCGCCATCGAATCGGTGGGGCCGCCAGCAGAAAACGGCACCACGATGGTGATGGGATGCGACGGGAAATTGTCCGCGCACGCGGTGCCGCCAATTGTGAGCAACGCCATGAACGCAGCCAGAATGGCAATTCGCATCGCATCCTCCCAAGACCGCCGCATCTGACGAACGGTCGATTACAGCTTTGCGTAGTCGATCGGCGCGTGTCGATCGAGCGTGCGCGTGACCGGCGGCAGCGGATATTTAAGCCCGGTCGCGCAATTGAACAGCATCACGCGGTCGTTCTTCGTTACGCGGCCGTCGGCGAGGCTCTCTTTGTAGGCAGCATAGGTGGCCGCGCCTTCCGGACACAACAACAAGCCCTCTTCGCGCGCGACCTCGTTGAGCGCAGCCGAAATCTTCTCGTCCGTCACTGCGATCGCAAAACCTTTGCTCTCCCGGACTGCCCGCAGGATCAGAAAATCCCCGACCGCCTGCGGCACACGGATGCCGGCGGCGATGGTGTGGGCGTCCTCCCAGCGGGCAGCGTGCTCGGTGCCGTTCTCGAAGGCGCGCACCATCGGCGCGCAGCCCGCCGCCTGCACCGCCACCATCCGCGGCCGCTTGCTGCCGATGAACCCGATGGCTTCAAGTTCAGCGAACGCCTTCCACATGCCGATCAGACCAGTGCCGCCGCCGGTCGGATAGAAAATCACGTCCGGCACGTCCCAGCCGAGCTGTTCGGCAAGCTCCAGTCCCATCGTCTTCTTGCCCTCGACCCGATAGGGCTCCTTTAGCGTCGAGGTATCGAACCAGCCGGCCTTGGCCTTGCCTTCGCCGACGATCTTGCCGCAATCGTCGATCAGCCCGTTGACGCGATAGACGGTGGCGCCCTGCAATTCGATCTCGCTGACGTTGACCTCGGGTGTGTCGGCGGGGCAGAAAATCGTGGTCTTGATGCCACAACTGGTGGCATAGGCCGCCAGCGCGGCGCCGGCATTGCCGTTGGTCGGCATCGCCATGTGCTTGATGCCGAGCGCCTTGCCCATCGACACCGCCATCACGAGGCCGCGGGCTTTGAACGAGCCGGTCGGCAGCCGGCCCTCGTCCTTGACGATGATCTCGCCGCCGCCGATTTTTTTTGAAAGCTTCGGAAGTCGGATCAGCGGCGTCGTCGCTTCGCCGAGGCTGACGATGTCGCTGACCTTGCGCACCGGCAACATCTCGCGGTAGCGCCAGAGATCGGGAGGCCGCTGCGCCAGCGCCTCCTTGGTCAGCGCCTTCTTCACGCCGGCTAGGTCGTAGCGCACCAGCAGCGGCTTGCCCGCTTTCGACAGATTATGGATCTGGTCGGCGGGGTAGTGATCGCCTTCCATCGCGCATTCGAGATGGGTCACGAACGTGGGCCGTTCGATCGTCAGATTGTCATTGTCTTTCACGGGTTGGGGTCTCGCTTTTTGGTTTCCACCCCCGGGATAAGCCCGACGGCATGCTTTGCGGGATCATGCCCTAAATATTCAGCGCGCGGCCATAGGCATCCAGCACCGCTTCCTTCATCATCTCGGACAACGTCGGATGCGGGAAGATGGTGTGCATCAGTTCTTCTTCCGTGGTTTCGAGGTTCATGGCAACGACATAGCCCTGAATCAGTTCGGTGACTTCGGCGCCGATCATGTGGGCGCCGAGCAACTGGCCGGTTTTCTTGTCAAAGATTACTTTCACCAGTCCCTGGTCCTCGCCCAGCGCGATCGCCTTGCCGTTGCCGACGAAGGGGAAACGGCCGACGCGGATTTCACGTCCGTCCTCTTTCGCCCTCGCCTCGGTGAGACCGACCGAAGCGACTTGCGGGTTGCAATAGGTGCAGCCGGGAATGAGGTCCTTGTCGGTGGCGTGCGGGTGCAGGCCCTTGATGGCCTCGACGCACACCACGCCTTCATGTTCGGCCTTGTGCGCCAGCATCGGCGGTCCCGCGACGTCGCCGATGGCATAGATGCCGGGCACGTTAGTCTTGCCGTAGCCGTCGATCACGACGCAGCCGCGCTCGGTCTTGACGCCGAGCTTTTCAAGCCCGAGATTTTCGATATTGCCGACCACGCCGACCGCCGAGATCACGCGGTCGAACTCGACCGCCTGCGGCTTCTTGCCGTCCTCGATGGTGGCGACCACGCTGTCGCTCTTTTTCTCGAGTTTTGTCACCTTGGTATTGGTGAGAATCTTGATGCCCTGTTTCTCGAACCGCTTGCGCGCCAGGCCAGCGATTTCGGCGTCCTCCACAGGCAGAATCTGCGGCAGCACCTCGACGACGGTCACGTCGGCACCCATGGTGTGAAAGAACGACGCGAATTCGATGCCGATCGCGCCGGAACCCACCACCAAAAGCGACTTCGGCATCTTGTCCGGCACCATCGCCTCGAAATAGGTCCAGATCAGCTTCTTGTCGGGCTCAAGCCCGGGCAACACCCGCGGTCGCGCGCCGGTGGCAAGGATGATGTGCTTGGCCTGATAGGTGCCCTCGCCCACCGTGCCCTTCGGTGCCTCGACGGCGGATTTCTTCACAGTGATCTTGCCGGGCGCGTCGATCGTGGCTTCGCCCCAGATCACCGTGACCTTGTTCTTTTTCATGAGAAAGCCGACGCCGTCGTTGAGGCGCTTGGACACCCCGCGCGAGCGCTGGACGACCGCTTTCGGGTCGTAGGAGACGTTCTCAGCGGAAAGGCCGTAATCCTTGGCATGCTGCATGTAGTGGTAGATTTCCGCTGAGCGCAGCAGCGCCTTGGTCGGGATGCAGCCCCAGTTCAGGCAGATGCCGCCGAGATAGGATTTTTCGATAATGGCGGTCTTGAAGCCAAGCTGTGCTGCGCGGATCGCGGCGACATAGCCGCCGGGTCCGGAGCCGATGATGACGATATCGAAGGAGGTGTCGGCCATATCAGGTTCCCGTCAGCTCAAGCAGTCGCGTGCGGCGTTGCGCATCGATCAATGGGGGGATGTTTCATGCGGATACGGCTTCGGTGGGTGAACTCTGCCGCCACAAATATATATGCAGGACGAGCCATTGTACCAGCGCGACGATCCACAACGGCACAAACATCTGCACCATGCTGACGATCTCGCGTAGCCAGTTGATGCCGCGGACGCCGTTATCGACAAGGCCGAGAGCCACGATCAGAAGTGGCACCAGAAACAAGATGTAGAGCGCGCGCTTCAGGTGCCGCTGGCGATCGCTGCGCCGCAGCGCCAAACCATACATGAGCATGCTCAGGATGACATAGCCGACGATCAGCACCGCACGGAAGGCCTCGCCAAGGCCGCGGCCCGTGGCGTCATCCCAATCGGGCAGAACCGATACCGCGGCATAGGCAAGCAGGCCGGCAACGGCCGAGGCGACAATAGCCAGGATGAAGACTCCCGCGAGCCGCATGATTGCCCTTGTTGTCGATCAACGAACGAACGGAGTCTCACACCACCATCATGACCGGATTTTCGATTAGCAGCTTGAAGGCACCGATCAGTTCGGCCCCGAGCGCACCGTCGACCGCGCGGTGATCACAGGACAAGGTCACGCTCATCATCTGCGCCGCCTCGATCTTGCCGTGCTTGACGATCGCGCGCTCCTCAGCCGTGCCGACAGCGAGGATGGTGGCGTGCGGTGGGTTGATCACAGCGGTGAAATGATTGATGCCGTACATGCCGAGGTTAGACACAGCCGTGGTGCCGCCCTGATACTCCTCCGGCTTGAGCTTTCGCGCTCGGGCGCGCGCCGCAAAGTCCTTCATCTCGGCTGAGATCACCGAGACCGGCTTGGTCTCGGCCTTGCGGATAATCGGCGTGATCAGGCCGCCGGGCATCGCCACGGCGACGCCGACGTCGGAATTTTTGTGCCTGAGCATGCCGCCTTCGGTCCAGCTGACATTGGCGTTGGGTATCCGCTGCAGCGCCAGCGCCAGCGCCTTGATGACGAAATCGTTGACCGAGAGCTTGTAGGCCGGCTTGCCGTCCTTGTCCTTGGGCGCCGCGGCGTTGATCTCCTCGCGGGCCTCGACCAGCTTGCCGATGTTGCAGTCCATCGTCAGATAGAAATGCGGGATGGTTTGCACCGAGGCGGTGAGACGCTGTGCAATGGTGCGGCGCATGCCGTCGTGCGGGATGACCTCGTAGCTGCCGTCTTCGAACAGTGCGCGGATCTGCTGATCCGACATCGACGGCGCGATGGCCGGCGCGGCAGCGGGCGCAGCGGTCGGGGCTTTCAGTCCCTTGCCGGATCGGGCTTCCTCGACATCGCGCGCAATGACGCGGCCATGCGGACCGGAACCGTTGATGCGGGCGAGCTCGATGCCAGCTTCCTTGGCCAGGCGTCGGGCCAGCGGCGAGGAGAAAATGCGGCCGTGACCGTTGGTTTGGGGCGCTGTTTCCCTGGATTGAAGCGGCGGGGCTGAGACGGGCGCCGGCGCAGCAGCCTTTGCAGGTTCCTTGGCCGGAGCCGGCGCCACGCTCTTCGGCGCTTCCGCTTTGGTCTCCGCCTTTGCCTCGGCTTTGGCCTCGGCCTTTGGCTGCTGGGAAGCCGCCCCCGCCGCCTTGACGTCCTCGCCATCGCCCGCGAGCACCGCGATTACGTCGTTGACAGCGACATCCTGGGTGCCCTCGGGCACCACGATTTTCGCAATCGTGCCCTCGTCGACCGCCTCGACCTCCATGGTCGCCTTGTCGGTCTCGATTTCCGCGATCACGTCGCCGGACTTGACCTTGTCGCCCTCCTTCTTGAGCCACTTGGCAAGGTTGCCCTTTTCCATCGTCGGCGACAGCGCGGGCATCAGAATGTTGATTGGCATTTGTCAGTGACCTTGTTGCGACCGCGGCGTGGTGCTGCCCGGGTCGGTCGGCCGCGCGATTTCGGCTTCGAACATGTCGACGATGCGCGTCAACGCTTCGTCCTCGGTGAAGGCGCTCTCGCGCGCATACGCGCGCGCGGCATGGCGCGCGAGGTCAACCAGAAGCAGGCCCCACATATCCGGCTCCTCGAACGCGCGCGTGAACGCGATCGAAAGCCCGCCATCGACGATGAATGCGCGCAACACTTCCGTGGCATCATCACGACCGATGACATCCGGAGGCAATGGCTGTTCTTTGGGACCGGACATGGCTCACCGGTAGCAAACGGCTTTGGCGGCTTCGACCACCTCGGCCACCGAGGGCAATGCGAGCTTTTCGAGGTTGGCCGCGTAGGGCATCGGCACGTCCTTGCCCGACACCCGCATCACCGGCGCATCCAGATAGTCGAATGCGTGCTGCATCAGTCGCGCGGAGATTTCGGCGCCAACGCCGTTCTGCTGCCAGCCTTCCTCCACGGTGACGGCGCGGCCAGTCTTCTTGACCGAGGCGACGATGGTGTCGGTGTCCATCGGGCGCAGCGTGCGCAGATCGATCACCTCGGCCTCGATGCCTTCGTTGGCCAATTCGTCGGCGGCCTTCAAGGCGTAGGACATTCCATTCGACCACGAGACGATGGTGACATGGCCGCCTGCGCGGACGATCCGGGCTTTGCCGATCGGGATCACGTAGTCGTCGAGTTTTGGCACCTCGCCGGAATGGCCATACAGCATCTCGTTTTCAAGGAAGATCACCGGATTCGGATCGCGGATCGCGGCTTTCAGCAGGCCCTTGTAGTCGGCGGCCGAATACGGCGCGACCACCTTCAGGCCGGGAATTTGCGAGTACCAGGCCGAATAATCCTGGCTGTGCTGGGCGGCGACGCGGGCGGCGGCGCCGTTCGGCCCGCGGAACACGATCGAGCAGCCCATCTGTCCGCCGGACATGTAAAGCGTCTTGGCCGCGGAATTGATGATCTGGTCCATCGCCTGCATGGCGAAGTTGAATGTCATGAATTCGACGATCGGCTTCAAACCGGCCATCGCCGCGCCGATGCCGATACCAGCAAAACCATGCTCAGTAATCGGGGTATCGATGACGCGCCTGGCGCCGAATTCCTGCAGCAACCCTTGTGTGACCTTGTAGGCGCCCTGATATTCCGCGACCTCTTCGCCCATCACGAACACGTCGGGGTCGCGCCGCATCTCCTCGGCCATGGCATCGCGCAGCGCCTCGCGGATGGTCATCGTCACCACCTCGGTGCCTTCGGGCACTTCAGGATCGGGCTCGGCGACGGTTTTGGGCGCAGCAGGCGCCTTCTTTTCTTCTCCACCAGACTTGGTTTCGCTGGATGCGGGGGGTTCCGCCTTGGCTTCGACCCGCGGCGTGCACTCCGCGGCTTTCTCCTGTTTTGCGGGCGCTGCCGCCTTGCCGGCGTCGGCAGCACTTTCGCCGTCCGCAAGAATGGTCGCGATCGGCGTGTTGACCGCGACGTCGGCGGTGCCTTCGGGGATCAATATCTTGCCAAGGGTGCCCTCATCGGTGGCCTCGACTTCCATCGTCGCCTTGTCGGTTTCGATTTCGGCGATGACATCGCCCGACTTGATCGCCTCGCCCTCCTTCTTCAGCCATTTCGAAAGATTGCCTTTCTCCATGGTCGGCGACAGCGCGGGCATCAGCACTTGAATTGGCATGGTAGCTCCAGAAAGTCGGTCTTAAGGCTGCGCGCATTCCGATCGCAAAAAACGGTACCCGCTCTTTGCGGAATGCGTGCCCGCGCTTCAGCGATAGACGTCAGTATAAAGTTCGGCCGGATCGGGTTCGGGGTCGTGCTGTGCAAAGTCGGCAGCGGCGTTGACGATCTCCCGCACCTCGGCGTCGATGGCCTTCAATTCCTGTTCGCTCATCTTGGCCGCGAGCAACCGATTGCGAACTTGCTCGATCGGATCCTGATCGTGGCGAACCTTGTCGACTTCCTCGCGGGTTCGGTATTTCGCCGGGTCCGACATCGAATGGCCGCGGTAGCGGTAGGTCTGCATTTCCAGGATGTATGGGCCCTTGCCCTCGCGGCACCATGCGACGGCCTTTTCACCGGCGGCCTTCACCGCGCGGACGTCCATGCCGTCAACCTGCTCGCCCGGAATATTGAAGGAGATGCCGCGCTTGGAAAAATCGGTCTGCGCGGAGGAGCGCGTCACCGAGGTGCCCATCGCATAGCGGTTGTTCTCGATGACGTAGATCACCGGCAGCTTCCACAGCTCCGCCATGTTGAAGCTTTCGTAAACCTGCCCCTGATTCGAGGCACCATCGCCGAAATAAGCCAGGCTGACGAAATCGTTCCCTCGATAGCGATTGGCGAAGGCGAGCCCGGTACCGAGCGGGACCTGGGCGCCGACGATGCCGTGGCCGCCGAAAAAGTTCTTCTCCTTGCTGAACATGTGCATGGAGCCGCCCTTGCCCTTGGAATAGCCGCCATGGCGTCCGGTCAGTTCGGCCATCACGCCCTTGGCTTCCATGCCGGTGGCTAGCATATGCCCGTGGTCACGGTATCCGGTTATGACCTGATCGCCCTTTTTCAGGGCCATCTGCATGCCGACGACGATGGCTTCCTGGCCGATGTAGAGATGGCAGAACCCACCGATCGCCCCCATCCCGTAGAGTTGGCCGGCCTTCTCTTCGAACCGCCGAATCAGCAGCATGTCGCGCAGCGCGCCGAGCTCCTGTTCCCTGGTGAATTCCAGGGGGGCGCGGGAGTCGTTTCCCGTTTCCTGGCCTGTTTCTTTAGCGGCGCTTTTC
>Ga0210410_10002705_pt1 | contig 15829 bp, 19 predicted proteins | sample IncBWC4MmetaG_FD_161058 | JGI IMG/M metagenome (GOLD analysis project Ga0210410, IMG submission 161058) | Forest soil microbial communities from Barre Woods Harvard Forest LTER site, Petersham, Massachusetts, United States - Inc-BW-C-4-M | ecosystem: Environmental > Terrestrial > Soil >... | reverse complement strand
TTAAGCGGACGACGTTACTGTCCAAAATGAAGAGCCTCGGGATCTTCCGACGACAACAGCGACCCATGAGTGAGTTCGACGAAGGACCCGGATTGACGATTTGAGGCTTCGCTGGGAGGAGTCGGTTTGCTTCGTATTACCCTGTGCCAGCGCTATCTATGCAAGGTAGCTGCGCCTCACCATTGCCATACGCCCAGTTCTCTTTTGGCACTTCAACCAGATTTATAAGAACATCTTCTCTCCGCAGCTTTACGCCCTCGTGCAACCCAGCTGCGAGGGCCCTGTAGAAGCGCTGTTTCAACTCAATAGAGCGGCCGCTATTCAATGTGACCTGCAAGAAAATGCAGTCGTCTGATCGATGGACGCCCAAGTAGTCACGATCGAAAGACAACCCACTTTTCCTATGCTCTGTGATGACCTGGAAGCGGTCGTGCTTCGGTACACTGAGAATATCCACCAATGTTTGGTAGATGAGTTCGCCAACCTTTTCGCGATACTCGTGCGATTTTCCTTCGACTAAATCTATTCGAACTAACGGCATGTCTCCTCCTTCGACGACGACGGGTTGTGTTTCCATGTTCTCGGTGTGCAAACGGTTGGGCAGCACCAGGGCCGAGGTCTTCGTCGTGATACAGAAAACAGCGGAGGCAAGAAGCATCTTGCAAAACGACCGTCGTTCGATTGGCAAGTGTTTCTCGGTGTCTGCTTGGGAATCTTTGTCACCTTCGGTGCCTTTATTTGGATTCCTTTCAGACAGGATGCTCGACACCGTTGATCAGGTGAAGATTCCCAGGACCGCAGCTGCCGGCATCCCAATGAATGTTTTGTCGCGTGCGGATTGAGTCGGTGATGCCGTTGAGCGAGTCACCAGGATCCTGCGGATTCCTGTTTCGGCGAGAACATCTACCAGAACATCAGCTATTCTCTTAGCCATACTGATCGTTTTCCTCCCTTGACGGCGTCCCATGATGTCCGCAGCGGCACTTATCCGAAAGCAATCGAGATGCCATGGAAGATCCCAGCAGCGCATGATCAGTGCCGACGTCATTGTGAATCTCCCATTCATCGACAGAAAACGGTAATCCCCAAACCCAGAATAATGCGGGACATTGAATGGCGGTCCTGAAGCTCTGCTTCCAGCACGGAGTCGACTCGTTGCGACGCGCGGCGAGTCACACGACGTCTGTTCGACAACTCCCCCACGCGGATCGAGGCAAGTTGCCTGCAAGACGGTATAGAGAATGTATGCGGGACATTCCCGTCGTCACTGGAACGGGGAATTTCCATTGCCGTTCTCGGTCTTAACAACGCTGACTGTTTCAGTTTTGAGCAATAAACGTGTCGGAGACCTACCGGGAAACCGATTTTCGTTCGGCTAAGGGATGAAATATCCGTCATTGACGCGAGGTTCGATCCATTCGAAGGGCAGAGCGCTGGATGGCTTCCAACGCGTTTCTGGCAATTGGAACCTCGGTTGCTTCTGGACGAAGATGTTATTCGAGGAGACAGATTGGCAACACTGACGCAGAGCATGAGCGACAAATGGAAAGCGATTTGTTGCTCGTTGTACTAAGCGGATCGTAGTGACGAAACGCCACACAGGGAGATGGATGACCCAGTCATCGCCGGTCCAATAGTAGGGCATTATGAATTTCATCATAAGAAGTTTGATTCAGCTCGGCATTCTCAAGAAAGACCTTGATTACCATTTGCTTCGCGCATTGATGGTCATCATTTGCCTGTTTTTTGGATATCAGAAATGGTTCGATTATGAGGCACAGGCATTGATCCCCTATATCAGCCACGGTCCTCTCATCTTCTGGTTGTATCCCCTCTTCGGCATGCGCGGAGCAACTTACTTCCTTGGCGTCTCCGAATGGCTTTTCGGCACACTGTTGCTCGCCGGATTCTGGAACAAGAATTTGGGGATTCTCGGGGCTCTCGGCTTATGTTTCTCTATGATCGCAACCTCGACAATCATTCCCTTCATACCGGGCGGTTGGGCTGCTTCGGCCGGCGGGTTCCCTGCAATGACCGAGAGGGTTGCATTCCTGATGAAGGATATGGTTCTCCTTGGTGTGTCTGTGTATTTGCTGCGGCAGGATGTCATAAGAGCGTCGCTCGCGAAGACGACATCATCTGACTCAACCGCAGCACTTCGGCAGCATTTGTCTCCCACTGCATGTCTGAATGATTTAGGCCGCAGGAGTTTTCTGAAAATTGCGGCGGCACTTGGCGGCGCTTCCACGCTGGGAGCTTTGCCCAACCTCGCTGGCGCCCAGGATGCACCACAACAGACTGACACCCCAGCCATAACGCTTCAGGACGTACCGTTCGGTTCCGGAGCAAAACTGACCATAGAGCGCCGCGGGCAGATCGTCCTTTTTGGCATCAATCGTGCTTACATCCAGAACCGCATTGATCCTGAGACTTTCCAAACACTGGCCGAAGCATATTACCAATATGACAACGATGCCTCGCTGCGTGCCGCGATTCTATTTGGCCACGGGGAGAACTTTTCTAGAGGGATCGACGTTGAAGCATTTAAGTCGCTTGCAGGGACGGGCAAGCCCTGGATCGCGAGCACTGGGACCATAGACCCTCTTGCAAAGCGTGCTCCGCGCCTCACCAAGCCTCTGATCGTTGTTACGCATGGCGATACCTGGAATATGGCCCATGAGCTTTTTCTCGTTGCAGATATGCGGATTGCGTCTGCGGACACTCGTTTTGGACAGGACGAGAACACGCACGGCCGATTCCCAGGTGGAGGATCGACGGTCCGGTTCCCGCGGGAAGTAGGCTGGGGGAATGCAATGCGTTACATGCTAACGGGGGACCATTGGAATGCTGAAGAAGCCTATCGGATCGGAGAAGTGCAGCAAATTGCACCAACGCCAGAAAAGGCGCTGGAGGCAGGAATTCTGATCGGAAACAAAATTGCGGCGTGTGGTCCGCTCGGCATCAAGACGACACTGATATCTGCGCATCTTGCAGTTGATCCGGGAGAAGAGGAAGCATTGTCAAAACTCGACGCGCAATTTGGAGCCCTTTTCCACACGCAGGACTTTCTAGAAGGCCGGACCGCAGAGGCGGAAGGCCGAAAGCCGGTCTACCAGGGAAAATAAGCGCGAAACAAAAACATGCGACCAATCGGTCTCAGACGATTTCAACCCTATGAAGGAGGGAATTATGCCATTTGTCGAAGTGTTTACCAGAGAAAAGTTGTCCGATGAAATTCGCACGAAGCTCGCGGAAGAGTTGTCCAACACCATAATGACCGTAGAGCTCGGAGGCCCTACCGAGTCCGCGAAGCTGCTCGACTGGATGTGGTTTCATACCATGCCGGCCGACAGTTGGGCGGTTGGCGGCCGCTTTGACGATACATACGTGAAGGGGCGGAAAATGGCGCACGCGCGCATCATCGCGCCGCAAGGTCTGATGAACACGGAATTGAAGTCAAGGGTGGTCAAAGAAGTCGCGCGTGTCCTGAAGGCCGCGCTGGGTGTTGGTAGGGAGGAAGACGATACCGGGATCTGGACAATGTGCGTCGAAATCGACGATGGACAGTGGGCAGTCGGCGCGAAGATTCCCACGCTCTCTCAATTCCTCGATACCCTCGGCGCTAACGTCTCGGAGCAGAGGCGCGCTGAAATGACTGCTCGATATCCTCAGAAGCGCTGAGACGACGCAGAACGAGATCGCTCGACTCACCAGGTGTTCACGCCGTTCTAAGAAGGAGTCCATTTCCCGACACTTGTCAGTCTGACGACCCAGAAATGTGTTCCGGCTGTAGAGCCGCGGAATTCAAGCAGTTCATTCCACGAGGCTCGGCCTTCGTTGCCCGCGGCATAGTTGGGGAAGTCCGGCGGCGGTACGCCGCGGTGGGCTTAGGTTGTGCGAGACCGTACGGTCTCACACAGCATCAAATAACGCAGCCGTCATGTGCGAGTGGGTGGGGATGATGTTATGGCGAAAGTGATCGAATTTTACGCTCGAGATCTGTTGCCGAAAAGAGTGAAGTCGGCACCCCGCCGCGGTAAAGTGATCGAGTTTCCCAAGGACAGGCAGCCGTAGCGAGTGAGACTCCGAAGATTCCCCAACGCGATGAAGGCAACCCTTTCGCCGCCTCTTGGCCTGGATGTTTCTAACTGACTCAGGATAACGCTGGTGTCACAGCAGTTGGGATTGGTAGAAACGGCGGCGCTCCAAAGTTCTCGGCCACGCCTGCCTGAAAAAGAACTCGCTCCATTTCCAGCCGGAAGATTTTGACCTTTTGACCCGGGGTGCTCGCAACAAAATCCACCGCAGTCATTTTGGAGCAATCGAACCTCTCCAAACCCTTCCTAGTTAAGATGACCATGTAAGCGATTGAATGCATGAACCCGGGGTTGAGTACAGTCCTCGGCCTCTGTCGCGACAAGGCAGAGGCCGCGCCTTCTCTCCGCCGGGTACTCCTGAATAATCGAGCCCGATCGCGACAACTCATTTTCAACTATTCTCATTTGACTTGTGAGCAGCCGATGTCTTCGAAATTGCAGACTTTTCGTTTCAAGTCGTGGCTGTCCTTTAGCTGTCCAATAACGATTCCCAAGGGCTCCTTACGAGGCTTTTAGGCAGCCACCCGCGTCTTGTAAGTTGTTGAAATTACTAATCATTTTGGGCTCATAACCCAAAGGTCGACTCAGTAACGCGATTTCGACTCGGATCATTTTCGACTTGCCTACTGTGATGAACCGCAATCGACCACCTTCAGATTCCTCCTGAGACCTCCCGAAGTCTCACTTCAGCTTCCGCGCAAACTCACGTTAGGACCGTGGGTGATTAAACCTGACTTTATATCGTCCGATGCCGTTCCGAGGCCCATCGCAAGAGCGTTCCCAGAGAGCTCAGTCAGTTGAGGGTGTTAGAGCAAATGGCGATTTCGGTCTGGGGACCTTTGACGACTTCAACAAGTCATCGGGTTTGGCCCAGTGCATTGTGCTGAAAGTCAACGCGAGCGTACGCAAACTGCTTTCCACAATCGAGGCACACTTCGTAAGTCCGGCCCGAGATCGTGAATGGCCGGCTTACGTTGCGGTGCCAGCACCCAAAGAGCCGCTCGAGGATGGTTTGTACGCGAAGTTTCACAGCTTGTTGCCGTGGCAATTTGTTCTCCATTTTCGGGCCCCCTCTTGCATGCGCACGTTGGCCTTCTGGGTTAAGGAAAATTCCTCTGCGGTCGGAAAGGTTCTGAGGAATTACCGGGTACTGATTGCTGGGCGCAATCAACCCTGGCAATCTTGTTTCGACCACGCGGCGCCGAGCGAGTGCAGTATGAGGGCATCGTCTACAGTCAACGCGGTGGGATCTATCACAATCTTGTAGGCATAAAAAGTCTCTGTGTTGAGTGTCATGCACCAGGGCTCGTGGTGAACGGCACTGCCGCAGTGCTCACACGCGGTTTGAGCACTGTAAAGCTTGCTGTGAAACCACGTGGTTGGAGTTCGGTCCGACATAAATGCTACCTAACACTCATCCATCTATCTCAACGACGAGTTGCTTAAAACCTTTCATCGATGTGTTACGACTTAATGCGCCAGCAATTCGCTCTCCATCTGCAGGCTCCTGTGCTGGCCTGTGGCAATTCAAGTGCTCCACACCCCCTTGGAGAATCGTCAATTGGGGAATGACATCTGGATAAGGCAGAAGCCACTTATGGAAAGACTCGGTTGGATGATTCTGTTCGTTGTTGGTGGCTGGCTTCTCCGCTCCAAACCAATGTGCGATTGGAGAGCCAAAAGACAAAGGATTTCAAGAAGGAAGGAGTGCAAATGGCCCGTATAATTGAGTTCTACGTACCTGCAAAATTCCAAAGAAGAAAGCCGCTCATTGCGCAGTCGCAGAAGGGAAAGGTCGTGGTGTTCTGCGCCGAGACTAAGAAGCCTGCATAGTCCTCAAGGTCCCAGTTTTATGCGACGCAGAGCTGCGCGTTGAGCGCCACATTGACGGCGGAAGACTCATAGCGATTGTGCCCACGCTCATGGGCAGATTAACTCGCCATCGGATAAACATTCCATCGCCCGAATGGCAATCACGTCATAGACCCTTGTCGAGTACTCGCCGTGTTTCCCGTGCATCCAATTACACCCGTAGCGGAGTGGAACCGGTCGAGAGCCTGATATCCTCCCCAAGCTCTGAACTGTTGCTGTGGGCTGGTCACAGGCTGATGAAATACGTAATCGGCTCCGAGAAAGCCTGCGCTTCACGGTTTCTGCGGCTGCGGCTTGAGGTTCAGAAGTGACGTACCATACCTAACAGGAATGGCGAAATTCGAGCCGCCGAATTCCCGCACCATTGCAAAGTTAATTCCGATAACTTTGCCCTGATCATTGAAAAGAGGACCGCCAGAGCCGCCCGAAGTGGTTTGAGCGTCATAGACAATCTTGTCCGGCAGTACGTCGCCGATGTGCCCCTGAGTAGTGACTGGCCTGATCAGGTGACGGCGGGCGAGTTCTTCCATTACCTGCTTTGGGTCACCTTTGGTTGCCGTGGCGATAGACTGAAGAGTGTCAGTGCCCGCCCGAGCCAGAATTGCATCCAGGGCCGTAGGATATCCGAGCAGCACCACAGGGACGCCGCTAACTGCCGAACCGCGGCCCTCGGCAAGAGCTATCGGTCTGATTCCGAGTTGTGAAATATTCGCTCGTACGACCGCAACGTCCGCAGCAGAGGAAATCTTTTCGGTGTTGATGGCAATGCCATGAGGAACACCGGGGAAATACGCAGTCATCTCCACGATGACCGGCTCAAGGCCTTCATCGAGCATTTCCTTCAAGTCATCGTTCTGCCACCAGGGTTCCGCCACGTGATGATTGGTGAGGATTTGTCCAGCAGAGGACACGAGAAATCCGGTACCAAAAACGTCCAGGTGCACTTCCGGGCCACTCCCGGTCAGGCTCAAGAGCGGGTTGTCATGTTCGTCAGTCTTTGGGGCGCCACTGCTGGTCATCTCAGCGTAGTGCAACCTTAGTCCGGTGGCGTGTTCCCGGAAGCCAAGCACGACATGGATGAGACAGACGCTTGGCTCATACGATCCGATAATCGTCTGTGCGACCTTGCCCTCAGTCTCGAGCTTCTGAAGACGGGTCTCAACAGCCGCTAACTGGTTCTGCAAAACAGAAGTGTTTTCCGCCTTGCTGGCTGCAATCTGCGACCGCAGGTCCTCGCTCTTCTTCTGAAGCTGCACGTTTTGTGGATCGCTCGCCAGGGAGGGAGCGTGTTCGCTCGCCTCAAGACCGCGGCGCGAGCTCTCCATCAGTTTTTGTTCAGTCAGCATGCCGGTTTGCAACCGAGTGATCGCAGCGTATACCCGAATATTCTGTTGTTGGTTGTGGCGATACAAAAGGAAGAAGACCAGCGCAGCGACGAAAAGCACAGCAATTGCTACGAGCCCTCCCAACCGGAGCGTCCGCCGTTCCTCGTTGACCGCTGTCACCACCTGTTGGGTAGCGTTTCGATTCTCCTCGGCAAGGCGCAACCGCTCTCGAAATCCGTCCGCAACGGATTTATCTCGCAGCTGGGAACGCACCCGCGATAGCAATTCGTGTGGGTCGAAGGGCAGTGACAACACATCATCGGCGCCGAGATCAAGGCCTCGAGTACGCTCAGCAGATCCTCCTGGCGACAGCATGACCACGCGAATATGGTTAGTCTGGTCAGAACCCTTAATCTCGGACAGAAGGTCACAGCAATCGAGCTGGGGCGGATCCGCTCCTAGGACAACGGCGTCAGGATCGAAGGCGAGGACCGCTTTCATTCCATGCTGGTAGTTGGTTGAGACTTCATATCCTGCATCACGCAGCACAGCGACGATCCGCTCTCTCAGAGCATCGTCGGATTCCACGACCAACAATTTCCCAGCTTTGGAGTTCATGAGACGCGTTTCTTTTGATGGTGCAAGACTGTCGCAGGGTTCAGTTCGGCTGAGTATTTAAATGCTTAAGCCATAGGATCCTGTGGCGGTCTATGGAATTGAGTCGTCTGTTCCAATGCCGGCGACGCAAATTTGCTCAAGATAAAAGCAAATCTCAAAGACTCTGCGTTTTCTCGACGGACGCATCGACAGCGAGCGACGAATTTACGCTATAGTCGCGGTGATCAATTGTCAGAACCTTCTTGCCATACAGCCGAACGTCGACAAAGGTCATATCTCTTTGCGGAAGCCAGAAACCGTTGATCTTCTGGTATTGGCGTACAAAATCTGCCCTTTGGATCCAAAAGGAAAGCTTCTTTGCCGGATGGCCCTCAATCCGGACAACCGCGTAATCTTGCGCGTCAATCCATACCTTGCCTTCGAATAGATATTTGTCTCTCCGTTTGGGAATCGCCTGCGCGACGAAGCAGTGGTAGGGGCCCACTTGTTGCTCGCCGAGCAGGTCCAGAGTGTAGTTTGCAGGGGAGATAGCGCTATCGTGATGCTGCTTACCGGCCGCAGTTTCGATCTCGCTGGCAATTAATGCATTAAGCGCCAAACGACGAACCAGGGCCGACCCTTTCTCGGACCTGACCACAAACTTCTTCTGTTCCGGCGCCCGGTACTCCATCTGCCCGATTTCCTCGGCATGTATCTTCCCCTTTAGATCCACCACCTGATAGGTCCTGAAGGCGGTATAGTTCACGAGGGTCGCGGCCCGAAGGGCATTGTGAGCGAGCAACTCATCGAAGATCTGGACCGCGGTGACGCCGGGTTGCACTGGGTCCAGCGGGGTTGTAAGTTCGTTTTGACCCTGCTGGTTCAGTTGCGCGTGGGCGCTCACGGCGAACGTTGTCATCGCAAGAAATGCGGCGTCGACAAAAAATCGTCGGATCTTCGTGTGTGGCGTTGTCGTGTTTCTTCGTCGCACCATGACCCCTCCCTTTAGTCCTCGAAACTACGGACACCGCCTTGGAATTTATTCTTGATGACGCTGGACCACAGCCACTTGATCACCCGGGCATCGTTATAGCAGTACGCGAGGTTATGGTTCAGTGTTGAGAAGCAGTGTTGCTGGCATGTGGACTTCATTTCGGACAGTTGGCCCTGATCGAATTTTGGATGATCGATGTTTCCCCAGTCGAAGGTTGCGCCATACATGGGGAAGCAGGGGGCGACCGTGCCGTCCGTGCGGATGATGACATTGTTCTGTCCGGCACGGCAGTTCCATTCGGCAAAATGCAACTCGCCGTTTGGCTCCTGGACAATTCCGGGCATCGACGCGAGCACTTCTGCCTGGTGTCCGTTCTGTTTTGTTCCATCGCCGTTCCAGCCGTACTTGCGCAAATCGAGCCCGGAAGACATACGCACAAAGGCCTTGATCTCTTGCAGGCGTTGTACCGAATTCACCATCTGATAACCCGCTTTGTTTTTCTCGATCAGCCAATCGACCAGGGAGTCGATCTCCCGCCAGTCTTCGGGTCGGATGTAGGTGGGGTTGTCATACAAGTGCTTGAAGTGGTCGTCCTGTTCGAGCATGGGAGTTTCGTTGATGTGGTAGTCGGTAGCGATGCGATGGTCGTGGGCGTATTCAGTCAGCTTTTTGACATCCTCGATATTGTTACGGCAAATATTGATGTTGAAAAACACCAGGTAGCCATCGACGTATTGCTTGCGTAGGATGTGTTCTAGGTTTTTCTGTGCGGGAACAAATGCTTTGGGCAGGCTCGGCTGCAGATCCCACGAGTCCAGAGCGAAGTTGAACACCGCGACGCCGGCATCGCCCAGGCGGTCGGCGAAATCAGGCTTAAGCAAACGACCATTGGTGGCGATGTAAACCCAGAAGCCTTTCTTTGCCGCGTAATAGACAACTTTATGAATGAACTCTGGCCGCAAGAGGGGCTCGCCACCCATCAGCGCGAGCACACGGCACCCATTGTCGTGCAGCCAGTCGATCGAGCGCCGCGCCACATCTTCAGTCATGCCCTTGACTTTGTTGTTGTACGACCAGCAATACCAGCAATCGAGGTTGCACTTGTACTCGACAAACAGATAAGCGGTGATGGGGTGGAACTCGCCCGGCAAAACTCGCGAGCGGACATATGGACCTAGCCATCCGCGCGAGTAGCGGTAAACATCCTTTACTCCCCATTTTCGCTTTTCCGGCGGAGCCTCAGGGCCGGGATCGTTAATCCGCTCCGGGAATTGCGGGAATACCGGTTCAGGAAGTGTGAGGCCTCTCGCTTCGACCGGCGCAGGAGAGCGCTGGGTGGAATTCATGAGGAGGTCGTGAATTGCTACGTCGATGCGGAATTTGGCGGCGGTGGCCATTGCAAGTCACCTCGAATAGGGTTTGCATCAGACGGTTTCCACGTCGTGAAAACCGTCGAACTGCCGCCAGAGTCTCATGCAAGGAAGATGCCAAAATCACGTGAGCTAAGCTCTATACCGAAGTCCCTCACTGAACCAAGTTGAGAGCGTCCAGAATCACCGGAAGCTTCGCAGCGACAGGCCAAATGATGAGCTTCTAAGTTTAGATCACGGGGCCGCTGCAAGCCTCCGAAGTTAAGACACTTGTGTCGCAATATCTCCCTTTATCACGCTTCAAAAGAATCATCCATCAGAAGCCTGCCGAGTAGGCACTCTGGCCTCTAAGGTCATGCATCTTGCACTGAGCCGGTGGCCTCGAGAGTTAGCAACCAGTCACAAGTGTCGAAGTCGTTGAAAGTGTCGAAATAGGCGTCGACAGTCATTGCCACCTCCCTCTCAGGATTCTCCCCTGCTTCATTGGAGTGAGCGATTTGCTTAGAAGGCCTTTGGCGCATGATTTGGCATATCACATGCTTTGGCCCCTGTGGTCGGGAGAGTTGCGGTGAAGAAGATTTCCATCGTCGATAGGAGAGCATGGCTTTTCCTTGTGCTGTTGCTGTGCCTTTGTGCATCAGGGAATTCCACGGCTCAGGAGCAACTGACTCTGTTGCCTAACGCGCCCAGGCCGGAGCCAGGGATTATTGCGGGCACCGTAATCGACGTAAACGACGATGCCATTCCGGGTGCGACCGTCGCCCTCCAGGGCTCCACCCGCAAGAGTCCGCGTACGCTCGCGTCAAATGACAACGGATTTTTTGAATTCAACGGTGTCGAGCCTGAAACATATCACGTCAAGATCAGCGCCCAGGGGTTTTCAGACTGGACTTCTCCCGAAATAGCACTCAAGCCGGGTCAATACGTAATCCTGTCGGTTCCCAGGCTCCAGATCGCAACCGCATTCACGTCGGTGACTGTAGGTTATTCCGCCGAGGAGATTGCCACCGAGCAGGTCAAGCTCGAGGAGAAGCAGCGCATTTTTGGGATTATCCCCAATTTCTACGTGAGCTATGATCAAAACGCTGCACCGCTCACTGCGAAGTTAAAGTTCCGACTCGCCGCCAAGGTCGCCTTCGATCCGATAACCTTTATTGGAGTAGGCATAGCCGCGGGCGCCGAGCAGGCCGGAGACCACCCCAACTACCCTCAAGGATGGAAGGGGTTCGGTCAGCGTTACGGCGCTGCCTATACCAACGGCTTCACCGACATCATGATAGGTGGCGCTATCCTGCCATCGCTTCTGCACCAGGACCCGCGCTACTTCTACCAAGGTAGGGGGACGACGAAGTCTCGCGTTCTCCACGCAGTCTCCTTCCCATTTATCTGCAGGGGAGACAATGGGCGGCTGCAGCCGAACTACTCGACCATTGGTGGCGACCTCGGCTCGGCGGCCATCGCGAATGCCTATTATCCAGCGTCGAATCGAGGTCTCGGACTGTTTTTCGGGAACTTCCTAATCGGAACCGGGCAACGAGCCGCTGCCAACCTGGCACAGGAATTCATCCTGAATCGCGTCACGCACAGAGCTAGGCATCAACAGTAAGCATGCATCGCCAAGACAGAAACAAACTTGAAGTGGACCTGGCAGCTCAGCCCCAGATCACTGGGAGCGCGGGACCAAGCTTGGGTTGAGGTGAAAGACCTCCTTGTACGGCTCAACCGGGTAGCCCTTTGCCTTCCAGGCCGCCAACCCACCTTTGAGGAACTTGATCCGGAACAACCCTAGCGCGAATGCCCGACGCAATACCATGCGGCTGGTTTTGTCGCTAGGGCAGGTACAGTAAACAACCGCGTCTCTTTCCTTGGGGATGAGTGTGGGTCTTGCTAGCACCTCATCCGGGGCGATCCGTTTAGCCTTGGGAATCATCTCAGGATAGGCTAAAAGGTCCAGCGGCTGGCGAACATCAAACAGGAGCACCTCTTGATCTGAGGTCAACAATGCGTGAAGTTCCTCTGCCGAGATGCTGTGGTTCTCCATCTGGCGTTGGTCCCTTAGGCGTTTTACGCGAAGGAGGAGGGATATCCCAAGAGTCGCAATACTCAAAACAGCCAGAGCCAATAACATCGCCGTGTTCCTCGCGCACTCACCGGTATCAGATTCTCTTCGGCCGCGGGAAGATTCAGCGGCTGGGATCATCCGGGGAATTGCTCGCCTACGCTATCCCTGCAGTAGAAGAAGACGAGGCGAAGCCACGGCCGTACGAGATCCACTCCACGTCAACGTCCGACTGGGAGAAACCGCTCCCAAACCTGACGCCAGTCCGTCTGACATTCACCCTGGCACTTGAACTCTCTCCCGCGGCCCCCCATTCTTCCTCCACATTCCGGACAGACCCAATTCAGAATGCCGGAGACCACATCGGCAGTCGCTTTGATCGCACTCAATCTAAACCTCATATAACACCTCACCCATCACATCGAATGATCAGGCATCGGGAGTCCCGTTCAGGCGGTAAAGAGCCACGGCATTCCGTCACGTTCCCTATCTGGCAGAACATGAATTGCAATGCTGGTGATTGCATTTCCCGTTCCAAAACAGGAGCAGAGAACCTTGATTGCTCGGTCCGGACACAGACATTAGTTTGCGCGATCGTGTGACTGAATCATGAGCCACAGCATCAAAGCAGCATGTGGCAATTCGCCAAGAGCGGCAGGCGCCTTCGCAGTCCCGCCTCCATTAGAATCGTCTTTCCACTGCGAGGGCGTCTCGCTGTCTGCGTTTGTTGAGCAGAGATACCAGCACCGCATGGTGCCCGCACAGATAACTCACCGAAAGCGAAATCCACATACTAATCAGTGCCCCACTGATGTCCTAAGCCAGTCGAAATGCCGACAGCTGTCTATTGAGAGACTCTCACCTGGTCTTAACAGCCTGAGCGCGCAAATCACCCGACATCCGCTACTAGAACCTGAAGCTGCATGGTGACTCCGTTTGGAATCCGGCTTGCTCAGACTTCCAGCGTATTTTGCCTTTGTGCACGAGTGGACTAAGGGGCGACATCGTGAGCGGTTTCGTCGATTCATCGATTGCACAATACGCAGTGATCGAGGCCCATCGGACAGAAGGTCCTTCGGAGCGCTTTATGATTGGTTATCGCGACGAAGACTCGTTGAGGGAACTCATCGCCGGATCCGTCGCGCGATCGTCGAAGGTCTAATGTGTGTGGAGCACTGAGGACCGAATGCCCCGCTGCAGACTCTGCTCACTGGCAATCTTGTCGTCCGTTTTGATGTCTCGCATTGACGGTCACCGAAGCGGCGGCACCGTCGGCCCCAGGAGCGGAAACCAGCGGGGAGGAGTTTGCGCTAACAGGAGCTCGGAGTTGGGGAACAGACTGGGGGACAACCTCGCCGAAAACAGCCTAGTGTTTCAAACTCATTTGCGGGCAGAGATTCTGGTTAAGCCGAAGACTAGCAACATTCGGCCTTTGGCCGGATTGGCATAGGACTGAAGTCCTATAGCAAAAATGTGAGGGCATGCGATCCTAGTTCTTGAAGCAAGGAATGAGCACTGTGAGGGAACGCAGGTTGGTGGCCATCGTAGACGATGAAAAGGCGGTGTGCCGAGCGATAGGTAGACTCGTCATATCTGCTGGCTTTGAGTCCGAGACTTTCTCGTCTGCAGAGGAGTTCCTTCTGTCTTGTCGTGAACGCAAGCCGGATTGTCTGATTCTCGATCTGCGCTTGCCCGGAATGAGCGGCCTGGAACTACAGCAACAACTCGCCACGGCTCAGTGTCGCATCCCGATCGTCTTCGTATCGGCTCACGACGACCCAGCCTTCCGTAGACAGGCTCTTCAAAGTGGTGCCTTTGCATTCCTCGGAAAGCCCGTTAATGACGAAGCTCTGCTTCAAGCCATACGTTCAGCGATAAAGCCAGGAAAACCGAAGTGAGTGATCAACCCTAGCGGGCAAAACTGACACCTGTATCGCATGCTTTGACGGAGTATGTGGATTGCAAAACGCGGTATGATTCATTAATTCCAGGGGAATTTCTGCTTAGTGACGAAACCAAGGAATTCTGATAGCGAACGGGTAGTGCGCTATGAATTCACAACCGAACCGGACTGAGCACGCACCCGAACCCACTGCCCGTCGCAGCGAGACAGAGCGTCGCGGTATTATCGGCAGCATTCCGGCGACGGCTGACCAAGGCAGGAAGCTATCATCACAATCCAACGATCAGAGAGCCGATCTTCATTCGCTGAATAGCATGATCGCCATCCCGATGGAGATTGGGCTCTTTCTGCCTCTAGCTGTAGCCATCACCGCGGCAGTGAAAGAGGTCCACCAGGGCGGCCTGATCCACAAGGACATCAAGCCTGACAATATCCTCGTAAGTGAAACAGGCGACGTGCAACTCACGGGTTTCGATATCGCCTCGCGTCTCCCTCGCGAACGTCAACTGCCGGCTCCGCCCGAGTTCATCGCAGGAACACTCGCCTACATGGCGCCCGAGCAAACCGGACGGATGAATCGTTCAATCGACGCACGCAGCGATCTCTACGCTCTTGGAGTAACGCTTTACGAAGTGATTACGGGCAGTCTGCCCTTCACTGCGTCGGAGCCAATGGAGTGGGTGCACTGCCATATCGCACGACTAGCTGTACCGCCCCACGAGCGGTCCCAGAACGTGCCGGTTCCGGTCTCGGCAATTATTATGAAGCTGCTTGCCAAGACTCCTGAAGAGCGTTATCAGACCGCAGCCGGCGTGGAGAGAGACCTTCGCCGTTGTCTGGAGGACTGGCATGGTGAGCGTGACATTCATACCTTCCCGCTGGGAGAACATGACAAGCCCGATCGCCTTCTGATTCCGGAAAAACTGTACGGACGTGAGCGGGAAGTCGGGACGTTACTCGCCTCCCTCGACCGCGTCGTTAAGAGTGGCACGCCGGAGTTGGTACTGGTCTCCGGCTATTCCGGAATCGGGAAGTCCTCCGTAGTAAACGAGCTGCACAAGGTGCTCGTTCCGCCGCGTGGGCTTTTCGCATCAGGCAAATTTGATCAGTACAAGCGCGACATACCGTATGCCACTTTGGTACAGGCCTTTCAGAGCCTTCTGCGTCCGCTTTTGACCAAGAGTGAGGGAGAGCTGAGCAAATGGCGCGATGCCCTCCGTCACGCATTAGATCCGAACGGACAGCTGATTGTGAATCTGGTTCCTGAATTGCGGCTCATTATCGGAGACCAGCCATCCATTCCGGAACTTCCGCCACAGGATTCGCGACGTCGGTTCCATACGGTGTTCCGCCGATTTATGAGCGTTTTTGCCGGGCCGGAACATCCTCTGGTGCTGTTTCTCGACGACTTGCAATGGCTCGATGCTGCGACGTTGGATTTGATCGAGGATGTGTTGAGCGAGCCCGACGTGACGCATTTGATGTTGATCGGCGCCTACCGGGATAACGAAGTGGACCCGACGCATCCGCTGATGCGTAAGCTGGAGGCAATTCGTCAGAGAGGAGCGATCATGCACGATATCGTGCTTGCCCCCCTTGCTCGCGAAGATCT
>Ga0210410_10002703_pt1 | contig 15833 bp, 12 predicted proteins | sample IncBWC4MmetaG_FD_161058 | JGI IMG/M metagenome (GOLD analysis project Ga0210410, IMG submission 161058) | Forest soil microbial communities from Barre Woods Harvard Forest LTER site, Petersham, Massachusetts, United States - Inc-BW-C-4-M | ecosystem: Environmental > Terrestrial > Soil >... | reverse complement strand
GAGCGCGCCGCTCTCCGCTTCAACTGGCTTGGTGCCGGAATGCATCTGGCTCGACATCCCCTGGTTTCGCCCGGCCCGCGCTCATCGGGACCCGGGATTTGCTAGTCCCCGATCAGGCCCGCCGCATGGCAAGCACCAGATCGGCGGCCCGGTCCCCCGACCGCACCGATCCCTCAATGGTGGCCGGCAACCCCGTATCAGTCCAGTCGCCCGCGAGAAACAGGTTTTTCAGGGCTGTCGACGCCCCCGGCCGGAGCGCATTTTGTTCCGGGGTGGCCTCGAAGGTGGCGCGGCGCTCGCGCACGATCTGCCAGGGCGGCAGCTCGCCGGCAACGCCGCCGGCCTTGCAAACGTCCCGCCAGATCGCCTGGGCGAGTTCCTCGCGCGGCATGTCCACCAGCCGGTCGCCATTGCTGATGGTGACCGAAAGCCGCTGCGGGAACGCGAACAGCCATTCCACGAGCCCGCCGACCACCCCGATCAGCGGCGGCATGTCCTTCGGCGGATCGAAGCGGAAATGGGCGTTGACGATGGCGCGGAACTTCGACGGCGTCTTGAGGCCCGGCAACAGCGCGGCAGCCGGGCGCGGCGGAACCGCCAGCACGATGGCGTCGTCAGGCCCGATCGCCGCATTGTCGCCGCCAAATTTCAGCTCGCTGACATGGCCGCCTGTGAGCGCGAACTCGCGCAGTTCGTGCCCGAACTGGACGCTGGCGCCCTTGTCCTGCAGCAGCCTGATGGCGGGCTCGACCAGCACCGCGCTGAGGCCGTCGCGGGCAATCAGCGGCCGGCAGGCCTGTCCGCCCGCCAGCAGGGTTTCCCGCACCACGGCGCCCGCCAGCCCCGCCGACCCCTCCGGCGGGTCGACGTTGAGCGCCGCCAGCAGCAGCGGCTGCACCAGCCGCCGGTACAGGGTTCCCTCGCAACGGATCGCATCGCCGACCAGTTTGCTTGGCGCTGCCCAAATCAGCGGCATCAATGCGAGGTAATCGAGCAAGCCGGTGTCGGGCACCCGGCGGGCCTCGTCGAACACCCACAGCGGCAGCCGGTTGTCCCCGAGGTCGAGCTGCCACCGTTGCCCCGTGGCGAGATCCACGAACGGGAACTGGGCCCGCTTCGGCCCGACCAGTCCCGCTTCGGTGCCGATCGAGCGCGCGTAAGCCAGCGCATGGCGGTTGCCCGAAAGCAGCAGATGATTGCCGTTGTCGATGGTGAGGTTGGTCGCGGCGTCGAAATAGGACCGGCAGCGGCCGCCGGCCTGCTGCGTCGCCTCGTGGACATGGACCTTGAAGTCCGCATTCGCCAGCCGAACGGCCGCCGAGAGGCCGGAAATGCCGGCGCCGATGATGTGAGCGGTTTTTTGCATCAGATGAAAGCGTAGCGAAGGACGATGGCGATGCGGGCGAACTTGTTGACGCGAACCGGCGCGCGCGGGCCGGTGAAGCCTCTCGCCACCAGCAATTCCAGGATGGCGCGATAATATTTCGACATGATCCTCGGCGCCCGCACCACGCGCCTCCTGTTGCGGTTCATGACTTCGTCCGCCTTTTGGAAATGGATCCTGGCGCGCTCGGCGAGCGGCAGGCATACCTTGGGCAGCGCCCGATCGGCGATTACCCTCGACGGGTCATCGCTGGTGATCCCGGCAAGCAGCAGGCTTTCGCGCGGCAAATACAGCCGGCCGATGCCGGCGTCCTCGTCGATATCGCGCAGGATATTGGTCAATTGCAGGGCGCGGCCGAGATGGTGCGCGAGCAGGATGCCGTCTTCCTCCGCCATCCCAAACACCCGCACCGACAACCGTCCGACCGCGCTCGCCACGCGATCGCAATACAAATCCAGCGTCGCAAGATCCGGGGCGCGGATGTCCTGCGGCACATCCATCTCCATGCCATCGACGATGGCGAGGAAATCCTCGCGCCTCAGGTCGAAGCGCCGAACCGAGGCGGCGTAATCCCGCAGCCGCGGCGGCGGACGACCCTGATAAAGCGCATCGATGTCGTCGCGCCATTGCTGCAGCGCCTTGAGCCGCTCGTCGCGCGGGCCGTCGGAATCGGCGATGTCGTCGACCTGCCGGCAAAAGCTGTAGATCTGAAACATCGCCTCGCGCTGCTCGCGCGGCAGGATGCGCATCGCCGCGTAGAACGAGCTGCCGGACGCCGTGGTCCCGTAATTGTTGCCGGCTGCCGCCACCTCGAGCGTCATGCGCCGGCCGCCGGTTTTGTCACGGGCCGCCGTCCAACCGCCCGGCGGGTGATCTCGCCCGCCATTCCCCTGAGGCTGAAGGCAAGCAGTTCGACCGGACCGAGATGGACCCGCTCGCTCAGGGGGTCGCGCACTTTCAGCATGCGAACGATCTTGTCGGCGAAGGCCTGGATCACGGCGATCTCGAGCCCGAGCCGAAAATCCTTCACCTCGGCGCCGAGCGATTTGCTCTCGTCGAGCAGCGCCTCGGTTCGCACCGCGAGCGCATGCAGGCATTGCAAAAGCTGTGGCGACGCCCTTGTCTCGCCGAGCGCCTCGACCGACGCTCCAGCCGCGGCGAGCGCGTCGCGCGGCAGATAGACACGGTTGAGATTGCGAAAATCCTTGCCGCAGTCCTGCAGGTGGTTGTTGATCTGCAGGCCGGCGCAGAGCGCATCGGACGCAGCCCAGCTCGAAATGCTCTCGCCATGAACGTCGAGCATGAAGCGTCCGACCGGCATCGCCGAATAGCGGCAATAGTGGATCACCTCGTCCCAGTTCTCGTAACGCAGCTTTGTCACGTCCATGCGGAACGCGACCAAGACGTCGAGCGCGTGGCGCGGCGGCATCGAACGCTCCGCCAGCGCGCGCCGCAGATTGACCGCTTCCGGCTGGCTGTCGCCTTGGCCGAGGAGCTCGGCTTCAAGCAAATCGAGATAGTGCAGCTTGTCGTCCGCGCCGAGCGTGGCGTGATCGGCGATGTCGTCGGCGGTCCTGACGAAATTGTAGAACGCCAGAATCAGCGTCCGGTGACGCGGATGGATGATCCATGAGGCGACCGGAAAGTTCTCGTCGCGGTGAGTCTTGCCGGATCGCAGTTCGCTCGCGCTGGTCATCAAGGCACTTGCCGCATTCGCTGTAAAACGCTGGTTTCGCGTGCCCCGGCACTGCCGCGCATGCCAAGGAGATCGCGGACCCCATATAGGGGAATACGATGCGAAAACCAATGCTATCCGCGATTCCGGCCAATTCCGTCCGCGCCCGATTGAGCCGATAACCGGCCGTTCGCGCGCGAGGAACGCGAAACCCGTCCTACTGGTTATGGTTCTTCAAGACCGTTTCGCAGGCCTTGGAGAGTTTGGGCCGGTTTTGCTGCAGGCAAGCCAGAATGGTGAAGTCGCCCTGATCGATCACCGGTCGGCAGAAGCGCTGAACGTCGCGCGAACAGGCCGCCTGTTCTTCCGGGGTGCCACTGCGCTGTTGCTGGGCGATGGCGGCGGTGGAAATCGATAGCGACAACAGGATGAGTGCCGGGAGATATTTATGCATCGTGTTCCTTCATATTGACGGCAAGAATTCCGATCCCGAAAAGCGCGTGGCGTGAGCGGGACAGACCTTTCGGGTTGCAAACGCCGCGGAGTTCAGCAACGAGATGACCAGAAGCGCTGGCAAATGCGGCCAAATTTACGGTGGCCCGCCTCGCTTAGCCGACCTTGCCAGCGATCTCAATGCGCGCCATTAACCAGTTGATATCAGGGAATTATTCCCCGGCGAGGTTTTTTTGAATTTGGCCGTTGCGGCCAGGCCATGCGAGGAACTAAATGAGCAAGGTGAAAACGTGGCGAAATCGGACGTTGTTCTGATTCTCATTGCAGCGAAAATGCCGTTCGCCAGTATCATTCGGTTTGTGTGGGGTATCCTGTCCAGCGGCGGTGAACCGGTCAACGCGATTGCAGGCGGCGCGCCGGGCATGTCATTTGAACCTAACAAACTGCGGCGACACTAAATCTTCGATGCGGCGAGACGTGTCTCGTTAGAGAACGTCAATTTGAATGGGAAACTCGAAAATGAAACTGTTTGGTTCCAGTCAGTTTGGACAGGCTATCAAGGCTGCTGGTGTCGGCGCCGCGCTCATGCTCTCGGTGTCGGCTGGCCACGCCCAGTCTGGCCCGTTTGTCGGCTTCAACGGCGCATGGACTGGAAACGGCACCGTGGTTCTTTCCGACGGAACGACCGAGCGCATCCGCTGCAAGGCCGACTACAGGGTTAACGACACCGGCCTCGCGTTGAAGCAGAGCCTGCATTGCGCCAGCGACAGCTACAAATTCGATTTGAGCAGCGACGTGACCAGCCAGGGCGACCGGATTTCCGGCAACTGGAGCGAAGCCAGCCGGAACATCTTCGGCAATCTCCAGGGCACCGCCGGCGGCGGACGGATCGACGTGTTCGTCGAGGCTTCCGGATTTGCCGCCAATTTGACGCTGACCACCACGGGCAACAGGCAGGTCGTGCAGATCAGCTCCAAGGGCGAAATCCGCGGCGTCAACATCACGATGACCAAGAGCTGACGCTCGCACCCTCTCGATCATGATCCGATCGGGCTGAGAGCCCGGTTGGTGCGCGAGCCGAAGGATGCCGGTGCGATCGTCGCATTATCAGCATCAGAAGCGCGAATCAGGCAGGAGGTCGTCGAGGTGCTCTCGTCGTAAAGCACCAACAGACGACGCGCCGTCGGCGCGCAGCATGAACTGAAAGACGGCGCCCTCGGGCTTGTTCGGGGCAACCCACAGCCGGCCATCATGGGCCTCAATGATAGAACGGCAGATCGACAGCCCCATCCCCATGCCGCCCGATTTGGTCGTGAACAGTGGATTGAATATCCGATCGAGCTCTTGCGAGCCGATTCCCGTTCCGGTGTCCGCCACCGACACGACGACGCCCCCGCCGTCGTGGACCTCGGACTTCACGCACAGGACCCGCGCCCCGTCCTTGGCCGCCATCGAATCGATCGCGTTCGTGATCAGGTTCAGAAGCACTTGCTGCAGCTGGATTCGATCGCCTTTTACCTGCGGCAGCTGCGCATTCGGCTCGACCCGGACCAGTATCCGGTGCCTCTGCAGATCGCCGCGCGTCAAGGCCAGCGATTCCCCGATGAGTTCGTTGACGTCGAGCGAAGTTCTGTTCCGGACGTCCTTCTTGAAGATCGCCCGAATGCTTCCGATCACCGCTCCCGCCCGATGACCGTCAGAGATAATCAACTTCAATGACGCTTTCGCTTTATCAAGATCGGGCGTCGTGCGATCAAGCCAGCTCAAGCCCGCATCGGCATTCGTGATCATCCCGGTCAATGGTTGTTTGATTTCGTGGGCAATCGTCGCCGAAACTGCGTCCCCGGTCATCAGCCGCGCCTCGCGCTCGCGGCGTTGGGCGAAGACCGAGCGGAGGAGCCGCGCGTAAAGCGTCGTTATTTCGTACAGCAGGACAAACAGGACGAGGCTGGCGGACACGAACCCAAAGACCCGGCCCGCATACCAGCCGCCGCTGAAGCGGGCCAGACCGGGAAACGCGACCAGATAGATCTCTATCGCGTACGCGCATATCACCACCATCAGCCACAGATCGAGCACCGAACGCCACCGGATCCAGAGCACAATGAGTGTAAGGACGCTCCACAGGGATAGACCTCCGGCAACATAAAGCCAGAGGGGAGAAAAATGCACCGGATCGAGTGAGATGCGGGGCATAAGCGCATCCCCCGCTGTGAAAAGAAAAGTCGCAGCACACACGACGGCCGCGGTCGCGGCCACACTTGAAAGAATGGCCGCAGCCGCGGAACCCCGCCACAGCCCCCTGGTCGGGTCGACATCCTTCAACAGGGCATAGGCCATGACGAACGTGGGAAAACCGCCATGCCAAAGAATGTAGAGCCAATTCGTGCTCTGCAGCCCGGCGCCAAGCAGGCCACCTGGCGTGAACACCCCCGGAAAGGTCAGCAGCCACGGGATCACGAGAAGCGCCGTGAAGAGATATCCACTCGCAATCACGAGAAGCGCACGCGAACGCAGGATGGAAAACTGGGCGAACAGAAGGATTGCGGTGATCGAATCGTTTACGAACATCGCCGTGGCATAGGCCGGGACGAAGGCGTCGATCCGCCCCAGCTGGATGGTCGAGAGCGGCCCAGCCGCCATGAAAAAGGCCCCCAGTAAGGCGAGCACGACGGCAACGGCAAGCCGTCTCTGCGCCTGGCCGGGCGACAGGCTCGTGAGTGTGAAATGCTGTTCCTCTGGGACTGCGACGGTCGTCTTCACCATTGCCGCGCCTCTTCGCAGCGGCTGGAACGCGCGGCACGAAGCTCATGCGGCTCCGCCACTCTCGTCACACGCTGCCTCGGTTCGCCGCCATTTCTGTCATTGGGCCGGCTGACGACGAGCAAGGAAGCGTCGCGGCCTCTGAAAAGGCTGGACTGGCAAGGTTTCCTGCGGCGGCGCATGTGATCGCACAAGTGACCGACCTCAGAACACTTTTTCGCTCCATCGTTCCGGCTCTCCCCGGTCCGATTGGACACCCAGCGCGACCTCAGTGTATCTCATTTGCGCGTGGAAATCGATGTCCGGCCCGGGGTCAATCGCTAGCGAAATGGGCTGCCCGCAGGTAGGACCAATCACTTCATCTCAGCGGAGGCGGTGGTCTGCGCGGCGTCGGCCGCCTGTGCCGCGCCGTTGACGCTGAAGGACGCTCCCACCAGCTGGAAGGCAGCGCCGATCGCGCGGTCCGGATTTTAATCATGCACCCGGGCGACGCGGCCGCACGCTAGTTGTTCACGCCACCTTCCTCCGCCGGCTTCGCTCGACCAAACATCTCGCGAATCCGGTTGGACAGGTTGATCAGGAACATCGCCGTCGGCCGCAGGATGAAGAGATCGGCGATCAGCGCTGCGACCATCGAGAACGCGCTGAGCCAGCCGAACAGCCGCAGCGACGGCAGATCCGAAAACACCGTCACCACCAGGCCGCAGGCCAGCACCACCGTGGTGAGGATCAGCGCCGGGCCGACCAGCACGGTGGCGCGCTCGACCGCCAGTTCCGGACTGACGCCCGGTTTGGATTCCAGCCGCAGCCGGTTGAGGAAGTGGATGGTGGCGCTCAACCCGAGACCGAACGACACCGTGAGCGCGACCACGCTGGCGAACTGCAGCCCCTCGCCCAACAGCCACAGCACCGTGCCCGACAGCACCACCGGGAAGATTCCCGGCAGGATGCAGGAGAACATCACCACCACCGAGCGGAACGCCAGCCCAATGAAGACCGCGACCAGCGCGAATTCGATGGTGAGCCCGCGGTTGAGCTTTTCGATCATGTTGGCCGAGTTGCGCGCGGCGATCGCCGACAGGCCGGTGACGGCGATCTCATAACCGGGATGCGCCTTGCGCACAGTGTCGAGCGCGGAATCCAGATTCTCGACGACCGGAAGGATTTCACTGGAATCCAGGTCGGGGACCCGGCCCGATACCACCACCGCATCCTGGTTGGCGGAGATGAAACGCCGCACCAGATACTCAGGAATGAGATTGACGTATTCCTTGAGGGTCGCGACGTCGGAACTGCCGGCCTTTTCCGCAAGCCACCGCCGCAGCGTCTCCAGCGACCAGACGTTGCCGACGCCCGCCTGTTTCTCCACCGTGGAATGAACGTCGGCGATGGTTTGCAGCGTTTGCGGCGCATAGAGCGAGGCGCCCTTGGGGAATTCGATCAGCACGTCGATCGCATTGGCGCCGGTCAGCTTGGCGTCGAGACGCCCCGATGCCGCTACCGCCTGCTGCTTGTCCGGCACCTGATCGGCCAACCGATAGCGCGGCTCGAGATTGGCGTAGATCACCGCGAGGCCGCCGACGAAGATCACCGCGATCAGGCTGAACAGGCCGGGCCGCGAGACCATGCGCACCGCGATCCAGTAGCAGAAATTGCGCAGCATCTGGACGCCGGCGTCGGCGCCCTGGAATTTCACCGCGAACACCTTTTCGTTGCGCACGAACAGCACCCCGAACACCGGCACCAGCGAAAGCACCGCGATCAGCGCGATGACGGTGGCGGCAAGCCCGGCCTCGCCGAACTTGCGGATCAGGTCGGAGTTGGAGAATTGCAGCGCGATGAAGGAAATGCCGGCGGTGCCGTGGGTAAGCACGCAGGCCGGCCCGACCACCAGCACCGCGTTCCTGAAGGCGGTATATTTGTCCTGGCCCGCGATCAGCCGGTCGCGCGCGGCGAATGTCAGCTGCATCGAGTCCGAGAAACTGATCACCATGATCAGCGGCGTCATCACGTTCAGGAACATGTTGAGATTGAAATTGGCCCAGCCGAGGCCGCCGAGCGCCAATATGATCGCGATGATCGGCGGGAACGCGGCCACCACCATGAACGATATCTTGCGGAAGAAGATGATCGCGATGATGCAGCCGGCCAGAATGCCGAGGATGTTGTAGGTCAGCCCGTCGCGCTTGACCGCGTTGCGGATTTCGAGCTGCATGACCGGAACGCCCGACAGCTCCGCGTTGAGGCCGCTGCCCGCGAGATCCTCGGCCATCGCCTTGCGAATATCGCCGACCGTCCTGGTAAGCTTGTTGCTGGCGACCACGTCGGGTTCGAGCGAGAGCACGATCAGCGCCAGCGTGCCGTCCTCGGACAACAGCTTGCCGCGGATGATCTCGTTGGATTTGACGGTCTCGATGAATTTGTCGTAGTCGGCGCCCTGCGGCAGCTCCGAGGGGAACAGCGCCGCCGGCAACTTGCCGGGCGCCGGCGCCTGGCGCGCCGAGAACAGCGAAATGATGCCGCGGGTACCCTCGACGAGCTGCAGGTCGGTGACGAGGTCGCGCAGTTTTTCGAGGTTTTCGCGCTTGAGCAGGGTCTTGCCCTCGACCACTACCAGCACGTCGAATTCGACCGCCGGAAAGCGCTTGGTTTCGGCCTCGTATTGCCGGTATTCCTTGGAATTGGACCGGAACAGCTGACTGAGCGAGTCGTCGATCTTGATGCGGTCGATGCCGAACACCGCGCCGATCAACAACCCGACCAGTACGATGCAGGACAGGATCGGCGCCTGAAGCGCGATCAGCCCCAGCCGCTCCAGCCCGAAGGCGATGCTGCCCATCGGCCGCTGCTCGATCTTCTCGACATGGACCTCACTGTCGCTGTTCTTTTCGAGCATGCCCTGTCCAGTCCTCTCAATCGGCTGAATTGTATAGCTTAAAATCCGGGGCGCGAATGAGGCCTCGACGGCCCCTGTCTGATCGGCGCTAGCCCTTGAAAACATGCGGTAAATTTGCCGCGACAGATGTAGCAGGTCTTGACCGCGTCTCGCAAGCGCGCAAGACCTGCGGAAATCGCCGCGTCCACGGCCATATCGGCCGGAAGTCTCGAATTTTGACGTCAAATTGAATTCGTGGCGATGTGCCGGGGCGTTTGCGCCCCGCTTTCATCCTTGAGCGCGACGCCGGTCACGCCCCTCGCGAGCCCCTCGCGAATCAGCCACGCGATCCGGTGAGCGGCTTCGTCATAGCCAAGCCCGGCGCCGTGGATGTTGGAGACGCAATTGCGCGCGGCATCGGTGAGGCCCACCTTCGGCGCACAGGTCAGATAGGCGCCGAGACTGTCCGACGCCGACAGCCCGGGCCGCTCGCCGATCAGCATCACCATCATTTGCGCACCGACGAGCGCGCCGATCTCGTCGCCGAGCGCAACCCGCGCGCCTCTTGCAACCGCGGTGCGGCCGATTTCGATTCCGTCGGCGGCAAGGTACGGGGTGAGGCTGCGGACGACGTGAACGGCATGCGCGTTGACCGCGGTCGGCGACAGGCCGTCGCCGATCACGATCGCAAGCCGGCACGCCCCGCCATTAGCGGTGGCCAGCCGCTGCCGCGAGGCCTGATCGAGCGTCCGCCCGAGGTCGGGACGCCTGAGATAATTCTTGCGGTCGGGCGCACGGCTCGAGACTTCGATGGCCTCGAGACCGAGATCGTGGAGGCCCGAGATCGTGGCCGGCACGTCGAGGGCGGCATGGACGGCGTCGCGGGCGCGCGCATGGTCGAGCGTGAAGTCGAGCAGCGCCTTGGTCGGCAGGCTGGCGCCGCTGCGGCCAAGCCCGACCCGCGCCGGCGTCAGCGCGCGAAGATCCGTCAGCGGTCGGGACGGCGGCGCCGGCGTTTTCATGCTGGCTTACTCGGCGGGGATCGCGGCCTCGCGCAGCCTGATCGAATAGTTCGAGGCGTTCTGCTGACCGCCCGAAGCCGCGCGCGCGAACATGATCAGGTGGTGGGCGATCATCGCCGAACCGATCAGGCCTTCGATATCGCCACGCCGCAATTGTCGCAACGCGAACTTCCAGAACACTTTCCTGTAGTCGCCGAGCACGCCGACCTTCCAGAAAATATTGCGCAGCATGATCAGGCCGCGCCTGATATTGGCCCAGCTTTTCATCTCCGGGCTGACCGGCACTTTCAGCCGGTTGGCATAAGTGAAATCGCACTGGTACTGGTAGCGCGCAAACAGCTTCTCCGGCTGGTAGGCGGCTTCCATGCACTTGCGCCACGAGCTGACGACCTGGTCGTAGGGCAACAGAAAGTCGACATTGGAGTCGCGGCTGTCGTCATCGATCAGGCGGCCCTCGCGTTCCAGACGGTCCCACAACGGCGTCTTCGGCAACGCCTGCAGGAGATTGATCGTCAGCAGCGGAATCCGGGATTGGTCGACAAAGGCCAGCAACGCATCGCCGGTCTCGGGCTTGTCGGTATCGAGCCCCATGATGATGCCGGACACCACTTCCATCCCGTAGCGGTTGATGGTGTGGATGCCTTCCATGATCGGGACCATCATGTTGTGGTCCTTGTGCATCGCCTTCAGCGCGTCGGGATCGGGGGTCTCGATGCCGCAGAACACGGTGACGAACATGGCCTCGCGCATCAGCTCGAGGATCTCGGGCCGCTTGGCGATGTTGAGCGTCGCCTCGCAGGCGAGCCGCGTGATGTAGCCGGTTTTCTTCTGCCACTCGACCAGATGCGGCAGCAGATCCATCGCCGCCTTGCGGTTGCCGATGAAATTGTCATCGACGAAATACACCGTGTCGGTCATGCCGCATTCGCGCAACTTGTCGAGTTCGGCGATGATCTGTCGCGGCGTCTTCAGGCGCGGATTGCGGCCGTACAGACCCGGGATGTCGCAGAATTCGCACTGGTACGGACAGCCGCTCGAATACTGGATGCTGCCGAGCAGATATTTCCGGGTCTCGGCAAGCTCATAGGCCGGTATCGGAAAGTCGCTCATGGCGATACGGTCGGCGGTCCTCAGCACCACCTGCTGCCCGGGGCGCGACGGGTCGCGCGCCAGCCGCGCGATCAGGTCATTGGTGGCATCGCCGAGCTCGCCGACATGCAGATAGTCGAACGAGGGATAATAGTCCGGGCAGGCGCTGACCGATGGGCCGCCGATCGCCACCGCCAGATCGAACCGGTGCGCCCGCCGGCAGATGTCGTTCATCTGCTGGCGCTGGATGTGCATGCCGCTGACGAACACGGCCTCCGCCCACTGGAAATCCTCCGCCGTGGCCGGGCGGATGTTCTCGTCGATGAAGCGGACCGGCCAGTTCGCGGGCAGATAGGCCGCGATCAGCAATAATCCCTGCGGTGGCATGAAGGCCTGGACGCCGTCGGTCAGGGGATAGGCGTATTCAAATGTACCAAACGACGAGGTGTAGCGCGGAAAGACGCACAGGATGCGCCGAACCGTCTCAATGCCCTCAAGTCTCATCGAACTTCCTCTGCGTGAGCCCGCAATTTAAGCACGCGCCGGAACGCTGGGCTATAATTTCCTCAAGATTGTGGCAACGGTTGTAACCCTGAGACGGCCAAATAGTTGCTTTGGTTCAGATTTGAGCGGCTTTTTCGGCGATCAATCGCACTGCAAAATCGGGCAGCATGGCTGGGTTGCCGGACAGCCGGAATCCGGCATCGGCAAGGCCTGAGCGAACCAGCCAGTCGTCGAATTCAGGCGCCCGCTTCAGGCCGAACAGGTCGCGGACGTAAAGCGCGTCGTGGAACGAGGTGGACTGGTAGTTCAGCATGACGTCGTCCGCTCCCGGCACCCCCATGATGAAGGTGACCCCGGCCGCGGCCAGCAGGGTCAGGAGATTGTCCATGTCGTCCTGGTCGGCCTCGGCGTGGTTGGTGTAGCAGACGTCCACCCCAAGCGGCAGGCCGAGCAGCTTGCCGCAAAAGTGGTCCTCGAGGCCGGCGCGGATGATTTCCTTGCCGTCATAGAGATATTCCGGGCCGATGAAGCCGACCACGCTGTTGACCAGGAGTGGATCGAAGGCTCGCGCGACCGCATAGGCGCGCGCTTCGCAAGTCTGCTGGTCGACGCCGTGATGGGCATTGGCCGACAGCGCCGAGCCCTGCCCGGTCTCGAAATACATCACGTTGTTGCCGACGGTGCCGCGGCGCAGCGACAGTCCAGCCGCGCGGGCCTGGCCCAGGAGGGCGAGATCGACGCCAAAGCTTCGGTTGGCCGCCTCGGTGCCCGCGATCGACTGAAACACCAGATCAACGGGCGCGCCCTGCTCGATCAATCCCAGCGTCGTCGTCACATGGGTCAGCACGCAGGCCTGGGTCGGAATCTCAAGCCGCGCAATGATCTCGTCGGTGAGCCGCAACAGGCCGGCGATCACCTTGGGATCGTCGCTTGCCGGATTGATGCCGATGCAGGCATCGCCCGACCCCAGCAGGATGCCGTCGAGGATCGAGGCGGAAATGCCCTTCAAGTCATCGAAGGGATGATTGGGCTGCAGTCGCGTGCTCATTCGCCCGCGCAAGCCTATGGTGTTGCGGAAGCCGGAGGTCACCTGGCATTTCTTCGCCACCAGAATCAGATCCTGATTGCGCATCAGTTTCGAAACCGCGGCCGCCATTTCCGGGGTGATGCCCGGCGCGAGCTTGGCGAGAACCGGCGTCGTGGCCGCGTCCGACAGCAGCCAGTCGCGGAACGCGCCGACGGTGAGCGAGGATATGCCGGCAAAGGCCGACGCGTCGTGGCTGTCGACGATCAGCCGGGTGACTTCATCCGCTTCATAGGCAATGACGGCTTCCTGCAGGAAATGTTTCAGCGGAACGTCCGCCAGCGCAATCCGCGCCGCGATCATCTGCTCGGCGCTTTCGGCGGCGATCCCCGCGAGCCGGTCGCCCGAGCGCGGCGGCGTGGCCTTGGCCAGCAGATCGCGCAAGGTTTCGAAGACGTGAGAGGTGGCATCGATGGTTTGGCGATAGGCCATGGCGGCTCCGGGCCATCGGCGTCATGCGCGCGATGGCTGCGGCCAGACTATCAGCCGAACGGATGCTATGCAGCCCGGACCGTGGCGAGAAATTTGACCACTTCGGCCTTCAGGCGCTTGTTTTCGTTGGAAAGCAGCTGCGCGGACGAAAGCACCTGGGACGACGCCGAGCCGGTGTCGCCGGCGCCGCGGTTGACGTCGGCGATGCTGGTCGCGACCTGAGTGGAGCCAAGGGCCGCCTGCTGCACGTTGCGGGCGATTTCCTGCGTCGCGGCACCCTGCTCCTCGATGGCGGCCGCAATCGCCGCGGCGATTTCGGAAACCCGCCCGATCGTGCCGCTGATTTCCTTGATGGCGACGACCGAGTCCTGCGTTGCCGTCTGCATGCCGGCAATCTGCGTCGAGATTTCACTGGTGGCCCTGGCGGTTTGCGAGGCGAGCGCCTTGACTTCCTGTGCCACCACCGCAAAGCCGCGGCCGGCGTCGCCGGCACGCGCGGCCTCGATGGTGGCGTTGAGTGCCAAAAGGTTGGTCTGCTCCGCGATCGTGGTGATCAGTTTGGTGACATCGCCGATGCGGCTTGCGGCAAGCGACAGTTCAGCGATCCGCGCGTCGGTCTTTAGCGCCTGATCGACCGCCTCGTTGGCGATCCGGTTGGAATCCGAGACCTGGCGTCCGATTTCGTTGATCGAGCCGGCCATCTCTTCCGTGGCCGAGGCGACCGACTGGACGTTGGCGGAGGTCTCTTCCGAAGCCGACGCGACGACGGTAGAGAGCTGCTGGGTTGCCGCACTGCTCCTGGTCAGAATGACGGCGGAGTGCTCCAGTTCGCCGGATGCGGAGCCGACGATCTCGATGATACTGCCGACCGCGGCCTCAAAGCTGTCGGCCAGGCTATGAAGCTCGGCACGGCGGGCCGCCGCCAGTTCCCGGTTCTTTTCCTCACGCTCGGCGGTCTCACGCTCGGCCTTGGCGACCGCCTGCACCTTGAATTCCTGAACTGCGTGAGCCATCTGGCCGACTTCGTCGCGGCGATCCAGGCCCGGCAGCTGAACTTCGAAATTCCCCGCCGCGAGCTCGCGCATCGCCTTTGACATCGCGACCACCGGGCGCGAAATGTTACGGCCGATCACGAAGGAAACGATGACGCCGAGGAAGGCCGCCGCGAGGAAGGCCATCAGCGTCAGCTGCTGTCGCTCCAGCTTCATCCCGGCACGCGCGATCTCGCGATCCTTGCTTTCGCTGCTGTCCGTGATCAGGTCGTCGGTGAGTTTTTCGATATCGGCAAAATCTTGCTCGGCGCCCTTGATGAACATCAGCGCCGATCCGGCATCACCGTCGGCCATGTCGATCGCGTTTTTCGATTTCTTGAGATAGCTGGTAACGGCCGCTTTCAGCTTCTCGAGGGTTTGCGGCTTGAAATTGCCATGCGTACCCTCGACCGCCTTCAGGGCCTCAGCAATCCTGGCGGCAGCGGCGGCGGCCTCCTTGGCCATCGCCTCGACCTTTTTCTGATCTTTTTCATTGGCCGCGATAGCTGTGAGACGATACAGCCGGGCATGCGCCGTCCATGCCGCGTTGCTAAGTTCGCTCACGAGTTCGGACTGCCGCACCGGTCCCGACACCAGCGCGTCGACCGCGGCCTGGTTCGACTGCAGCGCCTGCAGGGCGTAAGCGCCGACCCCGACCAGAAACAGTATCAGGAACGCCGGCGCGAGCTGGACCTTCCAGGACAAGCCGAGATTTTTGATCCAGCCGAACATATCAATCCTTCAATGCAACGATCGTCGTGCAACGCCAGGTGGCGCGTTTCAGGATTTGTAGATGCCTGCGCACACGGCGGTGTTATCGAGTCTTTCGCAATACATGGTTTTCGGCTCGACCTTCTTGTCCACCGGATTGACGAACTTGTAGTCCTGCCAGAATGTGGGCTGCTTGGCGGCCATCTCGACGCGCTCCTTGACGAAGAGCTTGCCGTCGACGTCCTGCGCATCGATCATGTCCTTGCCGACGAACTTTGGGTTCGAGCCGTGGGCCAGCACCTTGCCGTCGAGCTGATAGACGACAACGTACAAATCGCGATCGATGAATTTGGTGTCCTTGCCGGTAAATTCGGCATAGGCCTTATCGGGCCCCTGTTCCTTGATGAAGGCGACCGCCTTCTTGACCATCGCGACGGCATCGTCCTTGTTCGCGCCGTCCGCTGCCGCGGCCCCGACGAAGATGAACGTCGCCGCGAGGGAAATCAGGGATTTCGTTAACCAATTGTTCACGCTCTATCTCCCAATCGAATGCCTGGCCAAAGGTCGAGTGACCTCGCTTTCCAGAATTGTCACAAAAGAGCGAAGCATCCGTTAAAGTGCCTATCGGTGAGGCAACTGCTTCAATCGACAACAGCCGTTCACTTCATCGAAATTCCACGTAATCTCAACAAAGAGACCAAAGATGCTTGCCCCCCAGCGCCATCTCTTCGAGATGCCGCGCGAAATCTGCTACCTGAATTCGGCCTCCTATAGCCCGTTGCCGCTTCCGGTCCAGGAGGCCGGCCGCTC
>Ga0210410_10002702_pt1 | contig 15839 bp, 22 predicted proteins | sample IncBWC4MmetaG_FD_161058 | JGI IMG/M metagenome (GOLD analysis project Ga0210410, IMG submission 161058) | Forest soil microbial communities from Barre Woods Harvard Forest LTER site, Petersham, Massachusetts, United States - Inc-BW-C-4-M | ecosystem: Environmental > Terrestrial > Soil >... | reverse complement strand
GGGGGGGGGGGGGGGGGGGGGGGGGGGGGGGGGGGGGGGGGGGGGGGGGAGGGGGGGGGGGGGGGGGTGAAGGAGGGCGAGGCAGGCAGGGGTGAAGGAGGGTGAGGCGGAGGTGAAGGAGGGTGAGGGGGAGGCAAAGAAGGGCGAGGGGAGGGGGTGCGTGGAGTACCTGGAACCACGGGTCTGTGTACTTGTTGCCGCGCATGTAAATTGGCAGGAGCACGAGGTTGATCGGACCCGTTGTCAGGAGAACGATGCGGAGGCTAATGTTTCAAAGAAATTAGCGGTTGCCCATCAAGCTTCAAATTTTACAAGCCAGCTTACTGGGATCTCCGCAGCATTGGTGAGGCCTTGATTAGGATGAGCCCCTTCGGTTGAAGAATTGTTTTCGTAGTCTCCTTGCGAAGGCGTATCCCCCGATGCCTGGCTTCCATCCTCGTCCTGCTTGTCCGATTCTTCTTCGCTTGGCCCCATATGAGTGTTTCCATTGTTTCCTTCCGAGGTGCGCGTTCTTTTATGAATGGCCTTGGCCGCCTTCTTGAAGCGGAATGGAACTTTACCAGCGGCTTTACGCCGCACCCAGTGACCCAGTATGGCACGGACATCGTTCTGGCGAAGGTGGTAGTACTGTTTCAATGTTACATGCCTGGGGAGATACTCTTCTTTAATGTAATCGCCCTGTGCCCTTTGCAGTTCAGTCCAGGGGACTCTGCCCTTTCCCGCGCCGGCAGTTATCGCTAAGAAAACATGCTTAGCGACCGAATCCGTAGTACAGTTGGGCAGGTTGCATACTGTATACATCACCGATGAAGTTGCCTATGAACTTTTTCTTGCATAATAGGTCATGGCGCTCCACCTCATCGAGACTTGGCAGGATGGGGTACCCGTCGTTGCCCCTCTTCAATTCGATCTCTGGGCATGTTTGCTTCCTCGTAGACCCACTCTCGCTGCCGTCGGTCAGTGAGGCGTCTGAAATGCTCGCACATCAGGGTATTTTTCCTCGAGGTGGAATTTACTCTCACTGAATGACTGGGCGCCCCATTTTGAGAAATCATCCATCATTTGGTACTGCCTCCACTCCTTATGACAGGCCTTGAATGATGTCCCGCCGTTTGCGTCGTTGTAATCAAAGCTATTTGAAAATTTATGAGAACCATGCATGAACACATTAGAGCGCTATGACCCACATCGAGACCGCAGGTTCTCCGTCATTCATGAATGCACCGAGAACAACAACCCGCATTCCAAACTGCCGGAATACTACCGATGTGAACTCCTTCATTGCTTTGGCCCCGTGCTTCTTCATCATGCTAGTACGAAGCAATCGGTCAATCAAAACCTGCTAGAGTCATTGCGATGCACATACCGCTGCTGTACCATCGGTGGCAGCCTTTTCTCCGTCCAATACTTTGCCATCGCCCTGTACCTTTGGCGCTGCCTCTCAGAAAACTTCCCCTCAACCTTTGCGAAAGCTCTCTTGTAAGTGCTGAGGTACTGCCGTGATCCAGACTTGTGTTGAGACATTTGGATTGCCTTCGCATTTATTTCTCTGAGGTGCATGATGGTCACAACGTCATTATATTTCCACTTCCGGGGCTCAAACACAGATGCCTTCGACCGCCGTTTAATTTTGCCATACAGATATTCGCGAATAAGCTAGAAATACATGAGAAAAGCCCAATTTAGCAGAGGGGGCACATACGCCTATCACAGTTTCTCTGTCGAACTCTACATGTTCTCTCCATATTTCTTTGATGCGGTCGGCAGCTGCACTGACCATCTTCTCCCGGTCTTGTGGAGTGGCACCTCGGAACTTGGCAGTGCGCCTTTCCAACATGCTGACATGATCATCCGTCAGTGCAATTTCTTGGCTAGAGTCGCGGCGTGATTTCAATGGCAGCACTGAATGAGGAAGCGGTGTGCGCACCTTTCTTCAGCCCCCCGAATTCGGGTGTTTGAACCAGATTGACTTGTTGCTGGCGTCCTTTTCCCATAAAGACGCTGGCGAATAAGCTAGAAATAGCTGAGAACGGCCCAACATTGTAAACAGTGCACATACAGTTTTTACGAGGACATTGTCAAATTTATTTGCACCTCGGCCCCGAGGCTGCGTTGCCTTGAAGCTGTCGAAAAATTCTTTGACAATTTTCTCCCGAGTTTCATAGTTGCCGGCTCTGAACTCATCGGCGCGCTCATCTATTGCGCTGATTTGCTCGTCTGTCAATGCCGCCTGGCTAGATATTTGTTTTCCTTTTAACCGGGGGAATGTAATGGGCGACTAGCGCACATACCTAGGTTCGCACAGGTCTAAATCATCGGAAATGACTGATTCATAGCCAGATGACGAATCGGGGCTGGCGGGTCGGGAGTCGGCGTCAAAGTCTGAGGAGCTATCACTTGGCCAATCGGGTCCATCAAAGAAGCCCGGCTGTGTCGTGCTACGACGGGTTGTGCCGCGACGGATTGCGCTGCGACTAGTGGCCATCGTTTTTATGTTTTACGTTGGGGTTCAAAGGAGAAAAACAATGTAATGGCGAGTGCTGAAGCGCTGAAGGATCTCTTGCACGGGGGGGATTTTCGGGTACTACGTGCTGACTATTGTCGTACCATTTGTAGCCCACATTTGTTGTTCGGTAGCGTGGGTTTTTCCTCGGCAGCGTGGGCTTTTCCTCGGCAGCGCGAGTTACCATATCGGTAGCCGTGACATTGGAGCCCTTTTGCAATTTCGCTCCTTCTTTCGCATCTAACAACCCGATCCGATTGACACTCAGAGGGTGCAAACTATCGATATGTCTCAACCCCCGGCGCTGACTCCTTTGTGTCTTTCGCATCTCTGTGCAAGATACCTTAGAGCCAAATTCGAAAACAAGCTAAATGCGAGCTCGTCTGGCGCCGGTGTTACGCCGCTAGGTCTGCCCTTGATGCTTCCGATTGCCCTAGCATCTGAGCTGGATCTGATTTCGGCTACCCTTGTGGATGCGTTTCATAACCCCAGTTAGTAGAGGAAATCATATGACTTAACCCAATAACCATTTTTCGGCAGAAAATGTGGAGTGGGATGCTACGCGTTATGTGGAAGTCCTGCCGAAAACTTATAATTCAGGAACGAAGGCATCAAATACAAAGCAAACCTCGCTAAGAAAGCGATATCCCCCGCTGAAAGGAGTTACTGCCTCAAAACCATGCATTATCGTTGATATGCACGGCATTATATTAGCCTGGTACCTCCCAGGGATCTTGTCCGACAGGAGACGAGTGGGATTCATCTCCTTCTCACATCACGGCAGACAACCTGATGACGCCTCACAGAAAGCAATGTTGGAAGCGCGAGATATCCTCACTCCATCGCTGAAAATAGGCCAAGGCGCCAGCAGCTCTTGGCGAGATCATCCAGAAATTTATCCCCCAGATGCAAATGGCCCGCGGGGTTTGGCAAATTTATCACCGGCGTGGTTTCAACAAGGCCATGATGTGAGCGTTTCAACACGTAAGACATTCTTATTGGCAACTCATTCTAAATCAGAGAATGTCGCAAGACTACCCACATGCCTCCGTAAACTTCAGATCGCCTGCCGCATTGGAGTGGCTAGATGCCATCTCAGAATCAAACGCAATTTTTAGCGCAATCCTGGCTGTAATCCACCCAAATCTTTATGAGGCAGGCTGGAAGACTACCAAGCACCTGAGGGACACTCCCGAGATAGGCTCTCCGCATGTCCTTAGCCGATGGGCATCCGTTTTCAGCGGCGTTTCCGTTATTTCTAACCGCATTACTCCTCCACACCGGGACCTAAGCTCAAGACACAATTGGTATGACATATTGGCTACATCAGGAACCTACCGGGACTGCCATTTGGAACTGCCGGGCCTTGGGATCACTCTGGAGTATGGACCTGGCACGGTGGTGGGCCTATCAGGGAAGGCGTTGGAGCATGCCGTGCCCAGTTTCGTCGGAGATAGAGTATGCTATGCATACTTTATGAGAGATAACGTTCACGAATGGGCCAGAGTTGCGGGGAGTGATTGGATGTATACTAAGTATTATAAGTCTGAGTAGAATAGAATGCGACGCATACGAGACATAAAATATTTTATGAGATCGGTATCTTCTAGAGTAACATGGGGCTATGTCACAAGAGATTACGAGCCCTGCGCGTGAACACCTAAGGGCCCGAACTGTGTCTGCCAGTGCAACATGGCACCACAATCGTTGCGGTAATAATAAACTAGGTGCCGGAGGACGTAGCGTCTGGTTATGAAGGCAATATGAGAGACAGTTTGCAAAGAATCAGTGAGCCTTTGAGCATTATGTCTGGCGAGAGATTGGAGGAGTGCGCTCAATACTGAAGGTATCATAAAATGCGATACAGACGAGACATGAAACGTTTTTGGCGGGCGCATATCTGCGCAAGGAAAAGCAACGCCCCGCATACATTAATGACCATACAAATAAATCTTCCCTCCTGTAAGCTTCGATATTGTCCTGAACCCTTTGGGGCATCGGTAGCGATATATTCTCTACCTTTTCCTAGCCTCCAAGTTTGCGGAATTCTATCATATGGCGAAGGCATCCTGTTTTTTGAGAATCCTCCCAATAGACTTTCTTTAGAGCGGCAAAATGTAAATGCCAAATAGCTAGCAAAGAATAGTAATGTAATGGGGCGCTCCAGGTATGACTAGGCATATGTCTTGGGTATCTTATCGGGCAGCACGACATCTTGCAATTGTGACATCTTTTGTTTTTCGGTAGCTCAAAAAGAATCTCTGGGGAGATTCTACAAAGCAATTCTCAGTCAGTTAAATCAAGCTATCCGCTATGTTAACGGGGCATGCATATGGCGCACTTCTAGGCACCGTATGCCAAGCCTTTCGAGTTAGTTGGGCTGCAGAATGCGAGTTATGTTGTTTTTTGGTCTAGCGACACATGTTCACTGCGATTATCTTGCCGAGACTTAGAGCCATATATGGCAGCGCTTTGCTACAACTGCATCGGTGAAGGATCTACATAACGGCCCTTAATATGGAAGCATGCCGATTAAGCGGTTGGAAATGGCCTTGAATCAATCAATTAATGGCAGACCGCGTTGCCAAGTTCAAGAACGGGGCACTTCGCCTGAAAAAGACATTGAGAAGCATTTTTCCTCCACTCCAATAATCATGAACAGAGCGTCGTATTACCAGAGGTAAGAGGTCATTACACCATCAATGCTTAGGCCAACAATTCGCTCAACTCTACAACTAAACCCCAGAAACCAAGCAAGGCTCCAAGCTTACCAGCGAGAATATGCTCGGCGGAAGCGAGCTCCAGGGCGTAGGAAGGTCCACAAAGCAGAGCGGCAGCAGCTAGAGGAACAGTATGTGAAAAAGCAGGCCCTCAGGGAGATAGAGGGCCCTTCGAAAACCCCGGGCACTGCCCCTTCCCCGTGCGTTCTTTCCTCTCAGGCAATTTAAGTTCTCACACAGACATCAAGGGGTTATGCATGTGCGCTTATTGTGCATTCACGGGCTGTGGATCCACGACGCACTGCAAGCATGACTGAGGAGGAAGAAAAGGCTCGGCAGCACTTCGAGGAGTTGAAATCCACTCTCCCGAAGCTATCTCCGCGTTGGTGGAAAAAGGACTTCAAGTCTTACGTTGATAACTTCATTGCAGAGCAGCTCGAGTGGAAAGATGTCCTCAATGCGCTACCAGGTACAGACGATGAAGGACAGGAGCGTGACCGCACCTACCTCCATGGGCTACGGCGTTTGGTGGCTGGTGCCGACCAAGAATGGGAGCTGGTACAGCAACCTGAGCACGCTGCTACGTGTGCGGAGATCGACGGGGCACTAGTATGGCAAGGTAGAGGGTATGTGAGCCCAATTCTGAATTCTGTTTCCTCGCTTCAACCATTTTTCCAGAGTGAATTTAAGAAAGTTTCGCCAACTTTATGGCTGGTAATGTCGGATTGATTCCAGTAATATCTGGACTCGATCGCCAACTTACACACCGCTACGCACCTACCACAGCATAGCATCGGCGGCTACCGGACATTCCAAAGGCGGCCTTATGCCACCACGCTTATTACCGGACTGTATCACCCTCACATCCCGGGTAGTTAATTACATTCATATCCCTTTATTGATGTGCCCGATGCCCGCGCTGCCGGTGACGCAGCCCGTCCCGATCAGTCAAACTTTCCAGAACAACACTGTGCCCGATGCCCGCGCTGCCGGTGACGCAGCCCGTCCTGATCAGTCAAACTTTCCAGAATAACACCCAGCATCCCGTCTCTCAAAGCCCCCAAACGACCATTTGGAGGAATCAATTCTCGTTAATACTACGTGCATCAAAACCTAGCCCATCGAATTTTTCGATGCCGAGGAACCATGACACTGTAAAGGTAGCGGATCTCCGCCGGGCAAAATCAAGAGCTAAACTGATAGAATGGGAACCCCGAGTGCACTCGCGAGGTATCAGAGATGTCCCAGTAGAAGTACGTGCGACAGCGAGCCAACCAAGGCCAAGGAAAAAGGGTAGCGAGGGAGAAAGAGCACAGAACAATGATACCGTCGAAGCATTGCAGGGTGAAACTGCTCCCCAGTCCATGGACATCGACAATTCATTTTGGGCGGAGGATCCAGTCGCGCCCACTAACGAAAAGAGAGTAAGGCAGCCCGCATGCCCCTCCTAGTGAACCGAACCTCATGTGTCCCCTACCCAGTCTCAGCGCACTTATATCGAAGAATTTCTCCCCAAGATCGGCCCTTACTTACGCTGCCTCCTCAATTCTGAGGGCGTTCCCGCCGCGACCACATGCCAGAGCTGCAAGTCTATTCCATTTGAGTGGAGGTGCTCCGACTGCTTTCCCGCACTTGTACTCTGCCAGGAGTGCTGCCGAAAGTCACACCGGCTGCTTCCTTTTCACAGGGTTCAAAAATGGGTCGGACAATACTTCGTGCCGTCGTGGTTGCGCGAGGTTGGGGTGTGCTTGCAATTAGGGCACTCTGGGGATCCGTGCCCAAATCAAACTGTGCGCCATGAAACGCTCTATGCTTTTAACTCCATTTAAACATTCCATTCCAGATGGACCTCGACTATGAGGATGAATTTGAGGGCAGCAGCGATGACAATCTAGCGGATGAGTATCCTGCGGCCGCCAACCAGGATACATTTCAACACGCCTTCGGCAGCTCAAAACCTGGCCAAAATGATAAACACGGCAACCCAATAATAACAGTCATTGATAGATCCGGCGTCCATGAGATTGGCGTCAGGTGGTGTTGCTGCTTCGATGCTCTCGAGCGTGACATGCAGTTGATGGCGGGAGGACTCTTTCCGGCCACCTTTCGAAATCCCAAGACTGCATTTACGTTTCGGGCTCTAGAGGAGTTCCACCTGGACAATCTTGAGTGCAAGACAACCCCCAGCCAGTTTTTTAGCCGCTTAAGGAGGCTGACGAGCGATGAATTCCCAAATTCTGTTCCAGTGGGTCAGGTCAGCTCATCCGCCTACGGTATATTAACCTGCAGATATAGGACCGTTATCGAGAGCTGCTAAGGGTCAGTAGACTGTGGAGAACTCTGATCAGTCGAAAGCGGTTCGGTTTTGGGTATGGCGTAAATGAAGATCTCAAGCCCGGTTCGATGGCTACGTTCTGTGCTCTGTGCGCACAGCCCGGGATCAACCTCCCTGATGATTGGAAAGAGTACGAAAATAGGTGGGTTATAGATATCGATATCTTTTGGCTGCCGACATTTTGTTGCAGCAAAAACCTTTTCATGAGAGGCTTTATGATGGACGGCAACTTCCAAGCGGAGCACATGAAGATGAGGAATCCCGAAAATGATGTCCCACTTTCTGATGGAGCTGGATTTATGGTCAGCAAAAAACCGTACGAGTTGCATCTGAAGTCGGTAGTTGAGAGGCGGCAGGTCTAGTCTATTCCTCCCATTTTGGAAGGCGTTTGCTCATGCTCGGACAGAGATCAACATGCCATGACCACCGTGCAGTCAGCAACGTAAACAAACATAGCAGCCATCTTGAATCAACTGGAATTGGGGCTACAGCATGCATACATGGGGCATTTGTGCCAGACTCGGTAGTTGATTTTCAAAGGGGTGAAGCGTGAGTTTCCATATTTATTCGCATTCCGGGAGATATTGAGGCCCCGAGAGTCAGAAAAACATGGACTATTCCATATTCAAAGCCCTAAACTTCAACATGGGCGGTATAGAGGCGGCCCTCATTTGCTACGACGTCATGTGTCAATGGAGCGTTCATATGATGGACAGAGTTCGCGACAGCAGGTACCTCAAGATTCCTGATGGCCTGGAACTCAGATTGGGCATTGGTCTTTTCCATATCCATGGGCACCAGGATACTTGCCTCGCTAGGTATTCACCCAGCTTCATTGACGGCGGCTGGCAAATAGATGGCGAGACGATCGAAACTCTTTGGGCTCCACTGAATGAGATCTCTAGGAGCACGAGGGGAATGTCGACGTCGCATCGCAGGGAGGTCATAGACGACCACATGAACGACTCAAATTGGAAGAAACTTATTGACCTGGGTAGGCTTTCTCTCGCATGTACTGAGCTACCGCATCTGAGCTGACTGTGTTCATGCAGTCAACGCTGTATCTAAACGCTACCGCCGGGCGCTTTCTGGGACAATGCTTAGTGCGGCAGCATTTGGTAGTATAGAAAGTTCAGCAAGCGCAGATTCTATCAGTGTTTGGGCCGAAGAAGAGGAACACGCAAGAAGGGAACGCATACACGACGTCACCGTCATGGACATCTATGATATAAAGATGAAAAGGCGTGAGTTTGTTTGTTCTAGCCTACTTTTCTTTGACAACTGGCTCCAGTCCCTTCTCGGGCAGAAATACTTCTTGAATTGACAAAAAAGGAGATAGGCGAATCCGCACATAAAGGAAATGCTGCATGGCTTGCCAGTGGATTGAAAATTCAAGAAATGCAGTACGGCTTCGGCAGTTTCCTCAGTACGACTTCTGATTTTGACTCCAATAATTACACAGGCTATCGCTTCAAGCCTTGGTGAGGAAGATTGGGTCCCATCCAACGCCTGAGCAAAAAAGGGACATTGCCTTGAGACGCTCGCGGCTCCAAGATAAAGTTGACACATTTCAGAGGCAGGCCGGAAGCATACTCCATGCGGTTACCAACGACGCTGATGACTCCTGGGGAGATGAAGACCCAAGAGAAGCATACACTGGCGCCGAATTTGATGGTGTTGGTGAAGAAGACGATGATGGAGTCGGTTTGGCTGCCGAAGACCGCTATCAATCGCAATCGCTAAGAACCAGGTGACGCAATGGCCGTATGGATGCGGAGTATATTCTATTACATCTTCCTTCAGATCTGGGACGCAGCTGGTGTGATAGAAACTCTGCCGAAGATCTGGTGAAGGCAGAATTGCGCCTACGGGAGGGCCAACTCAATGACTCCTTGCATCACATTCGCATTGCCCTAGGCCACAAGTCCTACCTGTTCAGAAATAACGTGCGCCCGGCAAGGACGCAGAGACTAAAAACACGTGCCTGGGGAGAAGTACATGCCGTCGAGTCAACAGTTCAGCATCATGCTCGGGTGTATAATCGCGCGCGGCAGTCAGTGGTGGATCTTGGTGCAGAGGCTTCTCTTCTTGATCGGTACAAAGTTCTGGAGCGACAGGATTTGAGAATCGACACAACTGTGATCGCACCTAATGTGCGTGGGCAACGGAACAAATCACTGCCTTGGTTTTGGTCTATGGACGTCTGCAGAGATGCCGATGTTGGAGCGTGGATGAATGATTGTAAGTACATTTTATTTCACAAGCGCTCCGATGAGTACTCAAAGATAAAATTAAATGTAGTTTACAGAGTACATTGGTTGAGGGCAAAGGCTCAAAAGACACGGTGGATCGAAGAGATTCAGTGTCTCCAAGTCGAGATGGAGTCTGCCGTCAGATATTTTCGACATCGAGAGCAATTTTGGAAAGAGAAGCATGAGCTCATCGAGTCCGGAACGCAGCCAGGGCATGCTGCATGGGCGGCAAGACAAAATGCAATGTGGAACTCAATGGCTACGCAGGCAGAGTCCAGTTTTAATGATTTGCTTACGAGCCACCCGCCCCCGGATTTTGCTGAACTCATACGGCCTCATTCCAATAGATTGCTGCCTTCTTCTTAGATTCATTTATTAGCCCACGATATTTGGGTGGTTTACGAGCATTATTTATTTCTACAAGATTCTCGTATCAGTCGTATGAGCCCCTGATGTGAATGGATTGTTTCGGGCGATGGCTTAGAGCCGCCCATCTCGGTATGTGTGATCTCACATGAGCTCTTGCATGGGCCCGAACGATAAGTACGCATGCGCCAATAGAAGCTGCGAAATGCCAATGCAGATGGGCTCGCAGAGGCCCATAGTTCAAATGATAGCTACCGGACTACAGTCTTTCATGGCCATTACATGCGCGCGATACTCGATACTGACCCACCGGAATGTGCTGCTGCCACTGCTGCCCCTTCCGATGAGCTCGAGTTGGCCCACAGAGGTCTCAAAGCCCCCGGGCGCACGCCCTTGCACGGGCCCTCATAATTTACAGATAGCAGGGTGGCTGCCGAGGTTGGCTGACGGAGACTTTTCTGATGAAACTCAAGTTGGTCCACAGAGGTCTCGATGCCCTGTGCGCACGCACTCACATGGGCCCATATCATCACATATTTCGGCAATTAACTTGCGTTAGCCCATCAAGCACACAATGAGCTGCCGCATGCTTCTCACTTGGGCCCGCTCCTTGCGCCCCAATACCTGGACCATACTCTTTTGTATGCCCATCAAATAAGAAATACAATGCCCTCGTGTTGTGCCTCATAATTTGTAGCTAGTGTGATAGCTACCGAGTACAATGCTCGCAAGGGTGCATGGCTTGAATGGGCCGCGAATGGCACGCAAGCGTGGGCCGATAATCGTTCTTCCGGGAGAGCCCAATGTATCACACTGGTTTGTGAGGCAGAGCAGAAGGGTTCTTCGCAATATCTATGACAACTTGATTTCTTAGCTACATGAGTTCATACTCCTCCCCATTATAGCTCGAATCCAGTATTCCCTGCTCGTTTTGAGAGGTTACAATGTGCTGCCGCCAGGTCTCAAGAGCCCTCTGATGCGTATCGCATATGGATTGCAGGACCCCGACAGTCTTCTCGAGCATATTGCATCTGACTTTCAGAGCCTCGACCTCGTTTTTGAGGCCTTCCGTTATAGAGACATCTGCGCCTTTAGTGAGAAGCGCATGTCATCAGCAAAGTGTTGAACAGGACCTCCAGTTAACGTACGCGGCTCTACCTCCTGATTTAGACCTTCCTGGGGGGATTTGTCAGATATTCTTTCTGAGGTCGCAGCATCAGCATCCTGTGAACGCGCCATCTGGCGCCGTTTTCCTTTGGCCCTGCATATTGCCCCAGCCCCCTTTAGGGTGCGAGTGCTTGAGGGATTACCACCCCCCGAAGAAGCGCGACGATGCCTCTTCCCTTTGTTGCGCGACGCGCTGCCCACATGTGCTGCATTGTCTTCTAGGAATGCAGCTACCGAACTGCCTTGAGGGCCATTGCCCTCCCCCCCTGAGTCGTCTTGAGGGGAAGATTCAATGCACTCTTGGCAGCCAGCTACCGACGCATTAGTTTAGCGTTTTGATAGGATAGGAGAGACAGACTATTTGACCCATTTAAATGGATTGATAGCGGCGGCAATGCGCTGGGCGAAGTATACCTGTCGCTACTTAATGCCCTTTCGTCATTTTCTGAGATAGCGCTTATGTCTGGATCTATCTCAGATGCTTCGATCGTCTTGCTGAGGCTCAATAGTAGCGGATGAATCCGCATGACAATTCCAGGGCTTCTGGTATTGGCCTCGGCATAAAAGTTCATCGATTTCCTCTGCGATGAATCTGAGAATGGCTCATGGAAGCGTATTATAAGAATAAATCTTACCAGGTGATCTTTAAATAGATCTTTCCAGTCCTGCGTGCTCCTAGAATATGCGCGGTATGTCTCCAGATCGTTTTTGAGCGTGGCCGCATGGTGATGAAGAATTTGTTCATCCTCGGTCAAATTCCAAGCTCCTCGAGAGTTTGATGTCGACATAGTTAACAGGAACAGAAGCAGGCGTTTGGAATTTACTCGGCAGCCCCGGATAAATGCCCTGCGATTTACCGGCAGCTGCCGACGCCACTGATTTGAGTTTTGTGAAGGCTTATCCGAACCTTATCGGCCTTATCTTTTCTGTTTCCGATTGGGTTCACAGTGGCGGGAATATTCATACAGCTATTATGTAATGTTCTGAGTGGTATCAGATCGCTCGCCCCAGTACTCACGGCAGCCGACACGTTGCAATTAACATTCAAAATCACAATGCAGAGAGGAGTTCCGGACAGAAAAAGCTGCTCCTCAGAGACAGGGGGTGATGAGTTCGAGGAGATGGTGAGCACGTCCGAGCTGATTATATTAAATTGCGTTTATTGGATGTCCTTAGATGCGCTCTGCCTTCTGCAGGGGTGTCGAGCTTCTCAGTGCATCAGAGCCAGGCTCCATTCAAAGCCGGGGGCAGGTGGTAGAGAGCTCCCCAAAATCTGCGTCAGGGCATTTGGAAGACATCAGTGGAGTGACTGGAGTCCCCCAAAATGTGACTGATCTAAAACCTGTCATTGACCAACTAATGCGAAAGGTGATTACGATCGCTGTCCAACCAGTCTCAGCTAATTCAATATAGGATCTTCCGAAAGGGGCTGATGAGCAATGGCGCATGAAAGCCAAAGAACATCTCAAATGGCTGAATAAGGAGGTCCAAAAAGAGGACGATTTTATAGAGTCGTGGTTGGATTTAATACATGTGTTAGCTCCCGATGAGTATCCAGATGCGGAGAGGGAGATGGTCTGATTGTAGTAGTTTACATTACTATCTACGTTTCATGTGATCTGTCTGCATCATCAAGGCGTGTAATTTCCTCCTCCAGGGATGATTTGAGTCTGTCAACGCAGCGTTCGATGCCTTGACGCAGCCGAAGCATTTCCTTGAAATTCTCTATTGTCCTGGTACGAAGCTCTGCGCTAGCTAGCCTCTGTAGCCATAGTTTATTAGATAATCTATACATAAAATAAGGTGCTTACCATCTCTAGAGCGCGCAGCAACCCTGCGGCCAACTCCTCGCCAACATCAAATGCTTTGTTCATTTTCGCACCTTCTGCAAGTTTCCACCATTCAGTAAGATTGAATTTTGCATCAACCGATGTCCTGGACCCGGCCTGCAGCAGCAGTCTTCCATCGGGTGCCGCATATGTTCCTGGGTTTGTGATGTCTGAGAAACTGTGAAAGGCAACCTTGATAGGCTCAGGAATATGAGGAGCGCTGCCGCTTGATGCCAAAAGGCCAATAACCCATGCTGCGGCAAGCTACGCCGAATCCCTAAGTTTAACTGGGTTCTATGGAGTGTCTAGTGCTAAGGGATGCTTACCACTTCGTTGTGAAGACTAGCGATATAGTGTTTGTCCTTTTCACCGGGTTGGATAAGTATTGAGGCGATTCTTTGGCCAATGTAGGTCAGTGCTTCGTCTAATATAGACGTGCCTGTGTCGGAGGACATGATTCTTGAAGTAGGAATGGAGATCGCAGAGAGCAGCGGTGCTTATAAAGAATTGCGTGCGGAAGCTGCCGCTGAAGAAACTCAGTAGCCCTCTTGCAAATCATGTGGGCCTGCGCGACAGTCTCTTGCGGCAGCCAATTGTTTGGCTCGATGGGCCAATGCGTTAATTGCCCAAATATACGATGATATGGGCCCATGCGAGGGCGTACGCGCAGGGGCCTCAAGGCCTCTGTGGGCCAACTCGAGCTCATCAGCAAGGTGTCCGTCGGCCAACCTCGGCAGCCACCCTGCTACCTGTAAATTACGTGGCACATGCCCATGCGACAGTCTCGTGTGACAATCCATTGCGCGCTTGATGGGCCATTCCGAGCTAATTTCCCAAATATTACCGTGCATGAAATGGGCCCATGCGACAGTCTCGCACGGCAGCCCAGCGTGTACGCGATGGGCCAATGCGAGCTAATTGCCCAAATATTACAATGATATGGGCCCGTGCGACAGCCTCGTGCGGCAGCCAATTGTGTGATCAATGGGCCAATGCAAACTAATTGTCCAAATACTACGACACATGCAATGGGCCCCTGCGACAGTCTCGTGCAGCAGCCTTGCGTGTACGAGATGGGCCAATGCGAGCTAATTGCCCAAATATTATGATAATATGGGCCCGTGCGACAGCCTCGTGCGGCAGCCAATTGTGTGATCAATGGGCCAATGCAAACTAATTGTCCAAATACTACGACGCATGCAATGGGCCCCTGCGACAGTCTCGTGCGGCAGCCTAGCGTGTACGCGATGGGCCAATGCGAGCTAATTGCCCAAATATTACGATGATATGGGCCCGTGCGACAGCCTCGTGTGGCAGCCAATTGTGTGATCAATGGGCCAATGCAAACTAATTGTCCAAATGCTACGACACATGCAATGGGCCCATGCGACAGTCTCGCGCGGCAGCCTAGTGTGTACCCGATGGGCCAATGCGAGCTAATTTCCCAAATATTATGGGCCCGTGCGACAGCCTCGTGCGGCAGCCCAGCGTGTACAGGATGGGCCATTACAAGCTAATTGCCCAAATATTACCGTGCATGAAATGGGCCCATGCGACAGTCTCGCACGGCAGCCCAGCGTGTACGCGATGGGCCAATGCGAGCTAATGGCCCAAATATTACGATGATACGGGCCCGTACGACAGCCTCGTGTGGCAGCCAATTTGTGATCAATGGGCCAATGCGAACTAATTGTCCAAATACTATGACACATGCCATGGGCCCCTGCGACAGTCTCGACTCATGCAATGGGCCCATGCGACAGTCTCGTGCGGCAGCCTAGCGTGTATGTGATGGGCCAATGCGAGCTAATTGCCCAAATATTACAATGATATGGGCCCATGCGACAGTCTCGCGTGGCAGCCTAGCGTGTACGCGATGGGCCAATGCAAGCTAATTGCCCAAATATTATGATGATATGGGCCCGTGCGACAGCCTCGTGCGGCAGCCCAGCGTGTACGCGTTGGGCCATTACAAGCTAATTGCCCAAATATTACGATGATATGGGCCCATGCGACAGTTTCGTGCGGCAGCCAATTGTGTAATCGATGGGCCAAAGCGAAGTAATTGCACAAATACTACGACGCATGCAATGGGCCCATGCGACAGTCTCGTGCGGCAGCTTGTGTGCTCGATGGGCCAATGTGAGCTAATTGCCTAAATATTACTGTGCATGAAATGGGCCCATGCGAGGGCGTGCGCACAGGGGCCCCGAGGCCGCTGTGGGCCAACTCGAGCTCATCAGCGAGGTCTCGGTAGGCCAACCTCGGCAGCTTCCCCGCTTGCGGTAAACTATGTGGGCCCATGCGACAGTCTCGTGTGGCAGCCAATTGTGTGATTAATGGGCCAATACGAAGTAATTGTCCAAATACTACGACACATGCAATAGGCCCATGCGACAGTCTCGGCAGCCCAGCGTGTACGCGATGGGCCAATGTGAGCTAATTTCTCAAACTACTAGGATGCATGAAATGGGCCGATGCGAAGACTTGCGCATAAGGGCCTTGGCAAGTCTTTGTTGGCCCATACTAACATATGCACCTTCCACCAAAGGTGGGCCCACATTGGTTTTTCCGATACATAAGGCTAAATTGCACGTGGGTTCTACCGACAACTACGACAATGTATGCTACATGGGCTCCCATAACCTACCACAACCCAGCAGTATG
>Ga0210410_10002701_pt1 | contig 15848 bp, 12 predicted proteins | sample IncBWC4MmetaG_FD_161058 | JGI IMG/M metagenome (GOLD analysis project Ga0210410, IMG submission 161058) | Forest soil microbial communities from Barre Woods Harvard Forest LTER site, Petersham, Massachusetts, United States - Inc-BW-C-4-M | ecosystem: Environmental > Terrestrial > Soil >... | reverse complement strand
CCGGCTTCGACGGCGGGTTAGTCCTGTCGACATCTCGTCAGGAAATCAAGCACTGATGAGATGGGCGTTTAGCGATACTAACCCGACAGGCGCGCCGATAACTTCCGGGTTGCCGTCATTTATCCGACATGGAGCTGTAGGCGAATTGTGGGCCTAATCGCCCAGAGTTTGACAACTGTGTCCATTGGACCAATTCAGCTTAGGGAACCAAGGATAGAGGAACTGTCTCGCGTGCCCGTCATTCGCGTATTCTGGCAATCTGAGGTTCAATCCATGCGTCGCTTTGAGTTTGTGGAAGGAAGCTCAAATAAATTCTGGGAAGTCACGGCGTCGGGAAACACGCTGACGGTGCGCTTCGGCCGCGTCGTTAGCAAGAGCCAAGAAAAATCGAAGACGTTTGCTACTCCGGAGCTGGCACAAAAGGAACAGGACAAGCTCATTGCCGAGAAACTAGGCAGGGGCTACAAGGAAGTGGGATCGTCAGGCACCTGCGAAGCCGACGCCTCAGCGGAAGGATCCGCGGCCAAGCTGAAGCCTGCGGAGGTCACGCTCAGTGACCTGCTGGGATCCCCGGCATTAAAGCGAGTGGCTCCGCAGCTAAAACCGCTGCAGAGAACGTCGATCCGCATCACGACTGCGCCGTGGAAGGAACACCTCGTAGGGAGGAGCAAACTCGGTGGGCGTCCGGACCTGCCCGCCGGCGTGAGCTGGCCCATTGGAAAAGTCGCCGGTCGCGAAATCGCCTTGCCCTTCATAGCTCAATTTGAGGTTGCGAGGCTGTGGCGTCTCGATACCGAATTTCTTCTGCCTTCTTCCGGCATGCTGTACTTCTTCTATAACATGGCGGACTATCGGGCGGAGTACCTGGCCCCGGAAAATTGGCGCGTCATCTATCACAGCGGCGATAGTAACCTCGCTCCCAGTGAGCCGCCCCTGTCCATTCCTCCCCACCTGGACTACAAAGCCCGCGTGGCTAAGTTTCAAAACGAGGTTACGCTCCCTAGTGTGGAGACCTGTTACATCGGCGGTCCAGGAGATACCGGCGCCAAAGTCGAGCTGACGGAAGAAGAATGGAAGGCGTATGCCAACCTGCGTTACGAATGGCGGGCCAACAAGAACATTCACCAAATGCTCGGCCACGCGGACGACGTTCAGCCTTATGCGCTGGAGAACTCGTATGAGAGTGTTCGCGACGTTTTCTTCGCCGACGGCCGCGCTTTCAAGAGCCTGACTCCCAAAGAGCAAAGCGAAGAATTCTTTCAAGGGCGGCTTCTTCTTCAAGTTGACGAAGAAAAAAGCATCAAAATGCAATTCGGGCGCGGCGGAAGACTCTACTTCTTTATCCGCGAACAGGATCTGAAAGCCCGGGATTTCAGCAAGGTGTGGGTCAACGAACAATAGGAATCATCTCGGGATGGGACCACTGGTCTTCGTGGTGGCGTGCGGACATGACTCTGGCGATTGTTGCGGCGATTATCAAGTTGTTTGCGGGCTCCTACCAAGGCGAGGGGCAGGTTGCAGTCTAGTTTGTGGATCTTGTTGATAAATTGAACTTCATGTCCAGAAAGAAACTAATCGCCCCGTAAGCGATAATTGGCGAGAGGCAAAACTTTCTGGAACAATTCATCCGCAAATTTCTGTTGCTCTTCAAAAAATGGGAAATGGCCGGAATTGTCAAACCAGATAAATTCCTTTTGCGGAGCCTTGATCGTTTGAATGTACTCCCAAATCAACGAAGCAGGGCAGTATGGGTCATGCCTCCCCTCAAAGAAGAAGACCGGCGCCCGGAAGTCGGGCCCGAGTTTGGTGAGATCAATTTTCATCATTTCGGGCAACAGTATACTGATGGAGAACTGCGTGCTATGGATCCAACTGTAGTCATCCACAATGGAATATTCAGGAGCTGACACAACCGCAGACAAAATTTTCTTGGTATCCGTAAACACCGGTGTGTTCGCGGGCGGCCCGAGTAAATCTCGTTCCCAATCTCTCAAGATAGACATCTTTCTGAAATCCGTGTTTGGGGGAGGATAAGGGGCAATACTCTCTAAGTCTTTGACCGCCTGTTCATTGTGGCTGTTGCGTGCTTGTTGCAGGGCATCCCGGTATCCGACCTCCTCGTTCCGCCCAAAATCGACGGCTTGCCCGACTCCCACGTACGCGTAAATGAGTTCCGGATGTTCGTGCGCCAACCAAAGACCCAATACACTTCCCCACGAATGGCCCAGAACAAAGATCTTTTCCCTATTGAACCGGTTTCGAAGATAGTTCACCACCCCCAACGTGTCCTGCTCCATTTGGGGCACATTCATTGTTCTGCGCTGAAGTTCTTTGTCATTTGACGCGTATGTTTTTCCCGCTCCCCGTTGATCCCATTGCACTACGGTGAAATATCTTTCCCAGGAGGCCTGCCACGCGCCTGCCAAAGGAATGAAAGCAATGCCGGGTCCACCGTGAATGAACAGGAGGATCGGGTTGTTCACATTCTGACCGCGCACTTCGATCCACTGATCAATACCGCCGATTCGCACCTGCTCGAGGCTGTTGATGCCATTCCGTGAAGTAATGGCGCGTTCTCCAGCAACCTTGTGCTGGAGATATTTTCTGTACAACAAGGCAGACGACAGCGCCACAACGACCAAGCAGGCGACTGCTATCCCGACGTATTTGAAGATTTTCCTGATCACGGGTAAATCCCTCCGGAAAAGTTCCCTTCCAATTAAACGCTTACACTTGAATCCTTGTTCATACCGCCGCAATTGTTCGGCTCAGCCCATCTGGAAATCGTTCAGACTAGCGGACCCGCGAGAATGTTGTTTCTTGGTTCCCATGCCAAAGTACAAGTCCGCCTAGAGGAGCGGGCATACGCTTATTGGAGCGCTAAGAACCGAATCTGTCTTGAATGCGCTTAACCTGTCTGGATGCGGTACGCGGTTGGAGTGAGGCCGGTAGCACGTTTGAATGTTCGCGTGAAGTGAGCGTGATCGCTAAAGCCGCAGGCGAAGGCAATCTCCGTGATGGAGGTTGAGGATCGCTTCAGCAAATCCGTGCCTCTACGGATACGAATCAGGGTGAGATACTCGCGAAACGAGCAGCCCAGCATGCGCCGGAAACTTCGGGACACATGGACTGGATGAACACCAGCCTGTTTCGACGCCTGGCTCAACGTTAGGGTGCAGGAGTACTCGTCGTTCATCCATTGCAGAATCAACGGCAACCATCGGGTCCGCCCGTGTGCACGCGTGCTGGTGGCGCAGAGAGAAATGAGGTTGACGACTGATTCATGAGAAATCTGTGCGTCTTGATTCAAGCTACGGTAAAGCTCCAGACCAATGCGGTACGGTAAGCCGCCTTCCCACGAACGGGCGCTGTGGGGGAGGGATATATCCGGCGGCAAGCCCTCCAGCCATTCAGGCCCAATGACCAGGTTCAGATTGTGACCGTTGCTGATGAAGTTATTTTCGTGTACAAGGTCTGCAGGATGCCAAATGACCATTCCGGCTGAGCAACAACGCTCCGAGGAAGGCAATCGCTCAGTATACGAGCCGGCGAACAGAAACGTGAACCAAGCGTGACCGTGACGGTGCCTCGGCAAAATATTGCCCCGCCGAGTATGCTGGTCAACCAGAGCCAGGCCGCCCGCTTGGACCGAGCGCAGGATGTCTCCCCGGAATTGGTGCGTCAGCTCATTCATCGCTTAATACTGCATTCCTATGGCGTTCTTGGCTACAAAAATGTGACCTGGCCCTAGGCCTGAGAATCACCCGTGAGCCTATCACGGTCCAGAAATTGGGTTGGCGAAGCGAAGAATCGCTTCTAGGCGAAATCTCAGCAAACCGGAAGTTGGAAGGCTTCCTCGTTAACTTCCGGTTTGCCTTATCCTCCACTCACAATCGCGGATGGACCCTACCGAAGCTTGCCAATCTATTGGATTTCCCATCGTATTTACTTGCATTAATAACCTATCTTAAGTAAGGTTAATTGTGCGAACAGTGAGGATGAACGGAACTCGGCGTGCAATCATGCTGCGTTCAACTCTTTCGATATTTGTTTTTGTCGGGTTGTTTCATTTTCTCTTGCCTGAAGCAACCTTCTCCCAGGGTGAAACTACCAGCGCGATCATCGGCCAAGTGAGCGATGCAAGCGATGCGGCGGTGCCTAACGCCACGGTGACCGTTACGAACAAGGAGACCGGACTGAGGCGAAGCGCGAGTACCGATGACTCGGGCCGATTCAACTTTCCGCAGCTGAAACCCGGCGCGTACTCCGTCAAGGTGGAAGCAGAAGGCTTCGAACCGCTGCAGAATGACTCTGTATCTGCTGCCCTGGGCCAGAAGCAAACTGTCGATTTCAGACTCAAGATCGCACAGTCAAACCAGACCGTTGAGATCAGCAGCGAAGCTCCAATCCTCAACCCGGAGAATGCGAATACCTCCACGACTCTCAATGCCCGCGCACTGGAAAACCTTCCCAATCCGGGCGGCGACTTAACCTACCCTCTTCAGTTTGCCGCAGGCGCGCTCATCAATACGGCGGGCAGCAGCAATGATTTCATTGGCGGCACGAATGGGTTCGGCAACGTGGAGTTCAACGGACTGCCTGCTCTCTCAAACGGCTATATCGTCGATGGCTTGGAAACGAATGACCCGCTGACGAATCTGAACAGCGGACTCTCGACAAACCTTGTCCTCGGACTCAATTCAATATCGGAAGTGACGGTCAATACACTTTCGTATGCCGTCGATCAGGGGCGGTACGGAGCGTCCCAGATCAACTACGTCACAAAATCCGGTTCGCACCAGTTTCACGGGAACTTATATGAATTATGGAATGGCGCGAAGCTCAACGCGGCCGACTATTTCACGAATGCCGCAGGAAAGCACAAGCCGGGATCGACCGTAAACCACTTCGGGGGCAGTGTGGGCGGGCCGATTGTCCACGACAAGCTGTTTTTCTTCTTCGATAGCGAGTGGGTTCGCATTGCGCTGCCCATCGTCACGGCCACTGTCGTGCCAACTCCGGCATTTCAGAATTACGTTTTGCAGCACCTTCCTTTGGGTGGAACCGATTCCGTTACGGGGGCAGTCTATCAGCCATCGCCGCAGTCGGTGCCGTTCTATCAGAAGATGTTTTCACTCTACGGAAATACCAGCGGGATACCTCGCGCGATCCTCGGCTGCCCGCTCGGTGCCGCCGAGGATGGTTGCGCAAATAGCCAAAGCGTTTCCCGATCAAGCGTTGACCACGAACAGGTCCAGACGGTTCGAATCGATTACAACATCAACGAGAAAAACACCACCTGGTTTCGCTTTCAGGCCGATACGGGCCTGCAAGTTGCCTTCACCGATCCGATCAATTCCGCGTTCGACTCGTTCTCTCCTCAACCGCTGTACTCCTTCGCAGCGGGATATACTCACGTCTTTTCGCAGAATTTGGTGAACTACTTCAACCCGGCATTTTCCTGGTACGAGAGTATTTTCGGGCCTCTCGATTTTCAGAAGACGCTCTCCGCGTTTCCCATGGTGTTGGACGCCACTGGGCCGAACCCATTCACAAATGTGGGAGGGTTGGATAATACCTGGGTACAGGGACGACGGGCCACACGGTTTTTCATCAACGACAATCTCGCTTGGACCCACGGCGCACACGAATTGCGCTTCGGAATCAACACCCGGGTTCTTCGCCTGAATGACTATGATTTTGGACAGGGAACGGTTCCGAAAGTGACTTACAACACCCTGTCGCAATACATTTACGGAGTCGCATCGACGGCAACAACGATTTTCCCCACCTCAGCGAACGAACCGTTCAACTTCCTCAATCTAGATCTCTACGCCCAGGACACTTGGAAAGTGACGAGGAAGCTGACGTGGACCTTCGGGATACGAGATACATTGAATTCCAATCCCTTGAATCCGCACCAGCATATCGCTCGCTTGAGGGGCTCTTTTGGTTCCATCTTGCACGATGTGAACCAGCCTCTGAACGCCGCCATTCAAACCGGTCTCGGTAACGTGTTTTCCTCGACGCCCCTCGCGATCCTGCAACCCAGAACAGCCATCGCATGGCAGTTTGAACTCAAGACCGTGCTGCGTGCCGGATTCGGGGTTTTCAGCGACATATTGCCTGGCACCATCGCCGATGTGGTCGGCGTCAATCCGCCCTACGTTAAAACGTTCCAGGGCGGACTTTCAGGCACTGTCGGTGGTACGGCCATTGCGCCAGGCGTGCCCGGCAGCGCGGTAGACGCAACTATCGCCGCCAATCAGGCCTTTAGTTCGGGATTTGCGCAGGGGCAGCTCTCCTGCGCATCCCTACAAGCAAATCCTTCCAATTGTCTTCCTCCGGTCGCTATCACGGCGGTACCCGACGGAAAACTTCACGCGCCATACTTCCTAGAGTGGAGCCTTGGGCTGGAACACCAGTTGGGAACTACAGGAAACATCCGCGCGCAATACGTCGGCACTCGCGCAGTGAACCAGCCCTATCTTACGCAGGTCAACGGCTATCAGACGGTATGCGATGGATGTTTCGCGCCGTTCCCATATGGACAAGCTCCTGATCCACGCTTTGGGACAGTGACGCAATTTTCTACCGGAGCAAACAGTCACTACCACGGATTGCAAATCACCTCGATGAAGCGTTTTGGAAACGGCTTCATGGGACAACTGAACTACACCTGGAGCCGTTGCATGGACACCGTCTCAAACGGCGGATTCCTGTCGTTCTCGGCGGACGGAATCCTTTCCCCTCTCCCAGGAAACTTGACGAGGGACTACGGTCCTTGCGACTACGACATCCGGCACAATCTCAACGCTCAATACGTCTATCAATTGCCGTTGAGCGTCCGAAACCGGACTCTTGGCTTCGCGCTGAACGGCTGGCAAGTATCGGGTACTGTGTTTTGGCACAGTGGGATTCCGTTCTCCGTCCTGAGCACGCCCTATTCAGCAGGAAGTGGAATTGTGAACGGCAGTGGACCACAATTCGCAAGCGTCGTTCCCGGCGTTCCGCTCTATGAACACAATCCCATTCCAGGTGTCACGCAACAGGGCACGGTTCAATGGCTCAACCCTGATGCCTTTATCTCTACCGTGGACCCAAGTACTGGGGCGTGTTTTGACAGGGGCAACCCCAACAATCCGCATCCCGACACTCCCAAGAATTGCCAGTTCGGGAACCTCGGTCGTAACGCGCTACGCGGTCCCAATTTCGCGTGGAGTGACTTCTACCTCACGAAGCGGTTTCCTGTGACCGAGCGTGTGAAGATGCGCTTCGACGTTCAATTCTTCAATGTATTCAACCATCCGAATTTTGCGCTTCCTAGCATGGTGTTGGCGGGCATTCCAGGAAAGGTTTGCCCCGATGGAACACGCTGCACGCAAGTTGGGTTTGGCGCGATTACTTCCACGACTTCTCCGCCGACCGGTTTGCTCGGCGTCGGGTTGGGCGGGGATAGCACGCCCCGCATGATCGCTTTCCAATTGCGCCTGGAGTTCTGAAATTGTGATCGCCAAACGATTGCGTGCACAGAGCACCCTTGACCCAGCGACCCAGCGGTCGCATCTGAAGTTGGCGACGATAGAAGGTACTCGGACACCGTCCGGTCTGAGAAGTAAAATACGAGATCAAATGTCCCTCGCAGCAGTACGTCCGGCTGCAGATTTACTGCGTCGTGTTGTCCGTCTGCAGATGCTAACAATTGTCTGGATGAGCATAGAAGCCGTCGTGGCTACATTCTCGCGAACTTCTCCGCCAAGCGCGTTTACCAGGACTCTGGCTCAATTCCGAGTCGCAAACGATTCGGAAGTCATCGCGTGAAGGAGCCCGCATTGTGCAATGGAGAAAGAACCATCACTCACGGAATCGGCCGCGACAGCTCATGTTCGATCACAGCTGGATCATTCGGATAAGGCTCAGTTCGCCCCGTTCGAGTGAACCCAAGTCGTTGGTAGAATCGAATCGCGGGTTCGTTGTTACTCGTGACCATCAACAGCAAGACACAGGCGTTGCGACTTCGAGCCCAGTTGAGAACGCCATTCACCAATAGACGGCCGATACCCCGCTGGCGATGCGTCGGAGCTGTCCACATGGAAATGAGGTGGGCGCGCGTCGCATCATTCTGAGCGAGAAATGAGCCGGCGATGCCGCACGCCGTATCCTCGTCCATTGCGAGGAACCCAGCCCCGCTCTCACCATTCCACCGTTCCACACGCTCAATCCAATCAGAGTCGCTGAGCTGAACTTCCTTCGCATATGTCGAGCCGAATGCGTGCGGGTCATTTTGCAGAGCGCGAAGGCGAACAGCTTTGAAGAGGAAGGTGTTCAGCGACGTGATTGGCTCGATAGTGATCAAGGAAACTTTAATCCCGAGATGTCAGTGCTGACATAGAGTCTACTATAGAGCCGCACCACGGCTGTGCTTTGAGTCGGTACCGAGTTTTCCGATTACGCCGCAATCAGGCAATTCGAATCACTCGAGCGCAAAACCAGTAGACTAGATATCCTTGGAATTAGTGGTTGCAGGAGGCTGCTGACGGTAACGCTTCTGCCGAAAGAGACGAGTGACTCCGACCAGCATGAATATCGGCCCGAGCACACAAGCTGGAACCCAAATGAAGAAGAACAATCCGCCCGTCCAGTCATGAACATTTGCCTCGAAATGCGATAGTGAGCTGAGTATGGGAATCACAACCAGGGAGATTCCCGAAATGATGGCACCGACGAGCAGTACCTGATTAGCATTTGCCCTGCTGCAAAAGGCGATGCAGCCTATTGTCAGAATTACACTTCCCGCGCCCAAGCACAGCAATCCGCCTGCCTCTGCGATGAGAGTGATGCGCAACGGACCAGCGGAATCATTTACCCAGCCAAGCAAGAACACGCCCAAGGCAATCGCGCTGGAACCCACGAGAATTAGGGTTTTCGCTCGAGAGATTGTCACGGTTAGCCAATTGTAGGGCAGTTCTCAGCCTCTGAGGAACAGCTGAAATTCGCTGCTCGCCTCACGCCCAGACATGAGAAACGGCGCGTAACGTCTGAAAAGTCGCGTAGTCGGACATGTGTTTTCTGTCCGGTTTCGCCGCTGAGTTTTACTGCGATGTGTACACTTTCGGCGGTTGTACTCGTACTGTGGCTTTGGCCCCGTCTGGCAAACTAGAAATCTGTCGGTTCAAATCCCCAAGGAACGAGACGTACTCATAGAGGTCGGCGATATACAGGGTATCAGGAGAACCGCTTTCAGCGGACTCAAGCGGCACCGAAAACCCAATACACTTCGTGAGCGACAAGCGCCATCCGATGGGGACGCAGCCACCGCTATTCTGAAAGGAGCCTTTCAACTTCAAGATGGTCCACAAGAAACCATTACTTCATTAGAACACCCGCACGCCGAGCGACTCTCCATTCTCGCACACCTGACGCGTCGCCCGTGCGAAGTGGCTGTCGTGGTTGGATATTCCTTGGGCGGCGAAGCGCTGGGCCTGCGAACCGTTCTGGGGACTCTCGGTACAAGATTAGCTGCCAAAAGAAAGGGTGGATTCTTGAGCAAGAGGATGAGACCGCTCGCCGTAAGAATATAAGGCGGCGGGTGATGTGATTGAACAACCCACCATCGATAAATTGCCCCTTGGCACTAAAACTTTGGTAAAGTGCCGCGTCGGCTATCCACTCAGATCCTCAGCATCGGGGGGCGTGATGAGCACTCTGGACTTGCGGCCGCTGTCCATCGGCGAGCTTTTGGATCGGACCTTTAGCCTGTACCGGCGGAATTTCCTGCTATTCATCGGAATCTCGGCGATTCCGCAACTTCTGGTTCTGGCGTTGCAACTTGCGCAAACAGCCTTCATGCCGAACAGAGTTCCCGTTCAGCCGTCGGTGACGACGGACTTCCAGGCCGCTGCTTCCGGTTTCTCCACCGGCGGCGCGATGGGCTTGATCGGGGTTGTCATCGTAGGACTCATCGTTTACGTGATTGCCTATTTGTTCTCTCAAGGCGGAACGGTCTTCGCGGTTTCCGAGCTTTATTTAGGAAAGGCAACCACAATCAGCCAATCGCTGGGACGGGTTCGCGGTGAGTTAGGATCTCTGTTTGGCGTAATTATTCTCAACGGTCTGGTGACCGGCGTCTCGTTTCTTCTTCTGATCATCCCGGGGATCTACATGGCTTGCCGTTTGTGCGTTTGTATTCCGGCGGCCCTTCTGGAGAATCTCGGTCCGCGCGAATCGCTCGAGCGGAGCTTTGGGCTGACAAAGGACAATGCCGGACGGGCATTTCTGATCCTATTTCTCTATTTTGTGATTCTATATGCAGCGCTATTCCTATTCGATATTCCATTTGCGATCGGTATTCAATTCGAGTCGCACAATCCGTCCATGATCCGCTTGTTGACTGCCTTAATGCAGGTCGGAAACTTCGTCGCCGGGGTGTTGATTACCCCTGTGTTGACGATCGCCTGTTCCATCTTCTACTTTGATTTGCGCGTGCGGAAAGAAGCTTTCGATCTGCAGTTGATGATGAATCCACTCGCCGGAGGAATGCCAGCGCCCCGGAGCGCCACCAGCATCCTGTCCTAAATGTCGCGGGAAAGCGCCGTCGATCCTATGTCCCTGGGCCGAGCATGCCGATAAGGCTTCAGCGTTTATGGCGCCTTCTCGCTGGACTATTTTCCGTTCTGGCGATGAATTGCCTGGCGCTGGGGGCGCGGCAAAATCCTGCACCGCCCGCGGTTGCCGGCGCTAATGTGTATGCGGATGCATTGTCATTCGCGACCGCACTCGAGCGAATCGGAAACGCAATTGACAAGGAAAAGGCAAATCCTGCGGGGCTGACCGTTTTGCGCGAGGGCCTGCCTTCTCATTGGGAAGTAAGCACGGGCGAACACCACTACTTTCCTTCCGCGGAACCCTTGAGCACCCTTCTGCGGGATGCCGAAGGAGGAAAAAATGCAAAGGTTATCGCAGCTAAAGCCCAAGAAGCCGCGGCCTGGGCGTTCGACCTCGCCAACCAGGCAAAAGCATATGCGGGAGCGCAAACAAGCGGAGACTTGAGCTCTCGGACGGCACTGGAGCGAATCCTTACCCGGCGGGAGTTCGGCAACGTGAAGGGGCCTTCCGCCTGGGATCTGTTCCGGCAAAGAGTCAACCGCTGGATTCAAGAACTTGTGCTGCGCTTCTTGAGGCAGATCGGCCGCTACCCCATGGGCGCCACTATCTTATTCTGGTTGGTCATTCTGGCTGTAGTTGTGTGGTTGGCCGTTGTGCTGTTTCGTTATTGGACGAGGCGCGCGGCCCGGGAAGAATTGCAGACACCCGATTCCGTCGCCTATGTTCGCACGTGGCAGGAGTGGGTCCAGGCCGCGCGCGAGGCTGCCACGCGCGGAGACTTCCGAGAAGCAGTGCATTCCGCTTACTGGGCAGGCGTCAGTTACCTCGAAGATAGCGAGGTGGTGAGGAAGGATCGCACGCGCACACCGCGCGAGTACATGCGCTTGGTGTCGAACTCCACGCAACTGATAGCCTCGGGCCGCAAAACCCGGGAGGCGCTTTCAGCTCTGACGGTGGTTCTCGAGCAGGTCTGGTATGGCATGCGGCCGGCCAGCAATCAGGATTTTGCAAAAGCCATGCAAAGTGTTGAGGCGCTCGGATGCCAGCTCCAATAGATTCCGGAGACCGGAAGATTTTGCTCATCGCGGGGGCGGTGCTTGTGGTGCTCACCGCAGGGCTCGCATTTGTGGGAGGCGACTCCCAGGAGCATGGGATGTCGATTCCCTCGACGTACTCCGCCAGTCCCGGAGGTGCGCGTGCCGCGTACTTGCTTCTCGAGGAGCTGCACTACAAAGTTTCGCGCTGGGAACGCTCCCCTACCGAGCTTCCCATCGGGGATGTAGACGCGGTCTTGATCATCGCCGACCCGCTGGATACTCCGACGAAAGAGGAGATCGAAGCTCTTCAAGATTTTGTCGCCGAAGGTGGCCAGGTGATTTTCACGGGGGAGCGGATCAAGTCCTTTTTTCTTAAGGCGAGGGTGGACGAGAGATTTCCCAAGGCCGAATGGAAAACATTCGCCGCGAATATCCCTAGTAATTACACTGCGGGCGCTCAAAAAATTGTTCTGCAGACAGGCACTGCCTGGCAGACTCCGGAGGCCAGTCAACTTGCGCTATACGGCGATGCTGGGTCTCCCGTGGTTGTGAATTGGCGAATTGGAGACGGCAGAATTCTGTGGTGGGCGGCGGCGACGCCCTTGACGAACTCCGGCATCTCGCGCGAAGGCAACCTGAATTTCTTTCTCAATGCGTTGAACTTTCCACTGCCGGTTGAAAAGACGGCGGTGCAAATCTACTGGGATGAATATTTTCATGGAGAACGGACGTCGCTGTGGAGCTACGTGCGAAAAACTCCAGTTGCCTGGGGCCTGATGCAGATTTCGATCCTCGGCTTGATAGTTATTTTTACGTTTGGGCGGAGGAGCGGCCCGGTCGTGCTTCCACCCGTCATCTCGCGACTTGCTCCGCTGGAATTTGTGGATACGCTTGGAGGCCTTTATGAGCGAGCGCGAGCCGAGCCGGCCGTGGTGGGTTTTGTCTACCAGCGATTCCGTGCGACGCTTTCAAGGCAGTTGCGCATTTCCTCAAGCGCGAGCGATACGGAACTTGCGGAGGCAGTGCAAAACCGCCTGGGCTGGAATGAAAGCGGCTTGAAGACGACGCTGGCGCGCGCCTTAGTGGCTAGCCGCGCTAGAAGGGTGGAGCCACAGGAAGCGCTTGGCTTAGTCAGGGAACTTGAGCAGTACGAAGAGCAGCTTGGCTTGAAGAAGAAAACTGCAAAGGAGAAACCCTGAACGTGGAAAACATCACACGACTCGCCGAGCATGTTCGCACGGAAATGTCGAAGGTCATCGTCGGCCAGAAGCAAGTCATCGACCAGCTTCTGATGGTACTGATTTGCGGCGGCCACGCGCTTATCGAAGGAGTTCCCGGGCTTGCCAAGACACTCGCCGTCAAAACGTTGGCGAGAATCTGCGGGCTCGGCTTCCAGCGCGTGCAATGCACCGCCGACCTGATGCCTGCCGACGTGATGGGCACAAATATTTTCAATATGGCGACGAGCGCGTTTGCCCTGCACCGCGGACCCGTTTGTACGGATCTGCTGCTCGTGGATGAAATTAACCGGACTTCGCCGCGCACGCAGGCGGCGCTTCTCGAGGCGATGGAGGAGCGTCAAGTCACCATCGACGGAACGCGCTATCCGCTCGGCGAAAACTTTACCGTGTTTGCCACGCAAAACCCCATCGAATTTGAGGGTACCTACCCGCTTCCGGAAGCGCAACTCGACCGGTTCCTCTTGAAAATCCGGCTCGACTATCCTTCGGCAGCGGAAGAGGCCGATATCCTTGGGCGGTATGAACAGGGATTTGATCCGCGGCGGTTGGATTTGGTTTCGATTGTTCCCGTCGATCCAGCTTTGTTGGCAGCCGCGCGGCGAGACATCAGCGCAGTCCGCATCGAGCCATCGTTGCGGCCTTATATCGTTACGCTGGTGCGTCGTACGCGCGATTGGCCGGCCCTGTCGCTTGGAGCCAGCCCGCGTGCCGCGATCGGCCTTCTCTTCATTGCACGGGCATTGGCGGGGGTCGAAGGCCGTGATTTTCTGATTCCCGATGACATCAAGACCGCTGCCTTGCCAGTTCTGCGCCACCGTGTGCTGTTGAAGCCAGAAGCAGAGCTGGAAGGATTGAATTCCGATCGAGTCATCGCGGAACTGCTTGCTACCGTCGAGGTTCCCAAGTGAATTATTCCGAGCCTCTGAGCCCGAATTCCGTGACGGCGCGCGCAAGGGAGCGCGGAAGATTATCGTTTGCATACGGTCCCAGATTTTTCGTGGCTTTGCTGCTCGGATTCGTTGCACTGGGCCCCGCCTGGTGGTTTCGCCAGGCGATCGCCGCGATGTTCTTGTGGGACGCTCTGGTGGTGGCCGCGTGGCTTTGGGATTTGTTGCGGCTGCCGAGACCGGAGCAATTGGAAGTTCAGCGGGTTTGGGAGAAAAGGCCGTGTCTCGGAGTGCCCGGAAACGTCACGGTAGAAATTCGCAATGGCGGGAATATATCCATCCGCGCGAGGGTCGTTGACGAAACGCCTGCCCAATTGCGAAGCGCGCCGCCCGATTTGGCATTGCTTGTAAAGGCGCGCTCTTCCGTCGAGGCGCGCTATAGAGTGATGCCCGCCGAACGAGGTGATACCAAGCTGGGCAGGATTTTTCTTCGCTATCAATCGCCGCTGGGATTGGCGGAGCGGTGGGCGGTAGCCGAAACGCAGCAAACCATTCGAGTGCTTCCAAACCTCGAACAGGCGCGGCGCCAAACGCTGTATCTGATTCGCAGCCGTCAGGTGGATCTGGAAAAGCGGCGGCGGCGACAGCGCGGCATGGGGCGTGAGTTTGACAGCTTGCGAGAATATCGCGAGGGCGATGAGCTTCGCGACATTTCCTGGACAGCGACGGCTCGCCGCCGCCACCTCATTACTCGCGTTTTCCAGATGGAGCGCAGCCAAAACGTCTGGCTGGTGCTGGATGCCGGCCGCCTCCTACGCGCACAGGTACGGGAAGAGGGGGACGCTCCGCGATTTTCGAAACTGGACTATGCGGTGAACGCCGCGCTATCTCTGGCTCAGGTCGCTCTTTATTGCGGTGATCGCGTGGGTTTACTGGCGTACGGGCGCAAGGTTCAACAGAATTTATACGCCGGCCGCGGCGCTCATCACGTGCGAGCGATTGTCGAATCTCTCGCGCAAGTTCGTGCGGAGGCTTTCGAATCGGATCATGGGCGAGCCGTGCGAGCCTTACTGAACGCGCAGAAGCGGCGAAGCCTGGTGGTGTGGATCACAGATTTTGCGGAAACGGCGACCATTCCAGAAGTGATTGAATATGCGATGCAATTGACGCCGCGCCACCTGGTTGTCTTTGCGGCCATGGGCCAGCCGGACCTGAAAGCCTTAGCCGAGACCATTCCCGCCGTTACCGCGGATTTGTATCGCCACGGAGCGGCTTTGGAGATTTCCCAGAGACGCGACATTCTGCTGCGCGGTTTGCGGCAGCGCGGTGTTCTGGCGCTCGAACTGATGCCAGGAATGCTGGCGAGTGCGCTGGTGACACAATATTTGGATATTAAGGAACGCAGCCTGATTTAGCTTGGTTCAGATTGGTTGCGGCTGCGACGAGCCTGCTCGCAGCAGATACGTCGTGAGCGCGGCAAACAAAACGGTGGCAAGCAGAAATTTGAGAGGCGTGGCAATTCCGGATGGAGAGACAAATCCTTCAATGATTCCCGCGACGACCAGCATGGGCACGATTCCAATCATCAGGCGCGCCGCACGACTCCCTGCCTGCGCCAGAGATTCGCGCCGCGGCAGCAAACCGGGAAAGAGCATTCCCCGCGCGATCTCCAGGCCGGCGCCGCCCGAGATGAAGATCGCCGGCAGTTCGAGTACGCCATGTGCTGCGACGAAACTCCAGAGCTGCAGGGCCATCCCCGCTTGCCAGGTGGCGGCGCCGATCACGCCGATGAGCATGCCGTTGGTCACCATCATATTGATGGTCCCAATCCCGGCCGTGATGCCCAGCGCAAACGCCGCGAAGCATACGGCAAGGTTGTTGGTCATGATGCCGGAAGCGGCGAGCGGCTTGACCGTCACGATGGATTGCGTCCACATCTCCCGTTTCTCGATAGTGTCCATCATCTGTGGGCCAAGCATGCGATGCGCGAAGGCCGGATCATGAATGGTCACGGCCCAGGCCGCGACTCCCGTTATGACGAAAATGAGAAATGCCAGCAGGGTTTGCCGGAACGTTTC
>Ga0210410_10002698_pt1 | contig 15866 bp, 15 predicted proteins | sample IncBWC4MmetaG_FD_161058 | JGI IMG/M metagenome (GOLD analysis project Ga0210410, IMG submission 161058) | Forest soil microbial communities from Barre Woods Harvard Forest LTER site, Petersham, Massachusetts, United States - Inc-BW-C-4-M | ecosystem: Environmental > Terrestrial > Soil >... | reverse complement strand
GAAAACACTGGTGCAAATCAAAGGAATCGCCGTGCCCAGGGCAACCCCGAGAACGCCGAGAGGCCGCACAAGCAAAACGCTTAGAAGCAGGTTCCCCGCTCCCTCAAGCAGCAGCACTGAGGCGAGTACGCGATGGTGTCCCATTCCAAGAAGGATTCTGGTTGAGGTCGACTGAGCAAGATACACAGTTCGAGGAACGATGAGAAGAACCAAAACATAGTAGCTGGTCAAATATCGAGCGCCCACCCAGGATGCAATGATCGGCTTGCCAAGGATGACGAGAGTCACGCACAGCGGGAAGGTGATCAAGGCACAGGCGCGGTTGCCGGCGAGAAAGGCGCGACGCAGCCGATCCAGGTCTCCCGCGGCGTGGAACTCACTGGACATTGGCGTGAATATCTGCGACATGCCTCGGACCGCATAGCTTGCGTATTCGACGAGCTTCGATCCGATGGAAAACAGCGTGATGGCTGAGGCAGAAAGGAAAGCTCCGATGACAATCGCGTCAGACTGGAAACGCAGTTTTTCTGCCGCCAGAATGGCAAACGCGAAAACACCATAGCTCGCCATTTCACGGAAAGTGCGTTTGTCCACATACGCCCACCCGATTCGGACAGATAAGACGCGCATCGCCATCCACAGGAAAATCAAATAGCTGAGGAGACTCAGGGCGATCGTAATGACCCCGATCGCCAACAGCCCTCCTCCATACGTCAGAGCAACGACAATGAGAACGGCGCGTAATAGCGTGACGCCAATCTGACTGAGTTGAAGCCACGAAAACTTTTGCAGTCCCTCGAGAACCCCCGCGAAAACACTGAGCGGGAATGCGCACGCGATGCCGATGCCCGACAGCAAGAACAGAATCCGCGCCGTCCGGATCAACCCGGTGGGCAATTTGAACAGTAAATGCAGATACATCGACCCAACCGCAGTCGTGAGTAGAACGAAAAATGCAACCAATGTGTAGAAAGCCAAGCTGGTGCTGAGATGGCGCGAGAGTTGCTCGGAATCGTGCAAAGCCGTGAACTTGGCCGTGTACTTGACGATCGCGGATCGAATGCCAAAGTCAAGCAATCCGAAATAGCCGGCGAGGGCGAACACCAGGATCCACACGCTGAACGCTTCATCCCGCAGCCGGTGGAGAATGAATGGCGACAACAGGAAACCGACGGATGCGTGAATCAGAAGACCCAGCCAGGTCGCCGCAACATTCTTCACATCTTGCTTCAGACGCATGACGGTCTTTGCCGCCCTCCCGGGAGAGGATCACACTGCTCCATCCAAGAGATACGGAGGAGATTACGTAGCCGTCGAATGTGCCCGATCCCGATTCAGCCATAACCACCGCGGAATCTCGCAAAGGTATCGCAAACCCGATAGCGCATGGAAGACAGCCCTGCGAACCAGACGCTGGCGCTTCCGCCACTGTCGATTTAAGACCAAAGACGGGTTGTTTCTTACCGATGAAACGATCTGACCGAGACGCGAAGAAGGGATCAGACGATTTCGAACCAGAACCTTCCCGGCAGGCATGTCATCCCGGTATTGTTGATGGAGAAACAGAATAAGCTTTGTCTTTGGAAGTAAGCGAAACTCGTAGGTAGGAAGCTCGCAAAATGCGCAATCCTGCGCGTAATTCTCGATCCACACCCTGGTTGCGGGACGAACGCTGTTTCCCCAAGTGCGAATCAGATGTGGCAGAGGTGCTGCGAAAATCTGAGCGACCAGTTCGGATATGACGACCACGAATTCCCGCAACACGACGTTGTCGCCAACGCGTTGGGCAACGCCATCCCATAGCGCAGTGTCGGCAGCCCTCTGGTTTAGAAAAAAGCCGATCTCGAGGAAACACGACATTCGTACCCAATAGGTGAACAAGTGGTGGCACGCGTGTAACACCTGGAGGAGAAATGCATCCGCATCGGTGAGGACGGGAAACGTGAGTCCGTTCCACCGATGAGTTCGGGTTCGGTTCACAGAGAACAGACCTTGCAGCCGTTGGAGCCTGTGCAAATCGCTCTCCCAGATATCCAGATGCAATTCAACGGCATGAGGTGATCGAGCAGAGTATTGCGCAGAACTACGAGACGCGTTCCCCGTTCCCGGCATAAGGAAAATAAACTCCTGCTTGGAAATTGAGGGTTTGGGGATGTATCCAGCTTCGACAACGACACGTTGGGCCCCTGCCAGCGACTCGTCGTCAATGAGGTAGTCGAAGTCGCCCTGATGCCGGAGATACGCATCCGGGCAGAACTGAGGAATAAGAGAAAGGCCCTTTAGCACTGCATATCTGACTCCGGCGCCATCGAACTGTTTGTTCAGTGAATCAAGTCGCTGCGCCATGTTGTCAACGCGCTGCCGGTTGGCGGCGAAATTTTGTTCGAGACGAGACACAACCCCGGGCGGGATCGAGTCTGTCATGTTCGTGTCCTTGATTTTCTGTAGGAAGTAGAACGCTAAACCCGCATCATCCAGCCATCCCAAGGCATGTTTCCAATCACGCTGACGAAAGTTGCGAAGCCCCGCGAGGTCATCCCTTGGAGTGCTCGAAAAGCTGAAGAAATCAACAATCCCTTGTTTCGGAGTTGGTCTCATTGTGGCGGCTCCGCTAAATCCCTTGCTGGGGATTGCCCGGAACGATCTGACAACCGTTTGAAGTGGCAGACGAGTACTGCAGGTAATTGGCACGCTTGTGCGAACAAGTGGGCCTTGCCCGCCCGTGCGAAAATGGGTCGTTCGGAACGTCCCAGGCACAACGAGATGTACGTCAAGCATTCGAACCCGTTCGCGTAGAACGCCCTGACAATTTCTTCCGCCGTCCGAGGTTGCATTTCGATTTGGATGGCGATGCTCTCATCCCGAAAGCCGACTCGCCAGCCTCGTCCGTACGCCTCGGGATGAAGATCGCTGACGAAGACTTCTCCGGCGGGCCTCACGACACGCGCTAACTCGCGGACCATCGACGCCAAATCTCGAATGTGGCCCACAGCGAACGAGCAGATCGCCAAATCAAAAGCCGCCGAACGAAACGGAAGCTTCTCGCAATCAGCTCGCATCAGCCGCCCCTGGATCGCGCTCTTTTGTTTTGCGACTCGAAGCATCGCCTCTGAGCGATCAACTCCAAGCGCGCGGTAGCCGCCTCTTGCCACTAGCTTTTCCAGCCACCGGCCCGTCCCGCATGCAAGATCGAGAATTGGTTTGTCGCGCAACTCCGGAAGCAACGGCACGAGATGGCGTTCTTCACAAGATAGCAGCGGATTCGGCGCTTGATCATAAGTTGGGGCCCAGCGCTCGTAGCCCTCCGCGGCAGAGGTCGCGCAGGACCCCGCTTGGATCGCAGCCGCAGGTTCGCCAGGGCTCGACTCTCGCGGCGCGACTTTGCCAGTGCCGCTCACAGGCTTTCAGCCTTCGGCTTTCGCAACTCGATGACTTGCTGCAGCCACCTCAATTCCATGGGCGAACCATAGACGCCGAGCCGGTAGCGCCAACTACTCAGCGCTTTCAGAGCCAGCCTCCCCCAATGAGGCAGACGAATATCCTGCACGGTAGGCCAACGAGACGACACCACCAGCTCGAAGTTATCGATTAGCTGTTTTGTGGCGGGACGCATCCATGGCGTCTGAGGGTCTTTCTGTGTGGCAAAACGCTGCCAATGGTCTGTGGCCCATTCATCTGGCGTAGTAGGGAAGTGCACTTGATCTTCCACATCACCGTACATGCGGGCGCGCTGCGGCACGGGGGTGTAGTGCTCCACGATGATCTCCGCTTCCGGGTTCAGGCGCTTCAGCTGCCGTATGAAGTCGATGCATTCGTGGGTATCGCTTTCCGGATCTTTTGGATTGCCAAAGATGATCGAGAACTCTGGGATGATTCCGAAGCGCCGGATGCGCGAAGCGAGAGCCAGCGTGTCTTCCGCGCGGAGATCTTTATTCATCTCTTTCAGGCGTTCGTTGGAGCCCGATTCAGCGCCAAAGAAGATCATGGTGCAGCCAGCGCGTTTTAATGCCTCGAAGGTGTCGTCCGAATACTTCATCATGATGTCTGTTCGTCCTTCGCACCACCAGCGGAGATTGAGTGGCACGAGACGGTCGGCAAGTTCGCGAGTGTGAGCTTCGCGGAGAAAGAAATTATTGTCGTAGAACTGGACGGCATCGACTCCATAGGTGTGCACCAAATGCCGCAGCATCCCTTCTGTGCGGGCCGGGGACTCCATCTTTTCGCGGCTGCCGGAAAACGTGACCACCCCGCAGAAGTTGCATCGATAGGGGCAGCCGATGCTTGCCTGATGAACGGCGGTGCGGCGGCCTAGAAAGGTTGGAAGAAAGTACTGCTCCGCCGGAATGCGATGATACGGATACCATGGAAAGTCGTCGAGGCCTCTCATTGGGCGCTCCGGATTGTGGCGCTGCGTTCCCTCCGGGGTTCTGTACGACAGACCGGCAATGTTTTTGAGGTCGCCATGGCCGCGAAGCGCGTCGAGTAGGTCGAGAAACGTCTGCTCTCCCTGGCCGCGGACGGCGTAGTCCACGTAGTCTGCGTTCAGGACGGCCTGCGTGTAGTTCGAGGCGAAATACCCGCCCCACACGATTGGCAGATTTGGGAATTTGGCACGAATCTCACGGCAGCTCGCAACTGCGCCCACGGTCTGCGGCCCCGGCATCACCGTTACCGCCAGAAGCTCAACAGGGTGAGTCTTAATGATAGCAATGAGACTCTCGGTAGGATTTGGATCAAGGTTGCCATCGACTAGAGCATAGTCTTCCTTGCCCTCCACAACCGCCGCGATTGCAAGAATCGATAGCGGCAGACGCCGGTTGCGGGGCCTGGTTGCTTTTGGATTGTAAAAAAGGATCATCTTCCGAAGCCCTGGGTTTCGTTAGTGGGCTCTTTTTGCCAACATGCTGAACTGCAAGCAAATATTCCAAGCTAAGGTACTAAGCAGGTGTGTCTGATTTGTCTCGGATTTGTCAAACTTGTGCAAAATTTGCGATCCGTTTTGCCCCGTTCAGTCAGTCGGTCTCGAGCCCAATGTCCGTCGTCAAGAAGTGACAGAAATTTGACAATCCCCTGACAAATCGCGAGCTCTCGCCAAACTAAAGTGCAGTAACTGATCTCTGGAAAAGCGTGGGGACTTGCCTGAATCGAGCAAAGTCGTCCTGTTCTATCCGCCGTATGACGGACCACCCTTAGGTGCCCCGCTTTCGCTCCTGTGTCTTGCATCCCCGCTCCTACAGGCAGGATTCGAAGTCAGGCTCGTGGACAACCTGCTGTACCCAGACTACGAAGAGGCCATCCTTCGCGAAACCAAAGATGCGCTTTGCCTCGGCATTTCGGTGTTAACAGGGCCGCACATCGGCGCAGCCGTCAGGGTCTCACGGGCGGTGAAGAAGTTGCGTCCGACGATGCCGATTATCTTCGGGGGTTGGCACGCCAGTCTAGCGACCGATCAGACATTGCGTGAATCCTTTGTGGATGCGATTGTGCGAGGTCAAGGAGAGCTGACCCTTCTAGAGCTAGTGCTGCGAATCGCGACTGGCGCCGAGTGGAGCGGCGTTCGGGGGCTTTCCTTCAAGCAAGCGGACGGAAGTATTGTTCACGAACCGGAGAGACCCGTGGCAAATGTGAACGATCTCCCTGCACCTGCGTATCATCTTGCGGATCCTGGGGTCTACGCCGCCGTTTCGGGAGTTCGTCAGCTTGCTTATACCAGCAGCGTGGGCTGTCCATATCAGTGCAACTACTGCACCGACATGGTTTTCTACAAACGGCGGTTCAACGCTTACAGCGTCGAACGCGTAGTCGATGAACTGGCGGAACTGGTGCCACGCTACGACATCGAGCACGTGCCTTTCTTCGATTCGAATTTCCTCGTGGACCGCCGACGTGCGGTAGCAATCGCCAAGGGGATTATCGCAACCGGCGTCAAGTTCCAATGGGACTTCCAGACCTCCACCGACTTTTTGGCACTCATGAGCGAAGAGGATGTGCGATTGCTCGCGGAGAGTGGGGTTCACCATATCGGGTTTGGGACAGAGTCCGCGTCGCAGGAAGTCCTGGCCATGATGAATAAACGGTTTCAGCATGTAGAGCAGATGGTGGAGACAGCTCGCAAGACGAATCTGGCAGGCATTCACGTCGTGTTCAACATCATTCTGGGATACCCCGGTGAGACCGAGGCACATCGCCAGCAAACGTTTCGCGTTATGAGCGACATCGCGAAGGAATATCCGAACGTCAGTTTTTCTCCCAACATCTTTACCCCTTATCCCGGAATTCCGATCTGGCCGCAACTCAGGGAAATGGGAGTGCAAGAGCCGCAATCTCTCGAAGAGTGGGAAACTCTGGCGCTGGGCACAAATGTTCTGCCGTGGTTACGAGGTGAAGAACTGCGAAGGCTGCGGCTGAGCCTGGAGTACTTCCTTCTCAACAATCAGATCCGTAAGGCTTCAAACAAGATTCCATGGGCTGGGCGCGGTGTGCGCCGGCTTCTGGGGGTGCCAGTCCGTTGGCGAATAGGCAGGAGCAGCTACTCATTTCCGTGGGAGTTGTGGCTTTCGCGGACCGTCGAAAAAGTGGTGACACGACGATCGCTTTTAACGGGACGCGCGCTGGCGGAGCGGACGCAGGAAGTCTGTTGATTGATGGGCACATGGTTTCGCGAGGGCGACCAACGTGACTGATGTCTTGCTGACCCACTCGTATCACCTCTATTACGACCGCAAGCAGACGCGCAAGATGCAACCGTACTTGCCGCTCGGCACCCTGTATGCAGCTGCTTTGCTGCGCGCCGCGGGCCTCTCTGTCGCGCTGTTCGATGCGATGTTGAATGATCCGGAAGAAGGATTTCCCGCCGCGCTCCAACAGCACCGGCCGAAGGTCGTCGTAGTCTTTGAGGACAACTTCAACTTCCTCACCAAGATGTGCCTGACGCGCATGCGCGAAGTTGCGTACCGCATGGTCGATCTATCCCGAAGTGCAGGGGCCACGGTGCTTGTGAATGGCTCCGATGCATCGGATCACGCCCTGGATTATTTGCAACAGGGTTTCCGCTGTGTGCTTCTAGGGGAAGCGGAACTCACGTTGCTAGAAGCCGTTTCATGCCTTATGAAGGACAAAGAATCATCTCTGGAGACGATTCCCGGTATTGCTTATCTGCATAAAGAGACTGGCGAACTCGTGAAATCGCCGCGCCGTGAATTGATGCGCAATCTTGATCAATTACCCTTCCCGTCTCGCGATCTCGTCGATGTAACACAATACCAGCGGGCCTGGAGGGCGGCGCACGGCTATTTCTCGATGAATATTGTTTCCAGCCGTGGGTGTCCCTACCGATGTAACTGGTGCGCGAAGCCAATTTACGGAGACTCGTTCTCAGTGCGCTCCGCATCCATAGTCGCGGAGGAGATGCGACAGCTGAAGTACGACTTTGGCGCCGACCATCTTTGGTTCGCCGACGATATTTTCGGACTGAAACCCGGGTGGGTCCGCGAGTTTGCCACCGAGGTGGAGAGGTTAAACGCGGAGATACCTTTCAAAATGCAATCGCGCGTTGACCTGATGACCGCCGACAATGTGCGCTGGTTGCGGCGCGCAGGTTGCGCGGAAATCTGGATGGGAGTCGAGTCAGGATCGCAGAAGATTCTGGATGCCATGGACAAGGGCACGCGGGTGGAACAGATTGCCAAGGCCCGCGAAAACCTGCGCTCTGAAGGCATTCGCGCTTGCTACTTTCTGCAATTCGGATATCCGGGTGAAAACTGGCAGGACATACAAAACACGATCAAACTGGTTCGCGACACCCGGCCCGACGATATTGGCGTTTCCGTTTCCTACCCGTTGCCCGGAACCAAGTTCTTCGAGCGGGTGCAGGCGCAACTCGGCGATAAGACCAACTGGTCCGACAGCGAAGATATGGCCATGATGTTTCAGGGCGCCTACTCGAACGAGTTTTATCGCGCTCTCCATGATGCTCTGCACGCCCAAGTGGACTACTGGAATTCCTGTTCCGCGCAAACGGCCCGGGAAGAACAGGGCTCGTACGGTGACCCGAATCAACTCTGGAGGCGCGTGATGCGCCTTGAAAAGACGTGCCGAAATCCCAGGCCTACCGTGTTGAATAGCCCGTCGAATGGGCAGTTGGTGCAACTGCAGGCACCTGTGTATGCAACAAGTTTCGACGAGCTTCTTAACGTGCTTGCGAGCTGAGCTTTCTCATGGACATCCTCCTGACTCACGGCTATTTCCTTTATGAAGATCCCAAAGAGCTTCAAATCATGAAGCCCTATCCGCCATTAGGGATTCTCTACATCTGCTCCCATCTACGGAAAAAAGGCCTGAGTGCGGAGGTTTTCGATTCCACGTTTTCATCGCGTCATGAGCTTTGGAATTTGTTGCGGCAGGGCCCGCCCTCGGTGATCGGGATCTACGCCAACCTCATGACTCGGACAAATGTGGTCGAGATTCTGCGAGTCGCAAAAGAGGCAGGCTGGCAAACTGTTGTCGGAGGCCCGGAGCCGGGTGCTTATATCAATGAGTATCTGGCCGCGGGGGCAGACGTCGTCGTTGTCGGAGAAGGCGAGCTAACACTGGAAGAGCTAGTGCCCTCGTTGCACTCGCACCACCCTGACAAGTTGGATCGAATCGACGGCATCGCTTTTCTTGCTCCAGACGGCTCCGTGGTGCGCACCAAGCCGCGCCAGCAAATTAAAGATATCGATGCCCAGCCCTGGCCTGCTCGCGAATCCATCGACATGGCCCGATATGTGGACGTCTGGCGGAACCATCACAGCATGGGATCCGTCTCGCTGATCACCGCGCGTGGATGCCCCTACCACTGCCGCTGGTGCAGCCATGAAGTTTTCGGCAAAACGCACCGGCGCAGGAAGCCTGTGTCGGTGGCCGACGAACTCGAATGGTTGATCAAACGATACCAGCCGCAGATGGCGTGGATGGCTGATGACGTATTCACTATTCATCATGGTTGGCTCTTTCAATACGCGGGGGAGCTGAAGCGTCGCTGCGTGAAGTTACCCTTCGAATGCATTTCGCGCGCCGACCGGCTAAATCTTCAAGTCGTCGAAACGCTCGCGGAAATGGGCTGCTTCCGCGTCTGGATCGGCTCCGAGAGTGGCTCGCAGCGAATCCTCGATGCCATGGAACGCGGCGTAACCGTGGAGGAGGTCCAAACTGCAGTCGCGCTTTGTCGATCGGTAGGAATTAAAACGGGAATGTTTTTGATGTGGGGTTACGAGGGAGAAGACCTCTCCGACATCGAAGCCACCGTCGAGCACGTAAAGAAATCCGATCCGGACATTTTCTTTACCACCGTTGCCTATCCCATCAAAGGTACGCCCTATTTTTCTGAAGTTGCCGACCGAGTCGAGAATCCTAAGGCTTGGAGTGAGAGTTCAGACAGGGAGTTCCGGGTTCGCAGACGCCATTCGCGCCAGTTCTATCGATTTGCCGATAAGCTCCTTCGCAGTGAAGTGGAACTCAAACGACTCGGGGATAAGGCGGACGCGGACGAATCATCTGTCGCAGCCCTGCGCGACGGGATCTCCGAGGCTCGCGCGGGACTGCAGGCGACGATTGCCGAAGTGGAGGCCTGACCAATGGCCGCCACCCAACGGCAGATCTACCCGGCTCCGTTTGATGCCATCGCCGAGCAATATGACGAGGACTTCACGTGGTCCAGCATCGGCCAGGCTCAACGGCGAGCCGTTTGGAAAGAACTGGCCCGGACATTCCTCGGCGGTGAGCGCATATTGGAGATTGGCTGTGGAACCGGCATCGATGCTTGCTTCTTGGCAGGCCGCGGAGTGCGGGTGGTCGCTTGCGACAGTTCCTCGCAGATGGTGGCAGTTGCGGCGCGCAGAGTTCAGGAAGGCGGGTTCCAGAAGTTCGTACATCCCATTCTGCTTCGAGCTGAGCGTGTCTCGGAAGTGGCCGCGAACCCGTTGTTCGATGGAGCCTTCTCGAATTTCGGGGCCCTGAACTGCATTGAGAATCTCCGCGAGTTTGCCGGCCGCCTGGCCAGACTTTTGAAGCCGGGCGCCACCGTTGTTCTGTGCTGGATGGGCCCTTACTGTCTCTGGGAAATGATTTGGTATTTCGCGGAAGGAAAGAGGAATAAGGCCTTTCGGCGACTGAAGCGGGACGGAGTCATCGCAAAAATTGCAGACGGAGCGTTCATACGTGTGCAATACCCTTCGGTCCACGAGTTGTCGCGCGCGTTCACTCCTGACTTCCGACTGCAGTCGGTGAAAGGCATCGGAGTTGCCGTGCCTCCTAGCTATGTGGAGCCGTGGGCGCGAAGTCATCCACATTTGCTGCGGCTTTGTGAACGAGCGGATACGGTATTGGGACGGGTTCCCGTCGTTCGGACATTTGCCGATCATGTGCTGGCATGCCTTCAACGGCGGGAAACTTCCCAAGAAGTACGGGAGCAATGAGCACACTAGTCTCTATCGCATCGGTTGAAACATCCGGCGCAAAAGCGGACCACACCATTGGCTCGCTTCCGGTGCTGGTTATCTTCCCGCACAACCAGTGCGATTGCCGCTGCGTGATGTGCGACATATGGCGCATTCGTGAGGCGAAGGAGATCACGCCTTCCCATCTGGAGTCACAGCTGGCTTCATTGCGCGAACTGGGTGTTCGCTGGTGCGTCTTTTCAGGCGGAGAGCCACAGCTCAACGAAAAGTGGAGCGAGCTAGCAAAAATACTTCGTGCAGCAGGAAGCCGGGTGACGTTGCTGACGGCAGGCCTGCAGCTCAAGACTCAAGCCCACACAATCGTTGAAAGCGTTGACGACGTAATTCTGTCGCTCGACGGTCCGCCAGCGGTCCACAACAGCATTCGCCGCATTCCCGATGCGTCGGAACGCATGACGGAAGGTGTCGTTGCCTTACGTCAGATCCGGCCAGAGATGCCGATTGGCGCGCGGTGCACTGTGCAAAAGGCGAACCATCACTCACTGCGTGCGACGGTTGCGCACGCGAAGGGGATCGGCCTGACTTCAATTTCATTCCTCGCAGCCGATCTGACGTCGAATGCCTTCAACCACCCGGACGGTTGGCGGGCCGGAGATCTGGACCGCGTAGCTTTGATTTCCGAGGAAATCGATATCCTTGAGACGGAAATCGAACAGCTCATTCGTGAGCAAGGCACCCCTGGATTTGTGCTCGAAAGCCCCGCAAAATTAAGGCGCATCGTGCAGCATTTCCGTGCCCATGTTGGACAAGCAACCAATGTTGCCCCGCACTGCAACGCGCCGTGGGTTTCCGCTGTGATCGAGGCTTCGGGAGACGTCCGGCCATGCTTTTTCCATCCAGTGATGGGAAATATTCATCGTCAGGCGCTGTCAGCGATCCTGAATAGTCCCGATGCACTGAACTTTCGCTCAAGCCTGGACATCGCAAACAATGAAGTATGCCGCCGGTGCGTATGCTCGCTGCACCTGCCTACGCCACCATCTCCGGGCGGGCGAGGCTCCCGAAGCGACAAAGTCGTCGCATGAGCTGGTTGTCGCGTGCGCCGCTCGTTATTGCTTGAAAGAGAAATCCAGGCTCTTTGATTCACCCGCTCCAATCGTGACCTTCTGGGTTTGGGTGCCTAACTTCTCCTGCCAAGCCGAGATCGTGTAGGTGCCCGGCGGCAGATCCTTCAGGTCGAACGTTCCATCCTTGTCTGTTACCGCAAAGTAAGGATGTTTGAAAACCGCGATGTAGCCTCGCATCCAGGGATGCACGTTGCACTTGACCGGGATTGCAATCTCCTCGCGCGTGAAGGTCTGCTCCAGGGGCATGCCGTGAGGTTGGGTCATATTCCATTCTCGATTGTTGCTTGGATTCGGATGGATATTGTGGGTGGTCTCATCATCGTTTACGACATCGAGCTTCTGATTCGCCTGCATCGCCAGCACGTGCGGTTTGTACTGACACCCTTTTTGTAGGAAGACTGCCGGCTGTTGCGGTGGCTGAAAGTCATGGGAAGTGAGTCCGTCCGAAATATAGACGACCACATTGGCGAGCCCACCATTTGCGCCGACCACGATGTCCTCTGTAGTGATCGGCGTGGGATGCGCCTTGGCACAGAGCGGGTCAGCCGACATATCGATGCGGGTGCCCTTTGGCGGCGTGCCTTCGAACTTTACTTCTCCTTTTAGCGAAGTAGAAGCTGAATCTGCGAACCTACCGAGTCCTGCGGACGTCCGGCTCGAAAAGGCCATCCCGAAGCCCGCGACCGCTACGATCAATAGACAATAGTTCTTATGCATTGGAGCACCGTTTTTCTGCCCTCGATGTTCGAGGACGGCTGCAAGTGAAACGAAAGCAGCGCCGGTATCTCGCGCTGCTCAGAAGGAAGAATTGCGACGCGCCAGAGAGAAACATTTCCAAAGACTCACTGTCCACTGATTTCGTCCTTCGCTTTTGGATGTTTCCTGGAAGCGCTCAACGTGCGAATGTAATGGACAACATCCCACCGTTGTTCTACATTCATCGCCCCAGCAAACGAGGGCATGGGGGTACCATCAAGTCCGGTCAACAGGTCCCGAAACATGTCGCGATTCGTTTCGCCGCATTTGAAGATTCTTCCGGTTGTGAAATCAAACGGCGTGATGGGATTGCCCTGGTTGTCGGTGAGCGTGGCGGCCGACGGTCCGTGTCCTCTTCCATCCTTGCCGTGGCACGACCAGCAGTTCATGCTCTGAAAGAGATCTGCCCCGCGTTTGATACTCTCCTGAGAACTCGGAGGCTCTGGAGGAATGGCCAGCGCCTGACCAGGCCTTTCTTCCTGGAAAGCGGGAGAAAACGTCTTGATATACGCTACTAAGTCGGCGCGCTCTTGCCGCAAGAGTGGTCTCCACGACGGCATCCCGCTGCCGTGAATTCCTCGTGTAATTGTTTCGTAGAGGTCGCTATCCAGAGGGAGGCTTCCGCTCGGAGTCGATCGGCACTTGAACACCGCTTTGGTGAAGTCGCGGGGCTTGGGATTGAGATACGGTGCGCTCTCGCCTCGCCCATCTCCGTTGGATCCGTGACAAAAGATGCAGTAGCGCTGATAGAGCGCCTTTCCACGTTTCGCATTGCCGGTTAGACCCTCGAGGTGGCTTTCTTGCGTGGACGCCGACACCGCCCACACCAGGCAGAGCAGAATCACAGCTGCACGCGATGCCCTGATTATATGCACGGTGGCGACCTCCTCAGAAATCGAAATCGAAACCCATCGAGTAACTGTCATGACCTTGGTCTTTCCCCGACAGTGGTGCCGCGCCGGCATTCGTGGCGTGCGAATATTCTTGAAGCCACGCCAGCCCTGCCCGCGGACTCATGATCGGATACCAGCGATAACCGACCGTCCAGCTGTCAAGATTGCCGGAATTTGCGCGAATGTTCGGATTCGCCTGTCGGGACATGCGATTGAGTTCGTATCTGCCCGTGAATATCAATCGGGGATTGGGGTTGTAGTGTCCCTCGATGAATCCCCCGTTCCAAACTGGCGCTACTGCCCCTATGGGTAATTTCGAGGGTTGACTGGCCGGCACACCATTGCCTAAAAACACGTTGTCCAATCCGTGCATGTAGAAAGTGTAGAAATCGAATTTATTGACGTACCAATGCCCGTAAGCACCGAGCCGGTAGAAGCTGCGGTTTCCGGTGCCGGTGCCTGGAATCGGGTTGCCATTGGCGGTTAAGAAGAAGGTTGGAGATTCGCCAAAATATCCGTAAGCGCCTACTTGTTGTCTACCGAACCATGGTGTCTCGAAGGATTGGTTAAAGTTGGCGTAAACGTCATAAGCCTGATTGGAGGGCAAACTGGTTTCGCCGTTCGTGTCGCTGACTACCGCGACGGAATATCGGGTATTGTCGCTAATCGAGTGTCCGAGCACTTCGACGCCCAGTTGGGGAAAGCCAATACCCTGGAAGAAGTTACGATCCCCCGGGGGAGTGAAAAAGTAGTTGTAGTAGAGTCCGCCGGTGTTGTTGAGGATGAGTTGGCGCTCCTGGGAGATCGGTTCATCCAATTCAAACTTGCCGAGCTTGAGATTTAGCCAAGGAGAACCGGCAAGATTGTCTAAGCGCGTCCATGCTTGCGACACAGTAATGCTGTTATTTCCAATAAACGGCTGAACGAAAAATGAAATGTTGTTGTAGATCGTCCCAGCGGTGATCATGTCGACGCCAGCTAGATCGAAACCGGAAGAAGTTACGGAGGCCTCGATTTGTCCGCTGGATCGATTGCCGGGTACCACATCTACCGCCTGACGATTCGTGTTCTCGCGGTGCCAGAAACTTTGCGTACGAAACGCGACCGGCCAGTAGGCGGGTTCTTGGTAGATCGGGGCGTCGCGGCCGTTGCCCAACTGATATCCATTGTCTTTGAAAATCCGCCCGAAATTGTTCAGCATGGGCCACGCTTCATGACACGCTGAACAGGGGAGGCCGTACTTGCGGGCGAAGGCGGGAATTCCGTAAGCCGGTGGTGCGTCCATCACGAAACTTCCCACAGCCAATATCAGTATGCCAATTTGTTTCAGGCGTCTCATTCCGATTCTCCTTCTGCGTCGTCGCTCAGCGAGACACTGCCCAACGAGTCCAGTTGTTTTGGAGGAACGAACTTGTAGCCCAGTCCGTGAACCGTCCGGATCAGCGCGGGGCTGTCGCGATTGCGTTCGATCTTTCGGCGCAGTTTCGCGATGCAGTTGTCAACGGTGCGATAACTGGCCCGCTTGCGTTTTGGCCAGACGGAACGGACAAGCTTTTGGCGCGAGATGACCACTCTTGGTCTCGTGACGAAGAACTTCAGCACTTTAAACTCCTGGAGTGTCAACTCCACCGGCTGATTCGCGCGCCAGAGTTCCATGGTCCGGAAATTCAGAGAGAACTCGCCGAACTGTGCGACACGGCTATTTCTTCCGGCATGAAGATCTGTTAGCACTCTTGTGATCGCCGCGAAATCGTGCCGACGGTAACTTATCGTTGGAGGCAGCACCGACGTGTCACGAAAACGTCACGTTATTGTCAAATTCCTGCATATACCTTTGGTCTGTCTGCTGTCCAGAGCGGCTCTATTCGAACTCGGAGCTGAAGTGATGTTCGAGCCCAGTTCCGACAACACGCAACGGGCCCGAGAATGTTTCTTGAATCGGTGTGCGACTTGTCTGGCACCGATGGCAGCGGGAAGGTACAGATCGGTTTGAATCTCTATCCAGAGAGTGCAATCGCGTATGTGACGGGCGTGCTTCCGAGCGAGATGTTCGTCGTGGAAGTTTACCGGGTTCTTATTGTTGGAATGGAAAATCTGGAGCACGAAGCGGAGCACAACAACTGCCGAATGAGAGCCCTTGAGTCCGACTTAGAGCCCTGCACTCCGACTCAAGGCCTTGTAAAATGAGTGAGGGCGGCGAGAACGATTCTTTTGCTGAACCGCTGTACGGGCTAACACCCGTACCGAGGGTTCAAATCCTTCCCCTCCGCCAGAATTTCCGGCCCGGTGTCTCGGGCCAGATAGGCTTGCCCATTGATTCACATTCTCCACGTAGTCGGTGCCCGTCCGAATTTCGTTAAGGCTGCCCCTGTGTTGCGAGCGGTCCGGCAGCGAGGGATGCGGCAGACGCTGGTTCACACCGGGCAGCATTATGACCGGAACATGTCGGATGTGTTCTTTACCCAGCTTGAGATTCCAGAGCCGGACGTAAACCTGGGAGTGGGGTCTGGGAGCCACGCCGCGCAAACAGCGGACATCATGCGACGCTTCGAGCCTGTGATTCTGGAGCGCACGCCTGATCTGGTTCTAGTGTATGGCGACGTGAATTCCACGGTTGCCGCCGCGCTGGTTTGCGCGAAGATGCTGATTCCGGT
>Ga0210410_10002697_pt1 | contig 15876 bp, 12 predicted proteins | sample IncBWC4MmetaG_FD_161058 | JGI IMG/M metagenome (GOLD analysis project Ga0210410, IMG submission 161058) | Forest soil microbial communities from Barre Woods Harvard Forest LTER site, Petersham, Massachusetts, United States - Inc-BW-C-4-M | ecosystem: Environmental > Terrestrial > Soil >... | reverse complement strand
AATCGCTCCGGCGTTGTCTTCGCTGCCGTCAATGCCATCCGTATCTGCGGCGAGCGCCCAAATGCCGTTCCTGCAATCGGTAGCGATCCCAAGACCCAGAAGAAATTCCGCATTGCGGCCGCCACGCCCGTTGCCACGCACGGTCACGGTGGTCTCACCGCCGGAGATGAGAGCGCAGGGAATTTTGAGCGGCTGGCCCCAATCGCCGCATTGCCGCGCAATGCCGGCATGAACGAGACCGACGTCGCGAGCCTCGCCCTCGATGGCATTGCCAAGGATCACGGAAGCCAATCCGGCGTCTCGCGCGACCTTGGCTGCCGCTTCCAGGGATTTCTGGGGGCTCGCCACCAGACGATTTGTGACATTTGCAAAGCGCGGATCGTCCGGCGTCGGCGTTTCCGAAGCCGCGTCATTCAGGTGCATCGCAACGCTGGCTGGAATCTCAATGCCGTATTTAGTCAGCACGGCGAGCGCCTCGGCGCGCGTGGAGTTGTCCGGCACTGTGGGACCGGAGGCAATGACGGAGAGATCGTCGCCTGGCACATCGGAAATCGCCAGTGTGGCTACGCGCGCTGGTGCTGCAGCGATAGCGAGGCGACCGCCTTTGATGGCGGACAGATGTTTGCGCACCGTATTCATTTCGGTGATATCCGCGCCGCATTTCAGCAAGGCACGGCTGACGACTTGTTTGTCGGCAAGCGTTACGCCATCTGCGGGCAAGGCGAGCAGGGCGGAACCTCCACCCGAAATCAGGACCAGAACGAGATCATCCGCCGTCAGCCCTGAAACCTTGTCAAGAATTCGGCGAGCGGCCCTGGACCCCGCCGCATCGGGCACCGGGTGGGACGCCTCGATCACCTCGATATTTCTGCATGGTGCACCGTGGCCATAGCGCGTCACCACCAGCCCCTCGAGCGGTCCATTCCAGTGAGCCTCCACGGCCGCCGCCATGGAGGCCGCCGCCTTGCCGGCACCGACAACGATCGTACGGCCCTTCGGCCGCGGCGGCAGATGCGCCGGCACGCACCGGGCGGGCGCCGCGGCGTTCACTGCCGCCTGAAACATGTCGAGCAACAGACGGCGATAGTCGACGGTCATGATTTGCTTCCGGGTAAGCCTCAGGTCTTTGTCATTTCGTGGCTTGCCATCAGTTCCAGCGCCTTCACCATCGCAGAATGATCCCAGGCCTTGCCGCCTTGCGCCGCGCAGGAATTGAAGAGCTGCTGCGCTGTTGCGGTATTCGGTAACGAAAGCCCCAACGCCCGTGCACCTTCCAGCGCGAGGTTGAGGTCCTTCTGGTGCAGCTCGATACGAAAGCCGGGTTCGAAATTCCGCTTCACCATGCGCTCCCCGTGCACCTCGAGAATTCTCGAAGAAGCGAAGCCCCCCATCAGCGCCTGCCGCACGAGAGCCGGATCGGCTCCGGCTTTTGATGCAAACAGCAGAGCTTCTCCCACCGCCTCGATCGTTAGCGCGACGATGATCTGGTTGGCGACCTTCGTGGTCTGGCCGTCGCCGTTTCCACCAACGAGGGTGACGTTCTTGCCCATCTTCTCGAATAGCGGCTTCATGGTATTGAACGCCCGCTCCGGGCCACCCACCATGATCGTCAGCGATGCGGCCTTTGCGCCGACCTCGCCGCCCGAGACCGGGGCATCGAGATAATCGGCGCCGAGTGCGTTGATCTTTTTCGCAAATTCCTTCGTGGCGAGCGGCGAGATCGAACTCATGTCTACGACGATCTTGCCTTTTGAAATTCCTTCCGCGACGCCGCTTGCGCCGAACAGGACCGCTTCGACATGCGGCGTATCCGGCACCATGACGATGACCACGTCGGATTCGTCGGCAACCTGCTTGCCGGATTTGCAGACGATGCCGCCCGCGGCCACGAGCTCCTGCGCAACCGGCCCGACGTCGTGAAGAAATAGCCGATGCCCGGCAGCCTGAAGATGTCCGGCCATCGGACGTCCCATGATACCGAGGCCTATGAAGCCGACATCAATCATTTTGATCTTCCCTATGGGTGTGTTGGATTAGGTGTCCATTGTTAGCATCGCGTGCCATCCGAGGCCTTCAGTCGTGGAAGTCCTCGGCTTGTATTCGCAGCCAATCCAGCCACCGTATCCGATCTGGTCGAGATGACGGAACAGGAAAGGGTAGTTGATCTCGCCGGTGCCGGGCTCGTTGCGGCCGGGATTGTCGGCCAGCTGGACATGCCCGATACGGGGCAGATGTTTTTGCAGCGTTCGCGCGATATCACCCTCCATCACCTGCATGTGGTAAATGTCATATTGAATGAAGAGATTCTCCGACCGGACATCGGAGATGATCTGAACAGCCTGCTGTGTCCCGTTCAGGAAAAAGCCGGGAATATCGAGCGTGTTGATCGGCTCGATCAGCAAGCGAATGCCTTCCGGCGAGAGCGCGTCTGCAGCGAATCGCAAATTCTTCAGGAGTACTTCGTTCAACTCACGCATGTCGGCATCGGCGGGCGCGACGCCGACCAGGCAATTGACCTGACGGCAATCGAGCGCCTTTGCATAATCGATGGCGCGCAGGACGCCATCGCGAAATTCATCTACCCGGTCCGGGAAGATAGCGATCCCCCGTTCGCCGGCCCCCCAATTGCCGGCCGGCAGATTGTGCAGTACTTGCGTAAGTCCATGTTGCTCCAATTGCTCGCGCAACATGCCCTTTTCGAAATCATAGGGGAACAGATACTCCACGCCGCTAAAGCCGGCAGCCTTGGCCGCGGCAAACCGGTCGAGGAATGGCATTTCGTTGAAGAGCATGGTCAGATTGGCGGCAAATTTTGGCACGATCAGTTGTCCTAGGGTCTTCCGCTAACGGTGTTTATCGATCCGGATTGATCTGCCTCTAGACGGGCAGAAGCTTGCCTCGCGACGGCGCATGCGGACTTGGGGGCGTATCGTCGATCGGCAAGTCGAGAATTTCCTCGAACTCGACGATGTTGTCGATCTCGGTCCCCATCGCGATATTGGTCACTCGTTCAAGGATGAACTCGACCACGACCGGCACACTGTATCGTGCCATCAAGTCGCGCGCCGTCGAGAAGGCTGCCTGCGCGTCCTTGGGATCGGTCACGCGGATCGCCTTGCAGCCGAGGCCTTCGGCGACCGCGACATGATCGACGCCATAGACGCCAAGTTCCGGAGCGTTGATGTTCTCGAACGACAACTGCACGTGATAGTCCATGTCGAACCCGCGCTGGGCCTGGCGGATCAACCCGAGGTAGGAATTGTTCACCACGACGTGGATGTAGGGCAGCTTGAACTGTGCGCCGACCGCGAGCTCTTCGATCAGGAACTGGAAATCGTAGTCACCGGAGAGGGCCACGATCTCGCGATGTGGATCGGCGGCGCGCACGCCCAGCGCCGCCGGCAATGTCCAGCCCAGGGGGCCGGCCTGACCGGCATTGATCCAGTTGCGCGGACGGTAGACGCCGAGGAATTGCGCGCCCGCGATCTGCGACAACCCGATCACGCTGACGTAGCAGGTATCGCGCCCGAACGCCTTGCTCATCTCCTCATAGACGCGCTGCGGCTTGATCGGCACGTTGTCGAAATGGCTCTTGCGGAGCATCGAGCGCTTGCGATCCTGGCACGCCGCAGGCCAGGCCTGACGCTCCTTCAGCTTGCCGGATTTCCGCCGTTCCTTCGCAACTTTGACGAACAGTTCAAGCGCGGCCTTGGCGTCGGATGCGATGCCGAGGTCGGGATTGAAGACACGTCCGATCTGGGTCGGCTCGATATCGACATGCACGAAAGTCCGCCCCTTGGTATAGGTCTCGATCGACCCGGTGTGCCTGTTGGCCCAGCGGTTGCCGATACCGAGCACGAAGTCCGATTCCAGCATCGTCGCATTGCCGTAGCGATGGCTGGTCTGCAGCCCGACCATCCCCGCCATCAGCACGTGATCATCCGGGATAGCGCCCCAGCCCATCAGCGTCGGCACGACTGGAACGTTGACGATCTCCGCGAACGCGACCAGGAGGTCGGATGCATCGGCATTGATGACGCCTCCGCCCGCCACGATCAGCGGACGCTCGGCGGCATTGAGCATATCGAGGGCCTTCTCGATCTGTTTGCGGGTTGCGGACGGTTTGTAGACCGGCAGTGGTTCATAGCTTTCGTCGTCGAATTCGATTTCCGCAAGTTGCACATCGAGCGGCAGATCGATGAGCACCGGACCGGGACGTCCCGAACGCATAATGTGGAACGCCTGGCTGAATACACGGGGTACGAGCGCCGGTTCGCGTACGGTCACCGCCCACTTCGTCACGGGTTTGGCGATCGACTCGATATCGACGGCCTGAAAATCTTCCTTGTAGAGACGCGCGCGGGGCGCCTGGCCGGTGATGCAAAGGATCGGAATCGAATCGGCGATCGCAGAATAAAGACCGGTAATCATATCGGTGCCGGCGGGGCCTGAAGTCCCGATGCAGACACCGATGTTTCCTGCCTTGGCGCGCGTATAGCCCTCGGCCATGTGGGACGCGCCCTCGACGTGGCGCGCCAGAATGTGGTTGATCGAACCGCGCTTCTTCAGGGCTGAATACAGCGGGTTGATTGCGGCGCCCGGAACACCGAACGCGCATTCAACGCCTTCCTTTTCCAGAATACGCACGGCAGCATCGATTGCTCGCATCTTCGCCATTTCACACCCCGTTGATTTATTTTGGTTCGGGCGTGATCATCAGGGGAGGGAGGAAGTATCTCAATGAGATTGAATTTGTTTCCCATCATGCGGAATGGATCGCGAAGTATGCGCGATATCAGATGATTAGGCGGATTCAAAAATGGAAGATATCGAGTGTGGACGAACGTGGCCGACGCACGCGATAACCGCTTGCCGGCGGGAACACCGCGATCCCGGAAATTCTGGCTCAGCAAGACTTTGCGTCGGGCATCGTGCCGCCGAGCGCTCTGGTCAGTTCGGCCGCGACTTCCTGCACGAGCTTCCCGAGAACAGGCAGGCGGTCTTTCGGAACGCGAGAGGCCTTGCCAGACACCGAGATGGCAGCAAGCGGTTCGCTGCAATCGTCGTAGACGACGGCGGAGACACAGCGCAGGCCGATCAGGGCTTCTTCATCATCGATCGAATAACCTTGCTGCCTGATGTCGTGGAGCGATTTGCAGAGCTCGCCGGCGCGCACGATGGATTTCGACGTCAGCCTGGGCATGCCCTCACGCTGAATGATCGCGAAGACGTCCTGTTCGGAATAGGTCGAGAGCAGAGCCTTGCCGAGCCCCGAGGCAACCATCGGGACCCGGCCACCGACTTTGGTGACAGATCGCATGATCTCCCGGCTTTCGACCCGGGTCAGAACAACCATCGCGCCGTCGTCGACGACGGCGAGGTTTGCCGTTTCGCGCGTCTGGTCGCGAAGCTTGCGAAGATAGGGCAACGCCTGTGTCACGAAATTGCGGCGCCGAACGAATGTCGAGCCGACAGCGAAGCTTTGCGCCCCGATGTGCCACATGGATTCGTCGCGATCGAACTGGACGAACCGCCGCTTCTCCAGCGTTGTCAGCAATCGGTGAACCGTCGAAGGCGACAAGCCCGTGCGCACCGCGAGGTCCGTCAGCCGATATCCCTCATCATCCTCGGCCAGCGTTTCGATAATCAGGAGAGCACGATCTACCGATTGTACGCCGCCGTCGCCGGGATCGGGATCGCTATCCGAACGGGATTTCAGCTCGATGGCCTTGCGGCGGATCACGTTTCTCTTCATCGCGACCTGCATTCATCCGTAGGTGTGAAGACGTGCTCGTTTGCTCGATTTCAAATTCCGCTTTGCACGCCCGCCGCCATCAGGCTTTTTCGCGTTTCGCCTCGTTCCCGGCGCCCGGGATGCCGCTGCTCTCGCCGGGCAGCGTTCGCACAATGAGCCGGCAAGGATCTGCTGGCGCGAGTGGCATTTGGTATGCCAATAGAGCATTTTGTCAAGAGTGTTTTCCAAAAATGCATATATTTATCGAGGAAAGAGGCTTGACCAGCTGGTATCTGGCATGCCAGATTAACCATGGTTTCGCTTTGGGCGGCGACACAGAAGACGACAAGCTCGTCCACATCAGGAAACAGCCGGGGAGAAAGCGGAATGTCCGTAGCGGTACTGCAGAGCATTGCAACTGAAGCCGAGCGCGAGCTGACCGACGGCTTTAACCTGATGATCGATGCGCTGAAGCTCAACGGCCTCACCACGATCTATGGGGTGCCGGGCATTCCGATCACGGATTTCGGCCGCATGGCGCAGGCCGCGGGCATCCGCGTCATTTCGTTCCGCCATGAGCAGAACGCCGGCAACGCGGCGTCGATCGCGGGCTTCCTGACCAAAAAGCCCGGCGTCTGTCTGACGGTTTCGGCGCCGGGCTTCCTCAATGGCCTGACCGCGCTCGCCCATGCCACCACCAACTGCTTTCCGATGATCCTGATCTCGGGCTCGTCGGAGCGCGAGATCGTCGACCTGCAGCAGGGCGACTATGAAGAGATGGACCAGCTCGCGATCGCCAAGCCGCTGTGCAAGGCGGCGTTCCGCGTGCTGCACGCCGCCGATATCGGCATTGGGCTGGCGCGGGCGATCCGCGCCGCGGTCTCGGGACGTCCGGGCGGCGTCTATCTCGATCTGCCGGCCAAACTGTTCGGCCAGGTGATGGACGCCGAAGCCGGCAGGAAGTCGCTGGTCAAGGTGATCGACGCCGCGCCGGCGCAGCTACCCGCGCCCTCGGCGGTCAAGCGCGCGCTCGACGTGCTCAGGAACGCAAAGCGTCCGCTGATCATCCTCGGCAAGGGCGCGGCCTACGCCCAGGCCGATGACGCGATCAAGAGCCTGGTCGAGAAGAGCGGCATTCCGTTCCTCCCGATGAGCATGGCCAAGGGATTGTTGTCCGACACCCATCCGCAATGCGCGGGCGCGGCGCGCTCGACGGTGCTGAAGGACTCCGACGTCGTGATGCTGATCGGCGCGCGCCTCAACTGGCTGTTGTCGCACGGCAAGGGCAAGACCTGGGGCGATCAGCCCAAGAAGTTCATCCAGATCGACATCGAGCCGAAGGAGATGGACTCCAATGTCGAGATCGTAGCCCCCGTGGTCGGCGACATCGGCTCCTGCGTCACGGCGCTGCTCGAGGGCATGGGCGCCAACTGGACGGCGGCGCCGTCCGACTGGACCGGCGCGGTCGCCAAAAAGCGCGAAGAGAACGTCGCCAAGATGGCGCCGCGGCTGATGAACAACAACTCGCCGATGGACTACCACGGCGCGCTCGGCGTGCTCCGGACCATCATCAAGGAACGGCCGGACGCCATCCTCGTCAACGAGGGCGCCAACACGCTCGACCTCGCCCGCGGCGTCATCGACATGTACCAGCCGCGCAAGCGGCTCGACGTCGGCACCTGGGGCGTGATGGGCATCGGCATGGGCTATGCCATCGCGGCGGCCATCGAGACCGGCAAGCCGGTGCTCGCGGTCGAAGGCGACTCGGCGTTCGGCTTCTCCGGCATGGAGGTCGAGACGATCTGCCGCTACAAGCTGCCGGTCTGCATCGTGATCTTCAACAATGACGGCATCTACCGCGGCACCGACGTCAATTCGGCCGGCGCCGATCCCGCGCCCACCGTGTTCGTCAAGGGCTCGCGCTACGACAGGATGATGGAAGCGTTCGGCGGCGTCGGCGTCAACGCGACCTCCCCGGACGAACTGAAGCGCGCCGTCAACGAGGCGATGGATTCCGGCAAGCCGACCCTGATCAACGCGGTGATCGATCCGGCCGCCGGCTCCGAAAGCGGCCGCATCGGCAACCTCAATCCGCAAAGCATCCTGAAGAAGAAGTGAACCCGTTCAACCCATCGGCGTCATTCCCCGCGCAGGCGGGGAATCCAGTAACCGCCGAACCATCGTGAGAGGACGGGCTTTGTCCGACTGAAACGACGGCGATTACTGGATGCCCGCCTCCGCGGGCATGACGACAACAAGAGCTAGTAAGGAGAGAACAGATGACAAAGGCGCTCAAGGGCGTTCGCATTCTCGATTTCACCCACGTCCAGTCGGGACCGACCTGCACGCAATTGCTGGCCTGGTTCGGCGCCGACGTGATCAAGGTCGAGCGCCCCGGCGTCGGCGACATCACGCGCGGCCAGCTGCAGGACATTCCCAATGTCGACAGCCTGTATTTCACCATGCTCAACCACAACAAGCGCTCGATCACCCTCGACACCAAGAACCCGAAGGGCAAGGAAGTCCTCACCGCCCTGATCAAGAGCTGCGACGTGCTGGTGGAGAATTTCGGCCCCGGCGTGCTCGACCGCATGGGTTTCCCCTGGGAGAAGATCCAGAGCATCAATCCGAAGATGATCGTGGCGTCGATCAAGGGTTTTGGCCCCGGCCCGTACGAGGACTGCAAGGTCTATGAGAACGTCGCCCAGTGCACCGGCGGCGCCGCCTCCACCACCGGCTTCCGCGACGGACTGCCGCTCGTCACCGGCGCGCAGATCGGCGACAGCGGCACCGGCCTGCATCTGGCGCTCGGCATCGTCACCGCGCTCTATCAGCGCACCGTCACCGGCCGCGGCCAGAAGGTCACCGCCGCGATGCAGGACGGCGTGCTCAATCTCGCCCGCGTCAAACTGCGCGACCAGCAGCGCCTCGCCCACGGGCCGCTGAAGGAATACAGCCAGTTCGGCGAGGGCATTCCGTTCGGCGACGCGGTGCCGCGCGCCGGCAACGATTCCGGCGGCGGCCAGCCCGGCCGCATCCTCAAATGCAAGGGCTGGGAGACCGATCCCAACGCCTACATCTATTTCATCACGCAGGCGCCGGTCTGGGAGAAGATCTGCGACGTGATCGGCGAACCCGGCTGGAAGACCCATCCGGACTACGCCAAGCCGCCGGCCCGGCTGTCGCGATTGAACGAGATCTTCGCGCGGATTGAACGGTGGACCATGACGAAGACGAAATTCGAGGCGATGGAGATCCTCAACAAGGACGACATCCCCTGCGGCCCGATCCTGTCGATGAAGGAGATCGCGGAAGACCAGTCGCTGCGCGCGACCGGCACCGTGGTCGAGGTCGATCATCCGACCCGCGGCAAGTACATCTCGGTCGGCAATCCGATCAAGCTGTCGGACAGCCCGAGCGAGGTCACCCGCTCGCCGCTGCTCGGCGAGCACACCGACGAAATCCTGCGCCAGGTGCTCGGCTTCACCGACCATCAGGTCGCCGAGATCCACGATTCCGGCGCCCTCGATCCGCCGCGGAAGCAGGCAGCGGAGTAGGCGACAAGGTCTGGCATCTGGTATATCTAACCTGTTACGGGACCGGTGGATTCGACCTCCAGCCCGTTCGTCAAAATCCGCGATGCGCAGCCCCTGATTTGATTTCACACCTTGCTGCCGTATCTGCACGACCGTCTCTCCCAAACTAAGCCCCGAATTTCGGGGCTTTCTTTTTTTGACACAATATTTCACGCGCTAATGGGATCGGCGTAACAAGCGCGATTTTTTTGAAGTTCCGCAAACTATTCGCTTGCCATCTGGTATATTGCATACCAGACTGGTGTGCAGGACAGAACGAGGCTCATTTCAAAACCAGGCCCGGAGGAAGCATGACAATCACGACAAAGGCTGCTGCGTTGCCGACGGTTGAAGGCAAGAATTTCCGCTGGCTGCAACTCGCGATGGGTATTGCCTGCATGGCGATGATCGCGAACCTGCAATACGGCTGGACCCTGTTCGTCGATCCGATCGACGCAAAATTTCACTGGGGCCGCGCAGCTATTCAGTTGGCTTTCACTCTCTTTGTGCTCACCGAAACCTGGCTGGTGCCGATCGAGGCTTGGTTTGTCGACAAATATGGTCCGCGCATTGTCGTCATGTTCGGCGGAGTCATGATCGCCCTCGCCTGGGTCTTAAATTCTTACGCCACTTCGCTGACGATGCTTTACGCCGCCGCCGTGCTCGGCGGAATCGGTGCAGGCTCGGTCTACGGAACATGCGTCGGCAATGCCCTGAAATGGTTTCCTGACCGGCGAGGTGTTGCGGCCGGCGCAACTGCGGCCGGTTTCGGCGCCGGTGCCGCCATCACGGTAGTGCCGATCGCGCAGATGATCGCTTCCAGCGGATACCAAAGCGCGTTCCTTACATTCGGCATCGGGCAGGGCCTGATCGTCTTTGTTCTGGCAATCTTCATCCGCAAGCCGTCGCAAGCGATGGCGGTGACAAAGAAGCAGCTCAACCTGCCCCAAACCAAGATCGACTTCACGCCGCCACAGGTGCTGCGCAGCCCAATATTCTGGGTCATGTATCTGGTGTTTGTGATGGTCGCCGCGGGCGGCCTCATGACGGCAGCCCAGATCGCGCCGATCGCGCATGACTTCAAGATCGCGAACGAACCCGTAAGTCTTCTGGGCTTTCAGATGGCGGCATTGACCTTCGCAATATCGCTCGACCGGATTTTCGACGGCTTCGGCCGCCCGTTCTTCGGTTGGCTGTCTGACACCATTGGCCGCGAGCATACGATGTTCATCGCGTTCGGGACGGCAGCGCTCATGGTGCTGACCCTCTCCGTCTTTGGCAATATCCCAATCGTCTTCGTCCTTGCGACCGCCGTGTATTTCGGCGTGTTCGGCGAAATCTACAGCCTTTTTCCCGCAACCAGCGGCGATACCTTTGGTGCCAAGTTTGCGACCACCAATAACGGCATGCTCTACACCGCCAAGGGAACAGCCGCGCTGCTGGTCCCACTCGCGAGCCTGGTTGCGACAACCTACGGCTGGCAGGCGGTCTTTGTTATCGCTGTCGGCCTGAACGCCACCGCAGCGCTGCTTGCATTGTTCGTGATCAAGCCGATGCGACGTGCGTTCATTCTGGGCAATGAAGCCGCTCGCGTCGACGCAAATACGCGGACGGTGGGCGTGGTTTGAGCGCCACTGTTTGAAAATCCAGGCGAGGTGAACATCCGTGCACCTCTCTTTTTCGTCTCCAAAGTACTGGCATACAAAATACAAGAGTCGAGGACGGCATGAATATCCATGAATACCAGAGCAAGGCCATTCTAAAGAGCTTCGGCGCACCGGTCTCTCAAGGTCAAGCGGCGCTGACAGTTGAAGAAGCCGTCGCTGCGGCCAAGACGCTCCCGGGCCCTGTGTACGTGGTGAAATCTCAAATCCATGCCGGCGGCCGCGGCAAAGGCAAATTCAAGGAATTGCCGGCCGATGCAAAGGGCGGTGTGCGGCTCGCCAAATCAATCGATGAAGTGGCCGCCTGCGCAAGGGAAATGCTCGGCCGCACGCTGGTCACCGCGCAGACCGGTCCCGCAGGCAAGCAGGTCAACCGCCTGTATATCGAGGACGGCTGCGACATCGAGAAGGAGTTCTACCTATCGATGCTGGTCGATCGCGAAACGTCGCGCGTCTCTTTCGTTGTCTCGACCGAAGGCGGGATGGATATCGAAAAGGTTGCGCATGATACGCCCGACAAAATCGTGACCTTCTCGGTCGATCCCGCAACCGGCATCATGGCGCATCATGGACGCGCGGTGGCCCGCGCGCTCGGCCTCAAGGGTGATCTCGCAAAGCAGGCAGAGAAGCTGGCGGCGCAGCTCTACAAGGCCTTTGTCGGCACCGACATGGCGATGCTGGAGATCAATCCGCTGGTTGTCACCAGGCAGGGCGAGTTGCGATGCCTCGATGCCAAGGTCAGCTTCGATTCGAACGCGTTGTACCGGCATTCCGACCTGGTCGAACTGCGCGATCTGACGGAGGAGGACGAGAAGGAGATCGAAGCGTCGAAGCACGATCTCAACTACATCGCGCTGGAGGGCACGATCGGCTGCATGGTCAACGGCGCCGGTCTGGCCATGGCGACCATGGATATCATCAAGCTTTACGGCGCAACGCCGGCAAACTTCCTCGACGTCGGCGGTGGAGCGACCAAGGAGAAGGTCGCGGCGGCATTCCGGATCATCACGTCCGATCCGCATGTTGAGGGAATTCTGGTCAATATCTTCGGCGGCATCATGCGCTGCGATGTCGTTGCCGAGGGTGTGGTCGCGGCCGTGCGGGAAGTCGGCTTGACGGTACCACTGGTGGTGCGGCTCGAAGGCACCAATGTCGAGCTTGGCAAGAAAATCATCAAAGAGTCCGGTCTCAACGTCGTGCCGGCGGACAACCTCGACGATGCCGCGCAAAAGATCGTCAGAGCCACACGAAGGGAGGCCGCGTAATGGCTATTCTGATTGACGGCAATACCAAGGTCATTTGCCAGGGTTTCACGGGTAAAAACGGAACCTTCCACTCCGAGCAGGCCGTGCTTTACGGCACCAAGATGGTCGGCGGCACCTCGCCCGGCAAAGGAAGCACCCGGCATCTCGACTTGCCGGTGTTCGATACCGTGGCCGAAGCTCGCGAAAAGACCGGCGCGGATGCCAGCGTGATTTATGTCCCGCCGCCGGGCGCGGCGGACGCGATTTGCGAAGCGATCGATGCCGAGATTCCGCTCATCGTCTGTATCACCGAGGGCATTCCGGTGGCGGACATGATCAAGGTCGGCCGAGCGCTCGAAGGTTCAAAGTCCCGGCTGATTGGCCCGAATTGCCCCGGCGTGATGACGGCCGGTGAATGCAAGATCGGAATCATGCCCGGCAATATCTTCCAGAAGGGAAACGTCGGAATCGTTTCTCGCTCGGGAACACTGACGTACGAGGCGGTATATCAGACCACCGCAGAGGGGCTCGGGCAGACCACCGCGGTCGGCATCGGCGGCGATCCGGTCAAGGGTACCGACTTCATCGCAATGCTTGAGCTGTTCCTCGCCGATCCGGCGACGAAATCCATCATCATGATCGGCGAGATCGGCGGCTCGTCGGAAGAGGACGCCGCGCAGTTCATCAAGGATGAGGCAAAACGCGGCCGAAAGAAGCCGATGGTCGGCTTCATCGCAGGGCGTACGGCCCCTCCGGGCCGTCGCATGGGCCATGCCGGTGCGATCATCTCCGGCGGAAAGGGTGATGCGGAATCCAAGATCGCCGCGATGGAGGGCGCCGGCATTCGTGTGTCTCCTTCGCCGGCGCGTCTTGGGAAGACGTTGATCGACGTGCTGAAGGGATAACCGGGTCATGAGCGACCAGTCCAGTGCTTTGGAGGACGGCATGAAAATCTGTATCTACGGCGCCGGCGCGATCGGCGGCTATCTCGGTGTGCAGCTGGCTCAAGCGGGGGCAGATGTCAGCCTCGTTGCACGCGGCGCGCACCTGGCCGCAATGCGCGCCAATGGTCTCAAATTGCTGATCGGCGATCAGGAGCGCGTAGTGCATCCCCGTTGTACCGACAACCCGGCCGAGCTGGGGCCGCAGGATTTTGTGATAATTTGCCTGAAGGCGCACTCGATCACCGGTGTCATCGAAGCAATCCAGCCGCTGCTCGGCGCGCACACGCGCATCGTCACTGCAGTCAACGGGATTCCCTATTGGTATTTCTACAAGCACGGCAATGAGTGCGAGGGATCGACGCTTGAAAGCATCGATCCGGGCGGACGGCAATGGCGGGAATTGGGTCCGGAGCGCGCCATCGGCTGCATCGTCTATCCCGCGACGGAGATCGAGGCGCCCGGCGTCATCCGTCATGTCTATGGCGATCGCTTTCCCCTCGGCGAAGCATCCGGCGAAAGAAGTGCGGATGTCGAACGGCTTGCGGCGATGTTCGTCAAGGCCGGACTGCAAGCGCCCATTCTCGATCGGATCCGCGACGAAATCTGGCTCAAGCTGTGGGGCAATGTCTGTTTCAATCCGATCAGCGCGCTGACGCACGCAACTCTGGACAAGATCTGCACGGATCCGGCAACCCGCGCCCTGTCGAAGGCCATGATGCTGGAAACCCAGTGCATCGCGGAGACATTTGGCGTCAAGTTCCGCGTCGACGTCGAGCGCCGGATCGAGGGCGCGCGCAAGGTCGGTGCGCACAAGACGTCGATGCTGCAGGATCTTGAACGCGGACGCCCGATGGAGATCGATCCGCTCGTCACCGTGGTTCAGGAAATGGGGCGTCTCACGCAGATTCCGACACCGGCGATCGACGCAGTTCTGGCGCTCGTAACCCAACGCGCCAGAATCGCAGGGCTCTATTGAACGCGGTTGTCACCCTGCGGCCGGCCCGCCGCCGGCGCAGTAACCTTGCTCTTGAACTTCGGAGAGTTTCATCGTGACCTATTGGGTTCGCTTTCGACACAGCGACATGACCGGGTTTGGAACGATTTCGCAATCAGAGATCAGCGTCCATGACGGTGAGATGTTCGGTAACTCACGGGCCAATGGCCAGCGCCTCGCTTTGTCCGATGTCGAACTGCTGGCTCCGACCGAGCCCTCGAAGATCATCGCTCTTTGGAATAATTTCCATGCGCTTGCCGCAAAATTGAAGGTCACCGAGCCCGACGATCCGCTCTACCTTCTGAAAGCGCCGACGACATCAGCCGCGCCGAATGCGGTCGTGAATCGACCGGCGTCCTATGATGGCAAAGTCACATATGAGGGCGAACTCGGGATTGTCATCGGGCGCAGATGCAGCGGGGTATCGGTCGATCAGGCCAATGATTATATTTTCGGGTATACCTGCGTCAACGACATCACCGCCGCTGATATCATCGGTAAAGATGCCACGTTCGCGCAATGGGCTCGCGCCAAGGGCTTCGACAGCTTTTGCCCGTTTGGGCCTGTCATCGCATCCGGGATCGATCCGGCGAAGCTCGTTGTTCGGACGATCCTCAATGGCGAGGAGCGCCAGTCGTATCCGATTTCGGACATGATCTTCAGCGCACAGCAACTTGTCAGCAAGACCTCGCACGACATGACGTTGTTGCCGGGAGATCTAATCTGCTGCGGCACATCGCTGGGCGTCGGGTCAATGAAAGACCAGGTCAACAAGGTCACCATCGCGATCGACGGCATCGGCGAATTGGCCAACGAGTTCAGGCAATGACCCGGACCCGTTCGTCAATCGCTGCCGCGTGCAGGCGAATTTTCGAAGGTCAAATGCGCGGCGCGTAACAGCATGGGGGCGTCTTTTGACGGGGAATACGAACCCAAAATCCGACTGGGAGACAAAGGCCGATCGGGCCATAGAAATGGCGCGTAGCATGCCGCCTGGACCGGCCCGGCACGATGCGATGAAGAAAGCTGGCTTGTTGCGCTGGTTGGCTGCGTTGATGCAGGAAATAAAACGGCGGGAGGCGCCGGTTCGCGCGAAGAAGCCAAGGAAGTGACCGGTGGTTAGATCCAGCGAAGTTTGTTGAATCCGTTCTGTCGTGACGGAGCGGGCAACATTTCGAGTTCAGACGTTGCATCACCTTGGCAGATTTCGCTTCCGGGATGTGACAGGCTTTGGGTATAGGCTGTCCAGGAATTGCCGGACGGTGCTGACCGATCCGGTATTGACTGCCGCATAGCCGGGCAGGCGGGCGACGGCCTCGTGGAACGTGCTGCCCTTCATGACTTCAAGCAAGCGCTGCATCGGCTCCGTTTCAAGAAACGAGCGACGGCAGACGAAAAAATAGTCTTCCGTCAGAAGCCGGATGAAATCGAGCCCAAATTGCCGCGCTGCGGCTTCGACGCCAAAACTGACATCGGCCATGTCGCTGGCTACATAGGCGGCGACGGCGGCATGGGTAAATTCGATCTGCTGCGATCCGTTGATTCCGGCTTCGTCGATCTTGTGCAGCGCCAGCAGCTGGTCGAATAGCAGCCGCGTTCCGGAATCATGGTCGCGATTGACGAAACGCGCCTTTCGCTCGGCAAGGTCCTTGAGTGACGTGATTGCGAGCGGATTGCCGCGCTTGACCATCAATCCCATCTCGCGGGTCACGAAACTGATG
>Ga0210410_10002696_pt1 | contig 15877 bp, 9 predicted proteins | sample IncBWC4MmetaG_FD_161058 | JGI IMG/M metagenome (GOLD analysis project Ga0210410, IMG submission 161058) | Forest soil microbial communities from Barre Woods Harvard Forest LTER site, Petersham, Massachusetts, United States - Inc-BW-C-4-M | ecosystem: Environmental > Terrestrial > Soil >... | reverse complement strand
TTGCCGCCCACGCCGGCACCGCTTTCAGAGGCACCAGTGAGATAAATGCCGCCGCCACCATGATTTTGTCCACCAGCGGATCCATTAACTTGCCGAAATTTGTCACTACACCGTAGCGGCGCGCGATTTCGCCATCGACAAAGTCGCTCACGCCGGCGATCAGGAAGACGACCAGGGCGAGTGTCCGCCCGTATTGCCAGGACGAATTCAGCGCGGCGACGAAAATCACCGTCAGCACCAGCCGGCTCAGCGTTAATCGATTCGCCCAGTTCATTGCGTTGTAGCCGCGGTCCTTGAACGCGGCCCGCTTTCGGCGACGCCGGCTACGGAATGTTCGCTTTTAAATCGGGGCCGCTTCCAGATCGGGACCTTCTTCTTCAACTCGTCCACGATCCATTTGCTCGCCTCGAATGCAGCGGCGCGATGTTGCGCACTGACTCGTAGAAACAGCGACGCTTCACCCGTTCCTACAAATCCGGTCCGGTGATGAAGCAGGACTTGGTTCAATCGAAAAGTCTCGGCCGCGGTATCGGCAAGGATTTTCATCTGATGCTCGGCCATCGCTTCGTGAGCTTCGTAATCGATTCCCTCGATTTCACGACCATCTTCCAGTTCTCGAACCACTCCCCAAAAATCGACCACCGCTCCCGTCGAAAGGCTTGTCCTGAGCGAAGTCGAAGGATCTACATCTTCCTTGGGTGTTTCCAGGCGCATTGCACTCAACAAAACTTGAGAAACGGAGTTTGCCATGTCTTTGAATCGCCCGTTACAGTGTAGCTCTTGCGCTGAAGCAACAAAGGAGACCCAAAATGACTGCGAATCAATGTGATATTGGCCTCATTGGCCTGGCTGTGATGGGCGAGAATCTCGTCCTCAACATGGAATCGAAAGGTTTCACCGTGGCCGTTTTCAATCGCACCACTGATGTTACCGACAAATTCGCGGCCGCTCGGGCCAAAGGGAAAAATATTCAGCCCACCCGTACGATGGAGGAATTCGTCGGTGCGCTCAAAAAACCGCGGAAAGCGATGATCATGGTCAAAGCAGGCGCGCCCGTGGACGCCGTTATTGGTCAATTGGCACCGCTTCTCGACAAAGGCGACGTCATCGTTGACGGCGGGAATTCGCTTTTCACCGATACCCAACGCCGCTGCAAAGATCTCGAAGGAAAAGGAATTCACTTTGTCGGCTGCGGCGTCTCCGGTGGAGAAGAAGGCGCACTCAAAGGTCCATCGTTGATGCCGGGCGGTCCGCGCGAGTCGTGGGAAATCATCGCGCCAATTTATCGCAAAATTGCCGCCCAAGTGGACGGCGAACCGTGCTGTCGCTACATGGGCCCGGACGGCGCCGGTCACTACGTCAAAATGGTGCACAACGGAATCGAGTACGGCGACATGCAGCTCATCTGCGAGGCCTACGCGATTTTGAAAGATGTCGTCGGCATGGATGACAAGGATCTGGGCGACACTTTCACCGAATGGAACAAAGGCGAGCTCGACAGTTACTTGATCGACATCACGTCGCAAATTTTCCGGAAGAAAGATCCGGAAACGGGCAAACCGCTGGTCGATGTGATTCTCGATAAAGCTGGACAAAAAGGAACCGGCATGTGGACGTTGCAATCCGCCATCGCGCAGTCGGTCGTCATCTCCACAATCAACGCCGCCGTTGAGGCGCGCGTCATTTCCTCGCGTAAAGATGAGCGCGTCGCCGCGTCGAAAATTTTGCCCCAGCCGAAACCGAAAAAATTCACCGGCGATCGGAAAAAACTAACAGACGCCGTCCGTAACGCGCTTTATGCCTCAAAAATTGTTTCCTACGCGCAGGGAATGGAGTTGCTCGGCGCCGCCAGCAAACAATACAATTGGAACCTAAACTTCGGCGACATCGCCACCATCTGGCGCGGCGGCTGCATCATTCGCGCGAAATTTCTGAACTGCATCGTTGACGCCTACAAACGCGATCCCGCGCTCCATAATCTGCTGCTCGACTCCTATTTCACCGACATCATCAAAAGCACCCAGGACAATTGGCGGATCGCCGTGTCCGCCGCAGTCGAGTATGGCGTTGCCGTTCCGGCCTTTTCCGCGTCGCTGGCTTACTTCGACAGTTATCGCTCGGCGCGTTTGCCATCCAACTTGTTACAGGCGCAACGCGACTTCTTCGGCGCGCATACTTACGAACGCGTGGATAAGCCCGGCGTTTTCCATACCGAATGGATCGAGTCCGATCACGAGCCGGTGCAACGAACGGCTGAACCGAAACCACACGACCCGCACCACGCCGGCGAGTGATTTTGTTTTAGTCGTCGCCCTGCGAATGGCGTTGTAGCTGCCGCCGTCACTGGCGGCAGATCTCTGTTAACGAAAGTCGTGCGACTCGCTCCCGACCAGCTGGTCGTGCGCAAGCGGTCTGATCTCGCACGTTTTGATCAGCACGACGTTGTCTGAGTTCTGGACTTCGCCTTCGATCAACAGAAAATCTTCTTCGGTGATTAGAAGCCGGAAGCGCTCGAATAAATCTGGATCGACAATCGCATTCGAGACGCCGGTCTCATCTTCCAAACTAACGAAGACAAATCCTTTCGCCGTTCCCGGCCGCTGACGGCAAATCACATTCCCCGCGATCTGAACCGTGGCGCCGTGTTTCGCCTGAGCGAGATCAATTGCGCGCCAAATGTTCGGCAATCGCTCGCGAAGTAGCTTCATCGGATGCGGCCCGGCGGTTAAATTCATCGTCTGATAATCGGCTGTCACTCGCTCCTGAACGGTCATTGGAGCTAAAGGCGTTGTAGCGGTGCTTGTATCAAGCACCGAACTATCTAAACAGGCGCTTGGCACTAGCGCCTCTACAACATTCTTTCGAAGTAGATCATCATGCAGCGGCACTTCCACTTTCCACATCGCCGCGCGCCGATGATCGGCGAAACAATTGAGCGCGCCCAGTTCGGCGAGCGTGCGCAACTCTTCTTTCGAAAGCGAAACACGCCGTTTGAAATCGTCCAGCGACTTGAATTGTCCGCCGCCGGACGGACTCGCCGTGGCGAGTCGTTGCCTCTCGCGCTCAATTTCTTCGGCATGTTCCTGGCGAAAACCGTTCACCACACAAAATCCAAGCCGGAAGGTGTTATCGTCCAAAACGGTGCAGCGGAAATCTGACTTCGCGACGCAGACCGGCTTGATCTTTACGCCATGCCGCTGCGCATCTTTCACGATCGTTGCCGGCGTGTAAAAACCCATTGGCTGATTATTGAGCAGGCTCGCGTAAAACTCCGGCGCGCGATGCACTTTCAAATACGCGCTGCCGTAAGCGAGAATGGCAAAGCTGATCGCGTGCGATTCCGGAAATCCGTAAAGCGCAAACGACGTGATCGCTTGAATGATCTTGTCAATCTTGTCCGGCGCCACGTTCTTCCGTTCCATCGCTGCGCGCAGCTTGATGCTGACACGATTCATCCGTTCTTCCGAACGATGAAAACTGAGCGCGCGGCGTAACTCTTCCGCTTCATTCCCGGAAAAGTCGGCCATGATCATTGCGATCTTGAGCATTTGTTCCTGGAACAACGGAACACCGAGCGTCCGTTCGAGCACCGGCTTCAATCGTTCATCGAAGTACGTGACCGGTTCTTTGCCGGCGCGGCGATTGAGATAAGGATGCACCATGTCGCCCTGAATCGGTCCCGGGCGAATGATCGCGACTTCGATCACAACGTCGTAAAAACATTTCGGTTTCATCCGCGGCAGCGTCGCCATTTGGGCACGGCTCTCGATCTGAAACACGCCGATCGTGTCCGCGTGCTGCATGATCTCGAACGTTTTCTCGTCGTCCTTTGGAATGTGCGCGAGATCGAGCGGCCGTCCGCGTTCGCGACAAAGCTCGAGCGCATCCTGCATCACCGACATCATCCCCAGTCCTAACAAATCGACTTTCACGATGCCGAGGTCCTCGCAATCGTCCTTGTCCCATTGCGCAACCACGCGGCCGGGCATGGATGCGTTCTCCAATGGCACGAACGAACTGAGCTTGTTCTGACAAATGATCATCCCGCCGGAGTGCTGGCCGAGATGGCGCGGCAATCCGTAAATCGCCTGGTACAAACAGACGAACGCCGGCATTCGCGGATGCGATTTCGGTAAACCGGCCTGTTCGATTTGTGATTGCAGATCGAGCGTGTGCGGAAAATCGCCGTTCGCGAAGAGATGCGAGAAGCGATCGAGAATGCTCGGCGAAAAATTCAGCGCTTTGCCGATCTCGCGCGCGGCGCTGCGCCCGCGGTAACTGATCACGTTCGCGGTCATGGCCGCGCCATGTTTGCCGTAACGCCGGTAAATCTCCTGGATGACCGCTTCCCGGCGGTCGCCGCTGGGAAGATCGAGATCGATATCGGGCCAGCCTTTCCGGTTTTCGTTCAGGAAACGTTCGAAAACCAGATTGCTACTGACCGGATCGACCGGTGTGATGCCGAGGCAATAACAAACCGCGCTGTTCGCCGCGCTGCCACGGCCCTGGACCATGATGTTGTGCTCGCGACAGAAATTGATGATGTCCCAGACTATTAAAAAATATCCGGGGAACCCGAGTTTGATGATGAGCGCGAGCTCTTCCTCGATTTGGCGTTTCACGCGTGCGCTGACCGCGGCGTAACGCTGTTGCGCGCCGAACCAAACGATCGTCCGCAAAAACGAATCCATGCTGTGACCGGCCGGCACCGGAAACTCTGGAAATTCGTAGCCGAGATCTTTCAGCGAAAATGTCAGCCGCTCGGCCAGGCGCGTTGTGTTCTCGATCGCTTCCGGCAGATCGCGAAAGAGCTCCCGCATTTCGCGGTCGCTCTTCAAATGCCGTTCGGCGTTTTGCGTTAGCAGTTTTCCGGCGGCATCGAGATGGGTGTGCTCACGAATGCAGGTGAACACATCCAACACTTCGCGCCCGTAGGGCTTGGCATACTGCACGCCGTTCGTTGCCAGGATCAACAATCGATGCGCACGCGCAAGATCGACAAGCTGCCGATTGATCTGTTCTTCGCCGCGAACGAAATGCCGCTGAATCTCGACGAAAACATTTTCCCGCCCAAAGACACGAATTGTTGTAGCCGCGGCCCTGTGGGCCGCCCGTGCTTCTGTGGTGGCAGGTCCGAGCCGGACTGGCATTATTTCGCCTGCAATCAATGATGCACCGAATAACGCCACTAATCCTTCCGTGAACTGTGGTAGTTCATCCCATTTTATTTCGCATTTTCCTTTTTCGCAGCGCAGATGCGCTTGCGTGAGCAGCTCGCACAAATTTTTGTAGCCGGTCCGATTTTCGACCAGCACCGGCAGAATGCTGCCATCTTCCATCGACAGTTCGGCGCCGATGATCGGACGAACATTGTGCTCGCGTGCCGCGACCGAGAATCGTTGCGCGCCGTAAACGCCGTTGCGATCGAGCAGCGCCATGGCCGGCATCTCCAGTTCGGCCGCGGTTTCAGCTAATTGCTCGGGAAACGATCCGCCGCGCAAAAAACTGAACGCACTGCAGGAATGAAGTTCGACGAACTTCATTCGTTGAGACGTTGAGGTGTTGAGTCGTTGAGAGGTTCAGTCATAAATGCCATCCACTTTCCAGGTCCGAGCCGGACTGGCATCTTCATATGCGCGAATCAGATCGCCGTTCTCGAGTTGCATGTCGTACTCCGCGCGTGCCCACGCTTTTTCGTCCCACCAATTTCCGGAAACCAAAAACGGGCCGCTCTGATCGACGATTTTGCCGCGCAGTTTATCGCTCTCGAGATATCGCTCGTCCGAAACGAACACAGATGTGTTCGCCGGCGGCCGAAACCGCCGCAATGCTACTCTGGCTGTGGTGGCAGGCGTCTCGCCTGCAATAGTGCCAGTCCGGCTCGGACTCCAGGCAAACGGCTCCATCCGAAACGCGTCCGGCCGATGCGTTTCTTCCAGCGCCGGACTTCCGACGCGATCGCTCCCGAGCAACGCGCTCAAACGCGCGAGCGTTTCATAAAGCTGCTGCGGATTACGCAAAGCCGTTTCAAATAATCCAAATTGCTGTGACGCCGGCCGACTCGGTTGCGCACTCAGCGCGACCGCCACGATCGGATGCGCCGATTTAAAATTCTCCAGGTGCGTCTGGAGCATCCGAAAGAGAAGACCGACATCGTTGGTCGGCTGCGGGATTTTAAAAACGCGCGTGTACGTGCGCGCGGCACCTGCCTTCGCAAAATGCCCGTCCAACGCCGGTGCAGCTCGCACCTCGGACTTCGAAAAATGAATCGTCAGGGTGAGCTCGCGTGCGACGAGGTAAATTGAGCTGAGTCGGAGCGCGAGCTGTTCGAGAAATCTCCGGAGAATGAACAACAACGGCTCCGCGGTCTCGATCTCGTGATCGAACTCAAAACTTTCCTCGAACGCTTCCGGCGGCTGAACAAATTTGAGGAGCCGCGTCGCGGTTCCATTGGCCCGTTCCCAAAGCCGGACGGCGTCGGCGCCGAGCCGGACACGAAGTTCCTCTTTATCTAGAGCGGCGAGCTGCCCAAGCGTATGAATCCCCCACTTGTGCAGAATGGAAAGAATTTCCTGAACCGATGCGTCTGTAATTCGGCGTTGGGCGTTCGACTTTGGGCGTTCGGCGTTTTCCGCTTTTGCTTTGATTAACCGCCTGTCGGGCTCCGACCTCCCAGCTCCAAGCTCCAAGCTCCCACATGCCATGCCGCCAATTTACGGCAAATCAGGATATACGTTCAAGTGAACATTTTAGTGGATTTTCTCGCTTTTCCCGCGATTAATAGGAACATGATTTACTTCCCCCGTTTTAATGGCCGGCGCCTTAAAGAGAACTCTACAGTCACATTTTGTGCATGGATGATCGCCTAGACCTTCGGCAGCAGGCGCATGATGAATGCCTTGGGTGCACACGCGATGATCGCGAGCAGACTGACAGCGACGGCCTTTGTGTAAATTTCGTCTCGAAGCTTGACGGACTTCCACTTCGCGCAGTGGGCGAGTGGTCATACGACAAAATTTACCGACTCGTAAAATATGTCGGAATTTTTGCGGGCGGCATGAAGAACTTGTGGGACTCGCTAAACTATATCGAAATCGGCAGCGGGCCTGGGCGATGCATCGTTCGCGATGACTGCACCGAGATGGACGGCACTCCGCTCGCGGTGCTTCGTAATCGCCAATCCTCCTTTTTCGAAAACGCCATCTTCATCGACGCGAGTTCACGTGTAGTTGAGGTATTAAATCTCCGGATTGCGGCCTTGAACGCCGCGAAGTTTGCTAACGCAGTCGCCGGTGATTATTCCGATGCCCGTGGCTTGTGCCGTATTGTCAGCCACTTGTCGCCACGTTCCCTAAATCTGATATTCATCGATCCAACGGAATGCGACGTACCATTTGAGACTATTGAACAAGTCGTTACGCATTTGCGAAATGCGGATCTTCTGATCAACGTTGCTATAGGAACCGACGTGAATCGCAACATTGCCGCTGCGATTTTAGAAACCACACATTCGCGAGCTCGCGAAAAATACGAACGGTTCCTTGGCAATCAGGGCTTTTGCAGCCGTTCAGATGTGATCACAATGGCGAAAAATGGGGATCATGAAGCTCTACGCCGCTCTTTCGCCAAGGCATACAGTGCGAAGCTTGCAAAGCTAGGATATTTGCACACTGACGTTCGCGCCGTTCGCCATTACTATCATCTCCTTTTCGCCTCTCGGCATCGAAGAGGTCTGGAGTTTTGGCGGTCGTCATGCAAAATCGCTCCAGACCGTCAGCGCGAGTTATTTTAACTGATCAAAATGGCCGCCAATTCTCACATCGAATGGACGCAAGCGACATGGAATCCCGTGACGGGTTGCACAAAAATTAGCGCGGGTTGCAAGAACTGCTATGCCGAGCGTCTCGCGTTTCGGTTGGAGGCGATGGGAAACCGGCGATATAGAAACGGTTTTCGTGTAACTCTGCATGACGACGTTATCAGTCTTCCAAAGTCGTGGCGAATACCGCGAATGATCTTCGTGAATTCGATGAGCGATCTTTTCCACAAAGATGTTCCACTCGAATTTATTCAACGCGTTTTTGCAACCATGCGGAATTGCTCACAACACACTTTTCAAATTCTCACCAAACGCTCTGAGCGATTACGAAATGTTGCTACGCAAATTGATTGGCCACCTAATGTTTGGATGGGCGTTAGCGTCGAGGATTCGCGAGTGTTGTCGCGCGTGGAGGATCTCCGAAAAGTTCCGGCTGCGATTCGTTTCCTTTCTTGTGAGCCGCTGATTGGATCGCTGGTCGAACTCGATCTGACAGATATTCACTGGGTGATTGTTGGAGGCGAATCCGGTCCATATGCGCGACCGATGAGAAACGACTGGGTGCTTGAGATTTTTCGCGCGTGTCGCAAAGCCGACGTGCCCTTCTTCTTCAAGCAATGGGGCGGCGTTCGAAAAGATCTAACTGGGCGTCTATTGCGGGGTCGAACGTACGACGAGATGCCACAGCACATTGCGGCGTAATCGAGCCGAGATCGGTCCGATTCCAAGGAATCAGCGCCGCGACAGTCATCAAACATCTCGAGCACATTTATTCAAAGCTTGGCGTCGAGGAGGCACCGCGGCGGCGAGTGTTGTCCCGCGACGCTGTTGTGATGCTCGCGCTAAACCGCTACCAGATCCCGCCTAATCGTCGCGGAGTTACAAGCCTCGGCAAAAAATACCACCATAGCGTGCCTAACACACCGTGAATGAGATAAGGGAAATATATAAACTGACTCCATCCATTTCCATGCTGCGACCCATGAGAATAAACAGTGCCGGCGAGCAAGTAAATTAAACTCACGGGGAAATCGGTGACGACAAAGATGCTCCACAATAATGGCGCCTGTGGATCAACCGAATTTCGTATGTACAGCACAAGGGCTCCGAAGGCTGAGAGGTGTAGCAAACACAGAGCAACACCAACTCGAGCGGCGAGCTTATTTCTGTCCACAGGAGCAGGAGGGCTCGTTCTCTTCGGGATCACGTTTGCCAGGGCGATCAATAGCCGCACCGATCATATTTCCCCAAAAACCACCAACCGCGTACGCGGCGCTAGTCAAGTGATGGTCGCAACCTCTAAAGCAGTCACTGCGAGCGCCTGGGTCACAAGAATGCGTCTGTCGACATTTGTAGTAACAGATATCATGCTTCACACACGCTGCGTCCAAACCGTCTATCGGCGGTGAATAAAAACCGGCTCGATGTCGATTAAATACTTCGCGACGTCCTCCAGTCCAACCAGGGCCACACCAATTTCCGTACGCCTTCCAAAGCCCGAGCGGATCGACGCCGTCTGAAGGATCGTTGCCTGTGTATCCGTAAAGATTTACTCCTTCGCGCAATTCAGCATTTCGAAGCGGATCGCGGTTTAGCCAGCGGCCCAAATCGGGATCGTAGGCGCGGTAAACGGCGAGATCGAGATTGGTAGCGGAATGGCGATACAGGCCGGTGAAGTTGAAATCTGCGAGAGTGTTGCTGATCACGGCCGTCGATCTTCCGTAGGGGTCGTAGTCGAAACGAGCAACTATCGCGCCTTTCTTGCCAGTGCTGCGCATCTCGCGGATCGAACCAAGATGGTCGCGCGTGTAAAAATATGGACTCGTCCCGCTAACCTGGCCTTGCGGATAAACGAACAGACTCACGGTGTCATTGCCGTCTCGGAACTCGCATTTCTCCATTCCGCACCATACGAATTTGCGAGTGCTGGTGATTCTCTTACCGCTTTTCTCGACGATCTTCACCATCCGGCTCAGGCCATCGTAGCTAAACTCGCTCCGCTTAGTGGTGCCGGTATAGTTGACCGCCACGAGCCGATTGGCGCCGTCCCACTCGAATGTGCGCGAAGAACCGTCGTTGATTAAACTGCCGTTCGCGTCATAGGTCAGGGTGCGATTCGTGCCCCCGCTTTGGGAGATAATCTCGTTCAGATTGTTCGGCGTTGATGTTGTCGTGGTCGTGCCAACAATTTCCGACGTTCGATTCGCCGCCACGTCGTAGCCGTAGGTGTATTGTTTGATCAACGCGTTCGTTGATGCGTTTTTAAGAGAGGCCCCGGTCAATTGATCGGCATTGTCATAGCCGAGATCGAACCGCTGCGGCGCAGGCGATAACCCCGGGTAATTCTCCGTCCAAGTCAGAATCTGGCCTTCGGTGTCGTAGGTGTAATCGAATTGCGAGATCAGCGCGTTTGAGCTCGTTTGGTTTTTAATTTGCTGAAGTCGTTTGTCCAAAGCGTTCGGAAAATAGCTGTAGACCGTCGAGCCGCCGTCGGGATAAGTCATGCTGCCGAGACGATCAGTGACATTGACATATCCGTAATTGAAGATGCCGAGCTTGTTGGTCGTTGCACTAACCCGGCCAAGGCTGTCGAAGCTCCAGGCCGCAGAGTTGCTCGTGCCGTTGATCGAGCGGTTCGTCACACGTCCGAGCTGATCATAGGTAAACGTGATAATATCGTTTGTCAGTGGGCCATCGATACTGGCCAACTGACCAGCACCCAGGACTGGCGGAATGGCAATCGGATTGTAGCCATAAGTCGTTGTCCCGCTCCCATCGACCATTGTTTTAACGCGATTGTAGTTTGGATCATAAGTGAAGCTGACAGACGGAGTTGGCGGATTTAGCGGCTGTCCGCTCGTGTTCGTATAGGTGATCTGCTGAATGTTATCGTCGACAAAATAAGAATAATTCGCCCGCTGAGTCTTCGCGTCAGTTACAGATTTCAGTCGACTACTCGCACCGAATGTGTTCGCGGCGGTTTGGCCGTCGTAGAGATAGCTGATACTCGTGTTATCGGCGAACACCTTTTGGTAAATGCGGCCCTGCAAGTCGCGGTGAAATGTTGTGACCTGGTTCTTAGGATCAGTGATGCTCGTCAGCGATCCGCAGCTACACCAGCCGAATTGTGTCGTCCGGCTCAACGGATCTGTGATCGAATCCATTTGGCGATTCGCGTTGTAATGTCTCGTGGTCCACTGGCCGCGCCGATCCTTGCTCTTTGTCAGATCCAGGATGTTCGTCACGCCCTGGCCAAAGTCCTGTGAGTATTGGAACTGCTGATTAGTTCCGTCGGGATAACTGATCTGAGTCGGGCGATCGAGATTATCGTAATCGGTAGTCACAACATATCCGTCAGAATCAGTCACTGTTCGGACACGATTGGCATTATCGTAGGTGAATGTTGTAACAGCCGAAATACCGTTGAAAGGCGGGCTCGTGATCGAAGCTAGATATCCGTCAAGGACAGCATCACCATAAGCAAAGGTCGTCGTTTCATTCTTCGCATTCTTACGCGTGAGCATCTGTCCATAGGGATTGTAGGTGAACGTCGTTACCTGACCCGCAGTATCGGTTTCGGCAAGAGGTTCATGCTGCGAATTATAAGCGAACTTGTGCAGCAGTTCGTTCGCGCTGCCAGTGGTTTGACGCACTTGCAGTAGATCGATGTTGTTGGAATCGTAGATATAGCTCATGACCCGACCTACCGGGTCTGTCGATTTCGTCATCTTACCGATGCTGTTGTACTCGTATTGCCAAAGTTGCGTGCTGCCGTCGCCGAGAGCGCGCGCTATTTTGCTCGGGTTTGCGCTCGACCCCACGTGGTTAGTGTCCGATTGCCCGGCATAGGAATACCAGACGCGGTTCTCCAATGGCGCCTTTTCACTCCCAGTAATGCCGGTGAACGTGCCGTCGGGATTTACGATCCAATGAATGATTCTCGCTTTAGTGTAATCGTAAACATCGTTTACTGGCGGATACATTTCGATCGACTTTTTGTCCCAATAAAAGGTGTTCGCCACATCAAGACCAGAGTTCGTCATCCCAGCAGGCGCCGTTGACTCACTCGCGCTGATGCCAGGCGCGTTATCTCGATACTCCACCCTCTCCTTACCGCCGAGTGGATCGGTCATCTCAATCCACTTGTTCGTTCCAGATTGCCCAGTTGAGAAAGTGGTAGTGCCGTACGGAGTCTGTAGCGAAGTGATGAAGTTCGTTCCGTCAGTGGCGTATGTGAATATTGATTGAATTCCGATCTCATCCGTGATGTTCGTTAATTGACCATTGGTGTAGGTGAAGGTTGCGAAGCGTCCGGTCGAAAATGGCTCAGTCACCTTTGTGATCTTTAACGGATCACTCGGAAGCTCGTAAGCGACGGTTGTGACTTGACCAAGAGCATCTGCCAGGGTTGTGACGCGAAAGCTCGCGTCGTAGCCGATCGTAACAGCGTTACCGGTAGGATCGACCCACTGAGTCATGAAAATCTTACGAGGAAACGAGGAAGAACCGTCGCTCAAACCGAAAACTTGTTTCGATCCATCGGGAAAGCGCTTCTCGTAGGCCGCAGGCGCAGTGCGAGCGAGAACAGCGTGACTTTGTGGATCTGCCTGATAACTCTGAGAGCCGGAATCGAATCCGGAGTACTTTTCGGCTCCGCCACCCGCCACGTAAACCGTAGCGTTGGCCGACGTATTGTTTGGATCGTCCGTTACATACGACAGCCAATTGAATGTCCATTTCGGCCCGAGGTTAGAATAATTGAAACTCTGTGGCTGCTGAGTGTCGCGCTGATTATAAGTGACGGTAAAATCGATCGCCGGCCCGCGCGGTGGTACGTAACGCGTTGGCGTATCTTCGATATTTAGACTGGCGAGCATCGAATGAGCGCTGTAGCGCGCCATTGGGGGCGCATTGCAGCTTTGGCATCCGTTGCCACCAGCTCCGGCGTCCCCACCATTTTTGCGGTCACATTGTTTTGTATATGGTGAGCCGGTCGATGACCCGATCGTAACCGGAATATCCGCATACAGTGTCACCGGCGATCCCGCACAATAAACCGATGCGATACTGACGTTTACTGAGCCTTCATTGTGAACCGATCCAGAAGGAGCAGCCACGGTAAGGTACAACCGAGACAGTCCCTTCCCTCCGGCATTCCCCATGCAAGCCAGCCCAGAATCTGGGTTCAAAGTGTAGGTATGATCTGCATTGACATGCACCGTCGTCTGATGACCGTAGCCGCAGCAGATGCGCACATAGTTACCCCCGTCACCGATAATATCGGGATTGCAAAGCAGATCGTAGGTGTAATCACCCGGCATGGCATCGCCACTTACAGTGACAGCCAGGTTCCCGCATGCGGTGTCCGATCCACCCCAGGTTATGCAACTGCCGTGACCGTCATCCTGGTAGTATTTGGAAACAGTCATCTGACCGGATGCCACGGTACAAAACGCACACCAAACTAATACCGCGACGAAATGTATGAATAGGTTCAGGAAAGAAACGGCGACGAGGGAACGCGCGAATGTGAAGTGGTTTTGTGGATTCATAGCGTGTCAGTTGACGTTTCAGGGTGAAGACGTCGCCAATTGTGGGAAATGGCGGAGGTGAACTGGAACGCGACGCTGCGTTGCGAGCGGCCAAGTTTCATGACCGCGATCTTTGTCAGATCGTCGGGCGTCCGTATATACGGCGAATGCCGTACATTTTTACTTAGGAGAGTTTACAATCTACCGTCGCAAAACTTTTTCTTAAGTTTCTCCCAAGCATCCAACGCTTACAAAAACCAACCCGTGCGTCGGTATTCCAAACCAAGATTGGTTAAGAGCGCTGGGAGCCGGGCCGGATTCGGAAAGCGATCGAGAAAAGCGAGAATCGGAGAGTGATCATCTTGGTTTGTGCGCTCTTTGTAAGCGTTGATAGCCACTCTCAGCGCTACATTTTCCTCCGCGAATGTTGTGCCTCCAGTTGGCACAAGCGGCTCCGGAAAAGCGCGCAGACGAAAAATATCGGCATCGCTTGGAGCCATCTTGGAAGATCGCAAAGCGACTCTGCTTCTCAGGCTAGTGGCATGCACCTGAGCTGTGAGTTTCTCGCTAACGCGGGTCCACTGCTTTTCGAAATTAGTGACTGCCACGAAGGCAGTCACACAAAGGGGGAGAACAAGCCGCCGGTTCATATCGACGCAGATTTTTGGCAGATCGTAGGAAGATTGCATATACGGCGAATGCCGTACGCGGTAATCCGCGCATTGACGCTGGGCAAAACTTGATTTTTTCGCGAACTCCGGATGTCAGACGCCGTATTACATCCATAGAAGGATTCAGCCTGTGTTAAAACGTCTCCCAAACCGATCAGCGATCGGACGCTATCATCTTCGCAACAGCTTGCTGACTTTGCGTGAGCGCGAGGTGCTCGGCTGGCTCGCCCGAGGAAAAACAAACGCCGAAATCGGCATGATCCTCGGAATCAGCTCCGCGACCGTGGGCAAACACCTGGAACACATTTATCCAAAGCTCGGGGTCGAGAATCGCACTGCTGCCGCCAGCTTCTGTCGCGAAACAGTCGGGGACAGCGATTAAAATCTCCCGAGAAACCGAAGAAATGGGGTCACATCTATACATTTCCGGCATCCGAACCCCGCAGACGTTGAGGAGTTGAGAGTTCGAGCGCGGATAAGTCCAGTTTCAGGTCGAGAATCGAATCAGAAACCTGGGGCAGGATGGAATGGAATTACCTCGGCAAATTTAGTTTTTTCGCTTCGCGGAAATCGCGGACACTCCTGGTCGGTTTGGCCGGACTGTTGTTGACGGCAACGTCTGCGCAATTAGCAACGACCGATCCGTCGTCGTTCGGCGTCGTCTATCAATTTTTGCCCGCGCCGAACACGCCGTTCTCGAGATTGATCCAGGCAAGCAATGGAAACTTTTACGGAATGACGTCTAGCGGCGGTAGCTACAACGCTGGCACGGTGTTTAAAATGACATCGGCAGGCGCTGTCACCATCCTTCATTCTTTCAACGGTTCCGAGGGCGCGAATCCGTATGGCGGACTAATCCAGGCAAGTGATGGAAATTTTTACGGAACGACCCAGCACGGCGGCGCGAGCAACAACGGCGTCGTATTTAAGATAACGCTCGATGGCAGCTTAACCGTGCTCCATTCTTTTGCTGGCGATGACGGTGCGGATCCTTTCGCGGGAGTGGTCCAGGCAACCGATGGAAACTTTTATGGAGTAACTGAAGCGGGTGGCGCGAGTGGCAACGGCACGATTTTCAGGATGAACGCGGCGGGCGCGTTCGCAACGATCCACACCTTCAACGGCGACGATGGGTCGCAGCCAACCGGTCAACTCATTCAAGCCAGTGATGGAACTTTATACGGCACGACCTATAACGGCGGCGGGAATCATCAGGGAACGGCTTTCAAAATCACGCTCGCGGCTCAATTCACCAGCTTGCATTCATTTGCCGGCGCCGACGGCGCCGGACCGATCGGCGGATTGTTACAAGCCAGCGATGGGAATTTTTACGGAACAACCTACGGAAATCTGTCGAGCGGTCCGGGGGGCAATGTGTTTCGAATGACCCCCGCGGGGGATGTGACATCGGTTTACGCATTTTCCGGCAGTGACGGCGCGAATCCGCGAACGGCGTTGATGCAGGGAAGCGACGGAAATTTGTACGGCACAACGGAAAAGGGCGGCGTATTAAATGCAGGAACGATTTTCAGAGTTGCGCCGTCGTTAGGTGCCTTGACGCCTTTCCACTCTTTCAACGGCACTGACGGCGCAAATCCTAGCGGGGAGCTAACGCAAGGTAGCGATGGAAACGTTTATGGGACTACCTCGAGAGGCGGTCCCAATAACACTGGTACTACGTTCACGATAAATTCAGCGGGAGTGCTGACGACACTCTACGGCTTTCCTGGAGGCGGGAGTCAACACCCGATCGCCGGAATGATTCTGGCAAACGACGGTAATTTTTATGGGGCGACGTTCAACGGCGGGCCAAACAATGACGGAACAATCTTTAGGCTTACGCCATCCGGCGTTCT
>Ga0210410_10002695_pt1 | contig 15879 bp, 12 predicted proteins | sample IncBWC4MmetaG_FD_161058 | JGI IMG/M metagenome (GOLD analysis project Ga0210410, IMG submission 161058) | Forest soil microbial communities from Barre Woods Harvard Forest LTER site, Petersham, Massachusetts, United States - Inc-BW-C-4-M | ecosystem: Environmental > Terrestrial > Soil >... | reverse complement strand
TTCCCACGCGTTACTCACCCGTCTGCCGCTGACGTATTGCTACGCCCGCTCGACTTGCATGTGTTAAGCCTGCCGCCAGCGTTCGCTCTGAGCCAGGATCAAACTCTCAAGTTGGACTTGAAACTTTTGAACCGGCTGATCACAACGTTTGACGAGGTCCCACCATATTTATTGAACGCGATTCACATCGCGGACAACGATGGTGTAACCTATATAAACGTGTACCGCCGAAGTCTTTCGTCCAGTCTCAATACTTGAATACTTGCGTATCCAAGTAATCGAGACTCGCAAGGACTCCGCCGTCCACGTTTCTCTTTCTTCATCTTCACTTGTCAAACAGCCCGGGGTCCGAGGACCCCTCTCCCATCGCCGGGAGCCTTCCTCCCCTTGGGGAGGCCATGGAAGACCTCATTCGACGGCAAATGACAACCGATGGTCATCGGCTGTTGATTCACTCATCTTAGTGAGGAGCTTCACGGGCACGAAAACATGCCTTGGCCATGGGCCAAGGCAGCGCCGCGCTCAGTGGCCGGGTTATAAGCCCGCCCGATCGGCATTGTCAACGGTTGTTGTCAACAAATCGTCGCATCGTCGCTCAGAATCTTGCACCGCGAAGAAGTCACGATTTTTAGGGACTTTGCGCCGTACTTGAGCCACAATCCTGCGACGTTCTGACACTAGGTATGCAACTGAATCGTCGGGTGCCAGTGGGGGCTGCCGACTTTTCATCTACTTGGGGAGCGGCGATCTCTAACCAACCCGTCGCCTTTCCCCTACGGCCTGGAAACATCGAGAGATCTGCAGACTAGTTGTTCGTGATCCCGGCCCGGCTTTAGGCCATTGATTCCCGAACATCCATGCGGCAACGCCAAGATCCCGACCCCCTTTCGAGAGGGCGAAGGCGGGTTAAGGATCGGTGAAGGTCTCGTCGAATGTTGATGGAATTTGGGGGGACGGTGGTTTGAGCCACAGGACGCCACGCGGGGGCGGCTACGGACGCGAGACCGGGATCATCGATCTCGGTCACGAGCCGCCGCTTTCCGTCGACGGAACCGAGGCCGCGGTGATCGATCGCCGCCGCGTCTCCGTGCAATGGTTTTCAGGCACCATCCTGACCGGACTGTGCGGCGCAGCCCTCATTGGCGGCGCCGTTTTTGCGTCGCTGGATGGCGAAATGACCTTTGCCAAGGTCCCGGAACGGGTCGAGGGCGCGCTGCGCGGCGCGTTCGGCGCCAACGACAAGACCGCCAGCCTGCACAAGAGCGACCGTCTGCCACCGCCCGGTGAATCGACCGCCGCGCGCAATGTGGTGCGGGTCTCCACGGTCGCCCGGGTCGGCAACCGCGACGTGATGCGGGTGCGTCCCTTCATCCGCATCGCCGGCAACCTGTCGATGACGACCAGCGACCTTTCCGCCAAGATTCCCCCGTTCAACGCCCAGCGCATGCTGAGCGATGTCGGCAGCCCGGCTCCCGCGGCCGCCGACGATCCCAATGCCGCCGACGCGGCCGAACCCGATGCCGAGGTTTCGTTCGTCACCAAGGATCTGGCGCCGATCCTGCCGAAAGCGAAGCTCGCCGCAGTGGTCGCGCTCGACGATATCCTGATGCGGGTGCGCGATGCCTCGAACTGGCACGGCAGCGGCAGCGGCGTGCGTTACGCCGCACTTGCCAGCGCCGCCGCCGACGTCGGCGGCACGCAACCGGACCTCAAGCTGGCCTATGCCACCGAGGGCGGCGCCGCGGCCGACCCCTATGCCGGTTTTGAAACCCGCGTGGTCCCCGAAAACGTCACGCTGCTGGCGAAGACCAAGGACCAGGTCACCGGTGGCAACCCATCCGGCGAACGCGTCCATGTCGTCAAGAAGGGCGATACCGTCACCTCGGTGTTGCGCGATCAGGGCGCCACCCCGGAGGAAGCCAAGGCCATCGCCGCCACGCTCGGGCCCCGCGGCCGCGACGGCGGACTGAAGGAAGGCCAAAAGCTGCGTATCCTGATGGCGCCCTCGGGCCCCGGCCAGCGGCTGCAACCCTACCGGGTGGTCGTCGCCAACGATTCCAACATCGAAGCGGTGTCCGCGCTGTCCGACCTCGGCAAATACGTCGCCGTCGACGTGCAGAGCATGAACACCGTCGCCGAGGCCACTGACAACAGCGACGACGAAGACGATGGCAGCGGCGTGCGGCTCTATCAGAGCATCTACGAGACCGCGCTGCGCAACAAGGTGCCGGCGAGCGTGATCGAGGACATGGTCCGCATCTACTCCTATGACGTCGACTTCCAGCGCAAGGTGCAGCCCGGCGATTCCTTCGACGTGTTCTATGCCGGTGAAGACGAAGGTGTCACCAGCACCGAAAAAAGCGAGGTGCTGTTCGCCTCGCTGACGGTCGGCGGCGAAACCAAGAAATACTATCGCTTCCAGACCCCCGACGACGCGGTGATCGATTACTACGACGAGGGTGGCAAGAGCGCGAAGAAGTTCCTGGTACGCAAACCGGTCAGCAACGCGATCATGCGGTCCGGCTTCGGCGCCCGCCGCCACCCCATCCTCGGCTTCGTCAAGATGCACACCGGCGTCGACTGGGCCGCGCCCTATGGCACGCCGATTTTCGCCTCCGGCAACGGCGTCGTCGAGAAGGCCGAACGTGAAGGCGGCTACGGCAATTACGTGCGCCTGAAGCACGCCAACGGCTATGAGACCGCTTACGGCCACATGTCGGCCTTCGCCAAGGGCATGGAGCCCGGCAAGAAGGTGCGGCAGGGCCAGGTGATCGGCTTCGTCGGTTCGACCGGCATGTCGACCGGCGCCCACGTCCACTACGAAATCCTGGTCAACGGCCGCTTCGTCGATCCGATGCGCATCAAGCTGCCGCGCGGACGCTCGCTCGACGGGGCGCTGCTGACCAGCTTCGAGAAGGAACGCGATCGGCTCGACGCCATGATGAACAATCGCGGCGGCGCCGCGCGCGTTTCCGACGCCGCCGGTTCCCCCGGCGTCCGGCAAATTACCAATCGCTGACATCAAGGCTTTTCGAGCGCCTGCAATTCCAGGCTGGCGCCGCGCGTCGCGCCGAATGTCATTTTTGTGGCGGCCGTGCTAGCCGCGGGCCGACAAGTTTCGTTTGCCAAATCCGCTCCATGGACGAATACTTGCCCGCTAAAAAACAACGGGAGGTAGCGTCATGACGAGCAGGCTTGCACAATGTGCAACTGTCGCAGCGACAGTGCTTTTCTCCACCGTGGTCGGCGCAGCGGCGCAGACATATGAGGTGACAAAACTGGTTCCCGGCTCGGCGTTTCACGGCGTGCACGGGCTCGGGATCGACAAGGCCGGACGAATGTTCGCCGGCAGCGTCGCCGGTGCGACGCTCTACGAAGTCGATCTCGACAAGGGCACCGCGAAGATAGCGATACCGACGCCCGAAGGCATGGCCGACGACATCGCGTTTGCACCCGATGGCACCATGGCCTGGACCGGCTTCCTCACCGGCGACCTCTATTCCCGCAAGGGCGATGGCCCGATCAAGAAGCTCGCTTCTGGCCTGCCCGGCATCAACTCGCTGGCTTACCGCAAGGACGGGCGGCTTTACGCCACCACCGTATTCCTCGGCGACACGCTCTACGAAATCGACGTCGACGGGGTCAAGCCGCCGCGCATGATCATGGACAAGATGGGCGGCCTCAACGGCTTCGAATTCGGGGCCGACGACATGCTGTACGGCCCGTTGTGGTTTAAGGGCCAGGTCGCCAAGGTCGACGTCGACAAGGCCGAGCTGACGGTGGTCGCCGACGGCTTCAAGACGCCCGCCGCGGTCAATTTCGATTCCAAGGGCAACCTGTGGGTGGTGGACGCCGCGCTCGGCCAATTGGTGCGTGTCGATCCCAAGACCGGTGAGAAAAAGATGGTCGCGCAGCTCAAGCCCTCGCTGGATAACCTCGCGATCGACGACAAGGATCGTATCTTCGTCTCCAACATGGCCGACAACGGAATCCAGCAGGTCGATCCCGAGACCGGCGCCGCCAAACAGATCATCATCGGCAAGCTGGCATTGCCCGGCGGCATCGCCGTCGTCTCCGACGAGACCAAGGACACCATCTATGTCGCCGACCTGTTCGCCTATCGCACCGTCGACGGCGCGACCGGCGAAGTCAGCGAACCGGCGCGGATGCACGCCGCCGGCGTGACGCTGGAATATCCGATGAGCGCCACCGCCAAGGGCGACGAGGTGATCCTTTCGAGCTGGTTCACGGGCACGGTGCAGGTGATCGACCGCAAGACTGGCGCGACGCGGGAGATGTTGCACGGCTTCAAGTCCCCGCACGACGCGATCAGGGTCGCCGATGGCAGCCTTCTGGTCAGCGAGTTCGGCAGCAAATCGCTGGTCCGCGCCAACGGCGAGCACGGCAAGGACCGCACCGCGCTGATCGGCGGGCTGCAGGGGCCGGTCGGACTGGTCGGCGGCCCCGAGGGCGAGGTCTATGTCACGGAGGCCCTTTCCGGGCAGATCTCCAAGGTCGAGAGCAATGGCGAGAAAACCGTGATCGCCAAGGACCTGAAAATGCCGGAGGGCATTGCGCTTACGCCCTCCGGCAAACTGATCGTGGCCGAGGTCGGCGCCAGGCGGATTGTGGAAATCGATCCGCAGACCGGTAACGTCAGCGAAATCGCCGCCAACCTGCCGATCGGGCTGCCGGCCACGCCGGGCGGACTGCCGACCAACATTCCGACCGGCGTCGGGGTCGGCGCATCAGGCGTGATCTACTTCTCGTCGGACATCGAGAACGCGCTCTACAAGATCGCGAAAAAATAGAGCGGCAGGGCCCTGCGCCGGGCTCGTCGCCGGCGCCGACCGGCCCATGGAGCGGGGGAGACCGCCGCTCGCGGCGCCAGTTTCATGAAATATCATCAACCTGCCGTGGAACCGCGGCGGCGGGTTTCCGGTTGAAATAGCAGGAGAAACCTTCAAAATTGGAGGGTGTCATGGAGAACTGGACGAACACAAAATTGTGTGACGTCGCGAACCTGATCCTCGGCGCAATCCTGTTCCTGTCGCCCTGGATGTTCGGCTTCGATGCTGCAAGGGCCTCTGGAAACGCCCATGTCTCCGGCCTCGTGATCGCCGTGCTGGCGATCGCGGCACTTGCCGCATTCGCGATCTGGGAGGAGTGGCTGAATCTGGTCGTCGGATTATGGGCCCTGGTTTCGCCATGGGTGCTGGGTTTCGAGGGAGCCACCACCGCGATGAGGGTTCACGTGGTGATCGGCGCCGCCGTCGCCATCCTCGCGGCCATCGAACTCTGGATCCTCTACCAGAACCCGCCGCGGTTGACCGCGAGCCACTAGGGCACCGCCAGACGCCGTTCCCGCTCGCCGCCGAGGCGGCGGCGGGTCACTTGTGCTCGAAGGAAAACAGCGATGAAAGGTGTCACTCGTGACGACGTAATCAAGGCGGTTGGTCCGATCGACGATGTGACGATCGCCGAAATCATCGGCACCGGCGCGACGGTGGAAGAACTGGCGGAGGCTCAGGCCTGGATCGTCAACGACGAACCGCTGATGAACGCCGGCAAACCGCTGCCGAGCGGACGCGTTGGCGAGCTCGTCGAGATTCTCTCCGAGCTTGAGCCGGATGATGAGGACGACAATAAAGCCGGCGCTGTCGTGAGTGAAGGCTGACGTACCCCGGACACCGGTTAGCGCGTCCGGGGCGTGCGTCAGTTCAGCTTCCGTTTCGGGGGCGGCGCCTCGAACTGCGTGATCTCGGCGGTCTGCGGCGCCTTGCCGTTGAAGGTCAGCACGTTGCCTTTCACCGAAATGGCGACGCGATCGCCATCCTTCACCTCGCCGGCGAGGATCATCTCGGCCAGTGGATCCTGCAGATTGCGCTGGATCACCCGCTTCAACGGGCGCGCGCCATAGGCGGGATCCCAGCCCTTGGCCGCCAGCCAGTCGCGGGCCGCGGCGTCGAGCGTGAGCGTGATCTTGCGATCCTCGAGCAGCTTCTGCAGCCGGCTAAACTGGATTTCGACGATCCGGCCCATCTCGCTCTTCTGCAAGCGGTGGAACAGGATGATCTCGTCGACACGGTTGAGGAATTCGGGCCGGAAATGCGCCCGCACCATGCCCATCACCTGCTCGCGCACGGCGCCGGTATCCTCGCCCTCCGGCTGGTTGACCAGGAATTCGGAGCCGAGGTTCGAGGTCATGATGATCAGCGTGTTGCGGAAGTCGACAGTGCGGCCCTGACCGTCGGTCAGGCGGCCGTCATCGAGCACCTGCAGCAGCACGTTGAAGACGTCGGGATGCGCCTTTTCGATCTCGTCGAACAGCACCACCTGATAGGGACGCCGCCGCACCGCTTCGGTGAGCGCGCCGCCCTCGTCATAACCGACATAGCCCGGAGGCGCGCCGATCAGCCGCGACACCGAGTGCTTCTCCATGTATTCGGACATGTCGAGCCGCACCATCGCGGTCTCGTCGTCGAACAGATATTCGGCGAGCGCCTTTGTCAGCTCGGTCTTGCCGACGCCGGTGGGACCTAAGAACATGAACGAGCCCATCGGGCGGTTGGGGTCCTGCAGCCCGGCGCGCGAACGGCGCACCGCGGTCGCCACCGCATGCACGGCTTCGGCCTGGCCAACGACGCGCTTGCCGAGCATGTCCTCCATCCTCAGCAGCTTGTCCTTTTCGCCCTCCAGCATCTTGTCGACCGGGACACCGGTCCAGCGCGACACCACCTGCGCGATGTGATTGGCGGTGACCGCCTCCTCCATCATCTCGCCGGAGTTTTCCTTGGCCTCGATCTCGGCGAGCTTCTTCTCGAGCTCGGGGATCCGGCCATAGGCCAGTTCGCCGGCGCGCTGATATTCGCCGCGGCGCTGCGCATTGGCGAGTTCGACGCGCAGTGCGTCGAGTTCGGCCTTCAGCTTCTGCGCGTTCGACAGCTTGCTCTTCTCGGCGCTCCAGCGCGCGGTCAGGGCGGCTGCCTTCTCCTCGAGCTCGGCGAGCTCCTTTTCCAGCGCCTTGAGGCGGCTCTTGGAGCCGGCGTCGCTCTCCTTCTTCAGGGCTTCCTGCTCGATCTTGAGCCGGATGATGTCCCGGTCCAGCGAATCCAGCTCCTCCGGCTTGGAATCGACCTGCATCTTCAGCCGCGCCGCCGCCTCGTCCATCAGGTCGATCGCCTTGTCGGGCAGGAAGCGGTCGGTGATGTAGCGGTTCGACAGCGTAGCCGCCGCCACCAGCGCGGAATCGGTGATCCGCACGCCGTGGTGCTGCTCGTACTTGTCCTTCAGGCCGCGCAGGATCGAAATAGTGTCTTCCACCGTCGGTTCGGAGACGAAGATCGGCTGGAACCGCCGCGCCAGTGCGGCGTCCTTTTCGACGTGCTTGCGATATTCATCGAGCGTGGTGGCGCCGATGCAGTGCAGTTCGCCGCGCGCCAGCGCAGGTTTCAGCAGATTGGACGCGTCCATCGCGCCGTCGGCCTTGCCGGCGCCGATCAGCGTGTGCATCTCGTCGATGAACAGGATGATGCCGCCCTCGGCCGCAGTGACTTCCTGCAGCACGGCCTTGAGCCGCTCCTCGAACTCGCCGCGGTATTTCGCACCCGCGATCAGGGCGCCGAGGTCGAGCGCCAGCAGCTTCTTGTCCTGGAGGCTCTCCGGCACGTCGCCATTGACGATCCGCAGCGCCAGCCCCTCGACGATCGCGGTCTTGCCGACGCCGGGTTCGCCGATCAGCACGGGATTGTTCTTGGTACGGCGCGACAGCACCTGGATGGTGCGGCGGATTTCCTCGTCGCGCCCGATCACCGGGTCGAGCTTGCCGTCGCGGGCCGCCTGCGTCAGGTCGCGGGCATATTTCTTCAGCGCGTCATAGGCGTTTTCAGCGGTCGCGCTGTCGGCGGTGCGGCCCTTGCGCAGCGCTTCGATCGCCGCGTTCAGGTTCTGCGGCGTGACGCCGCCCTTCCGCAACAGGCTGCCGGCTTCGCTGTCCTTTTCCAGCGTCAGTCCGAGCAGTAGCCGCTCGACGGTGACAAAACTGTCGCCAGCCTTCTCGGCCGCCTTTTCCGCGGCGTCGAAGGCGCGCGCCAGATCGGGCGCGAGATAGACCTGCCCGGCGCCGCTTCCGGAAACTTTCGGCAGCTTGTTGAGCGCGTCTTCGGTCGCCTTGAGGATGGCGCGGGAGTTGCCTCCAGCGCGGTCGATCAAGCCGCCGGCAAGCCCTTCGCTGTCATCCAGCAGCACTTTCAGCATATGCAGCGTCGAGAACTGCTGGTGGCCTTCGCGTATCGCCAGCGATTGCGCCGACTGAATGAAACCTCGCGCACGCTCGGTGTATTTTTCAATATTCATGTCATTCCCTCAGCCTGCTGCGCCGCCTCGAAAGCGAAGCACGGCAACAGCATCTTCATTGGGGTTCCGTGAAGCCGCATTGATATTCCTCAACCGGCCGCGGTCGTCACCGACGATCGCGCCGGCTTGAGGCAAATGTGGGAAGGAGATATCGGAACGGAAGAGGTCGCTTCACAATTTCGTGTCCGGTAGCGGAAGGCCGCGAAATCTCTTAAGAAGCCGGATGTCCCGCACCCTCCCCGCCCAGATCGCCGGCCTTTACCGCTATCCCGTCAAGGGCCTTTCCCCGGAGCCGCTGCCAAGCGTCGCGCTAGGCGTCGGCCAGACCTTTCCCGCCGATCGGCGCTACGCCATCGAAAACGGCCCCAGCGGCTTCGACCCGGCGGCGCCGGCCTGGCTGCCGAAGGCCCACTATTTGATGCTGATGCGCAATGAGCGGCTGGCGGCATTGCAGACCCGTTACGAGGATTCCACCCACCTCCTGACCATTCGCCGGCATGGCGAGGTCGCCGCGCGCGGCGATCTCGAAACGACGGCGGGACGCGCTGCCATCGAGGGATTTTTCGCGACGAATTTCAGCAGTGAACTCAAGGGACCGCCAAAGATCCTTTCCGGCGGCAGTCACAGCTTTTCCGATGTCGCCAAGAAGGTCGTCTCCATCATCAATCTCGGCAGCGTCGCGGCCATCGAAAACATGGTCGGGCTGCCCGTCCACCCCTTGCGCTTCCGCGCCAATCTTTATGCCTCAGGTTGGCCGGCTTGGCATGAATTCGAACTGGTCGGGCAAACGCTGGCGATCGGCGAGGCGCGCCTGAAAGTCATCAAGCGGATCGCCCGCTGCGCCGCCGTCAACGTCGATCCGGAGACGGCTGCCCGCGATCTCGAGATCCCGCCGACCCTGATGCGCCGTCTCGGCCACGCCGACTGCGGCATCTATGCCGAGGTGATCGCCGGCGGCACCATTGCCGCCGGCGACAACATAGCGATCAGCTCGTCGGTATGACGTAGGCGTAGATCCGGCCGCGCGACACCGGCGCTTCCCGAACCCGATTGCCGTTGTTGCCGGAGATCATGATCGGATTGCCCTGGGCGTCGATGCCGGTGATGATGCCGACATGCCCGCCGCCCCGCCGTCCCATCACGGCGATGGCGCCGACCTGCGGTCCGGAGACGCGCTGGCCGTAGCTGGCGAAGGAGCGCGCCAGGTCCGAGCCGGTGCCGCGATAGCCTTCGTGCTGCAGCACCATGTTCATGAAGCGGGCGCACCACAGGCTGCCGCGCCCGGTCGGGTTGCCGCCGAGGTAGCGGCGCGCCTCGGCGACGATGTTCGATGATCCGAATCCGCCTGACATCGTCACGCTGCTGGAAGCAGTGCTCGATGCGATACTGGCATTGGCGTCGGCCAAACCACGCGCCCGCATCTGCGCCACGCCGGCATCCCAGTGCGATCGCCGCGCGACGTGCCGGTAATGACGAGACGCGAAGCGCCGGTAATGACGGAACGCGAAGTGCCGCCTGGCGTGCCGGCCGGCATAATGAGCGTGAGCGTGACGCCCGAAGCCATGGTGAGACCTTGCTGAAGCCGGGGCGACGGAGACGACGATTGCCGCCGAGCACAATGCCAGCGCAACCAGCGACCGGCGGAACGCAACCAACTGAACCATACTTCATCCTCTGTGACACACCCCCATTCCCATCGGCGACGAGCGCCTCGTCCGAAAGCGCCAGCCGACATCCGCGGCCCGTATGCAATTTGCGGTGTGGCGAGAGCAAGACGCGATGCGGCGGTGCAAGATCCGTTTCGGGGTCATTACGCGATGATTTCTTGACGAGGGAACCCGGTTCCCGCCTCATTGCGGCCGCGACCATTAACTGCGATTTTCGCGTCGGCCCAACGAGAGGAATTTTCAAATGCCCCACGCCGTCACCAGCGACAATGTCCGGCTCTATTTCGAGGAGGCCGGAACGGGAACGCCGATCATCTTCCTGCACGAATTCGCCGCCGACCACACCAATTGGGAGCCGCAGATGCGCTACTTCTCGCGTGGGCACCGCTGCATCGCCTATTCCGCGCGGGGCTATACGCCGTCGGACGTGCCGGCTTCCGCCGAGGTCTACACCTACAAGCACTTTTATACCGATGCGCTTGCCGTGCTCGATCATCTCGGAATCGCAAAAGCGCATTTCGTCGGCCTGTCGATGGGCTCCTATTCCTCGCTGCAGGTCGGCCTCAACGCGCCGCAGCGCGCGATGTCGATGGCGCTGGCCGGGGTCGGCTCGGGATCGAACCTCGAAAACCTCGAGGCCTTTCGCCAGCAGTGCCGGGCCAATGCCGGGCAGTACGAGGCGATCGGCTCGGCCGAAGTCGCAAAGGTCACGCGCGAAGCGCCGAGCCGGATTCCCTTTCTGCTCAAGGACCCGCGCGGTCACGCCGACTTCTACGCCGCGCTGGCCCGGCACGATGCCAGGGGATCGGCCAACACCATGCGCAGTTTTCAAGGCGGGCGGCCCTCGATCTACACGCTGACCGACGCCATCAAGAAGGTCCCGACGCCGGCGCTGATCATCTGCGGCGACGAGGACGACAATTGCATCGAGCCGAGCCTGTTCCTGAAGAAACACCTGCCCGCGGCGGGCCTGGCGTTCTTCCCGAAGGCGGGCCACGTGCTCAACCTGGAAGAGCCCGCGCTGTTCAACGAAATGGTCGAACGGTTTATCGCCCTCGTGGAGGCCGGCCGCTGGCCGGTGCGCGATCCAAGGTCGATGGCGCCCCAGACCTGACCGTCATTCCGGGATGGTCCGAAGGACCAGACCTCAGATGCGCAATTGCGCATCGGGGAATCTCGAGGTTGTTGGATCGAGATTCCGGGTTCGCGCTGATGCGCGCCCCGGAATGACGCCAAGGCGTCACCTCGCCTTCCCCGCGCGGCTGAGCAGGAACACGCCCTGCTCGCCGAACATGTTCCAGAACCACCACGGCAGGTTGACCCGCAGCGGGCGGCCGTAGAGATCGAGCGCGACCGCGCGCTCCATCTTGACGTTGATCTCGTCGCACAGCTGCACGAAATCCTTGATGGTGCAGAAATGGATGTTCGGCGTGTCGTACCAGGTAGCGGGGAGGTTTTCGGTGCGCGGCATGTGGCCGCCGACCAATAGCTGCAGCCGCATCCGCCAGAAGCCGAAATTCGGGAACGAGACGATGGCGCGCCGGCCGATCCGCAACAGGTTCTCCAGCACCACTTTCGGCTGTCGCGTCGCCTGCAGGGTCTGCGACAGGATCACATAGTCGAAGGCGTCGTCGGGATAATTGACGAGGTCGGTGTCGGCGTCGCCCTGCACCACCGCCAGCCCCTTGGCGACGCAGCGATTGACGCCCTCGCGCGACAGCTCGATGCCGCGCCCGTCGATGCCGCGGCTTTCCAGGAGCTGCAGCAGGTCGCCGTCGCCGCAGCCGACGTCGAGCACTTTCGAGCCGCGCTCGACCATCTCGGCCACCAGCAAGTGATCGCCGCGATAATGGCCGGTGTCCGGCTGCGCCATGCCGGTCAGCGGCAGCGACTGTTGCTGCAGGGTGGTCATGTGCCCGACCTGCTGAGACCGCGCGCGGTGCCGGCGGACTGCAGGAAGGCGCGGGAGATGTCGAAGAACTCGGACACGTCGAGCAGAAAGGCGTCGTGGCCGCGGTCGGTCTCGATCTCCGCGAACGACACCCGGGCACTGGAGGCGTTGAGCGCATGCACCAGCGCGCGGGATTCCGCGGTCGGAAACAGCCAGTCGCTGGTGAACGACACCACGCAAAAACGCGTCTGGATGCCGCGGAACGCCTGCGCCAGCACGCCGTTGTGGTCCGCGGCGATGTCGAAATAGTCCATCGCCCGGGTCAGATAGAGATAGCTGTTGGCGTCGAAGCGCTCGACAAAGGACGAGCCCTGGTAGCGCAGATAGCTCTCGACCTGGAAATCCGCGTCGAACGAAAACGTCGGCAGTTCGCGGTCCTGCATCCGGCGGCCGAACTTGCGGTGCAGGGCGGCATCCGACAGATAGGTGATATGCGCGGCCATCCGCGCCACGCCGAGACCGCGATGCGGATGGGTGCCGCGCTCGAAATAGCGCCCATTGTGCCAGTCCGGATCGGCCATCACCGCCTGCCGGCCGAGTTCGTGAAACGCGATGTTCTGCGCCGAATGCCGCGTGCTGCAGGCGATCGCCAGCGTCGAGAATACCCGCTTCGGATACGCCGCGGTCCATTGCAGCGCCTGCATGCCGCCCATCGAGCCGCCGACCACGCAGAACAGCGTGTCGATCCCCAGCCGATCCAGCAGCATGGCCTGCGCGCGCACCATGTCGGGAATGGTGATGATCGGAAAATCCAGCCCCCACAATTTTCCGGTTGCGGGATTGGTCGAAGCCGGCCCGGTCGAGCCCATGCAGCCGCCGATCACATTGGCGCAGATGATGAAGTAGCTGTCGGTGTCGAGCGGGCGGCCGGGGCCGACCATGGTTTCCCACCACCCGGGCTTGCCGGTCACCGGATGCACATTGGCGACGTGCTGATCGCCGGTCAGCGCATGGCAGACCAGAATGGCATTGGACTTGTCGGCGTTGAGTTCGCCATAGGTCTGGTAGGCGATCTGGAACGGGGTGAGATCGATGCCGCAATCGAGCGGCAACGGCTGGTCCGCGCCGAACAGCACGACCTGCGAACTCGGATGATCCGCCTCCTGCAACCGCTCATCGGCATGGATCGCCGGACTGGGTATCGACTTTACATTGACCATCTTGATACCGACCTCCTCAGGCGGCCTGGCGAGACCACCACGGAAATCAGGCCATAAAAAACCCGGCCTGAACCTTAAAGTTCGACCGGGATCACTTCTGTCCCCGGCCTGTTTAGCGAGTTGTTTAACGTGGCTGCAAGCCGGCCGGCTCAAATGACCACGGAATGGATTAAATACTAGTCATCGGGCTGCTTGTCGTCAAGGCAAGCCGATGGTTAACCATCCGGCTTTGAGCCTCGTGGCGAGGAGGCGCCCTTGCGCCGCCTCCAACCATGAGACAGAACGGGCTCCAACGCCGGATATTGCCATGTCGCCACCGCCCCCCGCCCCGCCCTCGCTCGAGGTGCTGCGCAAAGAGATCGACAGCATCGACGAGCAGGTTCACCGCCTGCTGATGGCGCGCGGCGACATCATCGATCGGCTGATCCAGGTCAAGCAGACCCAGGAGGTCGGCTCGGCGTTCCGCCCGGCGCGCGAGGCGGCGATGATGCGGCGCCTGGTCGAACGCCACCGCGGCATCCTGCCGATCGACACCATCGAGAGCATCTGGCGCGTCATCATCTCGACCTTCACCTATGTGCAGGCGCCGTTTTCGGTGCATGCGGACGTGTCCGTTGGCGAATCCGCGATGCGGGATTCGGCGCGGTTTCATTTCGGCTTCGTCGTGCCCTATGTCTCGCATTTCAGCGCGCAGGCCGCGGTCGAGGCGGTGGCGCGATCCAAGGGCGACCTGGCGCTGGTCCCGGCCGCCTCGAGCCGGACGCCGTGGTGGATCGCGCTGGAAGCCGATGGCGCGCCGAAGATCATCGCGCGGCTGCCATTCCTCGAGCGCGCCGACCATCCGGCAGCGCTGCCGGTGTTCGTGGTGTCGCGGGTCTCCGACAGCGCCATGGTGACCGAAGTCGAAACGTGGAGCGTGCGGGTGTCCGGCTGGAATGCCGACATCGCCCGCGCGCTGTCGCCGCTGGCCGAAATCGTCGCCGTTCCCGACACCGCCTTCGACGGCGCGGCGCTGCTGGTGTCGGTGGCTGCCCCGGCCAGCCTCGAAAAAATCAAGGCAGCCCTGATCGAGGCCGGCGCCTCGGTACGCTCTTCGGCACTCGTCGGCAGCCATGCAACGCGCTATACGGTGCCCCCGAACGGGGCGGCCAGATCCTGACGGCCGCCCGGATTCCCGGAGTTGAAGATGTCCCGTCCCATGCCGAATCCCGGCATTCTCGATATTGCGCCCTACACGCCCGGCAAGTCGCCGGTGCCGGAGCCGGGCCGCAAGGTGTTCAAGCTGTCGGCCAACGAAACGCCGTTCGGGCCCTCGCCGAAGGCGATCGCGGCCTACAGGGAGGCGGCTTCGCATCTGGAGGACTATCCGGAAGGCACCTCGCGGGTGCTGCGCGAGGCGATCGGCCGTGCCTTCGGGCTCGACCCGGACCGCATTATCTGCGGCGCCGGCTCCGACGAAATCCTCAATCTGTTGGCGCACACCTATCTCAGCCGCGGCGACGAGGCGATCTCCACCACCCACGGCTTTCTGGTGTACCCGATCGCGACCATGGCGAACGGCGCCACCAATGTCGTCGCGCCCGAGACCGATTTCACCGCCGACGTCGACGCGATCCTCAAGCGCGTCTCGCCGCGCACCAAGCTGGTATGGCTCGCCAACCCGAACAACCCGACCGGGACCTATTTGCCGTTCGACGAGGTCAAGCGGCTGCGCGCCGGCCTGCCGCCGCATGTGCTCCTGGTGATCGACGCCGCCTATTCCGACTATGTGTCGCGCAACGACTACGAGTTCGGCATCGAATTGGTGGCGACCACCGACAACACGGTGGTGACCCACACCTTCTCCAAGATCCACGGGCTGGCAAGCTTGCGGATCGGCTGGATGTTCGGGCCGGCCCATATCGTCGATGCGGTCAATCGGATCCGCGGGCCGTTCAACGTCTCGACGCCCGCGATGCTGGCGGCGGTGGCCGCGATCGAGGACACCGCGCATCAGCAGATGTCGAAGGCGCACACCGAGAAATGGCGCAACTGGCTCACCGATGAGGTGACAAAGCTCGGTCTCAAGGTGACGCCGAGTGTGGCGAATTTCATCCTGATCCACTTCCCGCTCGAGAAGGGCAAGACCTCGGCCGACGCCGACGCGTTCCTGACCAGGCGCGGCCTGGTGCTGCGCGCGCTCAACAATTACGGCCTGCCGCACGCGCTGCGCATGACCATCGGCACCGAGGAGGCCAATCGGCTGGTGGCCGAGGGGCTGCGCGACTTCATGGCGCGCAAGTGAACGCGAAAGCGTCATTCGACAAGATCGCGCTGATCGGCTTCGGGCTGATCGGCGGCTCGATCGCGCGCGCCGCGCGGGCGCAGGGGCTGGCGGGCGAGATCGTCACCACCGCGCGCTCGGCGAAAACCCGCGCGCGGGTGCTCGAACTCGGCATCGTCGACCGCGTGGTGGAGAGCAATGCCGAAGCGGTGAAGGGCGCCGATCTCGTGATGCTGTGCATCCCGGTCGGCGCCTGCGGTCCGGTGGCGCAGGAGATCGCAGGCCATCTGAAACCGGGCGCGATCGTCTCCGATGTCGGCTCGGTCAAGTCCGCAGTGGTCAAGGACATGGCGCCGCATCTCACCGCCGGCGTCCATTTCGTGCCGGCGCATCCGGTGGCCGGCACCGAACATTCCGGTCCCGATTCCGGTTTTGCCGAGCTCTTCATCAACCGCTGGTGCATCCTGACCCCGCCCGAGGGCA
>Ga0210410_10002694_pt1 | contig 15882 bp, 16 predicted proteins | sample IncBWC4MmetaG_FD_161058 | JGI IMG/M metagenome (GOLD analysis project Ga0210410, IMG submission 161058) | Forest soil microbial communities from Barre Woods Harvard Forest LTER site, Petersham, Massachusetts, United States - Inc-BW-C-4-M | ecosystem: Environmental > Terrestrial > Soil >... | reverse complement strand
TTGTACTCGCCGGTGCGCTGCGCGACGCCCGTCGCGTCTGCTCGTGGGTCGGCAACCGGCCTGACCCGCAATCGCCGAATTTCATCTGGCCCCGCGATCGAGCGTGGTGCGTAGCCAGCGAGGTCGCCTTTGACTCCACGCTTGTCGGCGGCCCGAGAACCCTCATCGAGGTCATCTTGCAGAATCCCGTACTTGACGCCTGGCCTGTCCGGCCCGGCGACTCGCTCGCAGCCGACGCCGACGAGATCAACCTCCTCAGATCGTAGGCCCGACCTACCGATCGGCGAGTAGTCACGCCCGTCGCTGACCATGGCGGGCATCTCGGGCCTTGGGATGCGCTGTCGGTCAGGTCCCGGGTGCAAGCAGCTCGAGGCCGGCTGCCGATGCGGCGTCGGCGAGGCGGCGGTCGTAGGCGACGAAAGTCGAGAGCTCTCCTCGGATCAAGAGCGCGCTGGCCAAATGGAGGGCGTCCAAGCTACGAAGTGTCGTCTCACCGACATCGGCAGCTTCGTCGATCACCGTGCCGGACATCGGGATGAGGTCCAGCCCGGCGAGCAGCGCTGTCGCCTCGGGCAGCACATCCGGATTCACGCGACGGCAAGCGCGGACCACCTCCACTTTCGCCAGCTCGCTGCTGACGACGGGGACGCCTGCGTGCGCCGTGAGCCAGTCGGCCAAGGCGGCGCTCTCGGACTCTTCGTGCAGCAGCTTGAGCAGCGCTGACGAGTCGAGGTAGATCACGCCCGGTCGGCGCGCAGGTCGTCCAGCACCGCGTCACTGTTCGGGCTTCCGGGCGGCGCGGGCACGCGCCGTGGAAGGCGGAACGGGCGAGATGCGGGAGTCAGTTGCCCGGAGGCGATCAGCCGCTCGCGCTCGCTCGCGCCTGGGTCGGGCGGGACGAGCAGCGCGACGAGCCGACCGCGCTCGGTCACCTCGACGGTCTCTCCGGCCTTGACTCGACCCAGATAGCGAGTGGCGTGCTGTCGCAGCTCGCGGACTCCGATGCGCTCCATATCGACAATGTAGCATGCGTTGTGCTACATCACGAGGAGCTGCATCATCTGGGCAGCTGATGTGCACCCCAGGCTCGCCTCGGAGACCCTTCATCGAACAGCGCGAGGTTTGTGCGATGGAGAGAACTTGGCGTCGTACAAACCACGTGGTGGTGGCAGCGCTGAGATGAGCGTTGGCCCCCGAGTGGGGACGCGGTTCGTGCGCTGGTCGTTGCGGTGAGATCTCGGTCCCACGTCGCGACGCGCTGACGCGGACGGCAGTCGGCGGCGTGTAGGGTCCGCCGCGTGCACGACGACTGGCGTCTGCGCATCACGCTGGCGGGCTCTGGGCACGCCGAGGCCCTCACCGGCCGGCTCGAGGCCGAGGAGCTGACCGAGGAGGTCGCGGGTGCGCTCGGCGACGCCGTCTTGATCAGTCGCGACGGGAGAGAGGTCTTCCTGTACGCAGATACGCACGCCGCGCTGCGAGCAGCCGAGCGGATCGTGCAGGCCGACCTCGCCAGACACGGCTGGAGTGCTGAGATCCTTGCGAGCCGGTGGCACCCGGATGCCGAAGACTGGGAGTCCGCCGATGCACCGCTGGCCACGACCGCCGCGCAGCGGGAGGCAGAGCATGCGCGCCTCATGCGGAGCGAGGACGCAGAGGCCGCCGCCAACGACTATCCAGACTTCGAGGCGCGGGCGGTGCTGCCGACCCACGGCGCCGCGCATGAGCTCTCCGAGCGACTGACGCGTGAAGGCGTCCCACACGTGCGGCGCTGGCGCTACGTGCTCGTCGGCGCAGCCGATGAGGACGCTGCGCGCGAATGGGCCGAGCGGTTGCGCACGGAGTCACCGGCGGGAACCGACGTCCACACGGAGGCGACGTTCGCCTACGTCGAGCGCGCGGCGCCGACGCCGTTCAAGTCCGTCGCCGCGCTTGGTGGCGGCCTGCCGTAAGCGCCGCTTGCTCTCCCGGGGCTCCACAGGGTTCCGGTCCTGTGGCACGGGAAGACGGTCGGGCCACAACCACGGTTTTCGAGGCCGGCGCGATCTGGTCATCGTCGACACGACGCATAGCCGAGTCGTCACCGACGACCTGAATCGGTCAGCCGGAGGACCACACCTCAACCGAGCTGTACCGGCCGGCGCCCCTCGAAATGACCTCTCTCGGAGAAGAGCGGTTTGCGCGATGGAGAGAACTTGGCGTCGCGCAAACCGTGTCGTCGCGACGACACTTGCCGTCGCATAGCCGCGTCCGGCGAGCGGCTAAGTGCTTCCGGCGTCTGCCGCGTGCAGACGCCGGGATTGCTCAGCCTCTTCGAGGCGCTCGGTCCACTCCTCGATCAGGGCCTGCACGTCAGTCGTGCGCAAGTAATCCGCGTACCGGCTGCGGACGAACGTCCCATCCTTCAACTGGCCGACCGGTCCGCGACCCGAGCCAACCGTCTCGTCGAGAGCTGCCATCACCGAGCCCGGGGTGAGCGGGCTCTCGAGCTTCTCGTACAGCTCGCGCTCGGCCATCGGCAGGGCGGCCGTCCAGACGTCGGTGAGCTTGAACAGGCGATCGAGGTTGTCAACGCGCGTCCGCGCCTCCGGAGTGGCGGCTGTCAGTCTCACGGAGGAGCCAAGGGCTGGCAGCACCGCCGCACGCGCGGCAGCCACCACTATTTCGTGCACCCCGAGCGCCGCGACGCCATCGCCGTTCCGGTCCACAACCGCGACGTCAAGCCGGGGCTCCTGCTCAGCATCCTCAAGACGGCTGGCATCAGCCGAGACGGGTTGCGCGACCTGCTGTAGGGCTCCCGCTCGTGCTCCGCTGACCTTCCGTGTCGGTAGAGCAAACGCTCTCAAGCGCGTCCGCCGAGAATCCGAATCTCTCAGGCTGTACCGCAAGCCATCCCGAAGCGACGTTTCGGCAGGGGAGCGGTTTCTCTATGGAGAGAACTTGGCGTCGCGCAAACCAGGTGGTCTGCGCGCTGGTCGTCCACGCGTGAAGCGCTGCGTGCTCGCGCTCGTGGGGATCGCATCACGACGTCCTCGGTGCTGCCGATCGCTTTCTCGGGCCGCCGTGCCGCAAGCCCACCTGCCAGCGGGTTGTGCTCCGCCGCCTACTTGAACCTGAAGGTGGCGCGGACGCGCACCGATCTGCTGGTGTGGTTGGAGTAGCCGATGCCGAATCTCGGGCCGGCCACGGCCCGAAGCGTTCGCCCGCGCTTGCGGGGCCGCAGCTTGATGACGATCCCATTGCCGTTCGTCTGGCACGCGACGGCAAGCGGGCCGGAAGCCCTGGACACGCTGCTGTTGGCCGTGACCGTGTAGCGGGAGCCTGAACGGGAGATCTGGACAGGGAGCGAGACCACCGCTGTCGAGCAGTGGCTGCCCGCAGCAGCGCCTTGGACGGCGCCGGTCGCCTGCTGGCCGGTCACCGCGGCCTGGACGCACATCGCCAGAATCGCCGCGTTCGCATTGTCCCCACTGACCTGCTTCCTCACGATGGTGCCGCGTGTGAAGGCCCCGTAGAGGTTGCCGCCGGCGCGGGCGAACAGCGCGCAGGTGATCACGCGTCTGACAGTGACGTTCTTGATGGCGGTGAGCTTCGGGAAGCCGTCGGCCACGGTCTCCCAGAGGGAGTCGAAGTCGGCGAGCTCCTGCGCGTTGAACGGCTGGAGGTAGGTGTCCTCTTCCTTGGAACTGCCGGGCACCGTGTCAGTGGTCTGAGCGGCGAACGAGTTGGGCGGCATCGCGACGTCGCCCGACTCCTCGCACACACCTGGGGCGATCCGCTTGCAGGCGATGCTGGCCAGCGGACCCGAGCCTCGCCTGCCTTGAGCCGCGGGAGCCGCGACGACAAACGCCCCTACCAGCACGAGCGCCAGAGCCAGCGCGATCAGGCGCTTCGGTTCCATCGAGCCGTGAACGCTACTACGACATGCCGAGGCGTGGGCCGTCTCGTGCCACCTTGGAAGACCTTGCTCCAAGGGGCGCGGTCCGCGAAGTGGAAAGAACTTGGCGTCGTACAAACCACGGGCTCGTTGTGGCAACCGGTATCTCGAGCCAGTAGGCCAAACGGCTACGGCCCGGCAGGGCCGCCACGGTGGTGCTCACGCGACGAGAACGCCACCCACGCGGCGCGTAAATCGAGGCTCCTGCGGCCACGCCCGGAGCAGGGGAAGGTAGCGACGAAGATCCGGGTCCGGTGCATCCCGGTAGCGGTAGAAATGGAAGCACCAGCCGTGCTCGTCGGCCATGACCAGGCGGAGGGTCTCGAACGCTTGGCGTCGGCTTGACCGCAGCCCTTTCTCGATCGTCCTGCGGACCGTGCCGGCGATGATGTCTGCGAGCTGGACGCAGTCGTCATCACGGGAGTCCACCCACCGTCGGCTTCCAAGCAGCGAGTCGAGCATCGTGTACTCGCCGTCCGGGCTATCGAAATGCTTTCGGAATGGGTGGCGCGGTTGGTGCCGCCACGGTGGCGGCAGTTCGATCGCGAACCGGCGGCTCGATCCGAGGAGCCTTTCGAGGTGTTCGTGCACGTAGCGTTCGCCGGCCTTCAAGTCGCCGGGAAGCTTTCGATCGAGCACGATCTCAAAGCGCTCGAAGTCGGGCTCCCATTCAGGGAGCCAATAGCGCCCGCAGGCTCGCGAGACGCATTCGAGAATCAGCTCGGGCAGTTGCTGCGACTGGATGAAGTCGTCATCCGACATGCGTCGCTCGGTGGAGCAGCCAGCGACCATGTCGATCACCTGATCGATCTCGCTGAGCCGAGGGTCCGCCGGGTGGTCGGCCGCCAACCGTTGCCGCGCGCGAAGGAACTCGGCGGCCTGGCCGATGCGCTGTCGTGCTACCGCAGCACGCGTGGTCATCGTGGTGTCGCTGACGTACACAACCGCCGCAATGGGATGCGCGGCGAGGAACTCTGCGACTTCCAAGATCTGTCCCGGTCGCAGCCTGCTGGCCTTCAACTCTGGCTTATTCCAGCGCTCCCGCATTTCGGCCGTGAACCCACGTACCGTCGCGGTCAGCGAGTCGGGGACGATCAGGCCACACAGGACTGACGCTTCAAAGGCATTGTCGCGGCAACGGAAGAAGCCGCTCTCCTCGACAGCAATCTTCACAAGCCGATTCTGGCATTGGCTGGCGACGGCAGTTGTTGACGCCGCTATGCGTTGCTCAGAGCCTCGGACCAAGGGATCGGTCTCAGGTATCTGACAGTTGACGGGTCGAACTCGGCGTAGAGGTCCCGGAACACCTGAGATGCAGTCTTTTTCTTGAAGCTCCGCAGCCGATAACGCTTGTACGCATGGCCGGCGTTCCACGCGTGTACGTTCCCACTCCTGTCCGCGCACCACACGATGCCGGCTCCCCCCTCCACCGTGTGGAAGGGGAGCACCACACGAGCGAGCTTCCGAGGCCAGAGATTCGAGGGCGCGGACGTGTAGCCCTCTGAAGCAAAACCGTCTCCAGACAGGATGAGGAAGCCGACGAAGAGTCCGACACCTTGGCCGACGTTCTCGATCAGCAGCTCCGTTTGGGCGTTGCTGTCCTCCTTGACGACGCGGAACGCGAGTTGTGGTGTCTGTGCCTCTTGCTGACTCCGCCGTGTGAGGTGGACCGATATCGCCGAGGCGAGAGCTGCGAGGGCTGCGCACGCCGCTCCGATCGCTGGAATCAGGGCCGGCGAGTGCTGGGTCACATGCACCACCACGATCGCCATCTCACGAGCGGCTCGTCGCCGTCCCCGGCTCACCAAAATGCATGAGCCGGAGGGTACGGAGCGCTCCGGCGCCTGCGCCTGATCGATGACGCGGGTTCTTTGGACCACGTCGCCGTTCCGACCTCGACTTGAGATCCGCGCGCGAGTCTGGTCTCGTCGCCCGTCGACAAGCTAAAGGTGGCCCCGGCGGCGTTGGAGCGCCCCGGGGCCTGGCACCGAAGGAGGTAAGCCTTCGATGCGGGAATACCGTATCCGTGTTGTGCGGCGGCCGCCGGTCGCGGCGGTCGAGAGTTGGTGTCGGGAGCGGACGCGACTGGTCCGCTGGGCGAGGTGGTCGCGATGACCGCGCTCGCACAGAAGCGTCCGGTCGTGCCGAAGAAGCGCCCGCGCGCGTATGTCGCGTTGGGGCGTGCGGTGCGTGAGCTGCGCGCGCGGCGGGGCTTGAGCCAGGAGGCGCTCGGGTTCCAGTCCGGCCTGCATCGCAACTACGTGGGCGCGATCGAGCGCGGCGAGATCAACCCGTCGTTTCGGATTCTGATCGGGCTGGCGCGCGGGTTGCGGTTGCCGCTCTCGGAGATCGTGTCGGTGACCGAGCGGCACGCGGCCGAGATGCGCGCGCAGGACCACGATCGGGCGGTCGGGCGTGGCTGACACGGCGCTGCCACAAGGTCAGCGTGCGCGCGGTCCGTGTACCGCAGAGGGGGTCGGATTGACCTTCCTGTTGTGTAGGTCGACTGCGCCGGTCGTCAACACGTATGGAGAAACCTTGTCTTGGGTTGGGTTGCCCGCAGGTGGTGGTGATGAGCGAGGAGCAGGAGCGCGACGCGGCGCGCCTGCTCGCGCTCGTCCTCGCCCACAGAACCACGCCGGATCGCCGGCGCCGATCGTCCGGCGCTTTGCCCAGCCGTTTCGGTGGCGGATTGCCCATCGCGACCCGTCGCCCGCAGGGGCGGCGGGATCGCCGCTGTGGCGGCGGATCGTGCCGGTCGGCGAAAGCCGACATAGGTGGTCCTGCATGAGTTCTTCAACGTCTTCTATGCGCCACGGGCGCGTGACGGCCGATCGGCTGGTGGAGCTGGCAAACCATCTGACCGACCGTGATCGGGAGATCGCGCTGACGCTCTACGAGCACCGCATCCTCACCTCGAGCCAGCTCACGCTGTTGTTCTTCTCGGGTCGTCGTCGGGCGATGGATCGGCTGCTGTTTCTCTACCGCCAACGGCTGCTGGATCGCTTCTATCCGCCGCGCCCGTTCGTCCTGGGTAAGCCGCAGGCGCACTGGCTGCTCGATGAGGCGGGCGCGCACATCGCCGCCGCGTGCCTCGGCCTCGATCGCAGACAGCTTCGGTGGAGACAGCGGGAGAACTGGAGCGCGCATCCGCAGCTCGCGCATCGGCTGGAGATCAATGGCTTCGTCACGGACCTGATCGCCGCCACGCTGCCGCGTCCGGCGCTTGGCGTCATCGACTGGTGGGGTTTGGGCAGCGTGAAGGATCAGATGCCCGAGGGCGTCGGGCTTGTGCCTGACGCTCGGTTCATGCTCGCCACGCAGGCCGGCGTTGTTGATTGCGTGCTGGAGTGGGATCGCGGTACCGAGCCAGGATCGGTGCTGGAGCACAAGCTGCGCATGTACCGCAAGGCCGCCGGCCGCAGCCATGACCGTTGCTGCGTGCTGTTCGTCGTCCCAAGCGCTCGCCGCACACGGACGCTGGAGGAGGCGAGTACGCGCGCGGCAGACAGGTCGCAGTACGAGGAGGAGTGGCCGGTGTTCGTCGCGACCGTGCCGGAGTTGCGCGAGTTCGGGCCGCTCGGACCGATCTGGCAACCACTCGGCGACCGACGCGCACCGCTCCGTTTGGAGGCGCTGCCCGCCTCGGGCCTCGAACCGCTCGATCCCGCCGACGCGCTCGGGCGGCGCTGGCGCAAGGACCAGCCGGGGTTCTGGCACGCGCTCTCGCCGCTTGGCACACCCGCACCCGAGGAGGAGTGATGACCCGCGTCTGCCTCTACACCCGCATCTCCACCGACGAGGAGAACCAGCCGACCTCACTGCACAGCCAGAAGGATCGGCTGGAGTCGTTCTGCAAGGTCCATGACGATTGGCGCGTCGTGGCGCATCACGAGGACCGCGCGACCGGTACGAAGCTCGACCGGCCCGGCCTGCAAGCCGCGCTCGATCTCGCGCGGCGTGGCGGCGCGGACCTGCTGCTCGTCTACCGCGTCGACCGCCTGAGCCGCAAGGTGCGCCAGCTTGCGCAGCTCGCCGAGGAGCTGGACCGCCTCAACGTCGTGCTGCGCTCGGCGACCGAGCCGTTCGACACCGGCTCTGCCGCGGGCCGGATGATGTTGCAGATGCTCGGCGTGTTCGCCGAGTTCGAGCACGCGACGATCGTGGACCGTGTCACGGCGGGGATCGAGCGGCGTGCGAAGCAGGGCTACTGGCCCAACGGGCGCGTTCCCTACGGCTACCGTCGCAACGAGAACAAGGAGCTGGTCGCCGAGGAGCGGGAGGCGCCGATCGTGCGGCGCATCTTCGACCTCTACACCGCCGGCCGCCACGGCGCCGTCTCAATCGCCCGCCTCCTCGACACCGAGTGTGCGCCCGCGCGCAGCGGGCAGGGCTGGCAGCCGGCGGTCGTGCTGTTGATCCTGCGCAACGAGGCCTACGTCGGCCGCGTTCACTGGCGCGGCCAGAGCTTCGACGGCAACCACACCGGCCTCGTGGACGAGGCCACGTTCGCACTCGCGCAGAAGCTGCTCAAGGAGCGCGGCGAGGACTGCGCTCAGCGCGTCGGCCAGCGCAGCGACTTCCTGCTCACCGGACTCCTCCGGTGCGGGCGCTGCCGGCGCGCCTACGTCGGCATGAGCGCCAGAGGCAACGGCGGGCTCTACCACTACTACGCTTGCTCCGGCCGCCAAAGCGCGGACCGAGAGCCTGCGACGGCGACCGCAGCGCACGCGAGAAGCTGGAGGACGCCGTCATCGAGCAGCTCGCCGGCATCTACCGCGACGGCCACCTCATCCGCAAAGCCATCGAGGCGGCGAGCGTGACCGAGGACACAGAGCGCGCTGCGCTCGAAGACCGGCGCGCGTCAGTCGCCGCTGAGATCAAGCGTGCCGAACGCGCGATCGACCGCTACCTCGACGCCTTCGAGAACGGCGACCTGGACGCCAAGCGCTTCCAGGGGCGCATGGAACCGCTCCAGGCCAAGCTGGACACGCTGCGTGACCAGGACAGCCAGATCGCGCACGAGCAGGCGGCAGAAGCCCCACATGCCCCCGACACCGCCGAGCTGCACGCCACCGCCAACGCGCTCGAAGACGCCATCCGCGCCGGCAACCCCGAGCACACCAAGGCGCTCCTGCGCATCCTCATCCAAGAGCTGCGCGTCAACTCCCGCGCCGAGATCCTGCCCACCTACCGCATCGCCACGCCCACGGTTTGCGCGACGAACAGTTCAGTGGAGCTAGCCGGGCTCGAACCGGCGACCTCCTGGGTGCGATCCAGGCGCTCTCCCAAACTGAGCTATAGCCCCGTGTGATCGTCCGTCGCCGTGGGCGCGGACGCACCGGTCTCCTCAGTGTACCCGGGCGCGCGGGGAGTCGGCTCGCCGCGCGCGACGCGCCGTCGCACCTGCTCCGCGAGTCGTCCAGGGCCGCCGTCAGCGGCGACACCCCGCGGTAGCCTGCGGCCGGTGGTGACGAAGGGATGAGCTTCCGCACCCGGCTGACGCTGTTCTTCGTGCTGATCGTCGTCGTGCCGATGATCGCGCTGGGGGTCGTCGTCGCGCGGCTCGTCTCGGACAGCCAGCACGCCAAGGCGTCTGCGCAGAACCGCGCCAGCGCGGCCGCCGCTGTGGCGGACTTCCAGCGGCTTTCCTCGGCAGGCACGCGGGACGCGCGCGCGCTCGCGCACGACGCCGCGCTCGCGGCCGCGCTCCGCACGCCCCCCACCACGGATGATCGCGCCCGCGCCGCAGCGCTCGCCGCGCGACTCGGCATCGTCCGCGTCCGGCTCCTGCGCGACGGCAAGGTGCTCGCCGACGTCGGCGACAAGAGCGCGATCGCACGCGGTGTCGTGCGCGTGCGGGCGGCCGCCCCGACCGCGGCCGGCCATGGCGCGACGCCCGGTCCGGTCACGATCGAGGCTTCGACCCTCAGCGCGGACGGCTTCGCCCGCACGACCTCCGTCCCGGGCGTGCGCACCGTGGTCCGCCGCGACGGCGCGCTGCTCGCCAGCACGCTCCCGGTCCCCCTGCCAAGCGGCACGCACCTCCCCGACCACGGCACCGTCACGCTCGGCGGCGTCGAGTACACCGTCGCCACGTTCACCGCCCGCGACTTCGGCGGCAGAGCGACCAGCGTCGTCGTCCTCACCGACACCAGCGCTGCTGCCAGCGCCGCCACGCGCGGCCAGTGGATCGCGATCGGGCTGCTCGTCCTGTTCCTGCTGCTCGCGTTCGCCGGTGCGCTGCTGATCTCCCGCCAGCTCCACGGCCAGCTCGAACGCTTCCTCGTGGTCGCGAAGCGGATCGGGGGCGGCGACTTCTCGGCCACGGTTCCGATCGAAGGGAACGACGAGTTCGCGGCGCTCGGCCGCGAGTTCAACGACATGTCGCACGAGCTCGAGTCGCGCCTGCGCGAGCTCGACCAGGAGCGCGCGCGCCTGCGCGAGTCGATCCAGCGCGTCGGCGCGACGTTCGCCGCCAACCTCGATCGCACCGCGCTGCTGGAGATCGGAACGCAGACGATTGTCGACGCGGTCGAGGCGCAGTGCGGTCGCGCGACGATTCGCATCGGCGGCGACGGCGAGCTGCTCGAGGCCGCCCGCGTCGGAGACCTCGCCGGCGCCTCGGCGGCGGCGATCGCCGCCGCCGAGGCGCCGGCGCGCGAGCACGGCGGCAGCGCCGCGGCGGCCGCCACGGTCGGCGACACGTCAGCGCTTGCGGTGCCGATCGCGCAACGCGGCGGCGAGGGCGACGCCGGCCCGTCGCGCGGGATCGTCTCCGTCGCCCGCCGCGGCAACCCGTTCACCGACGCCGAGCGCGAGCTCGTCGCCTCGCTCGCGCGCCAGACCGGCATCTCGCTGGAGAACGTCGACCTGCACGACCAGGTTGCGCGCCAGGCCGTCACCGACGAGCTGACCGGCCTCTTCAACCACGGCCGCTTCCAGCAGGTCATCGCGGCGGAGGCGGCCGCTGCGCGCCGCTTCGACCAGCCGCTCGGCCTGGTGATGCTCGACATCGACGACTTCAAGCGCGTCAACGACACATATGGTCACCAGCAGGGGGACGTCGTGCTGCGCGAGGTCGCGCGGATCCTGCGCGACTGCACGCGCGAGGTCGACGAGCCGGCGCGCTACGGCGGCGAAGAGCTGGCGGTCGCGCTCCAGCAGACCGACCTCGCCGGCGCGGAGGCGATCGCCGAGCGCGTGCGGACCCTGGTCGAGGCGCTCGAGCTGTCCCGCCTCGACGGCCGAGGCACGCTACGCATCACCGTCAGCTGCGGTGTCGCGGCCTCCGCCGACGGCGACCCGATCGCACTCGTGGCCGCTGCGGACGCCGCCCTCTACGCCGCCAAGCGCGCCGGCAAGAACCGCACCATCCGCGCCGGCGCACCGCCGGTGGCGGCATTTACCACCGACGACGCTCCGCGCTGAGCGCTGCCGTGCACGGCCCCGCCCACCGGCGGAGGCCAGTAGCATTGCCCTCTCATGGGTCTGCTGGACGACGCGATCCGCGAGCATCTGGACCTCAAGCGCCGCCGCGGTGCCGACCCCGCAGAGGTCGCCCGGGCGGAGCAGGAGGCCCTCGGCCCCGTCCGCCGCGACCCGGCGCCGGCCGACGCCGCGGACGAGCACCACGAGCACGCGCCCACGGCGGGCGAACCGCCCGCCGCCGCGGAGCCGCATACGCAGACGCACAACGACCCGCACCCCGCCGACGAGGGCCTCCACGCGGACGACGCGACCCACGTGCTCGCCCCGGAGGACCGCCACGAACCACCCCACGGCGACCCGTTCCACGACGCCGGCGCGGAGCTTGGCGGGGCGGCGGCACCAGCAGCGCCCGAGCCCGAGCCCGAGCACGATGATCGGGCGGGTGGCGCGGGGGAAGCTGCTCCCGCGGCTCCGCCCGCGGGGACGCCTCCCCCGTCGACCGGACCGGCCCGCAGCAGCGCCGATCCTGAGGACGAAGCGAGCGAGCGCGAGCAGGACCCCCGCCACAGCGACATCGTCCACCAGCCGACGACGGAGTTCCACGTCGAGGACCACCACGACGACGAGGACGAGGACGCACAGCCCGAAGCGCGTCGCGACAGGCAACAGCCCGCGGACGAGGACGTGCTCGAGGAGACCCCGGACTTCCTGCAGGAGACGCCGGAGCACGACCGGCTGTGGTTCGAGCAGCGCCCCCCGCGCGACTTCGACTTCGACGGATAGCCGCGCGCGGAGCACGACCCGGGTGGGGGCCCATCGCTACACGCTGCTCGACGTCTTCACGGCGGCGCCGTTGGAGGGCAACGCGCTCGCCGTGGTGCACGACGCGGACGCGCTCGACGAGCCCACGATGCTCGCCGTCGCGCGCGAGACGCGCCTGTCGGAGACGACGTTCGTGCAGCGCAGCCATGTCGCCGGCGCGGACTACCGCAACCGCATCTGGACGGTCGAGCGCGAGCTGCCGTTCGCCGGCCACCCGTCGCTCGGCACCGCGGTCGCGATGGCGCGCGCCGAGCACGGCTCCGAGGGCGCTCCGCGCGCCGTCCGCTACGTGCAGCAGACGGAGGCCGGCCTCCAGCCGATCGACGTGCGGCTCGAAGGCCCGCAGCGCGCTCACGCCTCGATGCTGCAGGAGCTGGCTGTCCACGGCGCCGAGGTTCCCCGCTCGCAGGTCATGCGGGCGATCGGCCTCACGCCCGAGCACGCCGACCGAGTGCTGCCGCCGCAGCTCGTCGCGACCGGCCTCACGCAGCTGATCGTCCCGCTGCGCGACCTCGACGCGCTCGCCCGCGCCCGCCCCGACTGGGCTGCGGTCGAGCAGCTGCTCGCGGCCCATGGCGCGACCGTCCTCTACGCCGCCGTCTGCGATCCGGCCGCCGCGCATGCCCGCACGCGCGGGCTCGTGAGCGCCGCCGTGGGGGAGGACCCGGGCACCGGCTCCGCCGCCGGCCCGCTCTGCGCCTACCTCGCCGCGCGCGCCGGCTGCCCGGCCGTGACGATCGAGCAGGGGATCGAGATGGGCCGCCCGAGCCGCCTCGAGGCGGCGATGGAGGGTGATCGGCCGCGCGTCGGCGGGGACGTCGTCGTCGTGGGCGACGGCACCCTCCACGTCTGACGACGGCGGGCCGCTTCCCGACCTCACCGGAGGTCGAACAAACGTCCAGCACCCGGGTCCCACGCTGGACTTGGCGCGTCGGCGCGCCGATCAAAGGGGGCCGGTGGGTGCAAGCGATGACCCACCTGGACGGCAAGGATGCAGGCGGACCGACTCTGGCCGGGACGGTCCGCCGTGCAGGCTGCACGGATGCTCTGTGGGGGCGCCTCTGGCCGGGGGCGCCCCCACTGCTTCCGGCCGCGCTCGGAAGCTCAGCGCACGACGACGACCGCGCCGGCTTGAAGACGCCGCCGACGCGCGAGCGCGGCGGCAGCGAGGATCGTGACCGCGCGCCGCGTGCAAAGTCTCCACACAGGTCGCACCGAGTTCTGTACGGTGGGAGATCCTGCGCGACGCTGGGGGAAACGGCGGTCGCGCGGCCCGTTCATAGATTCGCCGGACTCGGGGGAAGGCGATCGTCAGCTCGACGCATGGACCGACGCTCTTCTCGGTGCGCGATCGCACCGACGAGACGCCGCGTGCGCACCAGGAGCCGGCGTACGCGTTCCTCGACCGCGCGGCGGGCGCGCGCTGGGCGCGCGTGCGCGACGCGCTCGACGCGTGGTTCGCGCGCCTGCCGGCGGCAGCGCGCAGCGACCTGCGCAACCGCTTCGCGCAGGACGGGGCGCTCGACCACGCCGGTGCCTTCTGGGAGCTGTGGGTGCACGAGGCGCACCGCCGTCGCGGCTACGAGATCGCTGTGAACATCGGGCTCGAGGCCGGTGCGCGGCGTCAGGACTTCGTGCTCGCGCGCGGGCGCGAGCGCTGCTGGCTGGAGGCGACGGTCGTCGGCGGCGACTCGCCGCTGTCGTTCACCGAGCGGCGCCTGGACGAGCAGTTGCGCGACATCGTCGCGACGGTGCGCGCGCCGCGCTTCTCGCTCGCGCTCGAGGTCGTCCGCTACGGCGCCTGCTCGCCGGGGCGGCGTCGTGTCGTGCCGCCGCTCGAGCGCTGGCTCGGCGCGCTCGACGTGCGCGAGCTGCGCGCGCGGCGCGTGGCTGGCGCCCCGCCTGCGGTGCGCCGGCTTGGGTTCGACGACTGGACGATCGACGTCGAGGCGATACCGCTGCCCGGCTCGCCGCACGCCTGCGGGCGCGCGGCGCTCGTGCTGCGCGCGGCGGGCGCCGGCGGCGGCGCGGTCGACGACGTCCGCCCCCTGCGGCGCAAGATCAAGAAGAAGGCCGCCCGCTACGGCGCGCTCGACCGTCCCTACCTGCTCGCGGTGCTCGCGCTCGGCGACGGCGTGCGCGAATGCGACGTCGAGCGCGCGCTGCTCGGCGGTGCGCCGGTGACCTCGACCAGTCCGGGCCGGGCGGGTCGGGACCACGCCGTCTGGCTCGGCCCCGGCGGCCCCTGCAACACGCGCCTGTCCGGCGTGCTCGTCGCGCGCGGCTTGCGCTCGACCGACCCGCACGCGCCGGTCGCTCCGCTGCTGTGGGAGAACCCGTGGGCGCTACGGCCGCTCGGGCTCGCGCTGCCGTGGCAGGCGGCCGGACCCGCGCGCCTCGCCGCGCACCCGGCTGCTGCCGCGTAGTCACGCACCGGAACCTAGACTGGCCACTGGCCAGCTCGCCGCCGGTCCTGTGGCAGATCAAGGTCTCCCACTACGCCGAGAAGGCGCGCTGGGCGCTCGACTGCAAAGGCATCCCGCACAAGCGCCGCGCGCCGCTGCCGCCGAGGTCGCACGCGGCGCCGCGCCCGCGCCCGCGGCGGCGGCTCAGCCGGTGCGCTGACGCGTGCGGAAGATCGCCCCCGGCAGCCGTCTGCGCATGACGGCGATCGCGTCGGGGCTCTCGTCGATCAGCACGTAGCGGCGGCCGAGCTGCGCGGCGACGGCGCCGAGCGTGCCGCTGCCGGCGAAGAAGTCGAGGCACCAATCGCCCGGTCTGGTCGAGGCCTGCACCATGCGGCGCACGATTCCCTCCGGCTTCTGCGTCGGGTAGCCGGTCTTCTCACGCCCGTTCGTGGGGACGATCGTGTGCCACCAGACGTCGGTCGGCAGCTTGCCGCGCGCCGCCTTCGCGGCGGTCACCAGGCCAGGCGCCATGTACGGCTCGCGATCGACTGCCTCACCGTCGTAGAAGTAGGCGGCCGCGTCCTTCACGTACACGAGGATCGTGTCGTGCTTCGCCGGCCAGCGGCGCTTCGTGCGCGCGCCGTAGTCGTAGGCCCAGATGAGCTCGTTGAGGAACTGCTCGCGCCCGAACAGCTCGTCGAGCAGCAGCTTGCAGTAGTGCGCCTCGCGGTAGTCGATGTGGAAGTAGAGCGTCCCGGTCGGGTGCAGCAGGCGCCGCGCCTCGACCAGCCGCGGCTCGAGGAAGGCGAGGTAGTCCTCGAACGCGTCGCGGTAGCGCGACTCGGCCAGCAGCTTGGTCCGGTAGCGCTGCCCCTTGAAGCCGGTGCGGTCGCCGTTCGCGTCGGGGACCGTCCGGAGCGTCTGCCGCGCCTGCGGCCTGCCGGTGTTGAACGGCGGGTCGATGTAGACCAGCTGGAACGCCTCCGCCGGCAGGTGCGGCAGCACGTCCATGTTGTCGGCGAGGTGGACGGCGTCGCGGTCGATTGCGACGGCGGGCTCGGGCGGGGTCGACGGCATCGCGGGCAACGTAGCGATCGCGCCAGATGTGCGTGGCGTGTGACGGCGGATCACCACTACGCGACATTAGTTGATCAATAAACAGCTTCCTGGTCTAATGACCCCGCCGCCGATGCCCCCGATCAACCGACCACCGCAGCCGCCACGTCGCGGCGACAACCTGCGCAGCTGGCTGTTCGGCGAGGGCGACACGCGTCGCTTCACGCA
>Ga0210410_10002691_pt1 | contig 15891 bp, 15 predicted proteins | sample IncBWC4MmetaG_FD_161058 | JGI IMG/M metagenome (GOLD analysis project Ga0210410, IMG submission 161058) | Forest soil microbial communities from Barre Woods Harvard Forest LTER site, Petersham, Massachusetts, United States - Inc-BW-C-4-M | ecosystem: Environmental > Terrestrial > Soil >... | reverse complement strand
AAAACGTTTTATCCGCTGGTCGACACGAAACTGTATCGGGCAAAGCCGCGTCCGCGTTCGTCGAAATTCACAACGATCGGACAATGGTATTGGAGTGGGGCGGTGGAAGTGGATGGCGAATTTCCCGATCTATCGAAGAAGTACGCGTTCGAACAATATCTTGATCTGCCAAAACGCCTGCCCAGTGCGAAATTCGAACTCGCAATGCATATGAACCCGGACGATCCGGAGCGGGAGCGATTGCGAAAGCGCGACTGGCATGTTGTCGATCCACACCAGGTGGCGCAGACGCCGGCAAAATATCGACGTTACCTGACGAGCGCCCTTGGCGAATTCACCGCCATCAAAGGGGTCGATGTCAGCTGGAAAACCGGTTGGTTGAGCGATCGCGCGGCGGCGTTTCTGGCGACTGGGCGGCCGGTCATTACCGAGGACAGTGGTGCGGGCAAATATCTACCGCGGGAAAGCGGCTTTCACTTCGTTGGCGATTTAGATGACGCTGTCGCTGCGATCGAAGATCTGTTGGCGAATTGGCCGGGGCGCTCGCGCGAGGCGCGGGACTGCGCGGTCGAAGTCTTCGATTCGGCGAAAAATCTGCGAAAAATACTGGGCCTTTAGACCCGCTCGTTTTGGCGTTGCAAAACGATTTCCGGGTGTTACTCGTTGTCCCGTTATGGCCGACTTGATGAAAGCGCCCGAGTTGAAGGAGCGCCTGAAAAAGATCCCGGAGTGGGAATTGGAGAAGAAGCATATCGAACGCACTTTCGAGTTCGACGATTTTGCTGATGCTATCGATTTTGTGAACGCGGTTTCGGAAGTGGCCGAGGAAGAAGAGCATCACCCCGACATCGATATTCGTTACAACAAAGTGCGGCTCTTGCTTTCGACGCACAGCAAGGGCGGCCTGACTGAGCTCGATTTCGCGCTGGCCGAGCGGATCGACACATTATCTGAGTGACGAGTGGCAAATGACGTGTGACGAGCCGTCGCTCGTTTGCACTGGATTACGGTTTCGGCGCGGGCACCGGGATTGTGACTTTATTGGGCGGCGGCGGCGGTTGCATCCGCCAATCGATAAATTTCCAGACGGCGATTACGACTAGGATCACAACCGCGGTCGCAATCCATGCTCGAAGTTTACCGTGACGCACTCTCGTCACTGGCCACTCGTCACTGGTCACTTCTTTTAATCCGGCGCTGGTTGGAGTTTTTGGTTTCCCACCAACGAGCGTCCTTCATCCGCGTCGATGAAGGTGAACATCGTCTGGATCTCGGAGCGCCCGGCCATGCCGGATTCTTTTTTCCGGCGCTTGAGAATCTCGGAAAGCTCGTCGTTCCAACCCCGTTTCCGCATAAATTCATTCCAAACATAAACCTCGTCGTCGGATGGACGATAACCATTGCCAAAACACCACTGCAGAATCTCTTCGTCGCTGCCACCTTCTTTCACCCGGTCCAGCAGGCGGTTGTAATCGATCCGCAAAAATTTCGTGCAGCTGGAGTCAAACCCGCGGCCAAGGTTCGCCTGGTAATCGGACGGCAATTGTCCTTTCGCGTGCTGTCGAATTTTGTCCAACATTCGCCCGAAATAAACGATGCCACCGACTTTCGAAGCCGGGCTGCGCAAACCTAACTCCCTCATCCGGTGGCGAGTTTGCGCTTTTTTACGAATTCTTTCAAGTCTCGGTCTGCGGCCCGCTTATTGGCCGTAAAGATAAGCTAAAAAAAATGACGCGTTCGCATCAACGCGATCGCGTTTTTCCATGGATCGCGTTGGGCGAGAGTCAGGTTCCAGCGCTCATTCAAGATCCCGCGCGTGAAATCGCCATCGTTAAGGACGCTGAAGCGAAAAGAGAATGACCGCCAAATGGCAATCCAGGTCAACGCCGAGCAAAGCAAACGAGGCGGTAACCGCCCGGGCGGGCTGAACAACAACGGTAGTGCGGCCCAACGCTACGGCAGGTTTCCGTTTTCGGGATCGAGCCGGAAATCATTTGTCACCCAATAGCTGTGACCGGCGGTCAAATGCTGCGGCTCATCAAACGTCGGCGATTTCGTATTCACCGCCGTCACCTCCACGGCCGCGCGCAAGACGGCGATCAAAATCGCAATCAACCGGACCCGCCGACCTTTTTCCGTTAAATCTTGCAGTGTTGTAGCCACGGCCCTGTGGGCCGTCGTCTCTGAAACGCGCCACAGGCGGGTGGCTAGACTTTGCGAGAGCTCCATCTGGGGATCAGAGAGAGCAGGGCGCTGCGAAAAGATTTAGAGATTTGGCGATTCGATGGTTAAATCGTTAGCCGATGGACCGGATCGTCGGAATCGAGACCGAATACGGCTGCCTGATGAGCCCGGAAGAGTTGCGTTGCAACTCCGAAGTTTGGCCGGCCAAGGTGAAGAATTATCTCTTCAACAAGGCCCACGCAGGCACGATCGATCTTCACTATCGCGATTACGAAGAACCGCCCGGCAACGGCGGCTTTCTTTTGAACGGTGGCCGGCTTTATCTCGATATGGGCCACATCGAATACGCTTCGCCCGAATGTTTGCATCTCCACGATCTCGTTACTTACGAGATGGCCGGTGACGAATTGCTCAGGTCATCGCTTGCCGCGCTTGAAGCGGGCGATCGCGTCTCGTTCATCAAGAACAATGTCGATCACCACACCGGCGCAACATTTGGTTGTCACGAAAATTATTTGATGAAGCGCGAGGCGCAGTTCACGCCGTCGGTTCTCGGGACGTTGCTGACGTTTCTTGCTACGCGGCAAATTTTTACCGGAGCCGGCAGAGTAGGGCAGGCCAACCCGCTCGCGTTCGATTTCGAGCCGCCCCAAGCCGAGACGCCGGTCGCGTTCCAGTTAAGCCAACGCGCCGACCACATCGTGAACGACATTTATCAGTGGGTGCAGTTCAACCGTGCCATCATCAATGCGCGCGACGAGCCCCTGGCCGATTACCGCAAATACCGACGCCTCCATCTGCTCATCGGCGATTCCAACATGAGCCCATTCGCCAACGCGCTGAAGATCGGCACCACCGCGACCGTGCTCTCACTCCTCGAGCAGCGACAGTTGCCGCGCAATCTTGTTCTCAACGACGCCGTCCGCAGCACCCGCGACATCTCGCGCGACGCGACGCGGAAGTGGATTGTCGACCTTGAGAGCGGCAAAACCATCGGCGCGCTCGATGTCCAATGGCAATTTCACGATCTCGCGCAGCGACATTTGCGCGGTAAAGATCCGGAGACCGATTGGTTACTCGAGACCTGGAGCTTTGTTCTCGAATCAATCGAACGGAATCCGGAGGCGCTCATCGGCGGCGTCGATTGGATTACCAAGGAATGGTTGCTCAAGACTTTCATCGAGTCGGAAAAGATCGGCTGGGACGATCCGTGGCTGCAAAGTTTGGATCTCGAATATCACAACATCGATCCGCAGCGCGGCTTGTTCTTCAGCGTCACGCCCGGCAAACGCGTTGCCGAATGGAACAATAGTTTCCAACCGGCTAACGCGACTCGCGTTCCGCCCGCCAACACTCGCGCGTCAGGACGCGCCCGCGCCGTCGCCTATTTTCAAAATCGACAACAACCCTACGTCATCAACTGGGACTCCATCGCGCACGACAGCCGCGATTTTCTCGTCATGGGCGACCCGTTCGAAACCTACAACGAAGAGGTCGACAAATTCCTCTCGAAGCCGCGCCCAGTTAACCAAGAAGACCACGAATGACACGAAGGCCAGTGTCTGCAGGCGGAAGCTGGTAGCTTCTCGTCTGCGTTCAGCCGTGCTAGACCCCCAAAGTGTACCTTTAAAGACACATCGATTGGTTCTTATTTTCGTTAGGCCGCTTCAAGGATTGCATTTCCGTTCACACCAACCAACCTGAATACCTATGAAATACATGCTCACCTGGTCAGAACGTCCGCAAGGTTCGCCCATCGAATACGAGAATGCCCAAAGGCGGATTCTGGAGGTTTTCACGCAATGGAAAGCGCCCGCTAATTTCAAAATCGAGTTGTTCGTGATCCGGGTGGGTGACTGGGGCGGATACATGATGCTGGATTGCGACGATCCGTTGGCCGTTCACAAGTTCTGCTCGATGCTGCCTGCTTTTGTATTCGAGGCGCGGCCGGTGGTTCCCGTCATGGACGCAGTCCGGGTGGAACAGGAAGCGATTGCATTTCGGGATGGGCTCAAATCCCAATGATGCTCGTTAGGCCCGAACCAACCACGAAAGTTTATTATCCGCTCGACCCGAAACAGCTTCCGAAGGAGCTGAAGGGTACTTAAATGGCCACCAGGATAATTAGAGGGACGCGCTCCGTCGCGTCCGACTAATAAGAGGACGACACAGAGGTCGTCCCTCCACTCCAACATTGACAACTGCTTCGCCATTTCCGAAACGGATGCAATGAACGAAAAACTCTCGAAATTATTCGTGATCGCGTCGGTTGTATTTGTGACAACGAGCACCTTCGCGGCGGATCAATCTCAAGATGAATCCGCCATTCGCGCGTTGGAAGCACGGCAACCCGAAGCCTGGAATCGTCACGACGCGAAGGCTTTTGCGAGCACTTTCACCGAAGACGGAGATTGCGTGAACATCGTCGGCTGGTGGTGGAAAGGGCGCGCCGACATCGAGAAAAAACTCACCGACGCGTACGTTTACGTTTTTAAGGAGAGCACGCTCACGAGCACAAATGTGGACATCCGTTTTCTGACGCCGGACGTCGCGATCGCGCATGTTCGTTGGACCATGAAGAGGGCCAAAACTCCCAGTGGGATTCCGGTGCCGCAACAGGGGATTCATACCGACGTTCTGCAAAAACAGAGCGGCCAATGGCTGGTCGCAGCATTTCAAAATACTCTTTCGGTTCCTGAAATACCGTTCCCAAAAGGGCCGGTTGTGCCGCAGCCTGGATCAACGCCCAAGTCTTGATTGAATCGTTTCTAGCGATTTGCGCAATTGGATCGATTCGGTCACGTTTGTTTTGAAATAATCGATGGAAAGATGAAGGCACTAACGTTCACAGTTTTGGTCTGGATAGTTTTAGCCGGAACGGGCTTTGGCCGGATCGGCGAAGATCAGAAACAAATCGAGGTCCGATACGGCAAACCCGGCAAAGACTTAGGCATTCACGGTGAGGTGCATGAGTTCGGTTACATGTCGGGCGGCTTCATGATTCTTGTCGATTTTGTCAACGGAATCAGCCAGCGCGAAGGTTTTGCTAATCCGGACACGTCACCGCTTTCACCCCAAAGTGTCGCAGAGATATTGCGCCTGAGCGCTCCGGAAGGAACAAGCTGGCAGCAAGCGCCGGCAATTGGAGAGGACAGATCATGGCGCCGCTCGGATACCAAGGCGGTCGCGATCTTTCCCGCATTGGGCAAGTTCCTGTTTATTCAGGATGTGAACTTCGTGCAACCGAAGCAATAGGCGAAGATTAAGAGGAAGCGGAAGAGAAATTACTCAAGGCGCTGGAGGGAAGGGATTCCGTAATTCTCCTGAAGAGCAGGAGCTTCCGCGGCAATGGTGCCGGCCTCGAGCTCGATTTGTTTCGGGTCTTCTTCCGTCTCGATCTTGATGAAGCCGCCATCGATCGGTTGCTTCACTGCGTTTGCCAGATCGTTGAGCGATTTTATTTGCTGGCCGTTTACTTTGAGCACGGTCAGATAAGAAAATTCATCGTAACCGATAGTGTTATTGGCGGGGAGGACCTGACTCAAAATCACGATGCGGCGATTTTCTCCGGGAAAAAGCTCCGATTGAAACCGGTCGAGATAAACGAATCGCTGCGGCGCTTCACGCAGCCAGTTCGGTCCCCATTCCTTCAGATACTGGCGGGACAGCTCCTGAAAAATGAGCCCACCGAGGACGAGATATTTAGGCGCTTCGTCGAGCGCATAGGGCGGGCTGACATAATCTTTCGCGTCACGATGCTCGAGCGTGACCTTCACTTCCATCGGTTTCCCTGCACGCTGGATTTGAAACGAGAGCACGTCCCCCGCGTAGGAATGCGCGCTAATCAAATTGGTAAAATCGATTTTGCCGTAAAGTGGATCGACATAATTGCCGTTCTGGTCGATCTCGTGATTTCCGATCGCCATGATGATGTCGCCCACTTGCATCCCTGCTTTCATCGCTGGCATGTTTGGTTCGACGTTAGTCACGTAAACGCCGTCAGGCTTGCCTGTTTGGCCAGCATATTTCCGTAATTGCGGATCGCGGGTTGGAAAAAATGAAAAACCGACTGCCGGAAATCCGCGGTAATGCTCGCTCTCGGCTTCCTTGAGAAAATGGGTAATGATCGGCGCCGGAATCGCATCGATGAGCTGCGAGCGCGGATCGTAACGCAAAAGCAAACCGGCGAGCTTGTTGTTTTTGACCAGCGGAATCGTGTAGCTGTTTTCGCGATACTGCATCGGGATGCTGATGCGATAGGTGAGAAACTGGCCGACATCGACCGGGTAATGGGTCATCTGAATGGTCGTGACCAGGCCTTCAGTCGCGACCAACGCACCGGTCGGCTCAAGTTGCCACGCGGCGAGTCGATCGCCAACGACCGTGTCCGCGGCAATGTCGAGCGGCGCGATCCCGTCGAGGAAATTTTTCTCACTCGGTTCGAGAAGGGCGAGGTTCGCCTCGTAATCGATTACTTCAACGTTGGCGGCGGTTTTTTCGCCTGATTCGGCACGCTCGAGCTCGACGTAATTTTGGTTTGTGACCAAATCCGCGGTGACGAGCACGCGCCCTTTTGAAAGAACTGCCCCGAGCGCGCGCTTGGAGACCGGCGCTTTCTTTTGCCACGGTCGGAAATAATCATACGACTGGCCGGTCACGTTGACGCGCACGAGCGAGAGTGGCTTTTGTTTGACGTCTTTGTTCGGCGCCGGCGAGGCTGCGTCTTTCTTGACCGCGGCGCCAGCGGTAACGGCCACAGCGAAAACAACGGTGATGAATAAACTTCGCATCTTTAAATTTTTGTCTGGAGATCGGGCGACTTCGCAGTGGGTTGCTCCTGGAGATTTTGCTCCCGGACGACATTGTAACGTTGTCTGATCCGTTCCCGCGCGACTTCGACTTGTTTCGGATCCAGCACAAGCGGAGGGCCGTCTCCGATCATGTCGATCACAAACCGCTCGGCCGGCTCGGACAAGGTCTGACTTAACTCCTCCAAGGTGTGAATCTTTTTGCCGTTGATTGAATCGACAATTCCGCCGCGGTAAGGCGCGAGATAAGTGTTGATCGGGTCCGGCAAAATGTTCGTCAGCACAATCACGTCCGGATGCTCGATATAGAGCTGGTCGATCACATAAAAATCGAAGAAATGGCGAAGCCGCAAATCCTGGGGTTGATATGCTTCGAGCAAATCGAGCGACAGTGGTTGAAAGAGAAGGCCTCCGTAAAGGATATATCGAGGCCGGACATCATACTTGTGGCTCTGCATAAAATACGGCGGAACGTTGTCGAGCTGCACGCTTCCGTTGGTCGATTGTTTGTCGCGCCAGATGTCGAACCTCACTTTGTCTCCCTTGAACTTTCGCTCGACGACTTCGGGCATCTCAACTCGCTCGCCTTCCAGCTCCACATTTCCGTCGCTCGCTATCGGATGATTATCGATTGAGAGCAAAACGTCGCCCGGCCGTAGAATTTTCGCGCATGGTCCGGCCGCGACCACGGTTTCGACCAACACGCCCCGCCCGTCGTCTTTCAAACCAAGAAATTTTCGCTGCGCCGGGTTTTGTAATTTTCCATAAGTGATTCCAAGATCGACATACCCGTCGTAGCGACCCTTGCTGACGTCCTTGAGAAAGCGATTAATCACCGGCGTCGGCACCATGTACGCGACGCCTTGCGCGACGTCGCCGCTGTAACCTTGAAACGCGACGCCAACGACCTTCGCGTTTTGCATCACGGGACCGCCACTGTTGCCCGGATTAATTTGGGCGCTGATTTGGACGGCCAGGTGCTGATCAATCGATGAGTGAGTGTAAAGTTGGAAATCGATCCGTGAAACGATACCGGTGGTAACCGACATCCGCTCGCCGCCGATCGGATACCCGTAGGCCGAAACGGTCGATTCGAGTTCCGGAATTCCGCCAAACTTCAGCTGCAGCATGTTCTTGTAGAAATTTGGAGAATCGACGGTGATGAGCGCCAGGTCGCAATCATGCGCGACGAAAAGCACTCTGGCCGGATACTTGTTTGGATCGCCATCGCGCTCGACCGTGAGATAGCGGCTGTTACTGACCACGTGTGCGTTGGTCATGATGCGGTTGCCCTCGATCACAAATCCGGCGCCGACACCTCGGCCAATCATGCCGGCATTCCAAGGCGCGCGATAATCCGGCGCCACTTCGGTCGCGGTGATGCGGACCAGACTTTTTTGAATCGGACCATTTGGTTGCGGGGGTGCCATTGGCACCGGAACAGCCACGACATTTTGCCCGGGCGTGTTTGCTCGTGTCCCGGGTGCAAGATCACGAGGTCTTGGCTCAATCGGAGAGTTTGACGGCGGTGCTCCATTCGAAGGTGGCAGCCCGTTTGGCTGCTGCCCGTTTGGCTGCTGTTGCGCGAACGATGTGGACGAAACAAGCAACGTTACTGCGATAAAAATGGGAACGCCCTTCATGCCGGAAAGTCTGGAAGATGAAACGAACTAATTGAAAAGCAACCGCTCAAATTCCGGCGCGGTCGAGCAATGACTTTAAGACTTTCTCGGCTTCGAAGATTTCATGCGCGATTTGTCGGGCCGCGCCCGAGTGCTTCTTGTAGTCGCGATTGATCATTTTTACGGCTTCGGCGATTTCGCCTAACGAACGAAAGGCAAGCAGGCCGGCATCGCCTCCGTAATTTGTTGTGAAACCGGTTTCCTGAGTAATGACAGGACGTCCGGCAGCGAGGTAACAGGCGCTCCGATCGCTGAACCAGCCGGTGTTGAGCCGGATGTACTGATCTTTTGCGACAGTGAACTCGCCTTTCGATTGCTGGATGTAATCGCGGTAGAGCCAGTGATCGACGCTCATTTGTACCGGCGAAGTGAATCGCCAACCGTTGCGCTCGAATTTCTCCCACGTTTTTCGGTCCTGGATGTTTGTCGCGAGCTCGAAAGTTTCGCCCGCCTTTTTCGGCGCGGCCACGAAACGCAAAAATTCGCGCGACTTGCTCCAGAGATATTTGCGCCGCCGCCAGGTGATGTCTTTTAATCCGCTGGTGGACCAATTCGCGATGGAAGTGAAAACCGCCGCCCGTTTAGGCGCTCGACTTGTTTTCCAAAGATCGGTCACGACAGGTTGCCGCGTCGCGTTCCATTTGAATCCGTGCGTCGGCACCGGAAATTTTTTCGTGCCGACGTTTTCCCCGAACGTGAAAAGGTTGTGATGACGGCTGAGGTAATCGATTGTCGATCTGACGCCTTTGTCGATCTTGATTTGTTCAACACCGGGATCGCTTTCGACATAAATAATGCGATTGCTCTTCAACAGATCGTCATTGAACTCCTGCGTGCCGCAAATGTTCAAGATGGCGTCGGCGTCGCGATAAAGCTGGCGAATCTTTTTTAGCGGCAGCCCGGCCGTCGGATTTTTTTCGAGGTAACGCGCGCAGAACGCCCAGCGGTCCTTGAAATCGAATTCGCCGGCCAAACGACCCAGGACTTTCGCGGCGTAATCGAACTCGTCGTTTACCTCAAAGGTTTCCGGATTGTAGGGAAGCCGCGCTGAATCTTCGATGTAGTAAACGTCGTGCCCCAGCCGTTGCAATCCGACGACATAATGGACGTGCTGCCAGATCACGCCGGCGATCGGCATCCCTCCCATAAAGCCCATCACCACGATGCGCTTGCGGGCCATTACAAAGAAAACGCCGAACGTCCAACGCCGAACATCCAATCTCGAATAAAAGAGGCGGTGCTCTGAATTTGGTATTGGGCGTTGGGCGTTCGGCGTTGGGCGTTTGCTGATCTCATTCGAATTTCTTAACGACCAAGGCCGGATTTCCGGCGACGATCGTATTCGCCGGGATGCTCTTAGTGACGATCGCTCCCGCCGCGACGACCGAATTATCGCCGATGGTCACGCCTTTCAAAATTACTGCGCCCATTCCGATCCAAACATTGTCGCCGATCTTCACCGGCGCTGTTTTCAGCTTTGGCCGCGGCGGTCGATCTTTGAAATACGGGGCGAGCGCTTGCGCGTCGATCAACCGTTGCGCCGGTTCGAGCGGATGAAAGTCGGAATCGGCGATGCCGACGTTCCAGGAAACGAGGCAATGCGAGCCGATGTCGATCTTTTCTTCGGCCATGATGAGCGCGCCATTGAGCAACGTGAAATCGCCGACCGTGCACCTTCCGTTTTCGCCGACCGCGAACGAGCAGCCGGCGTAACAGGAAACGTGATTGCCGATCACGACCGCGCCCGGTTTTTTGCTGATCAGTTTTTTGAAAATCTGAGCACTCTCGCAATAAAATCCTTCGCCGAACTCGACGTTGGGAGGAATTGGATCCGGATACCAGTCGTGCTCGACACGTCGATCCTGTTTGACGTTGCTCATGTTGGAAATTTTCCGGAAGTGAACAGTTTCGCGTAAACACCGCCGCGCGCGAGCAATTCCGTTCCGCGTCCTTGCTCAACGATGCGACCGCGCTCGACCACCACGATGCGATCGACATCGTGAATGGTGGCCAGGCGGTGAGTCGCAATCAAAGTCGTCCGGCCGCGCATTAAGTCTTTGATTGTTTCCATGATGGCGGCTTCGGTCGTGGGATCGAGCGCCGACGTCGGTTCATCGAGCAACAAAATCGGCGCGTTTTTCAAAAAAGCGCGAGCAATTCCGATGCGTTGGCGTTGACCGACGCTTAATTGCTGTCCGCGTTCGCCGACCGTGCTGGCGTAACCGTTTGGCAACTGCCGAATGAATTCATCGGCCTGCGCGCGCTTGGCCGCGTCAATAATTTCATCATCGGTCGCCTCGGGCCGGCCGTAAGCAATATTTTCCCGAATCGTGGTCGAAAACAGGAGCGTGTCCTGCAACACGATCCCGATTTGTGCGCGCAGCGATTGTTTTTTGATCTCGCGCACGTCGCGGCCGTCGAGCGTGACCGAACCGGAAGTCGAATCGTAAAAGCGAGGGACCAAGCTTAGAAGCGTGCTTTTGCCGGCGCCGGTGCCGCCGACGATCGCGATCATTTGGTTCGGCTCAATCCGAAGATCGACATCGTGCAGCACCTGTCGATCTTGGGCGTATCCGAAGGACACATTTTGAAATCCGATCGCGCCTTTGGCGGAATCAATCGCGATCGCGTTCGGCGAATCGACCACGTCGTCTTCTCGATCCAGCACTTCGAAGCAGCGTTTTGCGCCGGCAGTCGCGCCTTCCATCGCCCATGCAGTGTAAGTGATCGATTCGAGCGGTTGATAGAGCATGAGCAAGTAAGCGCTGAAAACCAGGAGCGTCCCGAGCGTGAGCGTGCCGGCGAGAACGTGCAGCGTTCCGACGTAATACATCGCCGCCGTGCCGAAAACCATCAGCGTGCTGATGACGAGCGCGCTATTCACGTTGGTGAGCGTGAGACGGAGGTTCGCCTGTAAACTTTGTTGGGCTTGCTGGTGGAATTGCATGACCTCGAATTGTTCACGTCCGAACGCGTGCACCATGCGAATGGAACTGAGCCCTTCCTGCGCTTGCGCGAGGACCGCGCTTTCCTGTTCCTGGATGAAGGTCGATTGGTGGCGTATTCGGTGCGCGAAAAAGTAAATCGCCAGAATGATGAGCGGAACGATGCCTAACGAGAGCAGGGTCAGTTGCCAATCGAGCTGCACCATGATCGCAAACGTGCCGATCAAAGTGACAACGGAACCGAAAATGCCGGTGAAGCCTTTATTGTAGATCGTCTGGATCGACTGCGAATCGTAGGCCACGCGAAAACTCAAATCGCTCGACCGGCGGAGGTCGTGATACTTGAGCGAGAGCGATTGCAGGTAAGCGTACAGGTCGGTGCGCAATTTTAAAAGCGTCTGCAGTCCGACCTTCACCAAAATGTAATTGGTTGCCCAATTGATCACTCCCCAGAGGAACTGGATCACGACGAGGGCAAGACAGAGCAGGGGAATCCAGGTGTGCGCATCGCAGGGCGGGTTAGGATTCGGTCTCAGAAAATCGTCGACGATGATCTTGAACGGCCATGGTTTGAGCAGATTCAGGCCGATGCCGATCAGAGAGAGCAGCAATCCGGCAATAGTCTGCGGCAGAAAGGGCCTGTAGTAACGAAAGACGCGCCGGTAGATCGACATGATAATTTAAGATTGCAGATTGCCGATTTCAGATTGAACTACACACGCTCGAATTTCCGCTCAGGCTAAATCCTAAATCTGAAATCCGAAATCCGAAATTCTTCGCATGCATCATTTGCTTCAACATTGGTCCGAATGGGTCCTGACCGGGGGCTACCTCGGAATAATTGTGTTGATGGCGATGGGAAGCACGCCCATTCCGTTGCCCGCAGAGGTAGTGGTGCCGCCGGCCGCGTTTTTGGCTGCGGAAGGCAGATTGAGCCTCGCAGGTGTGATTCTGGCGAGCACGCTGGGGGCGTATCTGGGCGCGGCGGTAATGTATTGGCTTTCACTTTGGCTCGGTCGTCCGTTAGTCGTGCGTTTCGGCCGATTCATTCTATTTCCACCGAAGAAATTGGAGGAAGCCGAGCACTGGCTCGCCCGCTATGAATCCGGCGGCGTTTTCTTCGCCCGTCTTTTGCCCGGCGTCCGGCATTTGATCTCTATCCCCGCCGGCATTGTCCGGATGAGTTTTACGAGTTTCAGCGTCTGGACGATTCTTGGGTCAACGATTTCATGTTCGATCCTGGCTTATCTTGGCGTTCGCGCTCATCGGGTTGCTCCCGATTTATTGAATGATCCGGAAGGATTTGTGCATTTCGTGCGGAGCCAATCGAAGTGGCTGCTCCTGGTAGTTCTCGCATTCGCGATGCTTTACGCTGTTTCGATGTGGCTTTCCAAGCGGAAATCGAACTGAGTTTTCTCCGCAAAATTAATCCAACCGCCACGCGTGCCGCGCGCGAAATAAGATTGAACAAAGGCACTGAAGGTGCTGTCAAACGGATACAAAGCAATGAAGAAAAACAGCCAAATCCTAAAGCCACGCACGAAACTTTCTCTTGGCGACCTCGTCCTCGCAGTCAGTTCTTGCACGAAGAACACGAAAGAAACGGTCGCGGCCGTTGCTGACCTCTTGGGCAGCGGAAAAGTGCGCGTCCAAAGCGACGGCAAGTTCCTGCGCGCCAAGGTTTGCTAAACTAGGCTAATTCGACTTTCGAAAGTCGCTCCGGTGGTTTGTCTGCCGGAGCGATTTTCTTTTCTACCACAAAACACTTTCGCGTTTAACGCGCCTATCTATCTTGCGGCGTGATCGATCGTTATTCGCGTCCGCAAATGCGCGACGTCTGGACCGACGCGCGCAAATTCCAGATCTGGCTGGAGATCGAAGTCCTCGCCTGCGAAGCTATGGCCGACCTCGGTCAGATCCCGAAAAACGACGCGACTGAAATTCGAAAGAAGGCGCGCTTTTCCATCCCGGAGATTCTCGAAATCGAGAAGCGGACCAATCATGACGTTATCGCGTTCCTGGAAAATGTCGCCGCTTCGGTCGGGCCGGCCGCGCGCTGGATTCATCAAGGACTTACTTCGTCAGACATTCTCGACACGACGTTGTCGGTTCAACTCACTGAATCGACCAAAATTCTGGCGAACGATTTGAAGGAATTGCGCAGCGTGATTGCCGCGCAAGCCCGCCGTTACAAAATGACGCCGATGATCGGGCGCAGCCACGGCGTTCATGCCGAACCGATCACGTTTGGATTGAAAATGGCACTGATGTTCGACGAATTCGGCCGGGCGGAGGAACGGCTCACGCAAACACTCGAGCGAATTCGAGTTGGTAAAATCAGCGGCGCGGTCGGTACCCATGCACATGTCGATCCAAAAGTGGAACGTTCGATGTGTGAAAAACTTGGATTGAAACCGGCGACCCTTTCGACCCAGATCGTGCAACGCGATCGGCACGCCGAATTCATGACGACGCTAGCGGTGATCGCTTCCAGCATCGATCGTTGGGCAACCGAGTTTCGGCATCTGCAGCGAACTGAAGTTCTGGAAGTGGAAGAATATTTTGGCGAAGGACAGAAGGGCAGCTCGGCCATGCCGCACAAACGCAATCCGATCACAAGCGAGCGACTGAGTGGGCTCGCGCGCGTGATTCGAGGCAACTCAATGGTCGCGCTGGAAAACGTCGCCCTTTGGCACGAGCGCGATATCAGTCATTCGAGCGCCGAGCGAATTATCCTGCCGGACTCCTGCATCTTGCTCGACTTCATGCTCTTTGAACTGCGCAATCTCGTAGAGCGACTTCAAGTTTATCCCGAACGGATGCAACAGAATCTGGAAGTCACCAAAGGTCTTTATAACAGCCAATCGATTTTACTCGCGCTCACCCGCGCCGGTGCAGAACGCAAAGCTGCTTACGAAGCGGTGCAACGCGCAGCGATGAAAACGTGGAAAGGCGAGGAGAGTTTTGCCGAAAACGCGAAAGCCGAACCGGAAATCGCTGCCAAACTTTCGGCGGAAGAGATCGATCGGCTTTGCTCATTGGACGTTCACTTCCAACACGTCGATGAAACATTCAAAGCGCTCGGCTTGGACTAGATCGACAACGCGCGAATTACTTGCCCGGTTGTAAGAGCAGTTCGGCGATACGCCCTGATTCGTCCAGTTTTAAAACGCGCAATTCGAACTTGGCCGCGCTTTGTTCCGGCGCTTTTGGATTGAGTGTCACGCGCACGGCATTCGTGCTCCAATTCAAAATCAACTGCGCGACCTGAAAATTGGGGGTGAGCTCAACCGCATTTAGTTCAAGATGAGCTCGCAACTCCATCGTCATCGGTGTCGTTCCAGCGGGAGTCAGTTGGACACGCGCTCGGGTTTCATTTGGAATGAGAGCGACCCCGCCGATTTCAAAGGCAGTCCGCATTTGCGCAGGTTGAAAAGGCTTTGAAGTTGGAACCAATCGCATTGTCGAAATCCGACCCTCGCCATTCAATTTTACCGGGCCAAGTTGAAATCGTAACTCGGCCGGGATGGCGCTGCGCGCCGCCGCCGACTGTAGCCGAAGCGAAGCAGTCAATGACGCCGGGCGCGCGCGGATTGCACCCATCTGAAGCTGCGAAGTGAGTTGCATCGAGAGCACTTCCAGAAAAATTCCGAGAACGGCGGCGTTACCATCGGTCGGCGCCACTCGAATTGCCGGGGGAGCGGCCGGCGCGTGGTGTTCGATGTGGGATTCAACCGGCGCCAGCGTCGTGGGCGGAAGCGGGCGAGTTGGCCGCTCTAATGGGATTTCTTGTTTCGGCGGCGGCAGCGGCGTTGGTTCGGATTCGAAGATCGTCGGGACAAGGGTCTCTTTCTCAGTTTGCCGTTCGAACACATGCTTGGCTTCGAGTGTTTGTTGAACAAGATCGACCAGTGCGTCGGACAAAAACGGCTTTTCAATTTTCGCGACCACGTTGGGCAAACGTGCCGCTGCGGCATTCATTTCCAGAACGTGCCCGGACATCATCAACACCGGGACGCGTGCGGTCTTTTCATCTTCGAGGAGTCGTTCACAGAGTTTGTCGCCGTTGAAATCCGGCAAGCTGTAATCAAGAAGTACGAGGTCGGGAATCACGCGTTCAATCTCTCGCAATCCCTCGGTCGCACTGAGCGCAGTTGTGATTTGCAATTCCGGATCCGCCGTCGAGAGAATGTCTTCCACGAAAATTAAAAGCATCTCGGTGTCGTCGATCGCGACGATTTTCTTTCCGGAGCGTGCCGAAACGATTTCGGC
>Ga0210410_10002690_pt1 | contig 15899 bp, 5 predicted proteins | sample IncBWC4MmetaG_FD_161058 | JGI IMG/M metagenome (GOLD analysis project Ga0210410, IMG submission 161058) | Forest soil microbial communities from Barre Woods Harvard Forest LTER site, Petersham, Massachusetts, United States - Inc-BW-C-4-M | ecosystem: Environmental > Terrestrial > Soil >... | reverse complement strand
CGAAGTTCGCAGCGCTTGCGGTTGCCAGCATTGTCGTCAGTGCGAGCAACGTGACGAACGCGAACAGCCAAAGCGGTCGCGTGGGAGTGTTTGGATTTGACGGTGGCACGGTGATTTGCGCCGAGCCGCGCGCGGTGGTCGTCACCGTCATCGAAGTGCTGGTTCCGACGCTAACCGATGATGGATTAAACGACGCGGAAGCCCCTGTCGGGAGGCCGCTGGCAGTGAACGTCACTGTGCCGGGGAATGGTCCGCCGACGGTCGCTGTGGCGATGGTGAAATTTCCAGACTGGCCCGCGGTGACGGTTTGCGTAGTCGTCGTGGGAGTCACGCTGAAATCTGTAATCGTGAAGGTCAGCGAGTTCGATGTGCCGCCGCCCGGCGTGGGATTTACAACTGTAATCGCCGCGCTTCCTGATGTTGCGATGTCAGCTGCTGTTATTGCCGCCGTCAATTGTGTGGCGCTGACGAAGGTTGTGGTCCGCGCACTTCCCTTCCATTGCGCGACCGAGCTGCTGATGAAGTTCGTCCCGTTCAGCGTCAACGTGAATGCCGCGCCACCTGCGCCTGAGGATGTTGGCGCGATCGAAGTGAGCGTGGGCACTGGATTTGCCGCGTTGATCGTAAAGGTCAGCGGGTTCGACGTGGCCCCAATAATGCCTTGCGGTTGTGCTCGCATAAATACCACGGTGGGAGTAAACACGATCACTGGAACTGTTCCAGCGGTCAGGATGTCCGCCGCGGTGATCGCGGCCGTAAGTTGCGTTGCATTCACAAATGTAGTTGTGCGGTTACTGCCATTCCATTGCACCACCGAGGTGCTTAAGAAATTGCTGCCGTTCACCGTCAACGTAAATGCTGCGCCGCCTGCGATGGCGGAATTCGGCACGAGAGTAGTTAGCGCCGGAACTGGAGTGGTCACGGTAAAGCCGGCGTTGTTTGAGGTGCCGCCACCGGGCGTGGGGCTAAAGACGGTTATCGAGATAAGCGCCGCGGTTTGAACATCAGCGGCGGTGATGGAGGCGGTGAGTTGCCCCGCGTTCACAAACGTGGTGGTGCGATTGCTGCCGTTCCATTGCACCACGGAGGTGCTGACGAAGTTGCTTCCGTTCACCGTCAACGTGAATGCTCCGGAACCAGCGCTCACTGTGTTTGGAGATACCGTCGTTACTACGGGGACCGGATTGGCGCTGGCGTTGATGGTGGTGGGGTCGGTGGCTGAGTCATTCGCGAGATTTGTTTCTCCGCCACCGGAAACGGCGACGCTATTGGTGACGCTCACCGGAGCAGTCGCTGAAACATTCACCGTAATCGTAATCACCGGATACGAGCCGGCGGCCGCGAGCACGTCGGAACGCGTGCAAGTTTGCGTGGCAACCGTACATGCCCATCCTGTGCCGACCATGTTGGTGGCGGTGAGCGGGCCGGGAAGAATGTCATTCACCACGACCGTTCCAGCGGTTGGAGCGGTGCCGGAGTTTGTGGCGGTGATGGAGTAGGTCGCGCCGGTTTGGCCTTGCGTGAAGTTGCCGACGTGGGAGACGGCGATGGTCATATCCGGAACGGCTGCGGCGGTAATGTTAAATGCGACGGAGTTTGACGTGCCTCCGCCCGGCGTTGGATTGGTGACGGTAACTGAAGGAGTGCCGACGGTGGTCACGTCTCCCGCAAGAATCGCCGCGGTCACTTGCGTTGCGTTCACAAAGGTGGTGACGCGCGCGGTGCCATTGATCTTCACGCTCGAAGTGGAATTGAAACCGGTGCCGTTCACGGTGAGCGTGAATCCGGCAGAGCCCGCGGCGGTGCCCGTCGGCAATAGCGTAGTCACTGTGGGTACCGGATTATTTACCGTAAACGTTAGAGAGTTCGATGTTCCACCAGCGGGCGTGGGATTGGTTACAGTAATTGGAAAAGTTCCCGCGGTGGTGACGTCCGTGGACAAAATTGTGGCTGATACCTGCGTAGCGTTCTGGAACGAAGTGGCCCGCGCGATACCGTTGAAGTTCACAGTAGATGAGGGAACGAAGTTGGTTCCGGTAACGGTCAGCGTGAATGCGCCCGAACCTGCCAGCGTGTTCGTGGGCGAAATCAGTGTGATGGTGGGAACAGGATTATTCACCGTGAAGTTCACAGCGTTTGACGTACCGCTGGGCGTCGGATTGGTGACCGTCACCGGAAGCGTGCCTGCGGTGGCGATGTCTACTGCCGAAATTGCAGCGGTCAATTGATTTGCGTTTACGAACGAGGTGGTCTTTGCAAAGCCGTTGAAATTCACAACGGACGCGGCCACAAAATTGGTTCCGTTGACGGTCAGAGTGAATCCCGCAGAGCCTTCCGTGGCGCTTGTCGGCGAGATCGTGGTGATGGTCGGAGCGGGATTGCTGACCGCGATCACGATCGGCGTCGACGTGGAATTCAGATAGTTCGCATCGCCCGGATATTGCGCAACCACGTCATCGCTTCCGCCTTGCGGCAACACGGAGCTTGCGATCGCGTGTAGCACTTCCGGGTTCGCGGATGATATGCCGCTCACTGAGGCCGTCGCTACCTGCGTCATCTGGGAAAGAAAAACTGATACCGTGCCGTCGCTGTTATTCGCCACGGCCAAATCCGCGCTGGCCTGGCCGTTGAAGTTCCCCACCGCCAGAAACATGGGAGAGTTGCCGGTAGCGGGCGGAAAAACGCCTTGAGAGAAATCTCCGAGACCGTCGTTCAAGAACAACCCTAGCGCGGTACCGGACGGGCTGGTGGTCACGATGTCCTGCTTGCCGTTACCAAGAACATCGGCTGCCACGACGCCGAACACGGCTTGGGCTTGCGGAATCAGTGTAGGTGTTGCAAATGTTCCTCCACCCTTGCCAAGGAACACCGCCAGTACACCGTTGCCGGCGAGGCTACCAGTGACCGCCAAATCGTCAATGCCGTCGCCGTTGAAGTCCCCTACCGCAATGCTAATGGGACTGAAGCCAGCGGAAATCGGGGTTCCCACCGTAAAGGGGTTAGTGTTTTCCGCGCCGCCGGTGCTGCCCAGATAAATTGATATTGTGTTGTCGCCACTATTGGCCACGGCCACGTCAATCTTGCCGTGTGCGTTGAAATTTCCAACCGCCGCGGAAATCGGAGCGCTGCCCGTCGCCAATGTCGTCGGCGCTTGAAACGTTCCGTTGCCGTTCCCGAGGAAGGTGGAAATCTTGTTATCCAACTTGAAGGTGACCACGAAATCCTGCTGCCCATCTCCATTGAAATCGCCGGCTGCTACGGCCGAAGCCGATCCGAATGGCAGGCTGAAAGGAGTACCCACAGTTCCGCCGCCGGTGCCGTTTCCAGTGATGATTGCGGCGTTATTGGTGGGACTGGCGCTGTTGCTCACGCTAAGAATATCGAGAGGCCCGCCGTTTACGAATGGCGCTACCGCAATCCACGGATTGCTCGCCAGCGCAGTAATGTTGTTGGCGGCTTTGAAGGTACCATCGCCGTTGCCGATCAAAATGTTGACGACGCTATTGGCCCCAACGGCGATATCCGGAATGCCGTCGCCATTGAAATCGCCCGCCACAACCGTTTGCGGATTCAGTCCCGTCGCCGGAGTCTGCGAATTCGTCCAGCTAACACCGGGCACACCAGTGCCTAGCGTCCCGGTTCCGAGCACGGCGTTTCCATTGCTGGTGTCCACGAAAGACACAGTTCCCGTCGGCGTCGGCGATCCTGTTGAATTTACGGAGCCCGCCACAGTTGCAGTCAATGTGATATTGGGTGCGCTCCCGCTCGCCGCTATCGTTGTCGTCGTCGGATTTTTCCCCGCGCCGCTTGCCGTCACCGTCAACGGCGATGCGCCGGAAGAACTTGTAGCGTCGTTCCCGGTCCCCACAAAAACTGCCTTGTAACTGTGGCTGCCAGTCGCCGGAACAAATTTGAACGCCGCAGTTCCTCCGCTGGTCAACTCCGCCGTGCCAATCAAATGGAGGTCCGTACACGAAGTTGCAGAAGCGTCGCAGAAATTCACCTGACCAGGCGTCACCGGCGTGCTACCGGCCAGCACCGTTGCGGTCAGTGTCACCACGCTCCCGGACTGAACAGTCGTTACCGGGGAACCACCGGAAGCTATGGCCAGAGCCGCGGTAGTTGCCGCCGGGCCGCCACCACCTGCCGCGGAAATCGTGAAGTTGACGGAATTGGAAGCGCCTCCGCCCGGTGTGGGGTTCGTCACCACGACTGCAGGCGTCCCCGCACTTGCCACATCCGCAGCAAGAATCGACGCGGTCACTTGCGTGGAGCTTACAAACGCCGTGGTCTTACTCGCGCCGCCAAAACTGACCGTCGCACCATTCACGAAGCCAGTGCCGTTCACGGTGAGCGTAAATCCAGCAGAGCCCGCAGTCACACCCGTCGGAGACAAAGTAGTGATCGTGGGAACTGGATTTGAGACAGCGCCTGCGCCCGCTTGAACCACGGTGAAAGTTTGGCAACCCGCTGTGATCGTAAGAGTGCGTGGCGAAGTGCTTGGATTCTGTGCCACCGCGAAAGTAATGGCAGCCTGACTGCCCGTGCCGAAGTTGGATGACGTGAGTACGAGATCGGTTGGATTGTTGGAAACCGCGTTCCAACTGCATTGGTCCAACGAGAGGTTAATCAGGAAGCCGTTTGACGCACCTTCGGCCGGAGCCTGGAAAGTGGCCGGAGAAAGAGTGGCCGCGCAAGCGTTTACCGACGCCTGAGTAATGTTGAGCGGCACGCTCGATCCAGCGGAATTGGCGACGGTGATTATCGCATTTCTGCCGCCGGCGGAATTTTGCGCCACAGAATATTGAATCGTTCCGTTTCCTGTGCCGGATGCGCCTGACGTGATATTCACGAACGAAGGAGAATTGTTCGTGGCCGTCCACGGACAAGTGGGGAGGGATGCGATTACATTCACAGACCCTGTACCGGCGTTGGTCGGGAAATTGGCTGCATTTGAACTCAGCGTAAAGAAGCAGGTGCTCGCCGCGTTCTGCGTAATTGGGAACGCGATAGGGCCAATCAAGATGGAGCCGGTTTGTGGGCCTCCGGTATTCGCAGGCACTGAATAATTGACTGTGGCAGTCCCGCCAAGCAAGCCGCTGTTCGCAGCAACGGTGATCCACGGCGCGAATGAATCTACAAAATACGCACAGCCCGAAGATGAAGCTGTCACCAGCACTGAGTAATTTCCGGCGACGCTGGAAAGTGTTGCCGACGGCGGAGTCAGTGTATAGGTGCAGAGCGAGCTGTCACCGGTACCGGCGTCTTGCGTAAACGTAAGGGTTTGTCCGGCGAAGGTGATATCGCCGGTACGCTGCGGTCCGGTATTCGGAGCAATGGCGAAATCCACATCAAGTTCGTTGAACTCATCGAGTGTCGGCGTATTCAGCGCTACGATCCACGGAACATCAGAGCTGGCCGTGGTGGTGCACGACGTAACGTTGGGAACGCTTGACAGGGCCAATCCGCCCAAACCAGTGCCGCCGTCTCCAATACTCTGGGGACCCGTAAACGGAAAAAGCGCGCCGAACGTGCAAGCGTTGGCAAGCGTAAACGTTTGCGGGCCGAGCGTGAATTCCTGCCCCGGATTTGCAACCGTAAAACTCGCGTTGCCCGCAGTGCCTATGAGCGCGTGAGGAAGAGTGACTTGAAGCCCCTGGCAGTACATAGCGGTAGAAACGTTGGAATTAAATCCGCAGGTTTGATTGTCAAGGAAAGCAGTCACCGGGAGAACCGTGGAGACACTGTTAGCGTCTGTAAATGTAACCACGCTGACACCGCGCAGAAATACCGTCCCACCAATAATTACCTGAGTATCGGGACTGCTGGTCAGCAAACCCGATGGAGTAATCTGAAGTATTTGAGTGAACGGATTCTGACTTGTTAACGTCACCGTTGCAGAGTTGTTCGCTGGATTTGGATCCGTCTCTGTCGCAGTTGCGTTCACTGTATTGCTGATGGAGCCCGTAGTTAGGGCCTGAACCGGAATTTTGACGGTTACAGATTGGCCTACCGTAAGCGTTCCAAGATTACATGTCACTGTGTTCGCGCTGACCGTGCATCCGCCCACCGTCGTCGTAATCGGGGATTGGCAAGTCGGCAGATTGCAATATGTGCTGCTGACTTGCAAACTTGCCGGCAAGGGATCAGTAAGGACAACATTGTGCGCCGTTGCGGCTCCGTTGTTTGTGACAACGGCCGTGTAAACCTGATCTCCGAAATCCGGGCCGGGCCCCAATTCAGGCCCGTCCGGTACGGTTCCGCGATAAGTCATGGTCACGCTGACGTCGGCGTCGGCCAGATTAACCGGATTGATGATTGGCACCACGCAAGTGCTGGCGGTGGTAACCGAGGTTGAAGCGACAAAGGTTTGTCCCTGCCCAAATCCGGAAGGATCCGCGGAAGGGCTTGAGAAAAATTCAATGGTGTACGTGGTGCTCGGCAAACTGTTGAAATTCCCCATCAGCGAAAGAATATTTCCGCTCAATGACGCCGCTACGACGTTTGAAAATTCGGAAGTATTTCCATTCGGATCGGTTGCTGTCGCCGAAACAAAAGTGGCGCCGGAACCCGCCGTCAAGACCGGAGCGTTTTGCGAATTATTTGCCCCGGTCGCCGTGGTTTGGCAGTTGGTATTAGCGTTCGGCCCGGTCGCGCCCAAATCAATGCCCAGCGCTCCATTACCGAAAATCGAATTGCGGCTGATCGTGTTTCCAGTTCCAGTGACGACCCGCACACCGGCGCCGCCGTTATGCTGAATGGCATTCCCTACAATCGGATTTTTTGAACTCGTGCCATCGATCAACACGCCGTTCATGGTGTTGAACGCGAATAGATTTCCAGCGCCGCCGGCCGATCCTCCGATGGCAATATTCATTGCCGGACTACTCGCTTCCGCGTCCATCAACAGGTGAAGTCCGTTCTGCGAATTCGGAACCGCGTTGGCGCCGGTAACGTCCGTGCCGACAAAATTTCCCATCACGAAATTGGAAAGATTGTTGGGATTAAATCCATTGGGGTCGTTGTTATCGAACCCCATGATGCTGATGCCGTCGCCGGAGTTCCCGGAAATGACGTTTCCGGAGCCGGCCACGGTTCCACCGATCGCAACGTTGAAAGGCGGAGCAAGAACTGGAGTTCCCGTAATAAACGTGTGCGTATCTAACGCGATACCGCCAGAGGGAATATTATTTAGCCCGGTTAGCCCGTCGCCATTGGCGATAGCTTTCGTCCCGGTAACATCCAATCCAATATAGTTGCCCTGAATTAACACATTGAATGAATCATCGGCAACCTCTACTCCAAGGAAACCGTTTCCTGAGATGATGTTGCGCGCGGCGGGAGTTGTGCCGCCGACCGTGACGTTATCCGCCTCATTGACGATCCCCACGCCTGACGCGACCGCCATAATCGGCAACGTCCCGGTAACGTCGGTTCCGATAAAATTTCCCTGCACGGTCACATTTTGCGCGCTGTTGTCGGGGTTGCCGTTACCAATGGACAGGTTGTAATTTGTGTTTCCGGAGATAAGGTTTCCGGCGCCGGGCAAAGTCCCACCAACGGTTACCTCTTCTCCGGGAATGAAAATTCCATCGCCGACATTTAATACTCCGATCGTGCCCGTCCTGTCGGTCCCCACGAAGTTTCCCTGAATCTGCAGAAAGAACGAGTTGGGTTGGGCCAAGATCCCTTCGCCCAAGTTACCCGACACGATATTCCGCGCCTGAGGAGTAGTGCCACCGAAGATGTCGCCCCCTTCGCCGGCTCCACTCAAACCGAAAACTGGTCCGTTACTAAAGTTGACTCCCTCTTCGTTCCCCTTGGCCGTCACTCCGCTGGAATCAACTCCAACGAAATTCCCTTCCAGGAAATCAGAGACGCCGGCGTCAACCAGTCCAATGCCTCCCGTCGGCGGCGAGGCTGAAAAGTCCGACTCGCTCCATCCGGTGATGATAAATCCGCGTATAACTGCTCCAACGGTGTCAAAAATTTCCAGCGCCACGCCACCCGGAGTAAGGGCCTTGCCGCCATCAATCTGAATCACCGGCTTCGCGTTGTCGCCTTCGGCCAGCGTGTTTGGGCTGGCGCCTGGCTGCGTGTATCCGTCAATCGTCACAGTTTCGCTACTCGGGGGTAGTGCGAAATCGTCCAAGTTCCCCGGCGGGACAGTGGAGAGCGGCTGGATCAGGAACACTCCCGTCGCCGCGTTGTAACCCGGATCTGACGTCGGAATATTGAAGACAATCTCAGCGGTGCCACCGGAATTTTGTGCATTAATCAACGCGGCTCGCAGGGATCCCGGAGGAACCGGCGCACTCAACGAAGACGTCGCGATATCCAGCGTATTCGTTACTGTGAAAATATTGGCGGGAGTTTGCTGAGAAATTACCGGCGCGGACTGTCCGGTCTGCAGCGTTACCAGACTCTTTAATCCGTGTTGGTTCACGCGCATGGGCAGAACCGCGGCAGGCGATCCGCTTACATCGAGCGACGCTGCGAGGCTCATCGGCTGCGAGACAGTTTTCACAGCAGCATTCGATCCCGCAATCGGCGTTCTGGTGGTTTGGCTGGAAAGTACGTGCACTTGACTGGCTTGATTATCGAGAAGTAGCAGGTCGTCGTACTCCGAGCTGGAAACGTGCGCCGAGACAAATTGGTGCGTCAAGGACGCAGCATTCGATGCGGCCGTCGCCGGAACCGCGACAGTAGCCGCAATTTTCCACTCCGCGGCGCCTCCCGCCAGCGCTTGACGCATGGTCTGCAACAGCGCTGTCCGCTCGGCATTTCGAGAAAGCGCGCTACCGGGCGCACGCAATGCCTTGGAATTCGATGCGCCACCGCCATGTGTTGCCGTAACCGGCTGCGCCGCTGTTGACGCACTTAACCGGTTTATAGATTGCACCAGAGCGCTGTAGTTCTGCATGAGGTGGATCGCGCCATCGTCGCCCAGAGCTGCAAGACCCGCCGTTTCAGAAAAATGTCCAAGTGCCAGCGCTTTCACGGAGAAAGGCAAAACTTGGCGCGTGACGCTGGCGGAAGTTACCGTACCTTCTGCTGCGCTCCCGAGAGAAAGTCTCCGGTCACGGCCGTGAACAACCATGAGCTGGTTTCCAGCACCAATCGCGAGATCGTTCATCGGGCCGCCTTCGATCATTCCGAGAACCATCGAAGCCGCTGGGGCGGGAAGAGCAAAAATTTCTGGAGAAGCATTTGCAGCGCCGGTGGGAGATTCATAGACCAGAGCTTGCGATCCATTCGCATTGGTAACGCCTACGACGATGTCCGTCAATCCATCGGCGCGATTGATTTCACCTGTGGCGAATGCGGTTATGTTTCCGGCGAGAGCGATGCGTTGCGGCGCACCGAAATTGCCGCGGCCGTCTCCACGCAAGAGATACATCGAGCTGCTGCCCAGGTGCGCGGTCATGATGTCCCAGTGACCGTCTGCGTCAAAGTCTCCCACTCCAATGAAGTCCGGCGGCTCAGGAACTCGTAGCGCCAGCGCATTGGGCAGGAACGAGGGCGGCTCTCCACTTCGCAGTGCTTCGCCGTAGGGCCAAAGCGCGTCAATATTGCCCCGATGAATTGTGATCACACCGGCGTTGCCAGCAGCGTATCCGCTCACCAGATCGGGCACACCATCGCCATCAAAATCAGCGCTGGCCAGCGACAAAGGTTGCGCGGCGTTGCTTCTGAGCACTCCGGCGGCCGCCGAATCGCCCACATAATTCGTGGCTACTGACTGTCCATCTCGGAGACTGATGTACGGAGCTCCCCGAAGAGCGGCATGCACTGCCACCGGCCGGATTGCCGGGCGCATTTTCTTGGCTGCCTCACCGGCGCGGGGCGAAATCGTTTTCAAAATCGCGCTGGTCACAGCTTGCCGGCGCTGAGGCGTTCCATAGAGAACGGCAATCGGTGCAATCACCAGCAAGAAAATCCAACCGCAGATTCGATAAAAGCGGGATACCGACATTATGAAGTCTCCTTCGCCCCATCTTTCGTTGACTAAAAAATTTCACACAAAACGGAAAGGATTCGGTACAAAAACCCAAAACGTTTCGCTAGCATTCCAAATTCTGGAGAGTTGCGCCCACCCGGCGGAGTCGTATACATCAAATCTCTCTCTGTGAGCAATGGACGAATCAGGGCATTTGAGGACATTTCAACTCTGCACTTCGCGGAGATGTAAAACAGCGGCCGGAAACGACCTTTCGGCCCTCTCTCTTGCGTATCCTGGGGGAACCGGGCGTGTTTCGAAGTACCGCACGGTTGCTAAGACGGGAAAGTTTCCAGTTTCAATACAACTCAACGGACTGCGACGCGCCGGCCGCAAACGATTCGATAGCAATCATTTAGAAGCGATCAGGATCACTAGATTTCAATAAGTGCAAGCACTCGGTTGGTGAACAGAAGATCGGGACTTTAATTCCTCAAAGTTGTATTCGTTTCGGTGGCCGTAACTGAGATGTCGTTCGCGCCGCCGGGAGATTTGGCGGTACGTTCGTCTAACTATGCAGAAGCCGAAATTCGCGGAAATCCGCCAAAGAAAAACGAGGGTTTTTGAACGAATTGCTTATGGTTTCGCTGGAGCTTCAAAAAATGTGCCGCCAGTTAGGATTGTTTCGATGGCCACAATCAGATTTTGAGCGGCCTGCGATTTCAGCACGTAGCCTTGCGCGCCGGCGTCGCGCACTTCTCGTTCAAGGCCATCGGACTCGTGCATCGTAAACATTAGAATCCGGCATCCGGCGCCGGATCGAACAATCCGCCTGGCGGCTTCCAGACCACTCATCACCGGCATGGTGATATCGAGAAGCACCGCGTCGGGTCCCAAATTCCCAACTGCCTCAACCGCTTCTTTTCCGTTAGTGGCCTGACCGCAAATGACCCAGCCCGGCCTCGATTGGCTGAAAAGATTGCGCAGTCCTTCCCGCACGATCTCGTGGTCGTCGACAATTAGTATTCTGGGTCCCATGAAAATAACCTGTGCGCCTGCGAGATGGATCGGAGGCCTGAATTTTAGATTACGGCGGTGGGGCAATTGATTCGCGATACTGTGACGATTGTTTCGTTAGGACGGACTCCCAGCGGTTGTAGCCGGCGGTTCCAACGGCACTGACGCGACCACCGTCGTTCCCCGGGGACTCGAAAGCAACTCCAGTCCACCACCCAATTGACGCATGCGCTCTTCCATTCCTCGAAGACCAACACCGAGCACCGGCGATCCATCCTTTCTGGATTCTGCCGAGTTTTGCGCCGGCATTCCGTGCCCTTCGTCGATGACCTCAAGCAGGGTGGTGGTACCGCCTCTGTTGAACAGCCGGACGTGCGCCACTTCGCTTCCGGAATGCCGGTGGACATTTGTCAAACTTTCCTGCAGCACTCGAAATATCGCCGTCTCAACGTGGCGCGGGAGCCGCGAAAAATCCGGAGCAATTTCAAACGTGGTCTGAATTCCGCTGCGCTTCGAGAACCCATCCAAATACCAGGATATCGCCGACTTCAACCCCATTTCCTCCAGCATTGGCGGATAGAGGAGATAGGCGATGGTCCGAACCTCTTTGATGCAATCCTCAGCAAGTGTCGCGCACACTAAAATGTTCTGATTTCGCGCGGCGGCGGTTTCCGATCCAACCGAATTTGCCAGCGAATCCAGCTTCATTTTCAATACCGAAAGAGTTTGGCCAAGACTATCGTGGAGATCCCTGCCGATTCTCCTCCGTTCTTCGTCCTGAGTACGCAGCAGGTGCAGAGAAAGCCGGCGAAGCGAATCTTCTGAGTCGTGCAATTCGCGCCGGGAATCTCGCAAGGCCTTCAACACCAGCATTCGTTCGGTGTTGTCCCGGGTGACCTTGGTGAAACCAATGTGGTTTCCGGCGTCGTCCCTCATGGTTGTGATTACCACGTTGGCCCAGAACTTCGAGCCATCTTTGCGGACACGCCAACCTTCATCCTCCACCCGCCCTTCGCGAATGGCGATTTCGAGTTCGTTCTGCGGTTTTCCAGCGCGCAAATCCTCTTCGGGATAGAAGCGCGAAAAATGCTGTCCGATGATTTCCGATGCAGCGTAGCCTTTAATGCGCTCCGCTCCAAGATTCCAAGTAATCACCCGTCCTTCGGTGTCCAACATGAAGATTGCGTAGTCACGCACCGCTTCGACCAGATGCCGCAAACGTTCTTCCGACTCATGCAGGGCGACTCTGCTCTCAAGCGCTTCAGCTTTCTGTTGCAATTCTGCAATGCTCCGGAGGCGCTGCCTATCGTTCTCCAGTGACGTGTAGGCCTCGCTAGGAATTACGAGCGAATGCGCTTCGCATACCCTCTCAAACAGTTGCGCATCTTCTTCGCGGCAGAAACTAATCATCGGATAGGCGCAGCGCAGTGAAAACTCAAGCGACTTCGCCAGATTGTTCCATAGCTGCTCGAGTTGAATCGCGGATTCAACCTTGCCTTCGGCCCACAGCAGAGCCACTATTTCGCCAAAAACCGCCACCGATGATTGCTTGCCCGGCGCTGCAGATTTCGCTCGCAGGATGATTCGGCCCATCAGCTCGTTGAACAATCCGCGGTTCAATTGGCCTTCTACCATGAATTCGGAAAGAGTGTCAGCCGCGTCCAAAGCGATGTAGCGTCCTTGCGCGCGCGCTGTGGCAACGTCAACTCCTCGCGAATTCAGAAGACCTGCCAAGCCGTCCCGGTGCGCTTGCGTTGCAACAACGACCGCCGCACCTTCGTCCGTCAACGCGGAGCCGATGAACCGGCACAAGTCCGCCAACAACACGCCGTCGTCCTTGTAGAATTGCACGGCGTGCCCGGCATGCTCGTGCGCGGGGAACCGCGCAACAGGAGCGCGCAGAAGCGACTCAGTGCTTTTAGTTCCAGCGCTCACTGCGGCCTCCAATCGAATAACAGCGACTAAACAACTCAGATCTCGTCCAGTGCCAACATATATGCCTTATCCAAATATCACAAACCCAGCTTCAAACTCCATATATCTGAGGAATTACTGGGCGCAATTGCTGGCTTAGTGACAGGATCGCCGGCCCCAAAACTTTCAGTTCGTCTCTATTCATCCTAGACTCACTGCCCGCTCGTTCAATCAGGTGAACGCTGTATATCTGCCGCTCGCGAAAAAATCTTATTGCGGGCCGAGAGAAACACCTCAGACATTGCGTGACTTGCTGGCAAGGAACAGGGAGAAGCGGACGAATTGATACAGCGAACCACCTTCTGCGATACGCAATTGGATGTATGGTTTCGTTTGCTCTGCTAGCGTAAAAACATCGTAACGAGCGTGGCGAACAATCGTGAACGCGGCCGAAAGGCGGATTCTCCGGTTTGTTTTGCCACCAAGGAGGATTCATGTTGCGATGGGCGATCGTATTTTTCATCGTGGCTTTGGTTGCAGCGGTATTTGGTTTTCTAGGAATCGCGACGGCGGCTGTTGGCATCGCGCGAATCTTGTTTTTCCTGTTCCTCGTGCTTTTCCTGTTGTCGCTTGTCGGCGGCTTAGTGCGCCGGGCGTGAGCTTCTTCCCAACTATGTGCCGCCTCAACACAAAGTTCCGCTAGCTGTTACTTGCCCCGAGGCTGGGCGATCTGTTTGGCCGGTCGCCCAGCTCCTTCCCGTAACACTAATCTCGGCCGGCATTCTCATTTGGCGAAACTCTGAAAAGCGCTTCCGATCCTATTGGCTGAACACTCTCGCAACTCAACATAATGTCATACGCAAATGCTAATTACAGGTGCCCAAACGACTTATTCGTCATTTTGAAAAATTGGGCTACCCCCCACCCCGGGGGTCGTTAGCGATGTGTGTGCAAATAAAGGACTTACAGCGATCTCGTACGCATGTGTCTGCAAATAAGGGACTTAGGTGAGATGTCGAAAAGCGCGCGAAGCTGACGATCGTCGAATGGCACTGAAAAACAGACTGCTCCTTACGCCTCGATGATCTGATTGCGTACGGCGTATCGCACCAGCTCGCTCACCGTGTGCAGCTGAAGCTTTCTCATAATATTCGCTCGGTGCGTCTCCGCCGTCTTCACGCTGATGTTCAATGAGTTGGCAACTTCCTTACTGCTTTTGCCTTCCGCCAACAATTGAACGATTTCGCGTTCGCGCGAGGTCAGGCGCTCGTGAACCGTTTCCGGAACTTCAACTCGCGTCCCGCCGGCATTATTGAAGTTGCTCAGGATTACTTCCGTGGCTCGAGGCGTGAAGAACGGCTTATGCTTCGCGAGCGTTTCGACGGCAACAATCAGATCGCGGTCGGAATCGGATTTCACGATGTAGCCGCGCACACCAGCTTCGACAATTTCGCGGATCAGCTGGTCGGAGAAATGCAATGAGAGTATGAGTACTTCCGTCTCCGGTGATTCCTTGCGAATCCTCCGCGCCGCTTCCATGCCGTTCAAATCGGGCATGCTGATATCTAACACCACGATATCAGGCTTAAGTTCCGCGGTCTGCGAAACCGCTTCACGCCCGGTTTGTGCTTCTCCGCAAACTTCCCATCCAGCGTGTGTCTGCAGCAACGCTTTGATTCCACGCCTCATCAAATCGTGATCATCGGCAACGAGAATACGCAAGGGTTTCACGAGTACCTCCACGAAGATGAAATCGAGTGTCGTGCATGCCGGTTGGGATTGGCATTTTTCTGGTCTGCTATTCCGATGGCCATCGAGTCAGGATTAGCACCGGTTTCGGAATCGATTAATATGACGCCACGACAGGTCACACAATGCGGATTATACACAAGTACCGGAGGAGTCAAGTGAAACCTCACGGTTTTGCCCGACCGGACGAGATCGCCGGCCGGACTGACAGAATCCCCGCGCCGGACTGCATTTGGGGACGGAATTGAGCACGCGGGTACGACGGTGCGCGTTTCGTGAACGAAGCGAATCAATTAGGCGCAGTCCGATAAACATTCCCGTAATTGCTGGCGGGCTCGCATAATTCGGGACTTCACGGCGGATTCGGACAGCTGCAGCAAGCGCGCCGTTTCCTTGATTCTTCGCTCTTGCATCACCAGCATCCAAACCACGGCGCGAGTAACGCCGCGCAGACCTTCGATTGATCTCCTGACGCGACGGGCGTGTTCCCACTTCATGAATAACGCTTCAGGATGCACATCGTCGCTGGCGGCGAGCATATCAACAGGATTCTGTTCTTCACCAGATTCGTCCATGGGAGTTAGCCAAACTTTTTCGGAGCGGCGCTTACGCAGCTTCATCAGCGCTTCATTGATGGCGATTCTGGTCAGCCATGTTGAAAACTGTGAATCGCCCTGGAACTGGCCGATATGTGTATACGCCTTCAGAAGGCTTTGCTGAGAGGCATCCTCGGCATCTTCACGATTGCCGATGATGCGCAGAGCGACGTGATACGAAAGACGGATGTATGGGCGAAGTAACAATGAGAACGCCTTTTCGTCTCCTGCTTGGGCGCGCCGGACAAGTATCGATTCATCAACGAATTCGTGATCGCGAGACTCATGAATATTTTCGGTGCTGTTTAGAGATTCCGGCTCACCGACTTCCAGCAAATTGGCTTTCACAGACTCACCTCGTTGAAGTTGGGATTGGGATTTTCCTGTTTGCGATTGAACATTCGAGTAGAGCTATGACTGCGCAAATCCACAACAAGTGGCTTTTCACCACCACAGATTTCCGTCGAGCACTGCCACATTTCGCCACGGCGTTTTTGTTCTGCAACACGGAGACGCCGGTTCCCTGCCTCATTTATGAACAACCGTATAGGAAGACGCGCGGGGAGAAAACAAAAACGGCAGGAGCGAGACTGAGTTTCCGAGGCTGAGAACCCCGCGTATGAATGGTTGAAAGTATGAATGGTCATTACGATGCCGCTCATTTCAAGATCCTCACACCCGCG
>Ga0210410_10002689_pt1 | contig 15901 bp, 13 predicted proteins | sample IncBWC4MmetaG_FD_161058 | JGI IMG/M metagenome (GOLD analysis project Ga0210410, IMG submission 161058) | Forest soil microbial communities from Barre Woods Harvard Forest LTER site, Petersham, Massachusetts, United States - Inc-BW-C-4-M | ecosystem: Environmental > Terrestrial > Soil >... | reverse complement strand
ATTATAAACAACTACATCAAATCTTTTAACGAAATTCAGGATAACCTTAACAAAATAAAAGCAAAAGAAGGTGTTGTAACGGTGCATTCAAAAAGTTCTGAATTACAAAAAACACATAAAGACCAAATTATAAACGACATTCAATCTATATACGACTTACTGGGCCAAAGCAAACAAACGGTAGCTTCTATGAATGAAAAATATAACCAGGTTAATTCAAAAAACGCCGAACTTCAAAAATTTATTGATGGCCTTAATAATCAGATAAGTGAAAAAGAAACCGACATCATTTCTTTAAAAGACAAACTTAACACGCTAAAAACCGATTTAGATGTTTATAAATTCACTTACTCGCGTAAAGTAAAAGAAGCCAATGTAAATGCCGATAAACTTAACACAGCTTATTTTGCTATAGGCACACATAGCGAATTAAAAAAACGAGGTTTAATAACTAAAAAAGGCGGCGTAATTGGCATAGGCAATATAACTGAATTAGACCCCGGTGCTGTCGACAAAGATTTGTTTAGTGTACTCGATATAAACGAAATCACCCAAATTCCCATTGCCGCAAATAAAGTTAAAATTATTACGACCCACCCCGCAGACTCATACAGCTTAGAGGATAATCCAAAACTGCAAATAAAAAAACTTGTCATTTTAAATCCTGAGAAATTTTGGAGCGTATCTAAATATTTAATCATCGAAGTTTCAAAAGATGAACCAACTCCGCACGGAGACGATCAAACACTGTTTTAACCCCGCTTAAATTTTCAGCCCTTATCTGTTTATCACTTGGGCGTTCCGCTTGGTTAGCTCCTTGTTTTAGTTTTTTTATTTGGTGTCGCTGAATGCTTCGCTAGGGCTCCGCATTTCAAGCGGGGGGCTTTATACTTCAATTTTTGACTGATTACAGCAAAGGGATTTTTCATTATCATCCCTTAACGCAAATAAAAAAACCGACAATTTCTTATCGGTTTTTCATTTTCTATCTCCACTTTTTGTCGTCTTTAATAATGCCCTCTTTCATCAACTCATATAAGTAGTAGCGTTTGCCTTTATAAAAACCAACCACAAACGCATCGGGTACGGCAAGTTTTCGTATTTGTTCCAAATCTGCATTCATTTCATTTATCGTTTTATATTCTTTATCCAGTATAAAGCGTGGCATGTCATCAATTACAATCTTCTCAATTTTTCCAAACTCTTTTATTTTTTTGTACTCAATGTTTTTATTTTTGTGGTGGGCAGCTACTTGTATTCTGTAAACCAAGCCCTCAACCACTTCATTACCCGTAAGTCCACCGGCATCGCCGGCAGCAGCAACGCTATCGCGTATAGTTTTAAAGTTTACATCTTTTATTTTTAAAGTATATTCTTTAGCATTAGCCGCTTCAACAGTTTCGGTTTGCACCATAGTATCATTTAAGCGCCAGGTTAATTTATAATCTTGCCCAAGTGGTAACACCAGTTGGTAAAAACCGCCTGCCGCCACATTCGATTTACATTTTTTAGTTAAGCTGCTACCCGCAGCTTCAACCGTTATTTCAGTTGGCTGCCCGTTTACGGTTACCACGCCTTTAACCACCACCATAGCAGGCATTACACCTGTAATGCCGGGTTCAACCGTATACAAATCATTATCGCCAAAACCATCTGCTTTCGATATCGAATAATAACCCTTATCACCTCCCGGAGATAAAAAATAATGTATATCATCATCTGTAGTGTTTATTGGGTAGCCAATATTTTCGGGTTCAGTCCAGGTTGAGTCTGGTTTTAAATAGGTTTTAAAAATATCGTATCCTCCCATGCTGTTATGCCCTTTTGAACTAAACAATAACAACTTACCGTCTAAATGAAAAAACGGGTCGTCTTCATCTTCTGTTGTATTTATTTTATCGCCTAAGTTTTGCGCCAAGCCCCAGCTGCCATCAGCCTGCAAATTACTTTTATATAAATCTTTCCCTCCATAACCTCCATTGCGCGAACTCGAAAAGAAAAGTGTTTTTCCATCCGGAGATAAAAAACAATTATCCTCCCAACTCGACGTGTTTACATCACCGCTTACTTTAGTAGGAGGCCCCCATGCATTATCAATCCATAAACTCATATATATATCACCATCATCCTCCTGACTGTCTCTCGATATAAAAAGCATCTTCCCATCATATGAAATGGATAATGCTTCATCATTATAATCGCTGTTAACATTAGCAATGCCTTTTGGTGTTGCCCAAACGCCGTTTACTTTATTGGTTATAAAAACGTCTTCGCAGTAAATTCCATTTTTATCGGGTTCGTTATAAGCGTTTTGCAAACCGCCTGTACTCAACTCACCTCTGTATGTGTAAATAAGTAAGCTATCGCCCATATCTAAATACGGCGAACACTCCGATGCTGTTGTGTTCACCGCATTACCCATATTAGTTATTTTAACGGGTAAAGGTTTGGCAGCTAAATCTTTTGCGTTTTTAATATAATTGCTTAGTTGGTTTACTTCTTTTTGCCCTTCTTTATCGCCTTTTTTTACTTTGGCGCTATGCTGTTTTAAAAAATCGGCCGCCTCATCAAACTTGTAATTAAAAAAATTAGCACGGGCAAGTTCATATTCTATCTTATTGGCTTTTTTATTTACAGCGTAAACTTCGTTTAAGTATTGTAACATAAGCGGATGCTTATCCGGGCGCGACTCATAACAAAGCGCGGTAAAAAATTTAATACTATTATCACCGGGATGCTTTACCAGTATTTTTTCAAAAATGGGCAAAGCCAAGCGATAGTTTTTTTGCTCAAATAAATACTGAGCCTTTTCTATCTGGGTTTGTTCATTAACAGTTAGTTTTTTCTCTTTAGCACCGGTTTCTTGCGCGTAATTGTGCAAAACCAAAAAACAGCTACAAATAATAAATGCGAATAGTTTTTTAACCACGTATACTCTAAATTAAAATTTACCTATCAAAACTACTAAAAATTAGCAAATTGAATAATTTTATCGAAATGTTAAATAATTTTTAACTTATTTGATAGGCCATATTTCGGCTATTGGCTCATGTAAAAACATCATTCTAAATCTTTTCAGAAAAAAACCAAGGGGTTGTACACGCCAAAAAAATGTATTGAAAAAGGCAATCTGTTTTTAAAAGCACTACAACTTCAAAAACTTAACTATTGAGTACACAAAACCTATCATAGAAAAGGTAAGCCCAATTAAAAAAAGAGGATCCATTTTCCTTTCCTGTTTTTTTTCGGTAGTAGTAGTTTTGTTTAGCATAACAATCAATTCATAAATGGTTATTACATCATTTGTTTTATGAATTTACAAATATTTTATCAATTATGCCAGTACTTTTCAGCAAAATCACATCATTTTCTCAATTGTTTATAAAACGCCCCCCCTACTCTCAATTTTTGTTATTAACTAAACAAATCTTTGCCGAATTTTTGCGAAAAAATCCCCAAAAATTTTTATCTTATAGTAAAGGTTCAAATAAAAATTATACTAATTTGCAATTAGTATTTACCTTACAGTTAAACGGTAGTTAGCTATTTTATCGTCAGATGAGGACGTAATAATATAATTTCCCGGAGGCACTGATTTTTTTTCATCCACTATAAAAACCACATTTTTTTCCATCATTAATAATACTTTCGATACAAACTCGGCACCCTGTAAATCTCTTAAAACAATAACAACTTCCTGGCTGTCATGCCCCTTTGTGTTAACGCATAAACTAGTATCATCGCTTAACAAGTTCGAATATGTTTTAATGTTTTTCTGCGCAGCAAAACTAACCGTAACTATCACTGCCACCGAATATTTACAAGCACCGCTTTTATCTGTTTGCTTTAAACGATAATATGATGTGCCTTTATAGGGTTTAAAATCTACCTCCGCATAATCTCTGTAGCCAACAATAGTGCTGTTGCTTTGTACATCAATTAACTTAGTAAAATTTTTACCGTCTTTGCTTTTTTCAATTGTATAACAAACCCCACTTGTGCCTGTAATTGCCTTCCATGTTACATTTACTTTTTCTCCATTACCAATGGCCGAAAAGCTTTGCAACGCTAAAGGCAACGCATTTCCTTTTAAATTTAATGCTTGCCCGGCATTCAGACAAACTAACAGACTCAAACAAACAAGTAATAATTTTTTCATAACAAATTTATTTTTGGTTTAATTTTTTTTCGATACGTTTTATTGTTTGCCTGTTTTCAACCAGGTACATAAACCTTGGTTAAACTATGGCAATTAAAATATTAATGCGCCTGAGTTTTGTAAAGGCTTTGCCCTTTACTCATAGTTTCGTAATCACCGTCAGAAAAAAATTCGGGCTGCATATAACCTTTCGTTTTTTTATTTTTTGCAAGCATTATAGTTGATGATTCAAACACATCTTTATAATCCTGTTCTGTTCTCTTTTTTATTGAATAATTTTCCGGCATTGCTTTAATTCTGTAAAAAACAACATCATTTTTGTTTGCACTATCTGTCATACAAAGCATCAAGGAAGTTTTATCCGGCGATAAAGAACCCTGTTTAAAATAACAGGGTTTAAATTTTTTTCCATTAACCGATGATTCTACCTGAAAGAAAAACTGATTGGTGTTACTCTGAAAAATCCAATGCAAGTAAAATTTATTATTTATACTGGTACCCTGAAACTTTTTTAAAACGCACTCGCCGGGTCCGGCAAGTATATCTAAATTTAATTTTATTGTTTCTCTGGTCTCAAGCGTTTTTGTGTTATGCAAACTACTGCATCCTGGTATCATTAATATGATTGATAAAATAAATCCTAAAAAAATAAGTTTAGTAAACCTTCTTTGTTTGTTTAAATTTTTCATGCTGTTTTTGTAATTAAATCTTTTAACAAAACTAGGCTGATGCAGGCTGGAATTAAATAGCACAAATAATGAAAGTTATGTCATTCAAACAACTACGCAAGCCTATGTAAGAAAAAATCACTTTTTGCAAAAATCATTTATCAAACCTTCCTTATATCCGGTTTTTAATTTTTTGCTTCCTGCTGCGAAAGCTCCATTCCTGTTGGGTTTCAAACGATTTACCCTTCTCAAATAGCACATTTTTTTATCTATCAATAAAGTAGTACGTTTGGTGTATGATTAAGGCTATTTTTCTGTTTTTTCTCTTTTTATTACTACTCCCGGCAACTATTTTTTGTCAAAACCAAGAACTCGATTCCTTATTTAAGGCACTGGCTAACAACAAAACCGATACCCAAAAAATAAAAACCCTCGGTCAAATTTCGGAGTTATGCGATTTTAACGATATCCAAAAATACAGCAACCAAATTCTCGATTTGGTTGAAAAAAATAAAACCGTAAGCGACTTAACATCTAAACGCATTTTTTTACGCGAGAAAGCGCGTGCCTATAACAACATAGGCGTGTATTACTTTACAGGTTCTAAATCACTTGATGCTTTAGATAATTATCAAAAAGCAGCCCTTATACTCGAAAGCGATAGCAGCATTGATAATGGTTTACTAATTAGTTTATACAACAACATTGCTGCCATCGAAACCCAAATTGGCGAGTTTAATAAGGCATTGCTAACCATTAAAAAATGTATAAATGCCGATCTTGTTTTGGACAACAAAGGCTATCTCGGCAGCGATTATCATAACATGGCATCCTTATTCAGTCAACTAAAAAATACCGATAGTGCTTTGTTTTATGGTCTGAAATCTATCGCAGTGCGCGAGGCCGATTTAAAAACAAACCCCAATGCGCAAGAGCAGTTTTTAATTGCCTCCTACACAACCGTTGGTGCCATTTATTTAAACCGAAACAATGTGGCCGATGCTGCAAAATACATTAACAAGGCCTATCAAATATCGGTTTCAAAATCCGATACAGCTTCTTTATCAGTAGCAAATTATTGGAAAGCAAGTTTGTTAATGAAACAAAAAAATTACACCGAGGCAAAAAAATGTTTATTCGAATCTTTAAAATATGCAAACACTAACAGTCGTGTATTAAATTACGCGCACACCTATCAAGGTTTGTATCAGGTCAGCGATTCGTTAAAAGAGTATAAAGATGCCCTGCGTTACTACAAACTATCTAAAATATATAACGATAGTGTAATGAGTTTAGATAAGCGTAAAGAAGCTGAGGTAAAACAATTACGCTTTGAGTTTGAAACTAAAGAAATTTACCTGAAAACCGACCACGAAAAACAAATGGCTATTGAGCAGGCTAAAGAGCAAAAACAAAAAGTTGTTATTTGGTCTATTATTGCTTTCCTTATTTTGGTTTCCATTGCCGGACTTTTTGTGTACAAAAACTATTTGCAAAAGAAAAAAATAAGCGAAGAGTTGCAGGTAAAAAACGAGTTTATTGAAATGCAAAAACAATTAGTTGAAGAAAAACAAAAACAAATTGTAGATAGCATTAACTATGCCCAACACATACAACATTCTATCTTACCCGATGAAACCATAATCAAGTCGCACCTAAAAGATTTTTTTGTTCTCTATCTCCCAAAGGATATTGTTAGTGGCGATTTTTATTGGTTTACCGCGCATGGCGCCGAGTTGTTTTTTGTATCGGTTGATTGTACGGGGCATGGCGTTCCGGGTGCTTTCCTCAGCATGATTGGCAACACCCTGCTAAATGAAATTGTAAACTTCAAAAAAATTACCGACCCTGTTTCTATTATCGAAAACCTGGCGCAAGGTCTTAGCCAAACACTTTCTCATAAAGAAAAGAAAGAAGAATTTGTTGATGGCATGGATATTTCTATCTGCAAAATAAACACCCAAACAAAAAAATTATATTTCTCTTCGGTTAACCATCCTGCCTATGTGGTTAACGAGGAGGGTTTAACCCAACTCGACCCACAGGTAAAATCTGTACACGGTATTTTTGCTTTTACCGATAGAAAAAATGAAGGCATAACCCAACTTTCACTAACACCCGGCACTATGGTTTACATGGGCACCGATGGTTATGCCGACCAAGTAGGACAAGAAACCAAAAAGAAGCTAATGGCACCCAAAGTAAAAGACCTGCTTTTGCAAATACATAAATTACCTGTTGAGCAACAAAAAGAAGCCTTCAACAAAACATTTTTAAGCTGGAAAGGAAACCGAAAACAAAATGATGATATACTCGTAATGGGCTTCCGCATTCCCTAACAAGGGCTTACAAATTCAAATAATCACTTACCCTTCAACAGTCTATTAAAAGCATTCTCCATATATTTTTCCGACGTTATTAAAGCCCTTTGTATTCTGCGGGCATAATAAATGCTATCCATTACTTCCTTATTTCTTTCGTGCAACATAGTATAAGCTTCATCAACACGTTGCTTTTGTTGTTCTATAATATCTTTTTGTCTTTCGGTTACCTTAAAACGTTTATATAAAAATAACGAAAACATAAGTACAACAACCAACACCCCGGCTACCGATGCTATAATAACTTGCTGTCTTTTCTTTTCTTCATGGGCAATGGTTTTTAATTTATCTTGTTCAAACTCAGCCTTCACTTTTAATTCAGCCTCTTTTTTTTCTATTTCAAACTTGGTTTTCATGTCACCAAGTTGTTTACTGTTTTCTGTATTAAAAATACTATCCGTTAAGGTTTTAAATTTTACATGATTTTCGTAAGCTTCCTTATAACGCTTTGTTTTACTGTAAGCGGTAGCTAAATTTTCATAAGCTTCGCGCACGCCATCAATGTCACCAATTTCGTTACATACAACCAATTCAGAGTCGCTGTACAATAAAGCTAATTTGTAGTTTTCCAGTTCGATATATAAACTGCTTAAATTACCATAACAAACTCCTTTACCTTGTTTGTCGCCAACATCTTCACAAACTTGTAAATCTTTCAAAAAATAAATAAGTGCCTCGTTAAATTTCATTTGCTCTTTATAAATAGCCCCAATGTTGCCATAGCAATTTCCAATGCCTTGCACATCTTTAATTTCTTCTCGTATATGTAGCGATTTTAAAAAATACTCCAAGGCCTTCGGATAATCAGCTGTATTAAAATAAACGGCTCCCATGTTTCCGTAACAATTTCCTATGCCTTCTTTATCTTTCATTTCTTCATTAATGCGTAGGGCCTTTAAATAATATTCTAAAGCCATCGTGTAAACCGATTGAAAAGAGTACACAATGCCAATGTTCATATATGTATTTGCAGTTGCCGGTTTATCACCTAATTCTTCTTGCAGCTTTAGCGATTTCAAATAATAATCCAAGGCCTGCAAATAGTTCGATTGATTTTTGTATATATTGCCAATATTATTAAAGCACGAACTTATGCCTTTTTTATCGCCGCACTCTTCATCTAATTGTAACCCCTTTAAATAATATTCTAACGCTTTGGCATAATTGCCCTTTGTATCGTAAGCTGTTCCTATAACGCTATAAGCAAAGGCCTCCCATTTTTTTCTTTTTTCGGGGGCAAAGCCGCCAATCATTTTTAATTGCTGCACAGCTAAAATAATAGCGGTATCGGGGTTGCTGTTTCGCAAATTAAACGAAATAACCTGTATAGCTCTCAATCTAATAGTATCTGCCTTACTTTTATCCCTATACACTTTCCAAAGCGAATCCATTTTTTGCCCAAAACAAAAACAAGAAATGAAACAAGAAATAAAAACTATATAGCTAATTTTTCTCATCTATTAATTATTCATCAACCTGTTTAAAACATTCTCAAAATACTTTTCCGATGTAATTAAGGCAGTTTGTATTCTCTTGGCATATCGTATGCTATCCATCACTTCTTTATTCTTCTCATGCAACATATCATAAGCAGCATCTACCTTTTGTTTTTGCTTTTCTATAATAATTTTTTGTCTGTTAGTTACTTTAAAGCGCTTATACAAAAACAACGAAAATATAACTACAACTAATAAAACCCCGGCTACAGAGGCTATAACAACTTGTTGCCTTTTATTTTCTTCACCGGCAATGGCTTTTAATTTTTCCTGCTCGGCATCCGACTTAATTTTAAGTTCAGCTTCTTTCTTCTCCACCTCAAACTGCGTTTTTAAATCACTAAGTTGTTTACTATTATCTTCGTTAAAAATACTATCGGTAAGTTGTTTAAACTTTGCATGGTTTTCGTAAGCATCCTTATACCTGCCGGTTTTGCTATATGCAATGGCTAAATTTTGATAGGCATAGCGTTCATCATCAACGTCGCCAATTTCTTTACTTAATTGAAGACATGAATCACTGTATAGTATGGCCAATTTATAATTCAACATATCATTATATAATATACCCATATTAAGATAACAGGTTCCGATACCTTGTTTATTATGGGTTTCTTTTAATAGGCGCATGGTTTTTAAATAGTAGTTGAGTGATTTAGAATAATTGTCTTGACTTTTGTATAAATTGCCGAGACTGCCGTAACAATGTGATAAACATTTTTTATCGCCAATTTCTTCACACATTTTTAACTGTTTCAAATAATATTCTAAGGCTTTGGCATCATTAGCTAAATCTGAATAAATAATGCCAATATTACCATAACAATTTGCCAGACCTTGTGTGTCACCTGTTTTTTCAGCCAGTTTTAAATCTTTAAAATAATAATCTAACGCTTTGGTATAATTTAATTGCTCTTTATAAACCAGCCCTATATTAGTGTAACAATTTCCTATGCCTTTTGTGTTGTTTATTTCTTCGCAGATAGCTAAAGATTTTAAATAATACTCTAAAGCCTTTGGATAATTTGCTTGATTATAATAAATAACTCCAATACTATTATAACAGGCTGATAAAGCCTTTTTTTCGCCAATTTCTTCGTTTATAGTTGCAGACTTTAATTGATATTCTAATGCTTTAGGAAAATTCCCTTCATTTTTTAATGCCACTCCAATTAAATTATAAGCAGTAGCAATCCATTTTTTATTCTTTCCGGATGGCGAAGAATTTGCAAGTGCCAGTAGTTGTTCGGCTAAAATAATGGAGGTATCAGGGTTGTTGGTAATATAACTTTTTGAAATTGTTTGCAAAGCTTTCAGGCGGTTGGTATCGGGTTGAGATTTGTTGTTATAAATAACCCAAAGAGAATCTATATTTTGAGCAATAGAAAAAAAGTGGCTAAAAATTAGAAATGTAAAAAGCAAGTATCTCCTCATCAATCAAATTTATAAATTCTTTTTCATCAATCTATTTAAAGCATTCTCTATATATTTTTCCGGTGTAATTAAAGCATTTTGTATTCTTTTCGCATATCTAATACTATCCATTACTTCTTTATTTTTTTCGTGTAATTCATCGTAGGCTTTATCTACCAGTATCTTTTGCTCTTCTATAACAGCTTTTTGTTTTTGTGTTATTTTAAAACGCTTGTATAAAAAAAACGAAAACACAAGTACAACAACCAATACACCTGCTACCGAAGCTATAACAACTTGCTGTCTTTTCTTTTCCTCACTGGCAATGGCTTTCAGTTTTTCTTGCTCCGCATCCGACTTAATTTTTAATTCAGCTTCTTTTTTCTCTACTTCAAACTGAGTTTTTAAATCACCAAGCTGTTTGCTGTTATCAGCATTAAAAATACTATCGGTAAGTTGTTTAAATTTCACATGATTTTCGTAAGCTTCTTTATACTTACCTGTCTTGCTGTAAGCGGTAGCTAAGTTTTGGTATGCTATTCGTTCCTGGTCTATATCTCCAATTTCTTTGCTTACCTGCAAGGCCGAATCGCAGTAACATATAGCCAATTTAAATTTCGATAAAGTGTTGTATAAATCTGCTATTGTATTATAACATAATCCTACCCCTTGACTATCTTCAGTTTCTTCTAATAAATGTAAAGTTTTTAAGTAATATTCTAATGCTTTGGTATAATTAGCTTGCTCCTGATAAACAATTCCAATATTGCCATAGCAATTCCCTATGCCCTGTATATCATTAATGCCTTCCGCAATTTTTAAAGCCTTTAAGTAATATACGATGGCTTCATCGTATTTGGATTGATTGTAGTAAATTATCCCAATGCTGATGTAACAATTTTCTATACCAATTTCGTCTTTTGTTTTTTCTTTTATCGCTAACGATTTTAAATAATATCCCAGTGCTTTCTGAAAATCAGACATACTAGTGTACACCCTCCCAATATTACTATAACAACCTCCTGTACCCGTTGTATCATTAATTTCCGCGCATATTTTTAAAGATTTTAAATAATAGTCTAATGCCTTCGGATAGTTGGCTTGGCTTAAATACACAATCCCAATATTATTGTAACAATTTCCTATTCCTTTTTTATCATTTAATTCTCCGTAAATTTTTAAAGCCTTTAAATAATAATCCAATGCCTTTTGGTAATTGCCCAAATTCATGGATGACACACCCATTATATTATAAGCAATAGCCGCCCAATTTGCTCCTTTTCCGTTTGTAAGTGAGATAGCAAAATTTAGTTGCTTTTCTGCCAATAAAATAGCCGAGTCGGGGTTATTACGGTTATAACTCCAGGCAATTGCTTTTATAGCTTTCAATCTATTTGTATCGGCCTGTTTTTTATTATTAAAAACTTTCCAAAGCGAATCCATATTCTGTGCAACAGAAAAGGAAGCATAAATGAGTAGAAGTATAAAAAGCAGGTGTCTTTTCATTAATTAAATTTATAAACCCTTTTTCAGTAATCTATTAAAGACATTCTCCATATACTTTTCCGAAGTAATTAAAGCGGTTTGTATGCGTTTAGCATAATAAATACTATCCATTACTTCTTTATTCTTTTCATGGAGTTCCTCATAGGCTTTATCAACCAATACTTTTTGTTGTTCAATAATAACTTTTTGTCTGTTAGTAATTCTAAAACGGTTAAACATAAAAATGGCAAATACACCTACCAATATTAACAAACCTACTACAGCATAAATAATAATTTTCTGTTTTTGTTTTTCCTCCGCATTTATGGCATCTAATTTTTCTTGCGCTGCTTTATTAGCTAATTCCTTTTTATCAAACTCATATTCCATACTGGCTTGCAAACTCTTCTTTTTGGTTTCTTCGTTATTAAGGCTATCTCTATAAATAATATATAATTTATAATGTTCAAAAGCGGCTTTAAAGTTGCCCGTGGCACTATCTAAAGTCGATAAGCTTGCATAACAATTTTCAATAAAATCTTTACTGCCTATTTCCTTACTTATCTGTAAGGCTTGGTTTAAATAATCTTGAGCCTCTTTTGTTTTATGTAGCTTAGTATATACTTTACCTATATTACCATAACAAGCTGCAATACCATTCTTATCTTTCATTTCTTCTTTTATTTTTAAAGAAGCCAAATAGTTTTCTACTGCCTTGGGGTAATTGCCCTGCGTATAATAAACAGCCCCTATGTTGATGTAAGAATTGGCAATGCCCCAATTATCTTTAAGTTTTTGCATTATAGTTAAACAAGCAAACAGGTTTTTTAAGGCTTCGGGGTAGTTGTCTTGCAGGTAATAAACACTTCCTATGGTCATGTATGAAACCGCAATGCCTCTATTATCATTAATCTCTTCTTTTATTTTTAACGAAGCAAAATAATTTTTTAAAGCTTCTGAATAATTACCCTGCCCTTTATAAACAATCCCTATGTTGTTGTATGATATGGCAACGCCTTTTTTATCTTTTATTTCTTCAAATATTTTTAAAGAAGCGAAATCATTTTTTAAGGCTTCGGGGTAATTGCCCTGATTTTCGTAACAGGCACCTATAGTATTAAAGGCTTTGGCTTGGTAATTTTTTTGTTTGGTTGCCTCTGCTAATTTTAATTCTTCGGTTGCCAAAATTATGGCAGTATCGGGGTTGTTGTTGTTATAACTCCATGCAATATCATCTATGGCTTTTAATCTATTAGTATCAGCCTGCCCTTTATCATTATAAACTTTCCAAAGCGAATCTAAATTCTGCGCAACAGAAAAAGAAGTATAAATAAGTAGAAGTATAAAAAGTAATCCTTTTTTCACTTACCAAATATATAAAAGTAGTTAAAACAAAAAAGCCTCTCAGGATTCCTGAAAGGCTTTATTTTGTGTCGGGGTGGTGTTCTGAAACCCCTTATTACCTTAATGCTAATTATCAAATAGTTAAGTGCAGTAAAAACAATAATTTTACCCCATCGGTCTCATATACATTGGTTAAGGATGTTATGTTTCAGCAGGGTTTTAAAGAACGATTTTACTATTGCAAAGGTAATCATTAAAGTCATTTAGATGCAAAATGAATTAAAAAAAAGTTATATTATATAAGGGTTAGTACATCTACACTAGTATAATTCTTATTTCTTCCACTCTAGTTATAAGAAACTGAAACAGTGAGTTTCCTATTGTGCAAGTGTCCCTTGCACAATTTCATTTTGTTGATTGCCACATTGCTATTCTTCTTATATGCTTTTATCGTCATTATTCGTTTTTGACTTACCTATATTTTTATCATCAAAATTATCAGGTAACTTAAAATTTGAATCTTTTTTTGAACTAAATGCAGCCATGCTAAAGTTAAAATTGAGGTCTGTGGAATTTGAATCCAAATCCTTATCCGAAGGAATATTAAATGAAGGTGTCTCTATATCAGTGTTACCATAAAGTTCTTCAAAACGCTCTACATCTTTATTAGTTTTTGGAAATATATAACCATTGGTTTTTAAAGAATCAAAAAGTGTAATGGCAAAATTATCCATTTCCTTTTGAGTGTTTTTCGTATTTTTCTTTTCTTTTTTCATGCTATTTGATTTTTTAAAGAAAGTATATCAATTTCAGTTTTTAATTTCTTTAGAGCTCTGCCCTTTATTTGGCGTACATTATCCGCATTAACATTAAACTTAGTACATATTCCCCCTAAAACATCATCTGGTATGTGTCGTAATGGTTGAGCATGGTCAAAATACTGCATATATACCATTAAGATATACCTTTCTCTTTCCGCTAGTTTCTTTAATGCTTTATCTAATATATTTTTTTCAAATGTTGGTATTATTTCAGCCTCAATGTTTTCTGTATTTGAATCATCTGAAATAGTTTCTTCAACCTCATCACTCTTTTTTCTATAAGGGTTAGATAATATTTTTTCGTCCGGGTTTTTTCGCAGGAAATTAATAAGTTCATTATTTGCAATCCTAGATAACCAAGCCTTAACTTCCTTTGAAATATTAGTACTTTGCTCGTCAAGCTTTTTAAGCTTAAAAGTATGGGACTTATTTAAAACCTTTAGTAAGGTATTCTGAAATATATCATCGGCTAATGAATCGGAACTATCAAACGAATTGCAGCATTTGCGACAAACTCGTAACAAATAACTCTTATATCTATAAAAAAATTCGTTAAACGCAGATTCAGGGTTGATAGAGTTTGTGCCTTCTTGATTACCAATAGATCGTAAAATCTCTAAATCTGAAATTTCTTTAAAGGGGCGATATTGTGTTATAGTAGTAATTATTTTGCCTTTTAATTATAATACGCATAAGCGTGACAAATACTTTTTTGTCACGCTTTCTCGTTTATAGAGTAAATCTAACAATTAAATTAAAAACTATAAAACAATGAGTGAAGAAAAAGACAACCACCAAAATCCTCAAGAACATATTGATATATATATCGATATTGAGGAATATGCTAAAGTTGGTAAAGTACCACATCACGAGCATAAAAAGTATTTAATAAAAATCGACAAAGCACATTACAAAGTTGAAGAAGCATGTATGACAGGTAGACAAATACTTGAGCTTGCAGAAAAAAAACCAGTAGAAAGGTTTCAACTTAATCAAAAAATTCATAAAGGGGCAGTTAAAAAAATTGAATATGATGAAAAAGTGTGCTTTTTCCACCCTGGAATAGAAAGATTTATGACAATACCTTTAGATCAGACGGAGGGCTAAGACAAAAATGAGAAGGGATTTTACTTTGCCTGAACAGGATGTTGATTTTCTTGATGCCTTTGGTCTCCAATGGGAAACAATTCGTGAAGGTGCAGGATTATGGGTGGTTATTTCTGATTACCCAGTTCCTGTAGGTTATAACATACCTAAGACACATATTGCTTTAAAAATTGAAGCGGCGTATCCGGTGGCGCAAATTGATATGGTTTATTTTTTTCCGGCTTTGGAAAAAAGAAACGGTAGTTCAGTACCAATAAGAGCATTAGCAAATCAACCGTTATTAAATGTTATCTGGCAAAGATGGTCAAGACATCGTACTGGGGAGAATCCGTGGAGACCCGGATTAGATGATATTTCAACTCATTTACAAATGGTAAACTATTGGATGGAACGTGAATTAAAATAATGATATGAAATATACTCTAACAATTTCAAACAAAAACCATTCTATTCTTCAAAAACATCTATATCCTGGGGATGGAAAAGAAGCAGTAGCTATAGCAATCTGTGGTAGGCAAAAAAGTAAGGCTCAAACAAGATTACTCGTTTATGAACTTATCCCTATCCCTTATAATCATTGCTCAATTAGAGAACCATATCTCGTTAAATGGTCAACTGAAGCATTTATACCACACTTAGAAAAAGCAGCAAAAAAAGGCCTTGGAATTTTAAAAATCCATAGCCATCCAAACGGATATAAGGCATTTTCCAATACTGATGATATTTCAGACAATGAATTATTCGAATCCATATTTGGATGGATGGACGATGAAGAACCACATGCAAGTGCTATCATGCTTCCTGATGGTGAAATTTTTGGAAGAGTTTTTCAATCAGATTTGACGCATCAACTCCTTGATAAAATTAACGTAGTTGGTGATGATTTAACCTATTGGACAAAATCGAAGTTTGCCGGTGTCGCTGATTTTGCAATAAGAACTGCACAAGCTTTTGGAGAAGGGACTACAAATAAATTGAAAGAACTTAAAATTGGAATAGTAGGTTGTTCAGGAACAGGAAGCCCACT